>ERZ780167.417-NODE-417-length-44649-cov-3.797731_pt1 | contig 44649 bp, 34 predicted proteins | sample MGYA00510982_ERZ780167 | MGnify/ENA primary metagenome ERZ780167 (study PRJEB29588, sample SAMEA2146107) | human gut metagenome | biome: human gut; feature: human-associated habitat; material: faeces | place: Denmark | collected 2008/2010 ... | reverse complement strand
TGTTATTGTTTTGTTATTGTTTTGTTATTGTTTTGTTATTGTTTTGTTATTGTTTTGTTATTGTTTTGTTATTGTTTTGTTATTGTTTTGTTATTGTTTTGTTATTGTTTGTTTGCTGCCGTGTTTTTACGCTGTATTCTTACTTTTTCTTTCGTTTATTTCTGTTTAACGCAGTCCGTTGCCCACCGTTTCCACCTTAAGGGTATTGGTGCTGCCCGGGGTATCCATGGGAATGCCGGCAACTATGACCACACGATCCCCTTCTTTTACTGCATCTATCTGCTTTGCGCAGTCTATTGCATGCTGAAGAAGAAGATCAAAGCTGTATTGATATTTGGCCATAACCGGATACACGCCCCAGGAAAGCGCCAGCTGATTGAAGGTCTTCTGCACCGGAGTGGCGGCAATCACCGGCTGAACCGGGCGGAATTTGGACATCAGGCGTGCCGTCTGTCCGTATTTTGTAAGGGCAATTATTGCCTGGGCGCTTATATCGCGGGCCGTTGTACACGCCGCATCGCACACCGCATTAGTGGTATCGCGCGCATCAATTTCATAATTAATTCCCTTATACGCCTGCATTTCGAAGGCATCCCGTTCCGCCTGCTGCGCAATTTTTCCCATGATGCGAACCGCCTCCGCGGGATACTTGCCTACCGCGGTTTCCCCCGAAAGCATAACGGCCGAGGTGCCGTCGAAGACGGCATTTGCAATATCGGTTATCTCGGCTCTTGTGGGGTTGGGCTGGTTTATCATGGATTCCATCATCTGCGTGGCCGTAATTACCATTTTGCCCGCCTGATAGCATTTGCGTATGAAACGCTTCTGAAGTCCGGGGATGCGTTCAAAATCCACCTCTACTCCAAGGTCGCCCCGCGCCACCATTATGCCGTCGCTCGCCTGCAGTATTTCATCAAAGTTTTCTATGCCCTCCAGGTTTTCTATTTTGGCAATAAGCTTAATATCGTGGCCGCCGTTATAATCCACAAACCGTCTTATTGCCACCATATCCTCGCGGCAGCGCACGAAGGAAGCGGCTATGTAATCCACATCCTGCTCGATGCCGAATAGAATGTCCTTTTTATCCTGCTCGTTTAGCACCGGCATTTCCAGATGCACTGACGGAACATTTACGCCCTTATGGCTGCTGATCGCGCCTCCGCGCACAACGGTGCATTCAATGGTTTCTTCGGTGGTGTCTTCCACCCTGAGCTCCACATGACCGTCGTCAATAAGCACGGTGTCGCCTTTTTTAAGCTGTAAGGGAAGCCTATCGTAAGTTATGCTTGCAACACGCTCCGTACCGGCTGCGGCGCGGTTGGTAAGCATAAATGGCTGTCCGGGAACAAGCCGGACCTCCTTTTCAAAATTGCCCAGCCTTATTTCCGGGCCCTTTGTATCCAGCATTATCGCAAGGGGAGCATGCAGTTTATTGCGCGCCTCCTTAAGCAGCTTGATGGAGCCGCCGTGGTATTCATAATCTCCGTGGGAGAAATTAAGGCGGGCGACATTCATGCCGTTTTTGATCATTTCTTCAATTGTTCCGGCTTCACGGCAAGCCGGTCCCATAGTGCAGACAATTTTTGTTTTTCGCATATACATTACCTCAAAGCCGATTGGACGGCCTATACAAAATATATCAACGCACAGAATATATGCGCGGAAATCAAACGCAAAGCGCACACATGCACATGTGCTCCTTTATTAAAATATGCGCACGCCCGGCAAATTTGCCTTACGGCTTTTTTGCATACAGGCTAACAAGGCAGCACAGTATATCGGTGATTTTCTGCATATCCTCCGTACAGACGAACTCGAATTTTCCGTGCATATTTGCGGTACCTGTGCAGATATTCGGGCAGGGAAGCCCCTCAAAGGAAAGCCTGGCTCCGTCCGTACCGCCGCGGATGGGCGTTATCTCCGGTGTTACGCCGCAGGTCTGCATAGCCTTGACCGCATTATTGATAAGGTGCATATGCGGCAGTATTTTTTCTTTCATATTGTAATAGGAGTCTCGTATATCCGCCACAACCGTGCCCTCGCCGTATTTATCGTTAAGATAGCGGCATATTTTTTCCATGCGCTGCTTGCGCATTTCAAAGCGTTCACGGTCATGGTCTCTGATGATATAGTGAGCCTGCGTTTTTTCCACGGAGCCGCTCATTTCATTAAGGTGGTAAAAGCCCTCATAACCCTCGGTGCAGGCCGGTATTTCGGCAGGAGGAAGCATGGAATTGAGTTCCTGAAGGATGAGCATGGAATTTACCATTTTGTTTTTTGCGCTGCCGGGATGAATATTACAGCCGTTTACCGTTATGTCCGCCGCTGCCGCATTGAAGTTTTCATACTCAAGCTCACCCAGCATACCGCCGTCCACCGTATAGGCGTAGTCTGCGCCGAAGGCGGCGACATCAAAATGATCGGTGCCGCAGCCCACCTCTTCATCCGGAGTAAAGGCTATCCTGATACGCGGGTGCACTATTGAAGCATCCGAAGTGAGCTTTTCCGCAAGGCTCATGATTTCCGCCACCCCGGCTTTATCGTCTCCGCCCAGCAGAGTTGTGCCGTCGGTCACTATAAGGTGTTTGCCCTTAAAGCGTTCAAGAAACGGAAAATCCGCCAGCTTCATTGTGACATCGCCGTTAAGTGGGATATCTCCGCCCTCATAGAGCAACTCGCGCGGGCGGACATTTGCCCCGCTCATGTCGGGCGCGGTATCGACATGGGATATAAGGCCTATTACCGGCGCATCCTTTTCCGCCTGAGCGGAGGCCTCAATGGTGGCTGTGACATAGCCCCATTCATCCATTGCGGCATCCTTAAGCCCCATTTCTTTAAGCTCCTTAACCAAAAGGCGAAGCAGATTCTTTTGCTTTTCGGTGCTCGGATAGCAGCCGGCATTATCCTGCGACTGAGTATCTATTGCAACATATCTTAAAAACCTTTCCTTAACGCTCATTACAGACCCAACTCCTCGTTTACAATTATTACTGTTATTCTGTCCTTTATGCGCTGTCTTGCCGCTACGGTATAGGTGCAGCAAATGCGTTTTTCGCTGTCGCAGCCGTCCGACATCTGCGGATGCTCCTTAAGCAGGGAAACGCATCTGCCGGTTTTTGCGCAGTAGGTATCGCACCCCAGACGCTTTGCGTTAAGCGGGGCCGCTACGGTTTTGACACGGTACACCGCTTCGTCAAGATCCTTTACTATTTTGTTTGTTCCCGCAATAATTATAACGCGGCTCGGGCCGAAGGCCAAAGCGGACACGCGGTTTGCATAGCCGTCCACATTATAAAGTACGCCGTCCGCTGTAACGGCGTTACAGCCCATAAAATAATAGTCTGCCGTAAAAGCCTTTTTTACGGCTTCGGGATCGGATGTGCGATCAAGATAGTTATAATCGCTGCCGGTGATGATATCGTAAACGCCGCTTTGCCTAAGCGACACGGAACCGCCGCTGGAAATAACCGCTCCCTTGGGAAGCAATTCACGCACAAGCCGACAGGCCTCGGCGCTGTCCGCGGCGTACAGCCCTTTAATGGAATTGCGCTCCAGCGCTGCAATAACCTTGCTTATTTCTTCTGTCACAATAGCAGCCTCCTTTGTTTGCACACGGCATATTCCTGCTTTACGGTGCAATATTTGCTCGGTTTTCCGTTTTTGAAAAACCTTCGCCATTTAATATTTTACCACAAGTCGTCCTGCCGCGCAAGTGTAATGCAGCGGCGGATAAAAGCAAAAGCGCACCCCGCATCGGGGTGCGCACGCATACGCCGTACAGAACCGGCGCAGTGCCGTCACAGCTGTTTGATATAGCCTTAAAGCTTTTTTTGCAAAGGCTTGCTAATCCTGCATTTCCCAATAGGAGTGCGGACGCGGCTGCGGCGAGGCCGAATTAAGCGCGTGCACATCCTCCAGCATAAAGACATGCAGAAACAGGCGTGAATGCTGTGCTTTGGCAAAAAGTATTTTTTTGCGGAATACATCAAAGAAGGAATCGTCGGTGCGGGCCGTAAGCCACGGCTCGCACAGGCGTATGCCGGCATTTTCCGCCTCGGGAAGGGTTTCCCACGGTATGGGCGCCGCCGGATTTTTTATATCATATATTGCATCCTCCACCGGAATGCGTGCAAGACCGCTGTATGCGGCGTCCAGCTCCCGCTCCAGCTTGTCCAAATGATCGTATTCCACTACCCCAAGATCGCAAAATTCACACAGCAATACCGGAAAACGGTTGCCCCAGCGTGAGCTTTCAAGATGATAGGATATATTTGAAAAGAAACTGTACAGCCAGTCCGAGGCCTCCAGAATATCGCTCATAACCGCGCCGCTTTGCGCTATTGCACTTACCGCCATCATTTTCATATGTATGTTTCTCCTAAGCCGACCGCAATAATGTTATAAATCAAAATTTGAGTTTATCACAAAAATTCCGCATTGTCAATAAGCCGAATTTATTATTTGCTTAAACGCCTTATCATTTTATTTAAGAAAACTTCGGATAATAAATATCCGAAATATCGGACAAAAGCGCGTCGCTGCCGTTTGATAAATGAACGACACAGCTGCGGCCGCCGACATCGGCAATAAAAATATCTATGCTTTCGAAATTGCCGTCGGAAACCCTTCTGCTGACCTCCGCTTTATAACCGTTTTTCTCCACTGTGTACCATGTTGTGAGAACATCGGCTTTTGTACCGTCCCGCCATTCGCCCTTATACGATATACACTCGCGCTGAACGCCGTCAATGCTTCTTGTTTCCTTAACCGCGCCGCTTTTATCACAGAGGTTTTGATAGCTTTCTTTCGCTGATTTATACCGCTGCCCGTACTTTTCAGACGAAGCATCGTACACCGTAATATCCGCACGCCTGTCCCCTATATCGCAGCACACGGTATAATACAGCCCAAATAAATCCGCACTTACAACCCGGCACGGCGCACCGAATTCCGGAAGCGCGATCTTTGCCGGATCAATTATTTCTATGCGCACGGTGTTTTCGTTTATATGCGATATTTGTCCGTCCAGAAAATAGCGCAGGGCGGATTGCTCGGAAGGTTTTATCGGCTGATGCTCCGAATCGTTCGGGTTTTTAACAAAAAGCCGCATGTTCTCAATATCCGCAAACCTTACGCCAAACTCGATACACCCCTCCGGGAGCGTACTGTTGGTACATTCGAAGTAATAATGTCCGTTTTCCTCTGCGGTTTTAATTTCGTATTTGCCCGCTGCAGTTTGTGCAATGCAGCCCGAAAAAAGCAGCACTGACAGCAAAGCTGCTGTTATCAGAATTATCATACCGTGTTTAATGTTCATGCTTGTCCCCTCTCCTTTATATTATGCAGCCGGTATTGCTTTGCGCATTGCATGTTTGCAATGCGCAAAGCAGTTCCGGGTTATCTTCAGTTCGTGTTTATAAAATCGTTTATATTATATCCGGTATAAGCATAGCACCTGCCGTAGCCCTCGCTATTGTCGTGATACTTACCGTTTACGGTTACACGCACAAGATAACTAAGCACAAGATTGCCGTCTTTATCCGCCGCTATGGTGGAGGCTTCGGAAAGCTCGTATTCAAAACCGCTGCACCCCGAATATATCTTTTTAACCATTTTATCCACTGCCTGATGCAAAGCTTCGGTATCGGGCCGGATGTTTTCATTTTTCATCCAGTCGGTATTATACGGAGCATAATAGAATTCCTTTACATTGCCCTGCGAATCCAGCTTAACCCGGCACTTTTCCGTACTGTCAGAATAAGCCGGCTGCGACTTAAGCTTGAATCTGTACATTATGCCGTCATCATAATCTTCCGAGTTGTCAAATTTGAAGCGTTCCATATCCACATAGTCCGACAAAAATGCTCTTGCGGCATCGGCAGTTTGCTCGCCGTTTTCCGATATCTTTACGGCTTCGACAAAATTCGCACCGCAAACCTTACCTTCAGGATATGTTACCCAAAATCTGTTGCCCACATGGCCATTTTCCACTGCATCGGTAAGGTCTTCATATTCATCAATTACCCCGTTTGTACCGTCCTGAACCCTTGACTCACGATATGTTCCTGTCAGGCTTTGTCCCAGAATACTTACCGTCTTTTCCTCTTCGTGGTCATCGCGTACAGTTTCAAGCTTTTCAAATTTGAGGCTTTCATAATTACCAATACTAAGAAAATCACAGATTCCATCAATAGGTTCATATGCTGTTTTTACGGTTTCTCCTGTACAGCCTGCAAAAGCACCCGCAAACAAAACGGCAAGCATAACCGCCGCAATGTATGCCGTGATTTTTTTAATACGCATTTTTATTCCACCCCTTTGCTTTTCCTGTAATTCTCATAGGTCTGAAAGGGAAAGTCGGAATGCGCTATTTTTCCGAGCTTTGCGCTGTCGCTTCCCGATATGAGCCACAGCCGGTGTCCGCTGCGCAAATGAAATTCCGTCATGCTGGTTGCAGACCGTTCCCCCCAAAACACATACTGTCTTTGCGGCAATCCAAGCGTGTCCAGGATCTGTTTGTCGTTCATGTTTCCTTCCATAACCTGTCTGGCCTGCGCTTCAACAGGCAGCAAAAGTTTGAATTCGGAAACCTCAGAATACACAGCTTCTCTTTCGCTTGTTCCGGCATAGCTTACGGGCACTGTAAAATATGCCGTTATGATACCTGCAAGCACAACTGCAACCGAAACAATTATAATTATATTTTTCTTTTTCATTCTTGCCTCCTTATGCAGTTTCAGACTTATTCAAGCCATCTGCAATGTGCTCATCGTTGGCATCTTCTCGCTTTTGATGCCGTTCTTTATAATCCTCATAGGTTTGATACGGATAATCCGAATGTGTTACAACCAAATTATCACCATAGCCCTCCACCCAAAGACGATGACCGTCCCTTAAATGGAATTCAACCTTTGTCCACTCACTTGAATACCTAAGCCCATAATTCACCTGCGGAAGGCCGATAATATCCAGTATTTCCTCATATGTCATTCCGCTTTTTAACTGACTTGCCTGCGCTTCAGTCGGCAGAATGATTTTATCCCGATCAAACAAACTTGCTTTTTGTCTTTTGCTCGTTCCTGCGTAGCTTACAGGCATAGTGAAATATGCTAATACAATGCCGGCAAGCACCGCTACGCATGCAATGATTATTATTACAGCTTTCTTTTTCATTCTTGCCTCCTTATGCTGCATCCGGCAGGCTGTTTGCCGCCGCGCCATACATGTTGTTCCAAGGTGTAACGGCAAAATAACCTATAAATTTCTTATACCTATCATTCCATTCCGCATACTGCGGGTCAATAATGGAGTTGTACTGTTCATCAACATTTGTAACTTCCGTACCACCGGGCTTATGCGACCAAAAGCCGTCGGGGTTTTGCCTGTACCAGTGATAATCCGACCCTACGATCAAGGCCACTTTATAGCTTCCCGCGGGGCAGCGTTCATTTCTGCCGATGGGGCGAAAAATATATCCCCCGCCATGCGCTTGATTGTATGCTACGTAATCCTGCTCGGTAACATACTGGATTAAATTTTTGCTTGTACCCGGATAAACCGTATCATACCCATTTTGGGGATCTTTCAGCGCGTAAATGTCAATTCCGCAATATACACCCGGCTGCGGCAAGCCGCCATAAATGCCATAACGCACTCTCCACAGCTGCATTGACTTGGGTTCCAGCTGATTATTTATTGCATAATAATAGCAGTTTGTATTCGTAGTGATGTTAGAATTACTATTCCACTTTTCCGGCTCATAGGCCACCTCATAGCCCGATGTGGCTATACCATCGTAGATTATCCACTCGTCATTATAGTCTGTATCATCCTTAAACTGCCGCTGCTGTATTACTATACCGTTATCAACGGAGTCGTAGGATGCACTGGCAAGAACGCGGTTACTGCTTTCGCCGGATTTGGGGGTAATCTTGTATGCACCGTCGGAAAGCAGCTCCACCTTCCACAGCTGACCCGAGCCGTTGTTAAAGGCCTTTTGCACTACGGCGGCATCCTGCGCCGAGGAATTGTTTTCCACCGACAGATACAGGCCGCTGTGCATGGATTTTATTTTGTAATAGCCGTCGGTGTGAAGCTCAAAATTCCACTGTTGGGAAGCATAGCCGTGCATTTTCCACTGATGGATTATTGCCCCGCTGTCATTGGACGGGCCTTGTATATCCGCATATTTTTTTGTCGCCTTGTTTTTAAGATAGTATGTACCGTCCTCAAACTCGGGAACCACAACGGTCATGCTGTCCGTTTTGCTGCCCTGCTCGCTGCGCACGGTTATTATGGCAGTGCCGGGGGCGACCGCGCGAAGCAGACCGTTGTTTACCGTTACAACGCTTGTGTTGCTGGACGACCATGCGACCTGCTGTACGCTTGCATCCGACGGCGCTATGCGCACGGGTACATTAAGGGATTTGCCCTTTGCCAAGTACAGCGTGCGGTAGGGCAGGGTAACGCTGTCCACGCCCTTTGCCACAACCGTTATGCCGCAGGTGGCGCTGGAGCCGCCGTAGGTGCCGGTAGCGGTTATGGTGACATCCCCTGCGCTGTGCGCGGTTACATTCCCGTTTGCATCCACCGTGGCAACAGACGGATTATCCGAAGACCATGTAATGGTTTCGTTTACGGAATGAGCAAGAGCAGATATGCGCTTGACCTCGCCCACCGTCATATATGCCGATTCGGGGCTTATGGTTATACCCAGAGCCACATCCTGATATGTAACCGTTACATAGGCAAGCTTGGAGGAATCGCTTACATTTGCCGAGGCAAACTGGCGGTATTTGCCGCTGACCTCCGTGGTCATGCGCAGCATTATGCCGTTGTTGGCCGTGCCGGTCTGCCATGCCTGATATGCGCTTGTTATATCAAAATTATACCGCCCCGCTCCCTTTACGGTGAGGGTGCTTATCTTGTCGGCGGCGTTCATGAGCATATCCGCGGAGTTCTGCCATGTGACGGCGGAGGGATTCCAGCTGACCGATGAGTTTATCATATAGGCGTCCACCGTGGGGGTGCTGGAATAATCCGAGGTGCAGTACATGCTGTAATATGCGGCGGTTACTCTGCCGCGGGTGGTCTGCCCGCCGAAAAGGTCGCTTATTTTGGCAAGGGTGCGGACATTCTTGGCGTTGGTGCCGTAGCCCACAGCCACAAGAGAGGAATTGACATAGTTGTTTGTGTAGCCCTTGGCTATGTAGGTATCCTGTATATAGCTGCGGCTTACATTAAAGGTGGGGTCCACATACACGGGGTACACCGTGCTTTCGGCCTGAAGATATTCCTGCGGCACCGTTATTGTGAAAAGGTATTTATCCCCGCCCAGCGCGCTTACCTGCGCCTGAGCATAGGTGCGATGTGCGTCCCAATCGTCAGTGGCTTCGTCCTGCCCGATGAAGCTGTCCGTCACCTCAAGATCGCCGAAGCCGAACACCGCCTCTTCGCCGTCGTATATGCCCCATACGCCGTTTTGCTTCCGCAGCTCAAGGGCCGCCCGTGCGCACCTCAAAGCTGAAGCTGTTGCCCTGCGCGCTGTTTTGCAGGATTATATCCTCCTTGATACCGCTCATGGTGGAGGTATAGCGCAGCTCGGTGCCCTCGCCGAACGCCCCGGCGTAGCTGACCGAGCTGCCCTGAACCATTGCGGGCAGATGCCCCGGTGAGGCCGAGGTTACGGGCTTTATGCGCACCGTATGCCCGTTATACTTTATTTTTATAAAGTTCAGCTGTTTGGGAAAGCGCAGCTCCACATCCCCCGCCGTGTTGCCGTATTCCCCGTTCCAATCCTTGATTTTATTGTTTTTATCCCGGTATTTGCCGGTTTCATCCTTATATTTTACCGGGACGGAAAAATCGTAGCGGGTAATTGTGCCGTCGCGGTTAAGAAAGACGAAGTCGTTATCCCCCTGTTCCTCATCATAGAGGCGCTGCACTGCCCCGTGCTCCTCCAGCTGTGCGCGGCTGAGGGCTTCGGGGATATCACTCTCTGCAAGCACACTTTCGCCCTGTGCAAACACCGGCAGCACCGCAAGCAGCATGGAAAAAACCAGCAGCAGCGCCGCCGCGCATCGCGCAAAGCGTTCAATCGTCGCCGTACATCGTTTGTGCAGTGTGTGTTTGTGTGTTTTCATTGTGATTACCTCCGTTTATAATTTTATGGACATGCAAAAAAACGTATGCCTCCATGGCAATATTATCCCATACCTGACGGTCAATGTCAATACCCGAAATACAAAAAATATATGTTACGGAAATGTTAAGCATTGATTGCATTAATATTACATTTGTGTTGCAAATTCGACTTATTTCGACTTTGAAAAACGGAAATATCCGAACATTGCGGATAAACAAAAAGAAAAAAGAGGAGCAAACGCTCCCCTTTTATAAAGGAAAAGAAACAGATATACGCATGACGGCCGAACAATGCAAATTGCTGCGCAGCCGCCCTTTTTGCGCCGCTTAAAGCACCTTTGAAAGGAAATCGCACAGGCGCGGATGCTTGGGAGAGGTGAAAAACTGTTCCGGCGGCGCCTGCTCAAGAATATAGCCGCCGTCCATAAACAGCACCTCGCTTGCCACCTCACGGGCAAAGCCCATCTCGTGAGTTACCACAAGCATGGTCATGCCGCTTTGGGCAAGCTGCTTCATGAGATCCAGCACCTCGCCCACCATTTCCGGGTCCAGCGCGCTGGTAGGCTCATCAAAAAGCATAATCTCAGGATCCATAGCCAAAGCGCGCACAATGGCAAGGCGCTGCTTTTGGCCGCCGGAAAGAGTGGAAGGGTATGCGGCGGCCTTATCGGCAAGACCCACTCTTTCAAGCAGGCTCATGGCGCGCTCGCGCGCCTGCTTTACGGGCGTTCCCTTAAGCTTTACGGGCGCAAGGGTGATGTTGTCCATTATGGTCATGTTGGGAAAAAGATTGAAGTGCTGAAACACCATTCCCATGCGCTGGCGGAGCTTGTTTATATCGCAGCTTTTGCTGTTTACAAGCTCGCCGTCCAGCCATATTTCGCCGCTGTCCGGCGTTTCCAGCAGGTTATGGCAGCGCAGAAAGGTGCTTTTGCCGCTGCCGGAGGGACCGATTATCACCTTGACATCGCCTTTTTTTACCTCAAGGCTGATGCCCTTGAGCACCTCGTTATCTCCAAAGCGCTTGCAAATATCAACATCGCGGATCAAAAGAGAATTATCAGTGGTCACTCTTCCTCAGCCTCCTTTCCAGCTTGCCCACAAGGGCCTGAAGCCCCAGCACCATCACAAGATATATAAGCGCCACCGCGATAAGCGGCAGAAAGGCATTGTAGGTGTTGCTGGTGATAATGTCGCCGCCCTTTGTGAGATCGGCAACGCCGATATAGCCCGCAACGGAGGTTTCCTTAAGCAGCACGATAAACTCGTTGCCCAGCGCCGGCAGAATATTCTTGAAGGCCTGTGGCAGGATTATATGACGCATGGTGGCAAAGTAGTTGAAGCCCAGCGACCTGCCCGCCTCAAACTGTCCGTTGTCCACCGCCATAATGCCGCCGCGGACGATTTCCGCCACATAGGCCCCGGAATTAAGCCCGAAGGCCAGCATTGCCGAAACCATGGGATTCATGGAGGAACTTGCAAAAACCACAAAGTAGATTATCATCAGCTGCACAACAACGGGGGTGCCGCGGATAACCGTCAGATACAGCCTGCAAATCCAGTTTATAACCGCAAAGATGGTATTTGCGCCCTTGGTGCGGAACAGCTTTCCGCCGTTTTTATCATACGAAGCGCGGACGCCGCCCACTAAAAAGCCAAGCACTGTTCCCATAAGCACGGCCGCAGCGGCGATTATCAGCGTGCGCAGCAGGCCTTGCGTAAGATACCGCCAGTTATTGCCGCTTAGAAACACCCGGCTTAATTCCTTTGAAAAACTCTCAAACATATTTAACACCGTTATGGGGAGCCCGCAGAAAGCGCACTCCCCACCGTAATTTTTTTCTGATTATTTAAGCCCGAACGATTATTACCTGAGTGGTGGTGGTGTAGCTGTCGCTGAAGTCCACGCTCTCTTTGCGGTCTTCGGTAACGGTCATGCCCGCCATACCGAAGTCGGCCTTGCCGCTCTGAACCGCGCCCAGAATGGCATTGAAATCGTAGTTCTGAATCTCCAGCTCATAGCCGAGGTAGTCGCAGATGGCCTGCGCCATGGAGGGATCGATGCCTTCGATGCTCTGGCCGTTATAGTACTCATAGGGCTTGAAGAAGGCGTTGGTGGCCATGATGAGCTTGCCCTTGGAGTGATCGGTGCCTTCGGGGGTTACATAGGGAGTTTTGCCGGTATCGTCGCCGATGAAGTTTTTAAGTATTTTATCAAAGGTGCCGTTTGCCTTAAGCGCTGCCAAAGCCTTGTTGAATTCCGCGGTAAGCTCGCTGCCCTTTTTGAAGCAGATGGCGTATTCCTCCTGCACAAAGGGATCATCCAGTATCTTAAGATCGGAGTTGAGCTCCACAAAGGCCTTTGCCGGCTCACTGTCGATTATTACGGCGTCTATCTTGCCCTGCTTGAGCGCCATTACCGCTTCGTTGCCGGTTTTATGGCGCACCATGGTGGCGGGGTCTTTAACCTTTTCGTCGCCCTCTTCCTTGTTTTCGTTGGTGTAGCTATCGGTAGCAAAGGTGTCGCCGGTGGTGCCCAGCTGAACGCCTATCTTTTTGCCGTAGAGGTCGTCGGCTTTGAACACCGTGTTTGCCGCTACGCTCGAGCAAGCCGAGCAGCACAGCAACAATGCCGCAGTAAGTACCGCTGTTACAATAAATTTAATGCTTTTCATGGTTATGTTTCCTTTCCTTTTTAGGCCTTGTCGGCCGCAATTTTTATTTGATGGTGTGATAATACCACATACTATAAAATAACGCAAGCACTTTTTAATAAAAATACAGAAAAAATCGATTTTAACGCATAAATGCATATATTTTATGCATAATCAGCGTTTTATTCACTATTTTATGCATTTAATCATTGCTTCGGCGCGCATATACAAGCCCGGAGGACATGTGTACGGGCCCGTATAACACCTATTTGCTTTGTATCCGTCCCCGGCGCTGTTTTTCTTCCCGTTTTCCTCCTCCGGTGCCGGGCAAGCCGTGTTGTCCGGCAGCCTTCGCACTTAATGTTTTATTTTTCACTGCGAATAAGCTTTGGAAAAATCCGCTTTGCCCCGATAATACCGGCTTGCAAAAAATCCTTGACAAGTATTTATATATAAGATATAATGCGCATGTTGTACGGCGGCATAGCTCAGCTGGCTAGAGTACTCGGTTCATACCCGATTGGTCGTTGGTTCGAATCCAACTGCCGCTACCACGAAATCCTCACTTGAAAGTGAGGATTTTTCTTTTCCGTCCCGGCAGTTCTTTGTGTCCTCTTCCTTGCATAAAACGGATTGCCGCATTTTGCGGCATAAGAGAGCCTTTCGCAGCAAAGCAAGATAATAATCATTCTTTACACCGTGATGCTTGAAAAAACAGCGAGAGCGTGGTAAAATATTTAATAAGGAAAACTCTTTTGACAAAACCAAACGGAGGTAAAGGCTACGAAAAGAACATTTGTTACGGTAATGCCCGACCATATCGGCGCTTTTCTTAAGGCCAGCCGCTGCTTTGCGGCCATAGGCGTTAATATAACAAGAGTAAGCTACAATAAAGCCGTGGATGCCAACATGCTGTTTATTGATGCCGAGGGCACACAGCAGCAGCTTGAAGACGCGGCGCGAAAGCTTGCGCAGATAGGCTATCTGCAATGCGACGACGGCCATAAAAGCGTGCTGCTTTTGGAATTCCGTCTTAAAGATACACCGGGCAGCGTTACCGGAGTGCTGGAGCTTATCAGCCGGTTCAGCTTCAACATTGCATATATGAGCTCGCAGGAGAACGGCTCTGATTATCAGTATTTCAAAATGGGCATCGTGGCCGAAGAAAAAAGCCGCATAAGCAGCTTTTTGGCCGAGGCGGAAAAGCTGTGTACGGTGCGCGTGCTGGATTATAACCGCGCGGATAAAATATACGATAACAGCCTGTTTTATGTTCATTTTGTAAGTGAGCTGTCCTCCCTTATGAATATACCCTCCGATTCCAGAGAAGCTCTGATGGTAAACACAAACCTTGCCATGCAGCAGTTGGATGAAGCCGGAGTGTCCCCCTACCGCACCTTTGACAGCATAAGCAGGTTCTGCCGGCTGCTTGCCCAATCGCGCGGGGCGGATTTTACCGCGCGCATATCCCGATACGGCATAACGGACAATACCGAGATAATTCTTATTGAGCCTCCCTGCGGCAGCAACACCGCAATAATAAAAAGCCAAGGGGAATACCTGTTTGTCGATACGGGCTATGCCTATTGCCGGGACGAAATGAACCGGCTGCTGCGCGAGCTTATACCGAATTTTGATGCAATAAAAAAGCAGGCGTTTATCACCCATGCCGATGTGGATCACTGCGGTCTGCTTACGGAATTAGACACCGTCTACGCAAGCCCCGGCACGGCGAAATGCCTGAAGTCGGAATACGAAACGGGCGAGGGCTACCGCGAAGCAAACCCGCTGCACAAGCCGTATATACGCATATGCAAAATTCTCACCTCCTACCGTCCCGTAAGCCCCGACCGGCTTGTTGCCGTCGGAAGCGACATAACCCCGGAAATACTGGAAAGCTGCGGCCGCTTCGATTTCGGCGAGCTTCACTTTGAGCTGTATCAAGGAGGCGGCGGACATCTTAAGGGAGAATCGGTGCTGATAGATTATGAAAACAGGGTCGTATTCAGCGGCGATATTTTTGTAAATATAAAGGATATGACGGCAAAACAGTCGGAATACAACCGTTACGCACCAATACTTATGACCTCGGTGGATACCGATCCCGAGCTTTGCGCAAAAGAGCGCAGAGCAATATTCTCCCGCCTGGGCGCCGGCACATGGCAGATATTCGGCGGGCACGGCGGACGCCGGCTGTATACGGTGAAGCCTTCGGATATATAAACGCCTTTATCCCGCCCCAATATACCTATATATAATATATGTATATATACATGCATACCGTATACATTCATACCGCTTAAACAAAAACAGCGCGCAGTTCGTTTCTGCGCGCTGTTTTTTCTTTATATCGGCATTTTTACCGTATAAGTCCGCTTTCCTTAAGCAGCAGCTCAATATCGGTGCCCTGCACCTTCTTCATTACCAGCTTGAGCATTTCCTTTTCGGCAAAGGACAGCTTTATATCGGTAATGGGCTTTTTATCAATGGCATAGTAGCAGGCACGCAGCAATTCCCTTACATCATACTTGCTGCCCCATACCTCCGGCACGGCGCGGTCTATATCAAGCAGCGTGTAAACCGATTCCATACCGGTACGCATCGAATACTCCGTAGTGAATATCGTATCTCTGGGGGTTTCTGCAAACTGGCCTATAAAAGCAAAGTTTGCTGCGCCCTCCGGCACCACCTTCGGACGGTCCGATTCCTTTCTGGGCTGGAAGAAGGCGTTTATATACGGCATAAAGCAGGTTGTGGTATTGCACGCTTCCCTTGCAAGCCTGTCGATACGGTCGGTCGGAACTCCTATGTGATACAGCCACTCGCTGCACACCTCGTATCCGGTGCAGCTGCGCATTGCTTTCTTTATATAGTTGCCCTCTTTGTTTGTGTTAAGGGAATACAGCCATACCAGTACCGTATTCTTATCCTGGGAGCGGAACTGCGGCTGACGGTTAACGGTCCAGGAAAGATACCAGTTGTTCACGCTGTCCTTTACCGTTACTATGCCGCCCGTTGTCACCTTGCCCGCACGGGGGTCCCGCTTGCATATATCCGTAATATACCGGATAACCTCTTCATCCGAGGTTTCTACCGTGGCGCTCATCCAGTTTGTGGCCTCAACATCGCTGCAGAAAGCCTCCGGATTGCCGTACTCCCCGTGCTTAGCCTGCGCGGCAATTGCCTTCCACATATCCCATGATTCCCCGAAGCCGTTCTTTACGCCGGAGAGATCGGGCGCATGCTCCTGATCGCCGTAGCAGGAGGTATCGGTGCAGCAGCCGTTTGTAATAAACACAAGATCGTCCCTTAAAAGGTCCTTGGTCTGCTCCTTTCCGTCCTTGACATATACGATCTGCGTGGCAATTTTTTCGCTGCCCACTGTTTGGATAATCACATTTTTAACATCGATTCCGTATTCGATGCTTACTCCGTGCTCCTGAAGATATTTCACAAGGGGCAGAATCATGCTTTCGTACTGATTGTACTTTGTAAAGCGCAGTGCGCTGAAATCCGGCAAGCCGTCGATATGGTGCACATAGCGGCACAGATACCTTTTCATCTCCAGCGCGCTTGACCATTTCTGGAAAGCAAACATGGTCTGCCAGTACAGCCAGAAATTCGTGCTCCAGAAGGACTCAGGCAATACATCGGATATCTTTTTATCCTCCAGATCCTTTTCCGGAGTCATAAACAGCTTGGAAAGCGCCATTGCGGATTCTTTATCCAGCTCAAACTTTCTGTCGGTATGAGCATCCTTGCCGCAATCAACGGTAGCACGGCAAAGGGAATAGTTGGGATCATGCTTATTGAGCCAGTAGTATTCATCCAGCACCGATACTCCCGGCGTTTCAATGGAGGGCACATCACGGAAGGTGTCCCACATAACCTCAAAATGGTTGTCCATTTCGCGGCCGCCGCGCATAAAAAATCCCTTGGTCACATCCCTGCGGCCGTCGCAGCTGCCGCCTGCAAGATCCAGCTTTTCAAGAAGATGAATACGCTCACCCTTCATCTGCCCGTCCCGTACAAGATAAAAAGCGGCAGTGAGTCCGGCAAGCCCCGTACCTATTATATACGCCGACTTTTTATCAACATCCTTCGGCTTCTCCGGATGTGCGAATGCTTCATAAGTTCCTGCGGAATAATACATATCTTTTGCCTCCCTGAATTCTTTTTATGCTTTGATTATACCCTTTTTTCCGGCATTTACAATAGACATAAAAGCCCCCGTGTCAAAACCTTAGACACAGGGGCAAAAATGCAAAAAAAATAATCAGAAAGGTGCGAATGATCAAACCCCGACCACTCAAATGAAAAAATAACGGTAAGAAAAAATGTAAAAAAATCAGCAGATATCGTTAAATACCTGCTGACATTGTCTAAGGACTATAAAAAAGATATTTTGGCGATTTTGGCTGATGGAGTTGAACTCTCACTTTGATAGAATAAATTCCAGCAAATCGATTACTCAACTTGTATATATAAAATCTTGTTCCCTAGAATACAGCTAACTCAGTTATCTCTGCCATTTGTGCTCTTTCGATTAAATGATTAGCTAACATTAGAAGCTGTAAAGCGCGGTCATCTGTATCCTCCCAATCCGAATCGTGTGCGCGGGGATTTCGTATTCCAGTCATACATCCAGCAAAAATCTGCATATATCCTGATTGCTCATTTTGTTCTGATGAAGTTACACCACTATTAAGTTTAAGTTTAGGTTTATTGGGAGAGAAAACTTTCTGCATTAATGGCGCACCTGTTATATCAGTGTTCTGTAGTTCTGTTTTCTTTTTTACAAGATTATCAAGTAATTTGAAGGCTTCCTCAACTGCTCTGGCATGATGACCATCTTTAAATAGTTTTTCCGTTTTTCGTCGAAGAGATTTATTTGTTATGATCTCGTCATATATACAATGACTTTCAATTTTACAAATAACGGGTTCATTTTTCGAAAACCCTGCTTCCTTAAGTTCTTGATTTATTTGCTGTGTGGCAAGAAGTACATTATGTTGAAAACTCATTTGTTATTCATCCCATACAAGTGCTTAGCCATACTGGCAAATATTGTATCAATCTGATCTGGCGTTGAATCAGGCGAAATATGGATTTGTAAATCGATATGCAGGTTGGGGCGATTGATAGAATCAATGTTTTTATCGGTTTCTACGGCTGGATGGTCAGTTGAAGCTGTATTTGCTGTTTTGTTTGCAGATGCCTTACGTTGTTTTGAATTTGCCGGTTTATTTGATGTGCTTTTTGTAAATCCGCTCGCTTTATCTCTAATTTCACCGTTTTTAAGCAGAGAGAAAAGCGCAACCATTTTGTCAGCAGCACCTTGTCCAACCCCCTGGCTCATAAACCATGTTCTTGCGGTCGCTCTATCGACACTTGAGTCGGGAAACAAGTCCAAAAGCTCCGTTGGGTATACGGATTTTACAATTGTTTCACATACAGTATTATACTTGTCATCTATTCTCCAATCGTTAGCCAACGCTGTTGGTTTATTTTCATCATCAATAAGCCCTATACGTTTTAATGGGCTAATTACATTACTGTTAGCTGAGTTATCGTTCGCCATCGAAAGCAGCGATTTAATGTAAGTCGTAGAGACTACTGAAGGAAGTGATGATTTGAATTTTTCTCTAATTGTCCACCAATTTTTTTCGGAAATTGTAGGAAAACTGTTATTTTGTTCTGCCATATTTATTTCTCCTTTTGATTTATTTTCGATTTTATTTCATCCACTAATAAGTGAACGGTAGTTCCAGGGATTTGTTCAGATGGCTTATATTTGCCTTGTATCCTGTGGTCATGCATTTTCTGTGTAGCAATACGAATGGCTTTTTCCTCGTTTCCGAAGCGATTCAGCTTTTCATAAATTGCCAAGTCCGATTTGACATATTTTTGGTGTGCATTGCGTTCAAATATTTGTTCAAATCCGTTACAGCAGGATACCGAGTTAGCATATGTAGGCATAGCGCCAAAATAGGCGCTAAACCATTCTTCTATACAAGGATTTGTCCAACCAATATTTATACCTTTCGTTATCGCTTCAGAAATAATCTCGTCAAAATTTTGGACTTGATCCCTGTCAAATATAATCCATATTTCCCCATATTGAGGGTTTAGTGAAGCAAGATTTAAAGCTTCTTCCACGAGATTTTTTGTTTTAGTCTTAACCACTTTGATTACTAACTTGCCCTGCAATTCTGGAGGAATAGAATTGCGAAGCCCAAACATATAGTTTTGTTCAGTCTCTTTTGTGTCTGTAACAATGAAGTAATATCCTAGCTTTGGAATACGTTGTTTGAATAATTGTCCCCTAATTGTTCTACTATCATTTCTTTCTAAATTTGCCATTGTTTATTCCTCCTTGAACATATCAAAATGTTTTAAGGTAGGAATTGCCCCGTACTTTCCTAGCAAATAATTTTTTTCATAATTCTCATCTTTTCTAATCTTTACACCGTCTTCGTCGACGAAATCAGCAAGAGAATATAAATTTGAAATTCCATTTGCATCTTTCTCAGTAAACCAAATTTCATCCCTCCTCAGAATGCTACCATTTAGCTGCCAAGAATCATGAGATGTAAATATTAACTGAGCATGTTTTGTGTTGATTGCTGGATCTAAAAAAGTAATAATGAATGTTCTTACAAGCAATGGGTGCAATCTTGCATTTAATTCATCTACAAAGAATACTCCACCTGTTGACAAAACATCCTGAAGCATCGGATAAAGGGCAAACATTTTGAGTGTGCCAGCAGATTCATGCTGTAGCGGAATAGATGCAGTTTCATCGGAATCAATAACTTTGTGAATGGCATCTATTTTTATGTGCTCGTCATCTTCGTCATCAGTTTTTAAAACTTCAACATTAAAACCGACAATTGATGGGTCAAATGTTGCAAAATAATTTACAACTTTGTTTTGTACAGATTTATCATCAGCAAATCCCTCAGGAATTAGTTGAGAAAGGAAAAAATTCTCAATTGGTTTCCCAAAGTCAGCAAAATCATTATTTAAAAACCAATCTCGTACAAACTTCAGTTTGGAAACTTTTAGTTTAGCACCTAATGATACTACGAGGGTTTCCTTTTCTAAGGCAACTTTTAAGTTCTCTTGGCTCTTTGCTGGAAGACCGGAAAAATCATAATCGCTTCCGTTTCTGTAAAAGATTCTTTTATATACGCCTCGTGAAGATCTTGATTTATAATTCAGCCATTCTTCACACACACCAACGCTATTTACAGTAAACCCGTAATTATAGGTTTTTGCTCCGTTCTCTTCAGAATCTATGAAATAGACTTCAAATGAAGACTCTGCATTTTTGCTTGTTACATCAAAAAGAAAAGGTGTTGGTTTGAAAAACTCAGATTTTTTCTTTTTAGATGAAATTTCGTCGCCGCCATAGTTTAATGATTGAATAACATAAGTTGACATATAACGAAAAGCTTCTTGTACATTTGATTTACCACTTGCATTTGCACCAAAGATAGATGCAACAGGCAGTATCCGTTCATTGGCTATTGATACTACGTGATTATTGAATTCTGAAATCTTTGTTGCGGTTAAATCTATTGTGGTATCATCTTTAAATGATTTGTAATTTTTAAAATTGAATTGAAGTAACATTTTAATTTTGCTCCTTTCATTCTTGCTCACTATCTATTATATGCAAAAAAAACTATTTGTCAACATCAAATTGAGATTTTTTCTCGATTTGATGTAATTTTTCTTATAGAACACTTGGGGAAGTCACCAATTATTTTTATGCTATAATTCTCCTCAAAGGAGATGATAACATGAAGTGTAAATACACTGACGAAGAAAAACAAAAGATTATCGACCGCTACATATCAGGAGGTGAAGCATCAGCAGGTATACTTGCTGATACCGGCATTCCCAAAAGCACATTTTACAGTTGGCTGAAAGCGTACAAGGAAAAACAAGTAAACAGTAAACGAAAACCTATTAATATTCGCAACTTTCATTTGCTTGAAAACAAGGTAGTTCGTTTAGAGGGAATCATTGAAATCCTGCAATCGGTTACCCGTACAGCTAAATCTCAGTTAAAGGAAAGGCTCTGTGCTGCTGAGCAGTTGTACAGAAAATATAATGTTCACATGATATGCGATGCACTAAAGATCCCAAGAGGTACATTCTACAATCATGTTTTTCGTAATAAAAAAGATAATACTTGGTATTCTAAACGCAAAGAAGAACTGCGTATGCGAATACAAGAAATTTATGATGAATACAATCAAATTTTGGGTGCGGGAAAAATTGCCGCTATTATGCGTAATGAAGGTGCCAAAGTAAGTGAAGAAATGGTTCGCACTCACATGAGGGATATGGGAATCGGCAGTATCCGTCAGGTAGCAAAAAAATTATATAAAGAAGAAAAGCGAAAACACAAAAATTATCTCAATCAAGAATTCGATCCGAATACACCGAATGAGGTTTGGGTAAGCGATGTTACATACTTCAAATTTCATGACAAAGCCTTTTACATTTGTGTCGTCATAGATCTATACGCCCGATTAGTGATCAGTTATAAGGTAGGAAAGGAAAACAGCACTCAACTCGTTAAGTCGACTTTTCAACAGGCATATTCGAGCAGGCAGCCACCTGCTGATTTGATTTTTCATACTGACAGAGGGTTTAATTACACATCAAAAACAATAGATGATTGTCTGAAAGCATTGAATGTTACTCATTCTTTTTCCCGACCATATGTTCCTTATGATAATTCTGTTATGGAATCGTTCTTTTCTTCTATGAAACGAGAGGAACTATACCGAACAAAATACAAATCCGAAAAGGAGTTTCGGGATGCAGTGGACAAGTATATCATCTTTTACAATACAAAGCGTACACATAAAAAACTTCAATACAAGACCCCGAAACAAAAGGAACAAGAATATGCCTTAAAACAAGCGTATATGCGAGAATAATGGAATAGACAGATGAGTTCGAATTTATTTGCTATAAGCTTTTTCGTTTCAAATTTCGCACTTTTCTTATTTTCAGTCCAAACAGCAAAAAGAAAATGCGACCTTGAAAAGCCGCATAAACAAATGATTTTATAATTAAAACACCATTGAACTTGAACTTAGGAGTTCATATTTCAATGGTGTTTTCATATGGCGGAGAAGGAGGGATTCGAACCCTCGAGACGCTATTAACGCCTACACGATTTCCAGTCGTGCGCCCTCGACCAAGCTAGGCGACTTCTCCATGCATATTATGCGATATTTAATTGCGCCCGATCACTCAAGCAGAGGTTATTATATCGTATGTTCCGTAAAAAAGCAACCGTTTTTTGCTTTTATACGCACAAAAAGCGCTTGTTTTTCGGCAAAAGCAAAGGGCACCGCAAGCGGTGCCCCATGAACTGCATTATAAAACGGATTATTCAATAACTCTTTTTCCCCATGAGAATATCTCCGCCCACCAACGCTTGCTTATATCGGAAATAACAATCTTGCCCTCGGTGGAGGAAGCATGAATGAATTGATTCTTGCCCATATATATGCCTACATGATCGCAACGATCGCTGTCGTTTTTGTTGGTGTTGAAAAACACAAGGTCTCCGCGCTTAAGCTCCGACATGCTATTGATTTTCCGTCCGAAATTATTGTAGCCCTGCGTATATGCCGTGCGCGGCATCGTATAGCTGTAAGCCTCCCTGAACACGCGGGTTGTGAAGCCGGAGCAGTCAAAGGATTTGGGGCCGTTTCCGCCGCGGACATATTTGGCGCCCATATAAGACTGTGCAATTTCGATCATATTATCGATTTTTGCCTTGAGCTTTTCATCCTCCGTCATGACGCCCGGCACGGCAGATGCGGAATACATTGCGCTGAGCGTTTTGGAGCCCGCTATTCCGTCCGCCGTAAGATTATTCTTCTTCTGAAAAGTCTTTACCGCCGCCACCGTTTTATCCCCGTAGAGCCCGGTGCAGGTAGCGGTAAAATAACCAAGCTCCTTAAGACGCTTCTGCATGGTTACAACATCATCGTTTTTCATGTTTTTGCGCAGCGTTGTTGAGGGAAGAGGGTGTATCAGATCATCATCGCCCTTTATTTCATTTTTACCGCCCTTTTTCGGCACGGCATCTGAGGAATAGATCTTTGCAAGAGTTTTGGCACCCGCTACGCCGTCCGCCGTCAGCCCGTTTGCCTTTTGGAAATCCACTACCGCAGCAAAGGTAACGCTTGCATAGTTTCCGGTGCAGCCGCTGTCAAAATACCCAAGCTCCTTCAAGCGCTCCTGCATTTTCCGCACATCGGCATTGTTGTTCATTCCGCGCTTAAGGGTGTAGGTGGGCGCTTTTATATCAGTATCATCCGGAGCTACGGTAATTGAGGATACCTTAATATATGTCGCGCTTACATAGCCGGTAAGCCCGGCTTTTGTTTTTATCTGGTGCCAGTCACTGCCGACATTGAGTACATATAATGCCGTACCGTTTGTCAGTCTTCCTATGGACTCCGTAGCGGTGCTCGGTCCCTTACGAATGTTTACATAATTCACAATGCCCGTTACCTTACCCTCGCGCACAGTGCCGGCAGCATCGCTTTTACCGTCCACACTTATATAGCTCTCCGCGGCATAGCCCTCAATTCCGTCCCCGGTACGCACTCGGTACCATTCGCCGGTTTTGCTGATGATTGACAGCTTTGTGCCCTTTGCCATGACATAATATGCCGGATGCGAAGTGCTGGGCCCTCTGCGCAGCCTGACCGCAGCATCGGTCACGGCAGTGCCGGTTACCTTGTCGTCGGAATAAAGCCCCAGTGCTTTAAGCGTATTGACGCCGCATTTTCCGTCCTGAGTCAGCTTTTTCGCCTTCTGAAACGCCTTTACCGCATTCACCGTGCCCGTGCCGTATTTGCCGTCAATGCTGCCGCTGTATTTGCCCTCATCCTTAAGCGCAGTCTGTATAGCCTTCACGACATCTCCGCTGTCTCCGCTTACGAATTTTACACTTGCAGCCGCCGCTGAAAGCGGCAACAGCGAAAAAAGCATTACGGCGCATAACGCCAATGCAATAACCGTGCCAAAACAAAAGTGTTTATTCATGTTTGTCACATCCTGTTCTGAGTATTGAGGTCGGCGCTCAGGCCCGCGAGCTTCGCATCACGGGGCTTTGCTCCTGTTAAAATCCGTCTGATTTTTGCACATGCGCACATGCAGGCTTTTATCTGTTTCGTTATGCCTACGCACATTTTGAAGCTGAAATATCTTGATCTGTACCATAAGTTGATCATATACTATCAGAGACCATTTGTCTATGCAAATCCGCTCTGAGCCGATTATCCGCCGTATGCTCTGTTTTTCTCCCGCATACTGCCCATAGCTCTATTTGTTACAATTGTGTTACGATTATATTTCTTTTCCGCAATTTTTATTTGCACTGCGCCATCGATAATGCAGCGCAGACCGTAATTCTTATATATTCACCATACTGATTCACCGTATATAAATCCGAAAAAAACGAAGGTCGTGTTCTGATCGGCACGCCCTTCGCTCTTTGTTTTCGCAGCTTCAAAACGGTATTATACCGAGAGATAATCTCCCTTTACCCAGCCCGTTTTGCCCTCTGCGGTTTTCAGCTTATACCAACCGTTTTCGGAAACATCCAGCACGGTAACCGCTTCGCCGTTTCGCAGAACCGCCACCTGAGAATACCCGGTACCGGTGCCTCTTCTTAAATTTACCCCGTTTGCCGTAATTTTTCCGGAGGTAGCAATCGGCTTAACATAGCTGCCGCTTGTGTACCCTACAAGACCGTTATCCAGACGTATTCTGTACCAACCGCCTTTTTTGCCCAGCACCGTAACGGTGCTGTTCTTTTTAACAGACCCTATTCCCTGATAGGATGTAGAGGGTCCGCTTCTGACATTTGCAGCAGAATTACATTCAATCCTCGCCTTCAGCCCGCCGCCTGTCTGTGCGGACTGCGTGGGCGTGGGGGTGGGCTTTGCCGTGGGTGTCGCTGTCGGTGTTGCCGTCGCGGAAGCCGTAGGCGTTACCGTTTCGGTATATATGCTTAAGTAATCCCCTCTTATATATCCCTTTGTGCCGTTGGGCAGCACAAGATAGTACCAATCCCCGATTTTATCCAGTATCGTTACTATTGTTCCCTTTGCCGCCTGCCCGATTTTAGTGTGGCTTGTGGAGGGCCCGGAACGCATATTCACCGCCACATTGCAGTTTATTACCTTGCCCTTGGTTACTATTACCGGCGTTGCCGTCGGAGTGGGCTCAACCGTTGGAGTCTGCGTGGGCGCTTCACTGCTGCTTCCCGGCGTAGGCTCTGCCGTATTGTCCGGCGTTATATCCGGCGTTGCCGCCGGCTCCTCCGAGGGCGTCGGGGTTTCCACAATCTCCGGCTTGTCCGGCGTTATATATGCCGCATAGATATAGCCCTCGCCGTAGCGCGTATTTACTTTATACCATTCTCCCTGCTTTTCAATCAGCTCCACGCGGGCTCCGTATGCCAACATTCCCAGCACCGCGCTGTCCGTAGTGGCCTCTGCACGCACATTCACCGAGCCCAGCATATCCTGCGTGGTCACGGTTCCGTAGTCCTTGGACGGATCCTCCGGCTCCTCTTTGTTCGGGTCGGTAACAACATATAGGCTGTCCATTATAACGGCGCCGGGATAGTAAAAGCCCATTATCTGGTTTGAGTCATGTCCGTCCTTAGCGCGCGCAATTGCACCGCGCTGACTCAGTCCCACTCCGTGTCCGTTGCCGCGCATGGACAACACGAAATAATCTTCATATTCATATACATAATACATAAGCCGCGAATTCAGGTTCTGCCCCGCCGCAAGGCTCACCTGACGGATGTCATCAATAAACAGATCCAGCTCAAAGCTTGCCTCTTCGCCTATTTCCGGCGTTTCAACCCCGTTGTCCACATAATATATGCTCAGATAATCCGTGCTTATGTACCCCACCGTGCCGTCCGCGGTGCGCACCTTTGCCCAGCCGTTAAGCTGCTCCAGCACCTCTACCTCAACGCCCTTTGCCACAGTGCCTATTTTCGTTGACGAAGCACTGGGGGCGGAACGCATATTTACCGAAACATTAACATTTACCACTATGGCGCACTTTTTGCGCTGCACAGGCACGCTTTCTTCAGGCTGAACCGTTGTATCCTCCGTAATCTCCGGGGTCGTGCTCGGGTTCGCAGCAGGCCGCTCGGTTTCGGCTTCCGTCGGTGTTTCGCTCGGAGCCGCAACAGTCTCCTGCGGTTCCTCCGTTCCCGCAGGCTGCTCGGGCGTTTGTGACGGATCCGCTTCAGGGGTCGCGGTCGGAGTTTCCGCAGGAGTCACTGTCGGAGTTTCCGTAGGAGTAGGCGATGGCTCCGGCTCAATTCCGGCCACGTCCGTATACGCAATCACGCTGCCCGAAAGATAGCTTTTGCTCATATAGCCTATCGTGCCGCCCGCCGTTATCACTTTATAATAATTACCCGATTTGTCCAGAACCTCTACGCGCGTCCCCGCCCAGAGGCTTGCGAGCTTTTCATACGAGGACGACGGCCCGTCATACAATCCGGCGTTGCGCGTAACTCCCGAAACGCGCATAAACTCCTTCTTTACCGTTCCGCTGCCCTGCTGACCCTTGATTGCGTTCACGCTTACGGTGACCCGCAGAAAATTATAGCATTTTGAATTGCTTTCATAGGGGAAGCGCTGTGTATGCAGCTGCGCTCCCGTCACGCCGTTGATTACATAATTGTCATCAAGCGTGCTGTATCCTTTTTCGTAAAGCGCTATCTTCAGCTCGGTCTCCATGACCTTGCGTATTCTCTCATCAATTATATAACAGGTTCCGCGCCCCTCCATCTCCTGCTTTGCCATGTACAAAATTGACGCACTGGCGCCGCTGTTGTAATCGTATGTATCGTCCGATACCTCAAGATACGGCTCCTTCGTGCCGCCCCATGCATTCACATTCGTACGCGTCTGACCGCCGTTATTGTCGGAATACCATGCTCCGCACAGCTTCCCATCGCTGTGGGTAAGTATCTGCCCTGCCGTTTCCTGAACCGCCTGTATGCACCGCTTCCACGATGTGGAATAGCCCTTATATACTTGATTGGAGGAGGTATCTCCTATATCGTAGGTCAGGGGCGATGTACCGCTCTTGCGCAGATTGTAGGCATATGTACGCGCCGCAACGGCCTGCGCCTTTATCGCCTCAAGCGGAGAGCCCTCTCCTATCTCGCCCACAACAACGCCCACAAGATATGTTTCCATATCCACATAATTAACGGCCAGCAGATAGCTGCCCGACTTTGCAAATATCATATCCCCAAGATAATTGCAAAGCCCGTACCTGTTGGACTGTATTTTAAGCCCGTTATAGCCCGCATCCGCTTTATACAATCGGAAATAGCCGTTGCTGCCGCGGCATACCTCCTTGCCCTCCTGATACAGCACCGCCGTGCTCCCCTCAATTTTCACGGTGCAGACTACACCCTTTTTAAGTGTCTTGCCGTTATCCGTGGCATAGGTGCCCTCCGGCGTAAAAGCCAGCGTTTTTACCGAGCCTATGGTGGAAATTTTAACTCTCAGTATGCATTTATCCTTGGCCTGAGCAGTTACCGTTCCCACGGATGCGCTCAGTGCCGTAAACAGCAGCATTATAGCCAGCACTGCCGCAATTTTTGATTTCATCGGATACTCCCTTCTCCGCCTTATTTATAAAGCCGGTGTAAAAAAATGATGGCGCAACGCCGCAAAGCCGCGCCTGCGTATTGCATATGTCAATATTGTTAAGCCCTTCGCCAAAAAGCGCATTAAGCCGAATTTTTGCATACAACTTTTTTATAATAATAACAGACGGCCGCGCTAAACGCAAGTCGTCTGTTGTCGATTATGCAAGAATACCGCGCTTATACTGACTGTTGCTCGTTTTTTCGCGCTGTTTCGCTAAATATTACAATTATATTACGAAATCGCTTAACAATTCGTAACAATTTGCGCCGTGATGCCGCTTATATTTGATTTTATGCGGCTTTTACAGCCTGGAGGCAGCATCCCGCGCCACAACAATGCCGGTTACCGAAGCCTGCATAAGGCCGCGGGTAATGCCTGCTCCGTCGCCTATGCAGTAAAGCCCCTCCACCGCCGTCATAAAGCGGTTGTCCACCTTCACCTTGCTGGAGTAGAACTTTACCTCCACTCCGTAAAGCAGGGTGTTCTTGGAGTAAAGCCCCGGCGCCACCTTATCAAAGGCGCGCAGTGCTTCAATAATACTGGTAAGATGACGGTGCGGCAACACAAAGGACAAATCCCCCGGCACTGCCGTGGCAAGCGTGGGACGGGTGGTGGATTTTTTAAGCCTTGTTGCATCGGTGCGCCGCCCTTTTTCCAAATCTCCCAGACGCTGTACCATTATCGGGCCGCCCGTGAGCATATTGCCCAGCTTTGCAATATATTCGCCGTATACTATCGGGTCGTCAAAGGGGGAGGTGAATTTCGAGGAAACCAGCAGCGCAAAGTTTGTATTCTCCGTTTTGCGTGCGGCATCGCCGTAGCTGTGGCCGTTTACCACCGCTATGCCGTTTTCATAATGCTCCTCCGAAACCACTCCGCCCGGATTCATGCAGAATGTGCGCACCTTGTTTTCAAAGGTGTCGGAATAATACACCATCTTGGCTTCGTAAAGATGCTTTGTAAGGTGATCCATTATGCTGTTGGGCACCTCTACGCGCACACCGATATCCACTTCATTGTTTTCCGTAACTATTCCGAGGTTCTTTACCGTGTGATTCAGCCAGTCCGCGCCGCCGCGTCCCGGCGCCGCAACAACACAGCCCGCCTCCACGGTAAATTCCTCGCCTGCATGCTCAAGGACCGCGCCGCAGGCTCTGCCCCCCCGCACTATTATCTCCTTTGCGGTGGTAAGCTCCATAAATGTGGTGTGAGTATTGGTTACAAGATGTACATACATGGCTCTGAGCACATCAAAAGCCCGCTCTGTTCCCAAATGCCGCACCGGGCAGGGCACCAGCTGAATATTGTGCTTGGAGCACTCATAGCGTATTTCGTCCACCTTTTTATCGTTAAGGCCGTGCACCTCGTCGCTTGCGCCGAAATCGCAATATATGCTGTCGGCATAGGAAATAAGCTCCGCCGCTTCCTTTTGGCCGATATAATCCGTTATATGCCCTCCCACCTCGCTGGAAAGGGACAGCTTACCGTCGGAAAACGCACCCGCTCCCGACCATCCGCTTACTATCGCGCAGGGCTTGCAGTGTACGCATTTCCCCGTAACGCGCGCAGGGCAGCGGCGGCTGTCAATATTGCGTCCGCTGTCGATTATAAGCACTCTTGCGTCCTTATTCAGACGCGTAAGCTCAATTGCCGTAAATATGCCCGCAGGGCCTGCGCCCACAACCAGGCAGTCATAATACTCGTTGTTCATAATATCACTCCGAACCGTTTTTCGTTCCATGCCGCCGCTGCGGCAGGCATACATATATATTATAGCACATCGTTTTCCCTTTTTCAACACTATTCTGCACGGTTTTGCTCCGCGCAATAAGAAAACCGCCCCGGTTTTCCCGAAGGCGGCTTGCCGTGCGGTCATAAGCCGCATTATTATTTTTGCTTAAAGGCTTATCCTCTCTTCTTTGCAACAACCAGTGCGCCGCAGCCGGTGATGGCGGCAACGGCATAGGCGATTACGGAGAAGTCAGCGGTGGGCTTATTACCATCCGCAACCAGATCCTCAGCGGTCAGGCAGAAATCATCTATTTCCAGAACTGCATCTTTGTCGTTGGAGTTTATACCGCAGAAACGAATTGCAGACATAATGCAGCGGTCATTGGTTCTGTCGCCCGTAACATTTTCATCCACACTTATACGCAGGCTGCTGAAGGGAATAAACAGCCAACCGTCAAAGTTAGCGGGAATCGTAACCGCTTTTCCGCGATAAATATTGCCGATATCCTCATATCCGGCATTGACTATACCGGTGCTTTCGCTTGCAAGCATGCAGCCCTCATCTTTCCAAAGCTGAGTCATCCACGCATCGTTACCGTCGTTCTTTTCCAGCGCAATGGAAACAGCAACACCGCCGACATTCTTAACTCTCATACCGATGTATTTAGCGCTGTTATAAAAGCGCATTTATACCCTCAGCCGATGCCGCAGGAGATTTGTATGCATCGCCCGCAGGTCCGTCATAAGCAACACCGTTGCTTGCAATAGTAAAGGTCAGCTTTTTGCCATCGAAGGCGTAGCTTGCGTTTCCGCACTCTGTAACTTCTCCGCTGTAAGTGGAAAAATCATCGATTACGGTAACTTTAATGTCATGATTCTTGGTTTTTGCAACGGCTTCCGTGCCTACTGCAAACGCACTTACGCACAGCGTGCAGCACAGCGCAGCTACGCAAAGCGCAATCACGAACTTTTTCATGTTTGTATTTCCTCCTCGTTTTTTGCATGTATCATGCAATGTGATATACATATTATAGCCGCCCGCATACCCAAAGTCAATACCCCAAAGAGGATTTTTTTGCTCTTTTTGCGAAGAAAACATCAAATATCCCACACAATCGGCATCGGCGGCAAAACACATCTTATATCCGCCGCAAAGCCAATACCTGCGTAAAACGGAAACAAAAAAGCACCTGCCTTTAAGCAAGTGCTTTTGGTGGGTCATCGGGGGCTCGAACCCCGGACACCCTGATTAAGAGTCAGGTGCTCTACCAGCTGAGCTAATAACCCGTATATGGAGCGGAAGACGAGATTCGAACTCGCGACATTCGCCATGGCAAGGCGACGCTCTACCACTGAGCCACTCCCGCATATGCCGTTAGGAGAAGTCGGCTTGCATCACAAACCTGCTCCCTCGGAACAGGGCTTATAATATCACATATCTTTTTGCTTGTAAAGCGTTTTTTTAATATTTTGCGGCAATTTATTTTTGATCCGTCCGGTTTGTATGCCAAATTACCCCTTTACCTTAAACCAGCAGCCCCAGCGCCGCCCTTACCGCATAGGTTCCCAGTATAACCGCCGCACACCCTCCGTAAAAAAACGCGCTTACCGTTTTAGAGGGGTTTATCACCCTGTGATGCAGAGCAAAAAGCAGCAGCGCGGCAATAAACGGCGCAGCCGGATTATAATAAAGCACAGCCCCGAAATCCAACCGACACAGCGCCAAAAGTGCACGCGTAGTCCCGCAGCCCGGGCACGGAAAGCCCGTTATATATCGTACGGGGCAATGGATTCCGCTTATATTAAGCGCCAGCAGGCACAGCGCAAAAAGCGCGATAAACACCGCATGCTTTATAAACAGCCTTCGGACTTTTGCAGACTTTCCCGGCCGCTTTTTGTCCTCAGCCGCCGTTTGTCCGCTTTCTTCATTTTGAGTATGCATTTTTTCGCATTTATTGGCGCTTCTGCGCCGAAAAAAATTCATATGCTTCCCTAACCGCCTCTTTGGCGTCCCCCGGCTCAAACCCCAGCACGGCGCGCGTACGGGACGAATCAAACTCGACGCCGCTTTCAAGACATTCCACCGCATAGCGCGTAAACCTCGGCGTCTTGCCCAAAAGAGCGCATAACGCCCCGTTTATATCGCCCGCCGCGCATGCAAGCCATACGGGAATATGCGGCAAATGCCGCCTCCTTCCGCTGAGCCGCGCAAGCTCGCCGTATACCTGTGCCACCGTGATTCTGCCGCCCTGAAGAATGTAGCATTCCCCGCTTTTTCCTTTTTGCGCAGCCAGTATAATGCCGCGCGCCGCGTCCGCCGCGCTTATAAAATCATAGCCGCCGTCTATAACGGCAAGGGGTGCGCCCCGGAGATAATCGCGCACAAGCCGTCCGGCGAGCGAGGGCTTATAATCGTTTGCTCCCAGCACGGCGCAGGGACAAACCACACAGGCATCCAACCCGTTTTTGCATTCATCAAGCACATATTGCCCTGCTGCGGCCTTGCTTTGAGCATAGCAGCCCTTCATAAGTTCCGGATAAAAGCCCTTCGGTTCCGACATCCTGAGCATATTATCACGGATATCGCCGTTTTCGCTGCCGCAGAAAACAGCATCCGTGCTGCAAACATACACAAGACGGGCATGCTTCTGCGCGCATATGCGCGCCACTTTCCGCGTAAGAACGACATTTACGGCAAATGTTTCTTTTCTTTCCCTTTCGCTTATGGCAATCTTACCGGCGCAATGCACTACGCACGCTCCCTCCGGAATAAGCCCGCGCAAAAATTCTTCATCGGAAAGCTGACCGACGGCCCGCATGACGGAAACCCCCTCAAGCGCCGGGTCATTATCGCGCCGCACGGCCGCAATTACCCTTTCGCCCTTGTCTGCAAGCAATCTGACCACATTGTTTCCGATGTGTCCGGTTGCACCCGTTACCACATATGTTACCGCCATTTTTGTTCTCCCGGAGGGCGGCTGCGCCGCCCCTTTATTAAAAGCCCGGGCGCAATGCGTCCGGGCCGCTGTCCCGCTCCGTTTAAATTTTTGCAAAACCGGCAGGCCGTATATTATTTAACCTGTCATCCCGGCAGCTCAGTCAAAATCATAGCTATCCGGCCTTGACTTTGCAATAAACCTGTATTCGCTGGGCGAAAACCCGGTTTTTTTCTTGAAAAGCCTGGAAAAATAGTTTGAGCTTTCAAATCCCACGGAATAGGCTATTACCTGCACCGGATCGTTCTGTGTCTGAAGCATTTTCTTTGCACGGTTTATGCGCAGATTATTTATAAACTCAATGGGCGGATGCCCGGTCTTTTCCTTGAAATAGCGTATGAAATAATTCGGGTGCAGGTGGGAAATGCTGCACAGCTCGTTTATGGATATATCCCTTGAGAGATTTTCGTCAATGTATGTAAGTATAACGCTCAGCTTTGTATCCTTAAATATCGTTTCCCTCGTAACGCTGGAATGCTCGGCGTAATAGGCAAGCAGCTGCAGTATATAGGCCTTGCGGCGCAGAATTTCATGCAGCGACAAATGATTGTTTGTAATTATGGATTTGAACAGATCGGTCACATAATCGGTATCCTTGACCTCAATAAAATGAGGCAGAGTTATCTGTTCCATAAGGTCTTTGTTGTTGCACATGGCAGTAAAATGAATCCAATACTTGCTTATGGTGTTATCCGATATGTGATGGTAAGTCTGCGTGCTGTTGCAGGGCAGAAGAAAAAGCTGTCCTTTTTTTGCAATGTATTCGCTGTCGTCTATCTTGATGTAGCACTCGCCGCTCATTATATAATAGAATTTATTGTAATAGGGGTTTATTATAGTGCTGCCCCATGAACGCCAGCATTTTGCAAAATCTCCCGTAAGGTATTCCAGCTGAATGTTTTCCAGCTGCTGACTGAAGACTATATTATCCTTCATAAATACGCACTCCGTATAAACTTCCGTCGCCGCACGGCCCGTTGTAAAATAGAAATCACAAAATAGATAATTTTGTATAGGTACATCTTAGAATCCTGCATATCTATTATAACTGTTTTAATGTATAATATCAACTGAAATTTTCTATCCGCGGATTTTTATTTCTGCCTTCGGGCAAAAAACATCCCGGCCATCATACTCAAAACAACCATTAATGCTGAAAGGATATAACCAAATGAGCCTTATATTTACCGATCTCCGCTGCGAAAACCGCCGCAACCCCTTGGGCATCGACACCGTACCCCGCCTCAGCTGGAAGCTCTCCGGCCCGCGCTGCGCGCGTCAGAGCGCCTTCCGCGTAATAGTCGCTTCAAGCGAGCAGGCGGCAGCCTCCCTTTCGGGCGATGTATTCGACAGCGGCCTTGTACCGGGTGACGCTTTCTTCTGCGATGCCGATGCCGCATACAAAAGCGCCGCCCGCTACTTCTGGCGCGTATGCGTCAGGGATGAAAACGGTGAGGAAACCATAAGCGACACCGCAAGCTTTGAAACCGGCCTGCTGGACCCCGCACTTTGGGAGGGCAGCTTCATCGGCTCCCCCTGCTCCTATTCGGGAATACTGCTGTTCCGCAGCCATTTTGAGGCGCGCAGAAGCATTGCATGCGCACGGATATACATAGCCGCCGCCGGCTTTACCGAGCTTTATGTAAACGGCACGCGCATAGGCTCAAATGTTCTGGAGCCCGTAAACTCCGACTATAAAAAAGAGCTGTACTATGTCACCTTCGATGTAACAAACGCGCTGCACTCGGGGGATAATGTCATCGGCGTGCGCCTTAATAACGGCTGGGCGGAGCACGGCTGCTTCCTGCTTCAGGGCCGCGTAAGCTACGATAACGGCGAAAGCGACACCTTTTTCTCCTCCCACGGCAACTTTATTTTCTGCCCCTCCGGCACGAGCGTTGCCACACAGTACGCCGGCGAAAGACGCAACCCCGCCATGGAAATGACCGGCTGGGCGGACCCGGGCTTTGAATTTGAAAAGAAATACCGCCACGAAACCTTCGGCATAATGAACTTCTGGCTGCCGGAATCCCCCGAAACGGTGCTTGACTGCCAAAAAAGCTTTATGAACGCCTATTATACCGCCATTGAACTGCCCCATCCCGGCGGACGCCTGATTGCCACCCCCATTGAGCCCGTGGTTATCGGCCGCGAAATGAAGCCCGTTTCCCGTCATCAGATAAAGGACGGCGCATGGCTGTACGATTTCGGTCAGAACTTCACCGGCATCTGCCGTCTGCGTGTAAAGGGCGAAAGAGGCACAAAAATCAGCATCGCCCACACCGAGCTGCTTAACGAGGACGGCACCCCGAACATGGTATATCTGCGCATAGCGGAGCCCAACTATCCCTACGAGATGCAAACCGACTGCTATACTCTTGAGGGCACGGGCAAAACCGAGGAATTCATGCCCTCCTTCACCTATCACGGCTTCCGCTTTGCCGCCGTATACGGCCTTACCGAGGAGCCGGATGACGACACCCTCTCTGCCTTTACTCTTGCAAGCGATGTAGCACAGATAGGTACCTTCAAGGCCGAGCACGATATGATATCCTGGCTCCAGGAGGCCATCATGTGGACGGAAAAGGGCAACCTTCACTCCATCCCCACCGATTGCCCGCAGCGGGCCGAGCGTCAGGGCTGGCTCAACGATATGACCGCCCGCAGTGAGGGCGCGGTATATAACCTTGACCTGCACCTGCTTTATTCCAAGTGGGCGCGCGACATAACCGGCACGCAGGATCCCGTAAGCGGCGCCATCGGCGATACCGCCCCCTTCCGCCGTGGAAACAAGCCCGCCGATGCCGTATGCTCCTCCTACATTTATGCGCCCTTCCTTGTTTACCGTCACTACGGAGACGACCGCGCCCTGCGCGAAAACTACGAGGGCTTCCGCAAATGGACCGAATACCTGTACCGCAATTCCGACCGCGGCATCGCCATATACAGCCTTTACGGCGACTGGGCGGGTCCGGAGCCGGACAGCTTCAACGGCGGCTCCCCAGTATCCGGCATAACCTCCGGGCAGTATATGTCCAGCTGCTTCAATTACTATAACGCCCGTCTTATGCAGGAGGTGGCACGCATCACCGGCCACGGCGAGGATGAAAAAATGTATGCAGGCCGTGTAAGTGAGCTTTGCACCCGCCTTAACGATGTATATTACGACCGTGTGAGCGCCAACTATTCCACCGGCTCTCAGGCGGCGAATATATTTGCACTGGAGCTTGGCATAGTGCCGCAGTCCGAGCAGGCACGCGTTGCCGCCAACATCAACGCCGATATCGTAAAGCGGGGCTATCACCTCTCCACCGGCAATCTGTGCACAAAATACCTGCCGGAGATACTCACCCGCTACGGCTACCTTGAAACCGCAATGAAGCTCATGGAGCAGACCACCTACCCCAGCTGGGGCTATATGAGAAGCAAGGGCGCCACCACCATATGGGAGCGTTGGGAATACGCCACCGGCTTTGCAATGAACTCTCACTCCCATCCGATGTACGGCTCCATAACCGCATGGTTCTATAAATACCTTGCCGGCATAACCGTGTCCGAGCCCGCATTCCGCCGTTTTCGCGTGCATCCGTATCTGCCGGAGAATATGCCTGCCTGCAGCGGCAGCATCGAAACCCCCTACGGCCGCATTGTATCCGCCTGGAAAAAAACCGCTTCCGGCTGGAGCCTGCATATTGAGGTTCCCGTTTCCTGCAAGGCCGTTGTTGAGCTTGAAGGCACCGGCGTCACTGTGGACGGCAGCGCTCCCGACAGCTGCCCCGGCGTAAGCACGGAAAGCCGTACCGACACAATGACCGTTCTCACCCTTGAGTGCGGAAAATACGATATTGCAGTTGCGCGGTAAAGCACAAGCCGATATCGAAACAAACCGAACCGACAAAAGGCGCGTACCCCTGCGGGTGCGCGCCTTTTTTGCAATGCTTTAATTATCGGCCCGTCAGCAATCCTTCTTAAGCGGAATGCCGTTTGCATCCTTATCAATATTGCCGGTAAAGATCATAATACCCTCGATAAGCCCCCAAATATAGCCTATGCCGCAGCAAAAGCTCAGGCATATCTGCGCAATGCCCTTGCCGGTGTAGCCCAGATAAAAGTTGTGAACGCCCAGACCTCCGAGCAGCACGCCCAGCAGCCCCGCTGTCATTTTGGATTTCTGCTGATCCGGCGTATACTGCGCCAGAGAAGCGCCGCAATTTGGGCAGAAGGTCGCACCCTGCTGTGTCTGCGCTCCGCAATTGGAGCAATATGCGGTTCCCTGTCCTTTTTTGAAGCCGCAATGCACGCAAACTGCCGCGTTAGGATCCATTGCCTGTCCGCAATTTTTACAATACATAAAATTATACCTCCGTTATATCCCGGACACAGCTGCACCGCCATTTTACGCATATCCCGCGCGCTTTAATATGCCCGGTCATTTTTTTACAGTATAGCACCCATTTTGCGCTGTTGCAATGAATTTTTTCGAAAAACTCCGATTTCTGTTTCGGTGCCGGGCATGCTTTTATTGTTCCCTTATCCGCTTTATATCGGCATAGTGTGAATCCGTTCCGAGGCTGAGCCTTCTGTTTGCAAACATCGCCGCGGCTGTCGACACACAGCCTTTGCTGTACGCCGTTCTATTGGGCAGGTCGTAATCCGCCGCACATGCTTTGCCTATATTTGAGAACCCTATACCGCCGGTAATGTACATGCGACGATTTGCAATGCTTTCGGAAAAGCGTCGGCACGCCGCCTTCAGCTTCTCATCGCCGTATCCCTTTGCCGCAGCCGCAGCACCGCACATAAGATGCAGCGTCCTTAGGGCAACGGTTCCTTTGCTCTTTTTAACTACTTAAGTCCTTCATACACCAGCAGTGCCTCTTTTATAGCCTGCTTATCGCTTTCCCTGACGGTAAAATCATGTGAATAATCCTCCCCCTCAAAACGAACGATGGTTTCCTTTGAGTTCACTATTGCCCAAAGCATCGTTACATCCGAAGCACCGTCAGTATCAATATACTCCCATACTTGTCCGCCGTCGTTATCACGAACTATATCAAAATATTTGAAGCTTCTGTAATACCGCTCATCATCGGCCGCTACCGTAATCTTTTTGAAAAATACCCAATCATCATCAGTATAATTATATACAACCCTCATCCATATATTACCGTTATTATCCATGCCAATGTACGGCAATATAAAGCAGCGCGTATCGGCAATCCAACTTCCGCTCGAATTAAATCTCCATGCCTTTGGATAATAAAATTTCAAATGTCTTACTTTGTCTTCATCAAGGCGCATATTATCAAGCAGCTTTAGCGCCTCGGCGCGCTTTGCCTCCTTCTCCTGCTTTTGCAATGCTGCAAGCTTTTCCTCCGCCTGATTAAGCAGGGAAGCATTTTTCACCTTACCCTTCTCCTTCTCCGTAAGCTGCTCAAACGCCTGCTGCGCCGCATTTATTTTTTCCGCGCTTTCAAGGGTCACCTCTCCGATTTGGTCAATAAGCCCCTCCACTCCTTGCGCACGCAGCTGTATAAGCGCATTTTCCGCCGATTCAAGCACGGCCAGCCCTTTAACCTTTTCCTTCACATTTTCGGGTGCGGCCTCATACTCCTGCCTTGCCGCCGCTATTTTTTCCGCGCTTTCAAGGGTCACCTCTCCGATTTGATCAATAACCGAATCAACGGCTGCAGCCTTGTTTTCCAGCACCAGCTCTTCATATGCTTCCCGTGCCTTCTTAAGCTCCTCCGCCTTGTCAAGCTGTTTAAGCTCATCATCACTCAGCTTTTCCACTGCTTTTTCCGCTGCCGAAATACGTTTTTCGCTATCCAGCGTTACTTCGCCTATTGCCGCTATTTTTTCCTCCGCAGCCTTTACCGCCTCGCTCTTGCCGCAGGCACAAAGGCATAACGCCATCAAGACCGCCATTATGACAACAAGATATTTTTTCATATTTACCTCCCTGTATAAGTTTTTGTCCTGTTATAGGACAATTATTTGCGATACATAGTTTAACATTGTCTTTGTCCTATGTCAAGACAAAATATATGGAGGTAATGTATGGCAAGAATTATCGACGGGAACGAAATGAATATGATAGGGAAAAATCTTCGCAGGCTCAGAATCAAAAAACGCCTAAGTCAGCAAGCACTGTCCGATAAGCTGGAAACCATGGCGATATATGTATGCAGGGGCTCCGTATCCCGTATTGAAGACAAGCAGCGCACGGTTACGGATATTGAACTCTACGGCATTGCAAAAGCTCTCGACGTGCCGATAACCGACCTTTTTGAAGAACGCAATATTTAAGCCGGCCCGTACGGATCCGCTTTTTTATGTCCAAACGGCATATTATAATAAAAAATGAACCGTTTGCAAAAAGCCAAACGGTTCATTTATTGTATTATTTATGGGAATTCTTTTCAGATAAGCTCTGCATCCTCACGGTTCTGTAATGCATCGTCGTCGGCCGCGCTGTCCGCATCCTGCGCATGCGCCTCCGCCTGCTGCTCAATGGCCTGCTCCGTTTCCGCCTCCGCAGGCACCGCCGCCGCGCACACGACCTTAACGCCCTCAGCCACTCTCATGGCAATTACGCCCTGAGTCGCGCGCCCCGCAATGCGTATCTGCGCCACCGGTATGCGTATGATCACTCCGTCAGAGGTGATAAGCATCACATCATCGTCATCGTTTACCACCTGGATATCCACAAGCTCGCCGGTTTTTTCGGTAAGGTCATGCGTGATTATTCCCTTGCCGCCGCGGTTGATAACACGGTATTCCTCCGGGAAGCTGCGCTTTGCAAAGCCGTTCTCTGTAACGGTAAGAATGGTGGTGCCCTCTCTGAGTATGCCCATGTTTATAACTCTGTCTCCCTGAGCTATATCCATAGCCGTAACGCCCTGAGTCACTCTGCCCATCTGACGCACATTTTTCTCGCTGAAGCGTATTGCCTTGCCCTGCGCCGTGCCGAGAATGATGTCGTCCTCGCCGCTTGTAAGCGCCACCTGCACCAGCTCATCGCCCGGACGCAGTATAACGGAAAGTATGCCGTTTTTTCGTATGTTTTCAAACTCGCTCAGTCTTGTTTTCTTTATAAAGCCGTCCTTCGTGGCCTGAACAAGGTTTTTGCCCTGACGCTCCTGCTTATCCTCAGGCAGCGGAATAACCGCCGTTACCTTTTCGCCCGCAGCGAGATTGAGCAGGTTTACCACCGCCGTACCCTTTGCCGTTCTGCCCGCTTCGGGTATCTGATAGCATCTTATCTGATGCACCTTGCCGAAGTTTGTAAAGAACAGCAGATCGGTGTGCGTGCTTGTAACCAGCACCCTTTCCACAAAGTCCTCTTCGCGGGTGGTAAGCCCGGTTATGCCCTTGCCTCCCCTGTGCTGAGCACGGTAGGTGTTGCTGGGCAGCCGTTTGATGTATCCGAAGTGGGTCATGGTAACCACCATGTCCTCCTCCTGAATAAGCGATTCAAAATCTATCTCGTCGCTTGCCGCCGTGATCTCCGTGCGGCGGTCGTCGCCGTATTTCTCCGCTATCTGGCCTATCTCGTCCTTGATTATCTCCAGCACCAGCTTCTCGCTTCCCAGTATCTCATTGTAGTAGGCAATCAGCCTTCTCTTTTCCTCCAGCTCGTCCGTAAGCCGCTGTCTTTCAAGACCCGTCAGGCGCTGCAGACGCATATCCAGTATGCTCTTTGCCTGCTCCTCGGAAAAGCCCAGCTGCTCCATAAGCGCGCTTTTTGCAATGTCCGTGGTCTGAGAAGAGCGTATAAGGCTTATGACCTCGTCAATTATATCCAGCGCCTTTATAAGGCCCTCCAGAATATGCGCCCTTGCCTGCGCCTTTTTAAGATCAAACCTTGTGCGGCGGACAATAATCTCCTTCTGATGCTCAAGATAATAATACAGCATCTCCTTAAGGGTAAGTATCCTCGGCTCATTGTCCACAAGCGCCAGCATTATCGCGCCGAAGGTCTCCTGAAGCTGAGTGTGCTTATAGAGGAAATTAAGCACGACATTCGGATTTACATCCTTCTTCAGCTCCATTACAAGCCGCATACCGTCTTTGTTGGATTCATCGCGCAATGCGCTTAAGCCCTCAAAGCGCTTGTCCTTATGAAGCTCTGCAATTTTTTCCACAAGGCGCGCCTTGTTGACCTGATACGGCAGCTCCGTAACCACAATGCGCGCCCGGTCGGCCGTCATCTGCTCTATTTCATGCTTTGCCCGCACCACTATTCTGCCCCTGCCCGTGGTATAGGTCTGCCTGATGCCGGAAAGCCCCATTATGGTGCCCGCCGTTGGGAAATCCGGCCCCTTTATGTACTCCATAAGCTCCTCGGAGGTAATATCGGGGTTGTCGATAAGCGCCTTTACGCCCGCCGTTACCTCGCGCAGGTTGTGCGGAGGAATATTTGTAGCCATACCCACGGCTATACCGTCCGAACCGTTTACAAGCAGGTTGGGGAAGCGGCTGGGCAGCACCCTGGGCTGCATTTCGGTTTCGTCAAAGTTCGGATAGAAATCCACCGTGTCCTTATCGATATCGGCCAGCAGATCGCCCGCTATCTTGGAAAGCTTTGCCTCGGTATAACGCGAGGCAGCATAAGCCATATCGCGCGAGTAGGCTTTACCGAACGAGCCTTTAGAGGCAACATACGGGTGCAGAAGCGCCTGATACCCCTCGGACAAACGCACCATGGTCTCATAAATAGCCGCGTCACCGTGGGGGTTCAGCTGCATTGTGCGCCCCACTATATTCGCTGATTTTATTGTGCTGCCCTTTAAAAGCCCCATATTATACATGGTATAAAGCAACTTTCTGTGCGAGGGCTTAAAGCCGTCTATTTCAGGTATCGCACGGGATACTATAACGCTCATGGCATAGGGCATATAGTTGGTTTCAAGCGTGTCGGTTATCGGCTGCTCTACCGTAAGCCCCGCGCCGGCAATGTAAGCGTTTATTTTAGGCTTTACCGATTTCGGCTCTTTCTTCTTTTTAGTCGCCACAAACTTCCTCTTTTCTAAAATTTATAATATCTAATGTCTAACATCTAATATCTAACGTCTAATCAGGATAAGTCTGCCTCATCAAGATACATATAGCCGTTTTCGGCTATAAAGTCCTTTCTGCCCTGCAAATCGTCACCGAGCAGCAGATCGAACATCTGCGAGGTACGTTCGGCGTCCTGCGGCATAACCTTTATAAGACGGCGCGTTTCGGGGTTCATTGTGGTAAGGTTCATCATATCTGGCTGGTTTTCGCCAAGTCCCTTTGAGCGCTGAATGGTGTACTTGCCGTCCCCTATTTTATCAAGAATATCAATTTTTTCCTTTTCGTCATAGGCGAAGTAGGTCATATCCTTTGTGCCTATTTCGTAAAGCGGGGTTTCGGCGATGTAAATTTTCCCCTCGTTTATAAGGGTGGGCATAAGCCTGTATATCATCGTAAGAATAAGGGTGCGAATCTGAAAGCCGTCCACGTCCGCATCGGTACAGATTATGACCTTATTCCACCGCAGCGCCGAAAGGTCAAAGGTAGCAAGCCCCTTGTTCGCCTTAGACTTTACCTCAACCCCGCAACCGAGCACTTTAATGAGATTGGTTATAATTTCGCTTTTAAACACCTTTTCGTAATCAGCCTTAAGGCAGTTTAAAATTTTGCCCCTTACAGGTATTATTGCCTGGAATTCGGCGTTTCGCGCCAATTTGCATGAGCCTAAAGCCGAATCGCCCTCAACTATGAATACCTCGCGCTGCTCAACGTCCTTTGAGCGGCAGTCTACAAATTTATCCACCCTGTCAAGCATAGAATTTGAGGATTGCAGGGTCTTTTTAAGGTTGATGCGCTCCCTTTCGCTGCGCTCGCGGCTGCGCTTGTTTACAAGCACCTGGTCGGCTATTTTATCCGCCTCGGCTTTATTTTCAATAAAATATACTTCAAGCTGATGCCGCAGGAAATCGGTCATAGCCTCGTATATAAATTTATTGGTAATAGCCTTTTTGGTCTGGTTTTCGTATGAGGTTACGGTTGAAAACGAGGAAATAACCAGCACCAGACATTCTTCAATATCCGAAAAGGTGATTTTGCTTTCGTTCGATTTATATTTGCCGCTTTGCTTTATATATGCGTCTATCTGTGAAACAAAGGCGCTGCGGGTTGCCTTTTCGGGCACGCCGCCGTATTCAAGCCAACTTGAATTGTGGTAATATTCCTTTAATGTATGGCGGTTTGAAAAACAAAGCGCCACATTTATTTTAACCTTGTATTCGGGCTTGTCCTCGCGGTCTCTGCCCTTTCTTTCGGTCTGCCAAAATTGCACGGACGAAAGCCTTTCTTCGCCCACGGTTTCGTTCACGTAATCCTTAATACCGTTTTTATAAACAATTTCCTGCTGCACAAAGCGCGCGCCCTGCTGCTCTTTAAAAATAAACAGCAGCCCGTCGTTTACGATTGCCTGCCTTTTAAGGGTATCGAGAAAATACTCGGTGGGAATATTAACGTCGGTAAAAACCTCAATATCGGGCTTCCAGCGGGTTTTGGTGCCTGTGTCCTTGCCGTCGTAGGGCTCTTTTTTAAGCCCGCCCACATTGTAGCCTTTTTCAAAGTGCAGGTTATATTTAAATCCGTCGCGCTTTATTTCAACATCCATATATTCCGAGGAATACTGCGTGGAACAAAGACCCAAACCGTTTAAGCCTACCGAATACTCGTAGTTTGCGCCGTCGTTTGTGTTGTATTTGCCGCCGGCATACAATTCGCAGTATAAAAGCTCCCAGTTAAAGCACTGCTCTTTATTATTAAAATCAACAGGTGCGCCGCGACCGAAATCCTGCACCTCAATAGAGCCGTCGGCATACTTTGTAACAACTATCTTCTGCCCGTAGCCCTCGCGCGCCTCGTCTATTGAGTTTGATATTATTTCAAAAACCGAATGCTCGCAGCCGTCAAGCCCGTCCGAACCGAAAATAACGCCCGGACGCTTTCGCACTCTATCGGGACCCTCAAGCTTTTTTATACTGTCGTTGCCGTATTCCGCGGTGGTTTTCGCCATTAGCCGTATCTCTCCTTATAATAACTCAAAGTATATTATACACCATTTTTCGCCTTTCCGTCAAGTATTTAAAATTCGGTGGTTCGTGTCAAGTTTTTCTAGGGTTTTTCAAAAAGATTTTTAAAGTGTTTTAACAATAAAATTTCAAATTTTTGAGCTATTCTTCAAATTACGTGTAAAGTCCAAAGTACGGTATAAAAAAGCAAAGTTATGAATTGCGCGAAAGGCAAAAATCGATTTGCATAACAGCAGAAAGAGCAAGGCATGTAAAGGGTGAAATGATCTTTTCTTCAATATCCCGACTTATGATACCAAAGAGCACACCATTAATATGCTGCGGATATATGATTATATAGAGCGGCATATCTGCGAGGAACTCAAGCTTGAGGAGCTTGCGGGAATAATGGCAGTGACGCCTAATTGCTTTTCTCACCTCTTTAAAAAAATAAGCGGGATTACCGTTTGCGATTATATAAACGCCAAGCAAATCGAAAAGGCGACAAGAATTTTTACCTCCGTAAGCAACAAGCTGACCATGCTCGAAATTGCACCAACCTGCGGCTTTAATAATACGGTTCACTTTAATAAAATGTTTAAGAAGTACAGGGACTTTACGCCGAGCCGATTAAAAGCCGACCCGAAGCTACTTTGTCATTAACACTTTAATAAGGGCGCAAAATAGCCCCCTTCGGGATATCAAAGCCTCAAAGGGGGCATGTTTCTGTTCGGGCAATTTTAATCAACCTATAAACTTACAGGCGGCATATGCGGCGGCTGCACCGTCGGCAGCAGCTGTGGTCAATTGGCGAAGCGCCTTCGTTCGGCAGTCACCGGCAGCGAAGATACCGGAGCATGAGGTCACACAATCCTCGCCCGCTTTTATAAAGCCACCGTCATCAAGCTCCGCCGTATTTTTGCAGATATCATTCTGCGGCAGAAAGCCTATCGCAACAAACAGAGCCTCAACCGAAATATCGCGGCTTTCACCCGTCCGTTTATTAAGGACGGTTATTTTTTGCAGACCCTGCTCCCCTGCAAGCTCGGTTATTTCCGAATCGAATTCATAGCGGATGTTGTTTTTTTTGCGCAGCTTTTCCAATAAAACCGGGTCTGCGCGGAATTCGGAGCGGCGGTGTATTACCGTCACGCTTCTGCAAATATCCGAAAGAAAAAGCGCGTCGGTCACTGCGGTATTTCCCCCGCCGCAAACCGCAACATCCTTTCCCTTAAAAAAGGCCCCGTCGCACACCGCGCAATATGATATGCCGTGACCCGCAAGCCTTTCCTCATTTTCAAGTCCAAGCCTTCTGTGTGTA
>ERZ780167.415-NODE-415-length-44706-cov-60.275940_pt1 | contig 44706 bp, 30 predicted proteins | sample MGYA00510982_ERZ780167 | MGnify/ENA primary metagenome ERZ780167 (study PRJEB29588, sample SAMEA2146107) | human gut metagenome | biome: human gut; feature: human-associated habitat; material: faeces | place: Denmark | collected 2008/2010 ... | reverse complement strand
CGGCCATGGGTATCAAGCGCGAGGAGAAGGCGCTGTCGTATAACGTGCAGCAGGTAAAATCCGATGAAATCACGACGGTCAAGGATGCCAACTTCATGAACTCGCTGGTGGGCAAGGTGGCCGGTGTGACCATCAACGCCGGTGCCGGTGGTGCAGGTACTTCGTCGCGTGTCATCATGCGCGGTATGAAGTCTCTGGAGAAGAGCAACGCCGCCCTCTACGTGATTGACGGTATCCCGATGTACAACAACAGCTTCGGCGGCGACGCCGGCGGTACGATGACCGCCCAGGTCGGCTCGGAGAGCATCGCCGATATCAACCCCGAGGACATCGAGTCCATCAACATGCTGACGGGCCCCTCGGCAGCCGCCCTCTACGGTTCGGATGCCGCCAACGGCGTGGTGCTCATCAACACCAAGCGCGGTGCCGAAGGCAAGACCACCGTGACGATTTCAAACACCACGATGTTCTCGAAGGCCTACATGATGCCCGAGATGCAGAACCGCTACGGCACCAGCAATACGACCTTCAGCTGGGGTGACAAAATCAACGGCACGTTCGATGCCAAGGACTTCTTCAACACGGGAACGAACGTAATCAACTCGGTTTCGCTCTCGACCGGCACGCAGAAGAACCAGACCTACATCTCGGTATCGACGACCAACGCCGCCGACATCATCCCCGAGGCCGAGTACAACCGCTACAACTTCACGGCCCGCAACACCACCAAGTTCGCCAAGGACAAGCTGACCTTCGACTTCGGTGCAAGCTTCGTCATCCAGAACAACCAGAACCAGGTATCGCAGGGTAAGTACTACAACCCGCTGCCGGCCCTCTACCTCTTCCCGCGCGGCGACGACTTCGACGAAATCCGCCTCTACGAGCGTTGGGACCCCGTTCGCGGCTACATGGCTCAGTACTGGCCCTACGGCGAGGGCGCTCACTCGCTCCAGAACCCCTACTGGATTCAGAACCGCATCATGCGTGAGACCACCAAGCGCCGCTACATGCTCAACGCCTCGCTCAAGTGGGACATCACCGACTGGCTCAACGTAACGGGGCGCGTACGCATCGACAACTCGGACTACCGCATCACCACGAAGTACTACGCTTCGACGCTGGAGACCTTCGCCGGCGAGAACGGCGGTCTGTCGGACGAGACGCAACTCGACCGCACCTTCTACGGCGACGTGATGGCCAACATCAACAAGACGTGGGGCGACTGGTCGCTCAGCGCCCAGGTCGGTGCCTCGATTAACGACCAGCGCTACGAGCGTTCGGGCGACGCGGGCGACCTGAAGAAGACCAACCTCTTCACGAAGCTCAACCTCAACACCGAGAACAAGTACAAGATTATGCAGAAGGGCTGGCACGACCAGACGCAGGCGATTTTCGCCAACGTCGAGGTGGGCTGGCGCTCGATGCTCTACCTGACCGTCACGGGACGTAACGACTGGGCTTCGCAGCTGGCATACTCGGCCAACTCGTCGTTCTTCTATCCTTCGGTAGGTCTCTCGGCTGTCGTTTCGAACATGTTCAACGCTCCGAAGTGGCTCTCGTTCCTGAAGGTACGCGCATCCTACTCGCAGGTGGCATCGGCCTTCGCCCGCTATCTGTCGAACCCGAGCTACACCTTCAACGAGCAGTCGCACGGCTGGAGCGCCCCGACCACCTACCCGAACACGGACCTGCAGCCTGAAATGACCAAGTCGTGGGAGGTCGGTGTGAACGCACGCTTCATCAACAAGTTCAACCTCGACATCACCTACTACCGTTCGAACACCTACGACCAGACGATTTACATGCCGCTGGCCTCGTCGACCGGTTACCAGAACTACGCCGCCCAGACGGGTAACATCCAGAACCAGGGTATCGAGCTCTCGGTCGGCTACAACAACAAGTGGGGTGACTTCCGTTGGGCTACCAACTTCACCTACTCGTTCAACGAGAACAAGATTATCGAGCTGGCTCACGGTATGATTAACCCGCTCACCGGCGAGCAGGAGGACATGCTGGAGATTCGCAAGGACTGGCTGGGCCAGACCGACGTGGCTCCGCGCGTCATTCTGCGTGAGGGCGGTTCGATGACCGACATCTACATCAACCACGAGATTGCACGCGACCTGAACGGCAACGTGCTGATTGACCCCTCGACGGGCAAGCTCTCGATGACCGAAATCGAGCCCCAGAAGGTCGGCCAGCTCGCACCGAAGGGCAACCTCGGATGGAGCAACAACTTCTCCTACAAGGGCATTGACCTGGGTATCGTCTTCACGGCACGCCTCGGCGGCAAGGTTTACTCGGCAACGCAGGGTATCCTCGACTACTATGGCGTATCGGAGGCTTCGGCCGCAGCCCGCGACCGCGGCGGCATTCCGGTGAACTTCGGTTCGGTGGATGCCCAGACCTACTACCAGACCATCGCAACGGCCGAGGGCGGTCACGGAGCATACTACCTCTACGACGCCACCAACGTCCGTCTGCAGGAGCTCTCGCTGAGCTACACGCTGCCCGCGAAGTGGTTCCGCAACAAGGCTCGTCTGAGCGTGGGCTTCGTAGCCAAGAACCTCTGGATGATTTACTGCAAGGCTCCGTTCGACCCCGAAATGTCGGCCGTTACGGGCAGCAACTACTACCAGGGCGTCGACTACTTCATGCTCCCGAGCATGCGTAACCTCGGATTCAATGTCAAACTGCAATTCTAAACCCGCACGGACCTATGAAAAAAATAGTTAAATATACATTCCTGACGCTCCTGTCGGGTTGGCTTGCGATTGGTTGCACGAGCAACTTCGAGGAGTACAACACCGACCCGTATGCCCCGCAGGAGGCCGACCCGAACATGCTGCTCCCGACGATGGTCGAGGCGCTGATGTATGTTCAGCAGAACGACTCGCAGATGGTCGACCAGATGGTGGGTGCCCTGGGCGGCTACCTCACCTGCTCGAACCGCTGGGGCGGCATGAACTTCGATACGTTCAACCCCTCGGCCGACTGGAACCAGCAGGCCTATAACCTGATTTTCCAGGACATCTACCCCAACCTCTTCAAGATTTCTGAGTTCTCGCAGGAGTCCGGACACTGGTGGGCAATCGCCAACATCGTCCGTGCCGCCGCGATGATTCGCGTGACGGATACCTACGGCCCGATTCCCTACAGCCAGGTCAAGGACGGTCTGATGTATGTACCCTACGACTCACACGAGGAGGTCTACACGAACATCTTCAACGACCTGCAGAATGCGGCCAAGACGCTCTCGGACTACGCAACGCAGTATCCCTCGTCGAAGCCCTTCACCAACGACGCCATCTACGGCGGTGACTACGCCGCATGGGCACGTCTGGCCAACTCGCTCTCGCTGCGCATCGCCATGCGTACGGGCAACGAGGAGGGTGTGAAGACCGCCATCGCCAACCAGGTGGGTCTGATTACGACCAACGCCCAGAACGCCATGGTGAACCCCGGCGTACAGGGCAACCCCTATCAGCTGGCATCGGCATCGTGGGGTGACCTGCGCGTCAGCTCGTCGATTACCGACTACATGAACGGCTACAAGGACCCGCGCCGTGCCGCCTACTTCACCAAGTGCTCCTTCCCCGGCTATACCGACCAGTACATCGGCATGCGTTCGGGCGAGGCCCAGTTCGACAAGACCGCAGTCTCCAGCTACTCGCTTCCCAACCTGACGGCAGCCTCCTACCTGCCCTACTTCGTGGCAGCCGAGACGCAGTTCCTGCTGGCCGAGGCAGCGCTGAAGGGGTGGACTTCGGGTGACCCGAAGACCTACTATGAGGCCGGCATCCGCCTTTCGATGGAGCAGAACGGAGTCTCGGGCGACGATGTAACGAACTACATTGCCGACACTGAGAGCACCCCGGCCGACCACACGGGCGACCCGCGCGGCACAAAGTACAACTACGACCGTGCAACCACCGTGAAGATTGCCTGGGACGCCGAGACGACCAACGAGAAGCACCTCGAGCAGATTATCACGCAGAAGTGGATTGCCAACTACCCGATGGGCATCGAGGCCTGGGCCGAGTACCGTCGTACGGGCTATCCCGAGCTGGCTCCGTCGCTCGACAACCTGAGCACGGACGGTGTGGATACCCGCCGCGGCGCACGTCGTCTGGTTTACCCCATCTCGGAGCGTGACTACAATACGACGAACTATCAGAACGCCGTAGCCAACCTCCTCGGAGGTCAGGACACGCAGGCCAAGGACCTCTTCTGGGCCAAGAAAGACTAATCACCCTCAAAACAAACTGAAACCATGAAAATCAAGAATATTGGAAAAGCGGCTGCTCTGGCACTCACGGCTCTTGCCATGGTGCACTGCAGCGACTGGACCGAAACGGAGAGTGAAACCATCTTCGAGCACGGTCTGACCGAGTCCAACAAGCCCGAGGCCTACTATGAGGCCCTGCGCGAGTGGAAGAAGACCGACCATGCCATCTCGTTCGGATGGTTCAGCGGCTGGGGCGAACCTGCCACCAACACGACCAACATGCTGATGGGTATTCCCGACTCGATGGACATCGTATCGCTGTGGGGCCAGTGGACCAACCTCACCCCCGGCAAGCTTCAGGACCTGCGCTACGTTCAGGAGAAGAAGGGTACGAAGGTTGTATTCTGCAGCTTCACCTCGGTCATCGGACAGAACTTCACCCCCGAGGAGTACAACGTGGACGAGGCAACGCGCGAAAAGTTCTGGGGGTGGGATGACAACGACCAGACCGCCATCGACGCCGCCATTGCCAAGTATGCCAAGGCGATTGCCGACACGGTCTTCAAGTATGACTACGATGGCTTTGACATCGACTTCGAGCCCAACTACGGCTACGGAGGCAAGCTGGCCAGCCACAACGACCGCATGCATACGCTGCTCGTCGAGCTGAACAAGTACATCGGCCCGAAATCGCCCAATCCCGACAAGCTCCTGCTGCTCGACGGCGAGCCGCAGACGCTCAACGCCGAGAGCGGTCCCTACATCGACTACTTCGTCGTTCAGGCCTACACCGTCTCGGGCGGTTCGCCTTCGGCTTCGGCCACGGGCAGCGAGGACAACATGGACAGCCGTCTGCAGACCTGCCTTTCGAAGTTCTCCTCGACAATGACCGAAGAGGAGATTACCAACCAGTACGTCATCTGCGAGAACTGCGAGAGTGTGACCGACTGTCTGAACGGCGGTTTCTACTGGCGGACACGTGACGGTGTTACGCAGGACAAGGCCGTCTGCCCGTCGCTGGTAGGTATGGCCCGCTGGGAGCCGCTCAACGGCTACCGCAAGGGTGGCTTCGGCGCATACCAGTTCGGTTACGAGGCTACGAACAGCCCCGCATACAAGTGGATGCGCACGGCCATTCAGGCTCAGAACCCGACAATGAAGTAATTAACGTCAATCAATGAAAACCATGAAAAAAGGATTAAATATCGCGGCCGCATTACTTCTCGCAGCATTTGCCACGGGATGTAACGATGCCGAGTACGGAACGCTCGGAACCCACGCGTTCATCAACGAGAGCACCTCGGCTTCGAGCACGAAGGTCACCATCGACCCCAGCAACGGCGCCGAAGCTCAGCTGACCGTCTGCCTGAGCGAGAAGGCCGACCGCAACTACGACTTCCGTCTGGTAGTGGACGATGCGGTTCTGGCAACCTACAACGCAGAGCAGGCATCGAGCTACGTGACGATGCCTTCGGAAATCTTCACGATGCCCGACAAGATTACCATCGAGGCAGGTTCGTTCAGCGCCAACCCCGTGACGATTCACATCAACCCGATTCCGGCCGAGTACATTGGTGAGACCTACGCTATTCCTCTGCGTCTGGAGAGCGTGGACGGCAACATGCCGACGACCACCAAGACGTCGACCTTCGTCATCACGACCGAGAGCATCATCAGCTCCACACTGCCGATGTTTACGGGACGCTCGGGTCTGTCGGCTGCCGGCTTCCCCGTTTCGCTGCCCCAGTTCACCGTAGAGTGCCGCTTCCAGGTAAGCAACACGGCCAACCGCAACCGCGACATCTTCTGCAGCGGCAGCAACATCCTGCTCCGCTTCGAGGACCCGCAGAACGATGACCCCGCCACGGGCTTCAAGGCTCACTCGCTGATTCAGTTCCAGGGTAACGGCTGGTTCCTCAACCCGTCGCTTTCGATTACGCCCAACAAGTGGCAGCACTACGCCATCACCTACGACGGCTCGAAGGTTACCATCTACGTCAACGGCGCATTCGCCGGCAGCAAGGAGGGCACCATTGACCCGAACTTCGAGTTCGCCGGCTGGTTCGGCGGCGGCAGCGATGCCCACGGAACGAGCGACCCAACGTGGTGGGCAGGTTGCAAGATTCTCTGCTCGGAGCTCCGTATCTGGTCGGTATGCCGCACCGAGGCTCAGATTCAGAACAACATGACCACCACCAGCGCCAAATCGGAGGGCCTGGTTGGCTACTGGCGCATGAACGACGGTGAGGGCAAGACCTTCGAGGACTGCACCGGCAACGGCCACACGCTGACCGCCGAGCAGGACCCCGTTTGGGTGGAGAATATCCTCTCGACCGACACCGAGACTGCCTGGCCGGAATAGCCAGCAACACAAATACTGCGCAACCGTAGAGTTGCGCAGTATTTGCTGTAAAAAACACACAACACCAAAAACCCTTGTCCATGAAAAAGATATTCTATTTTGCCTTTGCCTGCGCCCTTGCGCTCGGCGGAGCATCCTGCTCGGATGACAGCTCGTCCGAAGTAAACGAATGGAGTGCCATCTATGTCGGCATCGAGCGCCCGAAGCTGGGCGTCTCCACGCTGACGCTCAATATCAACCACCCGACCGCAGAGGTCGAGGCCAAGGCTTCGGTTCCCGTTACGGTAAAGCTCTCGCGCCCCGCAACGCAGGACATCACCGCAACGCTCGCCATGGAGTCGGACTGCGAAGAGGCCTGGACCTTCGAAACCCTGGAGGTTGTGATTCCCGCCGGCCAGATTACCGCAACGACGACGCTCAACGGCGACTGGTCCTATGCAACCGACGTCGTAAGTTCGCAAACGTGGACTACCAAGATTACCGTCGCGGCAGCAACGCCTTCGAACATTACCCGTCTCTCGACGAATCTGAACGAGCTGACGATTGTCGTAAACAAGGAGCCCGTCGACCTGAAGAACGTCTCGCTGGAGACCCCCTCGGGCAACGAGCTGACCAACCGCTCGAGCTGGACGGTAACGTGCAACGGCACTGAAACGGATACCCTGACCGATGGAGACGAAAGCTCGTACATGTACGTTTACAACAACCTGGAGGTTGTTGTTGACCTCGGCAAGGAGGTAACTGTCACCGGCTTCAAGACGACGAACCAGTGGGGCGATGCCTATGCTCCCGACAAGGTCTCGATTTACACGAGCAGCGACGGCAGCAGCTGGTCGCTCCAGGGCAGCGACATCGAGCTTCCGGCAGCCGGCGACTTCGACTTCTCGTTCACCAAGTCCGTTACGTGCCGCTACCTGAGAATCTATGCGACGGGGCAGAACTGCCTCTTCAGCGAAATCTACATCTACGGCGAGTAGGAGTTGATTCCACGCAAAAAGAGAGGAGGTTCACTTGAGTGAACCTCCTTTTTTTATGCCCGCACGCGAGCTGCAGGGCCCCGACCGGGCGACACCGATGCAAAAACGGCAGCGGAAGAGTAATTACGGGATGAGGGGGGCTTTCTCGAGCGGATTGGGCTCGACGTCGAGTCCCTGGAGCATGAAGCGCAGGATGGGGCCGCACTTGCTGCTGCAGGCCGGGTAGTATTCGCCCTGGAGGCGCTCCTCGCTTCGCGGCGAGGCGCCCCACCAGAATTCGGCCATCGCCACGGGGTGCAACCCCGACGTGAAGGCGTACTGAAGCAGCTTCGGGGCGGCGCACTCGCCGGCGCCGGCAGGAGGCACCCGGTGGGGCGTGGCGGCGAATATTTCGTTGAGGTCGCGCACCTCGCCGCGGGCGTTGCGCATGCGGAATTGGGCAAAAAGCCGCTGCTGCAGCTCGGCCGAGCGGCTGTGGCGCTCGGCCTTGAGGCGTCGCAGCTCCTCGAGCTGCGGGGCGACAGCCGCCGAGGCCTCGGCAAGCCGCTCGGCCCACTGCCGCTTCAACTGGTGCAGCAGGGCGTGCTCGTGCTGGCTGGCGTGTGTCAGGGCCGCAAGTTCGGCGGCATCGGTTGTCTGCGCCCGAAGCCGCTCCCGCTCTTCGTGAGCGCGCACCTCGGCCGCATGAGCCTCGGAGAGTTCGCGTTGAGACTCCTGCTCGAGGCGGTGCAGCTCGCGCCGGGCCTCGAGCAGCCGGGCATCCTGCTCGAGCACCGCAACCGCATCGTTGAGCTCGGAGATGGCGCGGTCTTCGCGCAAAAAGAAGCCGTCTGGCTGCAGCATGTCATAGACCGGAGGGACGAAGTAGGCATGGTGGTTACTTGCGGCCAGATTACCCGAAAAGGCGGCCAGAAAGCCAACCGCTCCCCCTCTGTCCCGGACAATGAGCACGCCGAACATCTTACCGGCCGCAAGTTCGTCGCGCCACTCAGCGCGCGAAGCGATGTAGGCCTGCACGCTCGCCGAGGCGGCCACGCAGAGCGGGTGGGGACGATAGCAGAAGGGGCAGGTAAAACGCTCGGGAAGCGTTGCCGGGTCAACCTCGACCGGCAGGCGGTGCAGCGGCCACGGAAGGTCGTCCGACGGGGGTATCAACTCTCTGGAAACAGTCACGACGCTACGCCTCCTCCTCGTAGTAGAGTTTGTAGTACTTGCCCCGCTCGTCCTCGCCCTGCTCCAAAAGGTTCGTGTTGCCGTGGACATAGATGTGGAAGTTGCGGTCGAGCTTGATGACGCTCCGGTAGTTGCGCGCCTGGCGCTTGACGGCGGGGTCCGAGATGGCAAACTCGTCCTCGATGCGGATGTCGCGCTCGCGCTCGTACTCCTCCTTGTAGCGGGCGAAGCTCTCGGCCACCTCGGGCTGGCGGATGACCTGCTCCGAGAAGTCGTCGAGCGAGAAGTGCTCCTGCTCGCGGAAGTAGTTCATCGTCTCGTTGAGCAGCTCGGCCTGGTCGGCCTTCGAGACGGAGAACTCCGACGGCAAATGGCGCGTCACGTAGCTGCGACACATCGCCAGCGCATTGTTCGTATTGTGGTAGTTGTCCTGACGCGGACGCACGTGGAGGAAGTCGTCGGTCCAGTAGCGCGCCTCGACGCGGTTCGTATTGTCGACCACCCGCACGACGAAGCCCTGTTCGCGCTCCGAGGCAAGAATGAGGCACCCCTTGTCGAGCCGGTCGACGTTGATGCCGCGAAAGGCCGAGATGTGAAGCCCCTCCTGCTGCTCGCTCACGTCGAGGTACGTATCGCGCGTCTCGGACTTGAAGAGCCCCACCGCGTCGAGCGACTCCCCGCCGAGGCGGCACCCCGAGAAGCGGACAACGTAGAACTCGCCGCCCTTGATTTGGGGATGGCCGCCCGCCTCGTAGAGGTGGCGCGCCAGCGCTACGGAGTGGTCGTAGAAGTGCTCCGCGTCGTCGAAAATCCGGCAGGCGAAGCGGTAGACCTCGTTGCACTCCAGGTCGCTCTCGTGAAAGAGGTTGTAGGTCTCCTCGCCCTTGAAGCCCCCGAGGAAGTAGGCCACCAGGATGCGCGTGAGCTCCTCGTCGCCGGTCTGGGTCGAAGGCCCGGGCGAGAGCAGCAGCGGTTCGTCCTTCATCTTGTTGCCCACGAGGTGCAGCGCCAGCGCCTCGATGCGCGTATCGTCGGTATAGAGCATGCGTAATCGGATTTAGACGCTGCAAAAATCGCCATTTTTCGGGGAAACGCCAAATCGAACGCCGAATTCGTGGCGACTCGGCTCCAAAACGAAGTGAGCCGCCGAGCAGAGAAAATCCCCGATTTTTGCTACATTTGCGAAAAACCACACTGCAACATGGAGAACAGAATCTGCCAAATATTCGGCATCCGCTACCCGATTGTCTCGGGCGGCATGGTCTGGTGCAGCGGCTGGCGGCTCGCCGCCGCCGTGAGCCGCGCGGGAGGGCTCGGCCTCATCGGCTCGGGCTCGATGACTCCCGAACTGCTGCGCGAACACATCCGCAAATGCCGCGAGGCGACCGACCGCCCCTTCGGCGTCAACGTACCGCTCATGTACCGCTACGCCGCCGAGCTCATACAGGTCATCATCGACGAACGGGTCCCCGTGGTCTTCACCTCGGCGGGAAATCCGGCCACCTGGACCTCGCGGCTGCACGATGCCGGGTGCAAGGTCGCCCACGTGGTCTCGAGCTCGCGATTTGCCCGCAAAAGCGAGGCTGCGGGGGTCGATGCCGTCGTAGCCGAGGGCTTCGAGGCGGGCGGCCACAACGGACGCGAGGAGAGCTCGACGATGGTCCTCATCCCGCAGGTGCGCGAGGCGGTGACGCTCCCCCTCATCGCGGCCGGCGGCATCGCTACGGGCAGCGGCATGCTGGCTGCCTTCGCACTGGGCGCCGAGGGCGTTCAGATGGGGACGCGCTTTGCTCTCAGCGCCGAGAGTTCGGCCAGCGAGGAGTTCAAACGGCTCTGCATCACGCTGCAGGAGGGCGACACGATGCTCGCACTCAAGCGGCTGAGCCCCACACGGCTTATCCGCAACGCCTTCTACCACCACATGGAGGAAGCCGAGGCGCGCGGAGCCTCGGCCGACGAGCTGCGCGAGCTGATAGGCTTCGGTCGGACACGACGGGGCATCTTCGAGGGGGACCTCGAGGAGGGAGAGCTCGAAATCGGACAAATCGCCTCGCTCATCCGCGACCTGCCGTCGGCAGGCGAGATTGTCGCTTCGCTGGTCGAGGAGTTCAACGCCCGCCGCGCCGCACTTCCGACCCTCTGAGCCTCTGAATCTCCGAGCCGGACACGTAGCGGCCTTTGACCGGAGGCACGCTACCGTTCAGTCCGGCTCCGAACAAAAAAACGGGAGACCCTCTTTCGAGAAGGTCTCCCGTTTGGCTTACTGCCAACGGCTCCACGGACCCGCTGCCCCGCTGCCATCGACCGCGAACACCACGGCACGGGCAGAGGTACACAGCCGCGCGGCTTCTACTGCTCGTTGAAGCGGGCTGCTACCTGCTCGGCGAGCGTCCGGGCGGCGTCGTAGCTGCGGGCGTCGAAGCCCTGCTTCATCTCCACGGGGGTGCAGATGGGCTCCCACTTCATCCGCTCGGCGAACTCCTTCATGCGGCGCACGGCGGCACCGGCCCAGCAGAACGAACCGAAGAATCCGAAGTTACGCGTCGGCACGCAGCGCGCCTCAATCTTGCGCAGCAGGTGTTCCACCTCGGGGAAGAGCTCGGCGTTGTAGGTCGGCGAACCGACGAGCAGCGTATCGTACTTGAAGACGTCGCGCACGACCATCGACATGTCGGCCGTCGTCAGATTGTGCATCACAATCGGCCGCACGCCACGCTCGGCCAGCTCGCGGGCAATCCGCTCGGCCAGCTGCTCCGTATTGCCGTACATCGAGCCGTAGGCAATCACCACGCCATGCTCGCCTTCGTAGCGGCTCAGACGGTCGTACATCGAAACCACACGCGGAATCTCGCGCTGCCATACGGGACCGTGCGTCGCGCAGATGGTCTCGATGGGCAGTCCGCCCAGCTTCTGCAGCGCCTTCTGCACCGGAGCGCCATACTTGCCCACGATGCAGGCGTAGTAGCGGCGCATCTCGTCCCAGAAGTGGTCCAGTTCGAGCTGCGAGTCGGTGATGCCGCCGTTGAGCGCACCGAACGTACCGAAGGCGTCGCCCGAGAAGAGCACCTTCGCTTCAGGGCACCAGGTCACCATCGTCTCGGGCCAGTGAACCATCGGGGCGAGGTGGAACTGAAGGGTGTGCGCACCGAGCTGGATGGTGGAGCCCTCCTTGACCTCGAGCGTTCCGTCGGTGATGCCATAGAAACCCGCAAGCATCTGCAGCGTCTTGGCGTTGCCGACAATCAGCATCTTGGGATAGAGCAGACGCAGCGTCCGAATCGACGACGAATGGTCGGGCTCCATGTGGTTTACGATGAGGTAGTCGACCGTTCGGTCACCGAGCACCTCGTGGATGTTTTCGACAAAACGGCTGCCGAACGCCTCCTCGACCGTATCGATGAGGGCCACCTGCTCGTCGACAACGAGGTAGGAGTTGTACGAGACGCCGTAAGGGAGCGACCAGAGCCCCTCGAAGCGGGTCGTGGTGCGGTCGTTGACGCCCACGTAATGGATTCCGGGAATGATTTCCGTGATTTTCATAACGTCGAAACTTTATTTTGCTGCAAAAATAGCATTTTTTTGCAAACTGAGCTAAAAAACACGAACATAGACGATTTTCCGAGGCGGATTAACCAATTCGGGGCGCCACAGGCTTGGAAGAGCCGAACACAGAACGCCGACAAGACAACGTCCTCACGTCTCCGTCAAAAAAAGACCACTTCCTGGGGAAGTGGTCTTTCATTATCAACTTGCGGAGTGATATTCCTGCCGCTAAAGAGTCTTTTCCAGCGTCTTGATTAACTCAACACCGTCGATGTTCTGTACAAGAACAGCAAACGTGTAAGAGGTGCCGGTTTCCAACTTGATGTAGCCGTTCTCGTAACCATTCTCGGAAACAATCTTCTCAATCTCGGAATCAGACAGGTCTTCACCATACTCGTTGATGATATCCTTGATGTCAATTCCGGAACCCTCAATGACGCTCGTCTTGTTCAGATAAATCTTGCCTGCCGAGATATTGGCACCCTTGATTCGATAGAAGAAGCTCGTCGCCTCGTCGTAGCCCTCGTATGCAGGGATGGTCTCGAGCGTCAGTTCGGGAGCCGGAGCATCGGGAACCTCCTCGCCGCCTGCGTTATACTTGAAGGCAAGAGAGGTCGGAGTACCCGCAACTGCGGCGCCAGCAGCCGTGCCGTAAGGAATGACTACAAGAGTATAGCGACCGGACTTGGCGATGGAAACAAGCAGATTCTCCTCGGCACCCGAGCTCTCCATCTCCGAGCTCTCAATCGTACCGTTGATGATACCTTCAACATATTCCTCAACCTGAGCTGCCGAAGCTACGCCCTCGAAATAGGCATACTTATACGAAGCCACATCATCGTTGGGGGTCAGCTTGAAGATTGCTGAAGAGGTATTGTCCGACGACGTATAGGTACCTACGAACTCAACAGCTACAGTCGGATTGATATCCACGGCACCGGGAAGAACGAGCTTGAACTTGCCCGAAGCATTCGTAGGACGATTGTTGCTGAGGGTCGGGATGTTAAGCGAAAGGCCATTCTTGGGGAAGGTAATCACACCATTAGCCAACGTACCCGGAGCGTTGCTGAAGATTTTCAGCTCGCCATAACCCTCAATGGAGAAGCCCAGAGGCTGCTCGGCGATGGTTACGGCTTCGGGATTCGAGCAATCAAGGGTGATGTAGTAGTCCGAAGCTGCACCCGTAGCTTCTGCGAAGTTGTAAATCGCAAACAGACCGGTACCGGCACGGTAGAGGTTCTTCAGACGATAGAGACCCTTATTGCTGTCGGACTGCTGAACCTCAACCTCGAACGATACATTGTCAATACCATAGACTGCCGTAATGACGTCTTCGGTATAGGTACCCATACCCAGCGAGGTCCACGGAGCAGGTGCAACAAACGAGAACTCATACGAACTCATGCCGTAGGGCGACGTGTTCTCCGTATCACCGATGGTAAGCGTGCAGGGATACATCTGGTCCTGCGTCAGCTTCGCATAATCATAAGTGATGACCAGATTGGTAGAGTTCTCACCGGCAGCAAAATCCACCGTCGAGGGAATCGAAAAGAGTGAGCTCTCCTCAGTTGCGAAAATCGAGAAGGAGGCTGCCTCATCGGCGACAACACGGTATACGGGAATCGTAACCGACGAAGAGTTCTCCTCGAGGTTGACCGTCTCGCTCATGTCGGTAGCGAAATAGACCTGCTGACCCGCCGGACGCGGTGCCGGCGTGTAGTCCATCTCCTCCGTGCACGACGATGCAAACATCGTCGTGCCGGCCACGGCCAGAAAATATAATAATTTCTTGATAGCTTTCATGAGTTATCTGTTTTACAAATTACACGTTACTGACGCCACAGGGTACCACGATAGAGAACCGGGTCGGGATTCTGCTGGTCCTTGAGAATCGTATTGGCGCTGACTTCAGCCAGCGGGAGCGGCAGCGTCGTCCAGGGTGCATTGCCGTCGGGGCTGTTATAGCGGCACTCCGGGAAGTGGTTCGTACCGGCATAGCCCTTGAGTTGCGGCTTGTCCAGACGCTTGTAGTCGAACATGATGATACCCTCGCCCCAGAACTCAATCTGACGCTGCAGGAAAATCTCATCCTGAAGGCCCTTGCCATCGGAAGCAGCCGAACGGAAGCTCGGGTTTCGGTAGGTCTGCACGAACGACTCGAGCAGCTGCTTGCCGCGCGAAAGGTTCTGCATACCGGCAGCCTCGGCCTGAATCAGGTACATCTCCTCGACGCGCATGAGCGGGAAGTCGGCAACCGAACCTACGCTGAAGGTAACGCCGTTACCCTCGCCGGGACGGAACTTGAAGCCGGTGTAGTCCTGAATCGAGTTCTCCCACGTCTTCTTGTCGAGCGTCGTCTGATAGTAGGAGTAGGGATACTTCTCACGGTCGGGGTTCACCCACGAACGCTTGCGCCAGTCCGTATCGGGAATCTTGGCGAAGAGCGCCGCATCAATCTGCTTGGCCGAAGACCAGCCACCGGCTGCGCTGTAGCCATAGGTAGCCTCGGGCGCCATGAACGATACGAAGTTGCAGATACCGGTCGTTACGACGCGGTTGTCGGCCGTTACGATGATACCCCACATCCATGCAGGCGTCGAGATGTCGTTGAAGCCGGTGGTGGGGCTCATCCACTGAGCCTCGGTCAGCGGCGTGGCACCGCTCAGCTCGATGGCCTTGGTAGCAGCCTCCTCTGCATCCTTCCACTGCTCGCGCTGCAGATATACGCGGGCCAGCATACCGTATGCAACCGCCTGGTCAACCTTGTTCTTGGCCGGACGCGTGTAACCCTCAAGATACTTGACAGCGTTCTGAAGGTCGGGAAGAATCAACTCATCATAGAGCTTGTCAGTCTCGACGCGGGGGTTGCGACGCCCCATCAGCTCGGAGGTATTCTCATCGACAATGGGGACCGAAAGGCCATCCCATACGCCATGCTCCGTACCCTTGTACTCGAAAACGCGGGCCAGATGGAAGTAGGCCATGGCACGATAAACCAGCGCCTGACCAAGGTACTCCTGCTGAGTCGTGGACATGTTCTCGGGGTCAATCTGGCCGATGAGCGTATTGGCCATGTTGATGAGCGAATAGCAGAAGTTCCAGAAGAAACGGGGAGCCTCTCCTTCCTGGCTCAGCTGAGGAGTAACACCTCGCCAGTTGAGGAAACCGTTGTCATAACCGTAATCCGTTACAGCCACGTCGGGCGTCAAAGCATCGGTACCCATGCAGATACCGGGCCAACCGAAATCGTAGTGCTGTTCGCCGGCGAGTCCCATCGTATTGAATGTCGTGAGCCAGGCATTCATACCGTTTACCAGTGCGGCAGGAGACTCGGCCATCTGCTCGTTGGAAACGTAGCTGGTCGGCAGCTCCTCCTTGATGCAGCCCGTCGTAAGGGATGCAACGGCACCGAACGCAACAAGATATTTCAATATTTTCATATTCGTCCTTCAGTTTTATGGTTTAGAATTTCAGCGTAATACCACCCGAAATCACACGAATCGGAGAGTAACGCGTGTTGCTGACATCGTCACCCGAGAAGGATTGACGCGGGTCAAAGCCCTCACGCTTGGACCAGTAGAAGACATTCTCGCACGAGAGGTAGATACGCAGCGACTCGATGGAGAGCTTCTTGAGCCATCTCTTCGGGAAGGTATAACCGAAGTTGATATTCTGCAGGTTCAGATAGCTTGCATCCTCCAGGAAGCGGTCGCAGTAACCGGCCGTATAGAGGTCCTGGTAACGGAAACGCGGAATGTTCGTATTCTTATGCTCGGGAGTCCACGACTTGAGCACATCGCGGTGGATATTCATACCACCCGACGTACCGGGCGAGCCCATCGTGCTGTAGTAGCCGTAGTCGAAAGCGTAACCGCCAATCGAGTAGGTGAAGTTAACCGAAAGGTCGAAGCCGTAGAAAGCAACCGTCGTACCGAAACCGCCGTAGAGGTCGGGCAGCGAGGTCTTGCCAACCTCCATGTAGTCGGCCTCACTGGTGTTGTTCACCTTCTTCATGCCCTTCGAATGGTCGTTCTTGTCCTCCCAAGCCCAGTACATGGCCTCACCCGTATCGGGATTAACGCCTGCATAGCGCTTGATGTACCAGTTGTAGAGGGGTTTGCCCTCGGCCATCCAGAAGTTGCCGCTCTGATAACCGGCATCATGCTCGATGAGCTCGGCCGGCAGACGGTCGATGACGTTCTTGTAGTGGGTCATGTTGAGGTTCAAATCCCACTGCACGTTCTTCGTGCGGATTACCGTACCGTTCAGGGTCAACTCGACACCTGCGTTGTGCATGTCGCCGATGTTGTCGTAGTAGTACGAATAACCCATCGACAGCGGCACGGGCAGACGGAAGAGCATGTCCGAAGTCTTGCGGTAGAAGTACTCGACCGTACCGCTCAAGCGGCCCTGCCAGAGGCTGAAGTCAACACCGGCGTTGATGTTGGTGTTGGTCTCCCACGTAATGTTGGGATTACCCTTCGTATAGAGCGTACCGGCAACCTCACCACCTGCAGACTGAATCTGCCACAGGTCGGTGTAGCGGTACTCACCGATACCGTCGTTACCCTGCTGACCTACCGAAGCCTTGATTTTCAGCATGTCGACCCAGGGAGCATTGAACCAGTTCTCCTTGTTGATAAGCCATGCGGCGCTCAACGAGTAGAAGTTACCCCAACGGTGGTCGGGATGGAAGCGCGACGATGCATCGCGACGATACGAACCGCTGACGAAGTACTTGTTGTCGTAGTTGTACTCGGCACGACCGAAATATCCTTCGGTGTTGTAGCCGTTTTCATAAGAGGTATTCGTACCCTTAACGATTGCACCAGCCAGCTCGAGCAGCTTGTCCGAGAACATGTTCGACGACGAGGCGTAGAGCACCGAGCGCTTGCGCTTGTAGTTCTCGTGACCAATCATGATGTCGACGGTGTGCTTGTCGTTGAAAGTCTTGTTGTAGCTGAGAATCTGCTGCATGTTGAACGAGAAGAAGCGGTCGTGCTCCTTGCCCAGAATACCGTTCATGTCCTTGTAACCGCCGTAGTAGGGGTTGGTGAAGTTGGTATAGCGGGTCTCGTCGAGGTTGACACCGACGTTGAAATGGAACTTAAAGTCCTTGAGGAAAGTGGCCTCTGCAAATGCAGTACCGGTGAAGGCGTTGCCGATGGCCTGGCTCTCGATGTCGAGCTGCTGGGTGGCAATGGCGTTAGAACCGGTCATCACGGGACGCTGCAGGCCGGCGATACCGTCCTCAGCCTCGCCCGAACCGTAATCGTAGCGCAGGTGGCCGTACTGGTCGCGCAGGATGTTGCCGTTCTCGTCACGAACGTAGAGCGGGTAGATAGGGCCCATCTGGGTTACCACACCGAAGAGGTTCGATACCGAGTTCGAGCCATAGGAGGCCTCCTCGAATACGCTCTGCGAGTCGTAGTTGGCGTAGCTGGCGTTGGCACCCACCTTGAGCCACTTCTTTACCTGGTAGTCGGCCTTCAGTCGAGCGGTGTAACGCTTCATGTAGGAGTTGGTCACGATACCCTTGTCGTTCATGTAGCCGAACGAACCGTAGAAGCTGCCGCGGTCGTTCGAAGCCGACACGTTGACGTTGTACTCCTGACGCACCGAGGTGTGGAAAGCGGCATCCTCCCAGTCATCGGGAGTCAGCAGGTAGCGGTTGCCGTCCGACGCCGTGTAGACGTTGCCCAGCGTGGCGTTGGGGTTGATTTTACCGTTGGAGCTGATGAAATACTGGCCCTTGGGCACATTGTAAACCTGATAACGGAGGCTGCGAATCAGCTCGTCGTTGGCGTAGCGCTGAGCGGCCGAAGCTCCGTAACCGAGTTCATTGACACCATAATCATACATGGCACCGTAAATCGTCTCGTAGTAGAGAGCCGGATTGTCCACGTACTCGTAGTCGCGAACGGCACGAGAGTTGACACCCACCTTGGCATCGACCGTAACGATTGCATCGCCGCCCTTGCCGCGCTTGGTGGTCACCATGACGACACCGTTGGCACCACGCGAACCGTAGAGGGCCGTCGAGGCAGCGTCCTTGAGGACGGTCAGGTTCTCGATGTCGCTCGAGTTGATGAGGGCCAGGTCACCGTCGTAGGGGATACCGTCGACAACCCACAGAGGGTCGGTGCTCGACGAGATGGAGCCGATACCGCGAATCATCACCTTGGGAGCCGAACCGGGCTGACCCGAAGTGGTCTGCAGCTGAACACCGGGCGAAGTACCCGAAAGCAGCTGAGCGACGTTCGACGTCTGCATCTTGGCGATATCCTCGGATTTAACCACCGAAGCCGAACCGGAGAACGCTTCCTTGCGGGCCGTACCGAACGCCACGACAATCACGTCGTCGATGTCCGTCGTATCCTCATGCAGCGTGACATCGATGCGGGTCTTTCCCGCAACAGGGACCTTCACGGCCTGGTAGCCGATGAAGGAGATGGCCAGTGTGCCGTCTGCCGGAACCGAGATTGCGAACGAACCGTCGGCGCCGGTCGTTGTACCAATCGAGGTGCCGTCAAGAAGAACTGTCGCACCCGCGATGGGACTCCAATCGTGCCCGGTCACTGTACCGGAAACTTGCCGTTGCTGAGCGCTCGCCAAGGCGAAGATGCCCATCGCAGCAATGAACGATAGTACAATTTTTCTAACCATAAGCGTTGTTTTTAATTGGTTTTTTAGAATAAAAGTTCAATGTCAAAGATATGAAACTAATATATAATTTGCAAGTGATTTTTATCAAATAATTTAAGGAATTTACAATTATTTGCGTTTTTTGAAGGCATTAATTACAATTTTTTCTTAGATGTAAAAAATGAGGTTACAATCCGTAACCACCATTTTGGCCCATAATAGAGCTATTTCGACCACCGAGCGACGGAGCCGCCCCGCAACTGGCGATAAATCGAACTTAAAACCAACCCTACAGAACAAAACCGGGCTCCCGAAACTTCCTCCTGACGCCAGGCAGGGCGTTCGAGCCCGTCACGCAGGTACGAATGTGTAACCAACGTATAAATTTTTGCGGTCCGGATGTTTTCATGACCCCGAAACTGGCCATTTGCCTTGTTGGCGACGTCCCGGACAAGGGCAACCGTCGTGGCAAAGGGGAGTTGGGAAGAGTAGAATGCAAGCACCAGCCAATGCCGGCGCGATTCAAGACCTGCCCCGGCCGGCAGTTGTACCAGCCACTGCCGTTGACCGGAAGCGGACTTGCCAGACAATACGGGAATGGCCCGGAAGGATTACCGCCGCGGAGCCGCCTTATCCGGGAACCCGAAGTTGGCAAAAGCGATTCGGCCGCCCCACTCCTGGCGATGGGCAGCGGTTCAAAGGGGCTCGGAGCTGCCGGGCGGAAACAGAACCACTCACGCGACACAATGCTACCGCACAATGCCGGAATGGAGCCCGCCTCCGGCATTACATGCAACAGACTGCGCAGGCAAGGCCGTTTCCAAAACGCTCGCAAAGGACAAATAGAGGTACACCTATATTATATAAGTTTTAAGCGCAAACCTGCTACCCTTGAGCCGAACACCTCGTTGCGGCAGCGGGAAAATCCGAGCAGGCTCTTCCGCGAAGCATCAGCCATAGGAATCCTCCCCGAACCATCGGGTGTCAGGCATTCCTGTTCAAGGCTGCACACTTCGTAGCAGCGGCATTCGACCGAACAGCGGATGCACCCCGGCGGGACCTTGGCAGGCACGGCAGTGCAACGACGCTCAGCACATTGCAAATATCTGTTTTACAGATATATAATCCAAAAATAGACTCATTAACCTAATAAAAAAGAGACAAAAACAACAAAAAAGAGGCTCGAGGACTTGCAGTTTCGAAAATTATGCCTATCTTTGCACCACAATACGAGAGAAACACACCGTGTAACCTCGTAACGGATGGTGCCATAGCTCAGTTGGTAGAGCAAAGGACTGAAAATCCTTGTGTCCCCGGTTCGATTCCTGGTGGTACCACTGAAAATCAGAGAGTTACAGCAATGTAACTCTCTTTTTTCATGTCAATACGTGGCGAATTCAGAGAGATGTTTTCTCCAGTGTTTTAACCGCCATGACCACTGTAGATGTAATATGCTACAAATACAAACCTCTGAAAAACGGAGAGTTCCCCATCAAAATAAGAATCTGCAAAGACCGAAAAACACGGTACATCAACCTCGGTGTTTCAACCAAAAAGGAAGAATGGGATTTTGAGAAAAATCAGCCAAAATCCACCTGCCCCAATAGAGAAATGCTTGAAAAGCTGATTTCCAATAAGATCAGTGAAGTCAGAAACAAGATCGTCGAGCTTAAATCAGAAAATAAGGAGTATTCTGCCTCTATTCTTGTAGAGAAAGTAACCAATCCGCCTAAACCCGTTTCAGTTGGAGAATTGTTCAAGCAACACATGAAGTGTCTGGAAGAAGAGAGAAGAACAGGTTATAGACTATCCATCCAGCAAACTTATAATTCACTAATCAAGTTTAACAGGCATTTGGATCTTCCCTTTTCTGAAATAGATTGCAATTGGTTGAAGAGATACGAGACCTGGCTGAGAAAACAGAATAAATCCGAAAACACCATTGGAATAAGATTCAGGAATATCAGAATGATATTCAACCTGGCTATGGATATGGGATTGGTTAAGCCTGAAAACTATCCATTCAAGAAGTTCAAAGTATCGAGGCTCCATCAAGAAACAGTCAAAAGAGCATTGAGCAAAGAAGAAGTGTCATCCATCATAAACTACCCAATAGCAGAGACAGATTATTATACAAAGCTTGCAATCAATCTATTCACGTTCTCTTATTTTATGGGAGGTATTAATTTCGCAGACATGGCCTATTTGACAGAAAGAAATATTATAAACAACAGACTCGTTTATAACAGGAAGAAAACCTCCAAACTTATCAATCTGCCTATACACCCCAAAGCATATATTGTCTTAAAGGCATATAAAAGTAATGAGCCATACATTTTCCCCATCTTATCCTCCAAACACAAGACGGAGCAACAACGATTAAACAGGCTCCACAAAACTATCACAAAAGTAAATAACGCACTAAAAAACATTGGAAAAGAGTTACATATACCTATCAAACTGACAACCTATGTTGCAAGGCACTCATATGCAACAGTTCTTAAAAGAGCCGGAGTAGCCACCTCCATTATCAGTGAATCATTAGGGCACAGTTCGGAAAAGGTCACTCAAATCTATTTGGATGGCTTTGAGAACAGTCAGATCGACAAGGCTATGGAAAATTTATAGGCCAAACACACAAAAGGATCTCTATAACCGTATGGTAATAGAGATTCTTTTGTATCCATTTTCGTATTCTTATTTGGAGAAGTGAATACAAAAGTCTAAATTAGAAGCCTATCAAATACAGAGACAGAAGATGGAAAATGAAGAAGAAGCAATCACGATAGGTAGTATTGTGTCTATCGGTAGATATGAGATATTATATGCAACAACACCTTATTATCATGAGAATGGAGAAGTAGAAGATATTCACACCGTCCAATACTTGAATAATGCTCACGTCAGATATAATGAGGTCTACTTGCATTATGAGATAGATTGGAAAGAAAAGGGGAAATCTATCAACGCCATCAACTTCTTAATGCCCAAAGATAAAGGGCATTTACAAGATGTCTTTGTAACTACCCCTCATGGTTTGATAAAGAAAAATAAGACAGGTATAGGGGCTACTACATTAGAACTAAATTCTCCAAGAAATAGCATTATAGTTGTTCCAACAAGAGCATTAGCCTACGGGAAGGCCATCAACAGTAAAATTGAGGGAGAGCCCAATAAGTATCGGGTGTTGTATGTTGGTGGAGAGATAACCGGTTTTGTTGTTCCCACCATATCAGCCTATCTAATGGACTCTTCTATACGTTATAAAAAGTTCATTGTTGTTGCTGATAGCCTGCAAAGATTGCTGAAGGTCATAGGTAAAGAGCATTACAAAGACTATTTCCTCATGGTTGATGAAATAGATTCGTACCAATATGATTGCAGCTACAGGCCTAATATGGAAAATGTCATGGACTACTATTTTCAATTCCCTGTAAGCCATAGATGCCTGGTTTCTGCAACAATAGGAGAATTTTCCAATAAAAATATCACAGAAGAACCGGTTATCAACGTACAATTTGACAATCCCCAATCAAGGAATATCAAGCTTATCCATACGGACAAAGCGGAAATCAGACTGAGGAAGCTAATAGAGAAAGTAGCGACTGATAACCCTAATGACAAGATTCTGATAGCCTATAATTCCGTAAAAGGATGTGTGACCATTATAAACAGCCTCAGTGATAGCCTGCAAGCAGAATGTGCCATTTTATGCAGCTCGAAAAATGAGGAAATTACAAAATATTATAGTGATATTGTAGATGATAAGCTCCCCAAAAGAATTACATTCATGACATGTACCTATTTTGTGGGAGTGGATATAACAGAGAGATTCCATCTTATTACCACTATTAATGTAGCAAAGCCACACACCATATTGTCTACTGACAAACTGCAGCAGATAGCAGGAAGATGCAGGCATCCTAGAGGTTTGCTGAGTGAAACAATTATATATACAACCAAAAGCATCAATAATGAAGATCTAACGGGACTACACGAACAGGTATTAAAGGATGCAGAAGCATTGGCTGCCTTTGGTAATCTATACCCTGTGCTAAAAAATACATTCCCTAACTCCTACTATTTCAGAGATGATTTTAGGGAAACTGATTTCATTGAATCAACAACTAAAAGATACTTAGGGAGCAATCCTATACGGCTGGTTCGAAAAAACACGGATGGGATATTTGTGCCATCTTATTTCAATATTGATTTTGTACGTATTCAGATTGATTTGCTCGGCAGATTGTATTCGGCTCCCAATAACCTTCCAGACACACTAAAGGCTGAGGGCCATGAAATAGAGCTTGACAGCTATACTGAAAATACAGATATATCTTCAGACGTTATAGCACAAACAGATGAGGAATTTCGTCAGGCAAACATTCTGCAACAAGACAATTTAATTGAACAATTGCGAACAGCAGAAACCATATTGAGAAGAGAAGAAATTGCTCGCAACTTGATGACACAAAGATGTTCAAGACAAAACGCCCTGTTTTTAGAGCATTTTATAGAATTACAGAAATATGTTCCTTTTGATTTGTTGATAGAGAGGTTGAAAAATTATGACACCCATATTGAATATGATAAATTTCATAACTATGTAATCTTTTGGGCATTGGAAGACACACATTCATTCAAAACAACTATCCATGAAAATTTTCCAATAAATGGATTATTTACAGGAGCTGAATTAACAAATAGATTCAATGCCATATACAGTGGATTACTGAATTATCCATCATTAACCCCAAGGCAAGCAATACCTTTGATTAGGAACTTTTGCACGCTCTCAGATAAAACCTCGATACGAATAGATGGACGACCCGTAGGGGCATATAGAATTATTGATACTAACCCATACAGGCTTGAAGGAGAGCCTTTGGAACGCATTTCTGCAGAGACACCCATAACCCGGCTTCTAAAATTTTAAGGCTGTATTCACTTCTCTATATAGAAACAAAAGAAATGAATACAGAATACACCCTTCTCCCCCTGTTTTCACGATAGGAAGCAGGGGGTTATTATATCTTTTTTCAATATAATATATAGCTAAATTTACTGTGAAATTTTTCCCAACCATTTTATTTTCAAGAACACGATATACACCACCAAGCACCCGCCCCATCATTTAGGGTGGGGATAGTCCCCTCCCATAACTATCAAATTCGTAAATCATGGAATGCTTGAAATTCATCGAAACAATGTCTATCGCAGACTTCAAGACAAAAATGGGTGTGGGAAAAATTGATGTAAAACAGAACCCCAATACAGGCAAATGCTTCTTTGTATATGGTTGTGAAACAGGTGCAGTTAGTGAAAAATTCCTCAAAGGAGGCATTACAAAACCTGTTATTTCACAAGTATGCTCTCCTGAAACAGGTGACATGTTCTATATGTTGCATCAGCAGGGAGAAGGCGGTGCTCCAACATTAGCATCTTTCTAACCACAACACATTGCAAAGGGCAGAAGGCTTTCGAGCTTTCTGCCTTTTTTTTATGAACTTCTACATAGTATACTCTCATGTTAAGCATTAGACCTACCACAAGAAAGCAAGCCAAAATCAAGTTGGCTCTTCAAGGATGTGCCGGTTCTGGGAAAACCTATTCAGCGCTATTGCTGGCCTATGGTATGACCTCCGATTGGAGCAAGATTGCAATCATTGATTCTGAAAATGGATCGGCGGATCTGTACGCGCATTTAGGCAGTTACAATGTAGTATCTCTCGAAGGAAACTATTCTCCGGAAAACTACATGGATGCCATTACTGTCTGTGAGAATGCAGGGATGGAGGTGATTATCATCGACAGTATTTCCCAATGCTGGGATTATCTGCTGGATTTTCATGCAAATCTACAAGGAAACTCCTTTGCAAACTGGGCCAAGGTAACTCCCCGGCAGAATGCTTTTGTACAGAAAATCCTGCAATCTCCCACACACATTATCTGCACCATGCGTACCAAGCAGGATTATGTCCTCAATGAGCGCAACGGAAAGATGATTCCCGAAAAAGTAGGACTCAAGGCCATGCAAAGGGATGGAATGGATTACGAGTTCACGGTTGTACTGGACATTGATCTCAAACATCATGTTCAGGCATCCAAAGATAGAACCGGACTATTCATGGGAAAACCCGAGTTCACCATAACGCCCCGTGTTGGCCAAGCTATTCTGAGCTGGTGCAACATGGCATCCCCTTCATTAACCCACATGCAAACACAACAACAAAAACCGATCAATTATGGAAACAGCACTTCAACTGCAACCTGTTAGGGAACACTTGATTCCCTTGACCTCAGCCCGTCAGGAGGCTCAAATACATCTGGCTGCCCATACAAGTGAGGCACATTCCTCCAAACCTTTCATTGAAGCCAACACAAAGGCTGTCACCATGCAGCATCTGAAAGATGAATGCATCATTCCGGTCTTTTCAAAGGACAATGAGATAACCATCTCCCACACGACATTCATTGAAACAATCCATGAAGCAGCCATGCAATTCTTCCGGGGAGAGCAGATTGGGGATCCTGACATTCGGGTAAGCCATATTGTCAAGGGAAGAATCCCCGAAGCTATCCATAAACCGGTCAATCAGCTCTTGGAGACTGACAAGACCATTTATTATGAGCGGATGATGTTTTGCTTTGAGATTCCAACCATCCACCAAAGTATTGATGGGAATCCATTGAATCTGACCATTGGAGGCGTTAGAGCCTATAATCAGGAGAATCTTTATTCCAAGAAGACCATGGAAAAGTTCAAAATATTCATTGGCTTCAAGAATATGGTTTGCTGCAATATGTGCGTATCTACCGATGGCTACAAGAATGAACTGAAGGTACTCGATGCACAAGGCCTTTGGAAAGGAGCATTGGAGTTGTTCAGACTCTACAATCCGGAACAGCATATCAGGCTCATGGAGTCACTGCTGAATACAACCATGACAGAGCATCAGTTCGCCCAGTTTTTGGGGAAATCACGATTGTATCAGTGTCTGCCACAGGATGAGAAGAAGAGGTTGCCTCAATTGTTGATGACAGACACACAGATCAATCTGATAGCCAAAGCCTATTATCAGGATGAAGACTTCAAACGAGATAGCCTGACCCAAGAAATCTCCATGTGGCGAGTCTACAATCTGCTCACTGGAGCAAACAAAACTTCGTATATAGACAGCTTCTTGGATAGAGCATATAATGCGACCCAACTTGCTGATGGCCTGAATAAAGCACTGCATGAAACCAGTGAATACTCCTGGTTCATTCAATGACAGTAGACATGGAAGAAATCCTCTTTGCAATTATCAACTTGGTAATAGGTGCTTTTGCTCTTTGTTATTTTTGTTCTGATATAGATGAGAGCCCATGATTTGTACTTTAATTGTTCAATGAAGCTTCTTTATTTCTATCATGTAACTCATTTTGTATAAGCATGAAAAGATATTTACATCCTTTCATGACAAGATAGCCCACACCCAGATGCTGATATGAATTGACTTTTACAAAATTGACTGACTTAATGCTTCATTCTTGCAGAATTATCGTATTTTTGCAATAATAACACAATAGTTAGCAATGGAATAAAAGTTTAACAGACATATTAGAAAAAGAAGTGTTTGCTTCTTACTTGTGAAAGTCCTAAAATCACCACTTTGACGACTAACAATCACAGCAGTAAGGAAGTGAATGCTCATACCATCTGGTGTGGGCTTTCCTTGTTTGTGATTGTAGGTGTTGTGGTGATACCTTGGACTCAGCAAGAAAGCACCACACCTTTCTTTTTATGGTATGGCAACAAAAGGCATCAGATGGAAATTTTTCAAGAAAATGGTTTGTTTGGGGCAAAAGATCAAAAAGGAATAGTCATTATTCCACCTCAATATATAGAGATGCAACCTTTCAGTTGTGGACTGTCATTGGTCAGAAACCACCAATATCAGTATGCCTACATTGATATATCGAACAAAAAAATAGTACCATTTGGTAAATATTCTTGGTGTGATCCTCAGTTCATCTGTAATTATGCACGTGTCAAATTATTGGATAATATTAATTGGGGAATAATTGATGTCCGTGGGGAAATAGCAGTCTATCCTAATCTTGATTATATCGCACCTCTTGAATCATTTACAACCTGGGGTAATCATATTGCCGTCAAAATTAAAGGAAGATATAAAGGAGAAAATGTTGGGTATATTATTGACTCAATGACAAGAGTAAATTTACCTATTGATTTTGAGTTTATGCCTGATTTTAAAGTTGAAAAATTATCTTCTTCTGATAAAACTAAAAATCATAAAAAGAATAAACTATATACGTATGACAATCAAATAAATGATTCAAATTGGGGAAAGACAGAGAATTGGGAAGACCAATGGCTTGATGCTTTTGAAGGCGATGAAAGTAATTATTGGAATATTGAATAATCTTAAAAATAAGGAGTATGCATATCTCTAAACTATTTATGTTACTATGCTGTATAGTTATGGTTAGCTGCAACAATGAAGATGAAAAAAAAGTTTCATCTATCATTGGGACTTGGAATGCCATATCCTTAATAGAGGATGCTGTATATACAGACTTAGCGGAAGAAAGGCATAATAATGTTGAAATAAATTATGGCTCTTATATTTGGGAATTTAAGGAGAACGGTAATATTACAGTGACAGGTAATGCTGATGGTATTTACCAATGGTATAATAAAGGGGAAAAACCAACAGACTATCAAACTTTTGTATTTGACAAAGATCAAATGAAATTATTAATGCGGTTTTCTGACATATCAAAATCACCTGCCATCTATGATGTCCTGCAAATATCTGATACAGAGATGACATTGAGAGATTCTGCAACATGGTTAAATCTAGGGGAAGGAGAAGTCATTATTACCAGAACTTTAACTCTCAATAGAATCAACTAAAAATGGAATTTCCACTAACATTTGGCTTACAAAAAACAGGCTTACCACTGATAGTAACATCAGGTAAGTTAAAAAACTTATGTTTTCTTATAGACACAGGAGCAACTCACGATGCAATTTTCTCCTTTGTCTATGAGCATTTTAAGAATGAGTTTCGACTGCTTGATGAGCAACAAAATACAATGGGTATTGAGGGGCATTATCAAAGATGTCCTACCATTGAAGCTACATTCAATTTTGAGGGTGTGAATTACACATCAAGTTTTTCTGTATTGGAAGCCACAGAAGCAATAATACAAGTCCAACAAGAAACAGGGGTACAAATTCACGGTATTCTAAGCACTGACTTTTTGATAAAAAACAAATGGGTTCTTGACTTTAATAAACTTATTGTCAGCAGTGTCAAGTGAAGAAATATTTGTTCGTATTAATGGTATAGGCTTTACATTCCTTTGTTCAAAAGAAATGAAGCAGAACTTTGTCAGCCCTGCACTTTTGTCTTTCTTCAACCTTGAAAAGAAGCAGATGTATTCATTTCCTGAGAATAATATAAGAGAAGTGAATACAAAACCAATATATGACAGTTCACAACCCTTTCTTCCTGATTATGTTGATACCATTTGCCCTAATGATGTATTCCATTATATAGGGAAGCAAGTGGCCAGATGCATGGATAACAAGTTGAGAGTATGCAAAAAATTCATGTTTGAATTTGAGCATGAGGGATGTACATTCACTTTTCCTTTCCTTCTTGATAAAAGTTTGGATAAGCCAGCTATATTAGGCAGAGAATCACTGACCCATATAACAAAAACAGTTATGAAGCAAAAATAAAACATTTGGCATTCTGTAAGTACCAACACATATTGTAATTAACAATTTAGTATTAACCTGAAAACAATCTTTGTATTCTCCACTGCATTAACCACTCAAGAAAGGATATAAGCATACAATTGATTCACAGCCACTTCTACATATATCAATTTATTACTGAAAATCCTTGTGTCCCCGGTTCGATTCCTGGTGGTACCACACGAAAGACCCGATTTCAAGTTGAAATCGGGTCTTTTTGTTTTTCCGTACTGCTCTCGGCGGCAAAAAGAGTCAGGTGCAACCGGAATCCCCCACCACAGGGCAACTCTCCGGAACAATATCCCGGGCAGCGAACATCGGATAATGGCAGCGACACAGGCGCGGGCAAACAGGCGTAGGCAAACACCGCAGACAAAAAGTCTTGGACGAACTGGCGCGGACAAACGTCGCTGGTAGACAGGCGGATAAGCAGGCGAAAACAAATGCCGCGGACAGACAGGCCGGGCAGAGAGTCGCGGGCGAATACCGGGACAAATCGCCGGAGGCAAATCGCCAAAGACGAAGCGCCGGAAGGTTCGAACAGGCGACTATGAATGCTTGTCGCGGAGCTGCTGCTTGAGCCGGCAGAGGTGCTGCGGCGTAATCTCCAGATAGGAGGCCAGCACGCGGTCGGTTACCGCCTCGACAATCTCCGGCCGATTCTTCAGCACGGCCTGATAGCGCTCCATGGCCGAGCCGTTGATGAGCGAGAGCTTCCGCTCGCAGATGCAGATTTGGGCCGATGCCAGGCTGAACATCCAGCGGGCGAACTCGTCCGAGCCGTTGATGAACGAATAGAAGGTTGCACGGTTCATCCGCAGCAGTGTGGCGGATATCTTGCAGGTTTCGGCCATCAGAAAGGCCGGTGCGTCGAGGTAAAACGAGAGCGGCGACATGAATATCGTACCGGGAGAGGCAAAGCCGAAGGTCGACTCCTTGGCGTCGTCCACATGGAAAAGCCGCACGATGCCGCTCTTGACGCAGAACACGTCGGTGCAGATTTTTCCGAAATCGATGATGCGGCGGCGCGGTTTGACCTGAATCTCCTCCATCGCCCCGAGAAAGCGCTCCACAAGGGCGTCGGAGGGCATGAACTTACACTCTTCCTTGACCAGTTGTTTCAAATCCTTGTTCATGCACGCAATATTAACCATAATCTGCCGAAAATGCAAAATCTGGAGGCATGAACTTAGGTTAACGATTTTTTGCGTATAAATCATTTACTTTGTATACGAAACCCATCTTAACATATATTACCTATGAAACAGCTTGCCCCAATGAAATTGCTGCGCTGCCTGCTGGCGGCAATGCTGACGCTCTCACTGACCTTCTGCTCCTACGACGACTCGGACCTTTGGAAGTCTGTAAACGGACTTTCGGAGCGGCTTGACCAACTGGAAAAGTCGATGCAGGAGGAGATTGACGCATTGAAAACCATCATCGAAAAACTCAACCAGAAGGAGGTCACCGTAGACTCGGCCGTGCAGACCGGAAACGGATGGACCATCACCTTCTCCGACGGCACGACCGTCACCATCGACATGAGCGGTTCGGGCGACTGGTCCCCGGCCATCATCGTCGTCGAGGAGGAGGGCGACTACTGGTGGGCCTACAAGAACCCCGAAGGCACCGTTGTCTTCCTGACCGACCAGGAGGGCAACCGCATTCCGGCCGCTGCCGTGGCGCCCCGCGTACGCATCAACCCCGAGACCGAAACATGGGAAATCTCGGCCGACGGCGGAGTGACGTGGGAGGATACCGGCGTCGCAGCCTCGGGCGAAGACGGGAAGAGCCTTTTCAAGGATGTCCGCTTCGAGAACGGCATGCTGGTCATCGAGCTGATGGACGGCACCGTTGTCAACCTTCCGGTCACCCAGCAGCTGAGCTTCTCATTCGACACGGAGGGTCCGCTGGAGTTCTCCTTCGGCGAGACCGTCGCCGTCGACTACACCATGACGGGCGCCGTGAATACCCAAATCAGCAAGCCCGACGGCTGGAAGGTAGCCTTCAAGGAGGATAAAATCGAGATTACGGCCCCGGTCGAGGAGAACACCTTCGCCGAGACGGAGGGCAAGGTTTCGGTCATCGCCCTCTCGGCCGCCGGTCTGAGCGCCTACGGTGAAATCGGCGTCCGGATTGCCGCTCCCGTGGCGGATGCCGTCGACCTGAACGCCAACGGCGCCTATGCCAACTGCTACATCGTCACGCAGCCCAACACCACCTATCAGTTCGATGCCACCGTCATGGGCAACGGCATCGCTACTGCGGGTCTTGATGCCCCCGTCAAGTTGGAACCCAAGGATGTGATGGTGCTGTGGGAGACCGGCTCGGAGGCCGGCGGTGTCATCGCCAGCGTCGAGCTGACGAAGGAGGGCAAGGTGCTCTTCACCACCTCGGGAACCATCAACGGCAACGCCGTCATCGCAGTAACGGACGGCGAGCCCGTCACGGAGCCCTATCCGCGCAAGCGGGGCACCATCCTCTGGAGCTGGCACATCTGGGCCAACAGCGAGGTGAAGGATGTGGCCTGTACCAACGCCGAGGGTGAGCAGTTCACCATCATGGACCGCAACCTGGGCGAATGGACCCAGCCCGAAGGGAGCCTCTCCTCGTACGACGGCCTCAAGTACCAGTGGGGCAGAAAGGACCCCTACGTAGGCTTCAACAGCGGAGGCGCACTCATGGATGGTTCGGTCGTCTACACCGACACGGACTACCAGCCCATGGTGGGATACGCCACCTCGACCACGTCGGATGCCGCCACGCTGCTGGAGGCCATCCAGTACCCCGAGATGTTCTTCACGGGCACCTACAACAACATGTTCGACTGGTACGGTCTGGGCGGTTCGGACGATGCCGAGACGCTCACCCACCGCAACGACCACCTCTGGGGCAACCCCGACGAGACGGCCCCTGTCAAGACCATCTACGACCCCTGCCCCGAGGGATACATGGTGGCACCACTGAAGGTCTTCACGGGCTTCACCGCAACGGGCGCAGCAGCCTTCGACTCGTCGTCCATCCTCTCCGATGGTTCGTTCAACAACGGCTGGACCTTCACCAACGCCCACTCGTTCTTCCCCGCCGCGGGACAGATGGCCAACAATTCGGGTGTCCTCCGCCTCATTCCCGGCCCCCAGGGACGCGAAGGATACTACTGGACCTCGTCCGTTGACGAAGGAAGCTCGAAGATGGTCGACTTCAACGCCAACTACGTGATGTTCAATTCGAACAAGCGGGCTTCGGGCTGCAGCGTACGCTGCGTCCGGGTTCTCTGAGAGGCGACAATCGTAGAGGCCGGACATGCGGAAACCGGCCTACGCGAGGTGACGAAGGCCGGACGGGAGTCGCTCCCGTCCGGCCTTTGCCGTATGCGGGCAGGAACGAATCTTGAAGGATGGTCGGTTTTCGGGAGAATTATTCGTACCTTTGCAGCCCTACTGCCATACGACGCATGTACCGATTCGCAACATACAAGGAACAATACCGTGCTAACCTGCGGCTGGCCTTCCCCGTCGTGCTGACCCAGGTGGGACAGATTCTCACCCAGGTGGCCGACAACCTGATGGTCGGCCGCTACGGCGGTGAGGACTCCACGCCGCTGGCCGCCGTATCGTTTGGCGGCTCGGTCTTCTTCATCCTCTTCATCGCGGCCGTGGGGGTCGCGCTGGGACTTACGCCCCTCGTCGGCGAGCTCTACGCCCGCAGGGAGCGCGAGCGTTCGGCCCGGCTGCTCCACAACGGCATCCTCTTCTACACGACGCTGGGCTTCGCCGTCGGGGCGCTGCAGTATGCCGCCACACCGCTGCTCTACCGCCTCGGGCAGCCCGTCGAGGTGGTCGACATGGCCATCCCCTACTACCACATGCTGGTCTACAGCATGCCCTTCCTGATGCTCTTCTTCGCCTTCAAGCAGTTCCTCGAAGGGGTCGGCAACACGCGCGTGGAGATGGCCGTGACGATTTTCACCAACCTCTGCAACATCGGCTTCAACGCCCTGTTCATCTACGGCAACCTCGGATTTCCCGAGATGGGGGCCGAAGGCGCCGGTCTGGGCACGCTGCTCTCGCGCGCCATCGCCCCGCTGCTGATGGTGGGCTACTTCCTCAAGCGCCCGCGCTACCGACTCTACCTGCGCGGCTTCTCGCTGCGCAGCCTCAACCGCCGCGACATCCGCTCGCTGCTGCGCATGGGACTGCCCATCGCCTCACAGATGTTCCTCGAATCGTCGGCCTTCGTCGGCACGGGCATCATGATGGGCTGGTTCGGCAAGGAGGCGCTCAGCGCCAACCAGATAGCCATGACGCTGGGCAACTGCGCCTTCATGATTGTCCTCTCGATTGGCGCGGCGACGACCATCCGCGTCTCGCACTGCTACGGGCGGGGCAACATCGGCGAACTGACGCTGGCCGCACGTGCCTCGTACCACCTCGTGCTGGCGTGGAACACGCTGGCCGCACTCTGCTTCATCGCCCTCCACGCCTGGATTCCCACCCTCTTCACCTCGAACAGCGAGGTCATCGCCATCGCCTCGGAGCTGATGCTCTTTGCGGCGCTCTACCAGCTGGCCGACGGCGTGCAGAACGTCTCGGTGGGCATCCTGCGCGGCATCCAGGACGTGCACATCATCATGCCCATCGCGCTGGTCTCCTACTGGGTGCTCAACCTGCCGGTGGGCTATCTGCTGGGCTTCACGCTCGGCATGGGGCCCTCGGGACTCTTCGTGGGCTTCTCGTTCGGCCTCTCGGCCGCCGCCCTCATGCTGATACTCCGCATCCGACGCAGCGTTCACCGCCTGCGCACGGCCGCGTGAGGAATCGGAAAATTTTTGTATCTTTACGGAAATTTTACACCATGGACCAAACCGTAAACCACCATAGAAACTGCTGCAAACCCGAAATGGGACGCGGCTGCAGCTTCTGCGACTGCGGCTCCGAGTGCGAGGCGCTCCCCTGCGAGGGGTGCTTCAAGCTCCACGAAACCTCGTGGCTCGAGGATTATCCCGTCAACCTGCCGAGCGACATCGTGGAGGTGCGCTTCAAGAATACGCGCCGCTCGTTCTACCAGAACGTCAACCACCTCGACCTCAAGCGGGGCGACATCGTCGCCGTCGAGGCCTCGCCGGGCCACGACATCGGCATCGTCTCGCTGACGGGCGACCTGGTGGCCCGCCAGATGCGCCGCACGGGATTCACCCCCTACAACGGCGAGTACAAGAAAATCTACCGCAAGGCCAAGCCCTACGACATCGAACGCTGGCAGGAGGCCATCGCCCTCGAACACGAGACGATGATTGCCTCGCGGCAAATCGCCGCCGACATGGGTCTGAACATGAAAATCGGCGACGTGGAGTACCAGGGCGACAAAATCAAGGCCATCTTCTACTACATAGCCGACGAGCGCGTCGACTTCCGCGAGCTCATCAAGGTCTTCGCCGAGCGGTTCCACATCCGCATCGAGATGAAGCAAATCGGAGCGCGCCAGGAGGCGGGCCGCATCGGCGGTCTGGGCGCCTGCGGCCGCGAGCTGTGCTGCGCCTCGTGGATGTCGAGCTTCTCGAGCGTCACCACGGGAGCCGCCCGCACGCAGGACATCTCGCTCAACCCCCAGAAGCTCGCCGGACAGTGCTCGAAGCTCAAGTGCTGCCTGATGTACGAATACGACGCCTATGCCGATGCCCGCAAGGAGTTCCCGCGGCTGCGCGAGCCGCTGCTGACCGACGAAGGGGAGTTCCATCTGGTGAAGAGCGACATTCTGGCTGGAACGATGTCGTTCAGCAGCAGCAAGGATTCGATGGCCAACATCATCACGCTGCCCGTCTCGCGCGTGAAGGAGATTCTGGCGCTCAACCGTGCCGGCAAGCGCGCCGAGCAGCTGCAGGACGACAGCGACCTCGAACCCGAAACCGACGAACCGTCGTTCCGTTCGGAGGAGGACAGCATCACGCGCTTCGACAACACCAAACGCCGCAGCCGCCGCAACCGCAACCGCCGCGAAAACGGCCGTGAAAACGGCCGCAACGGTCAGCACGGCAGCCGCCGCGAGAACGGCAACGGAGCCGCCGCGCAACAGGCCGAAGGCTCGGCCGAGGAGGCCCGTCCGACGGCTGAGAACGGCGCAGCGCCGCAGCGCGGCGGTGCCGAGAAGGGACACGGCCGCAACGACCGTTCGCGCCGCCGCAACAACGGAGGCAATGGAAACAATGGCAACGGAGCCAACGGCAGTCAGGAGCACCGCGAGGAGCGCACCGCCGCCCCGGCCGAACAGCGTGCGGAGGGAGAGGCTCAGGGCAACCGTCCGCGTCAGAACCGCAACCGCAGCCGACACAACCGCCCGCGTCCGAACGGAGCCGCCGGAGGCGACGAGCGCCGCACGAAGAGCCGCCCCGAAGGGGGCCGCAAGGCGGAGGAAGCCTGATAACCCGCACGCCATCCAGACGAAAACCGGACATGGAGCGGGCAAACGCTAGGAACAATCATGAAGGCATCGAGCCGTAGAGAGAATCGACCGTACAGCACGGCTGAGACCGTCGCACAGCGCAGCAACATGCGCGCGGCGGAGCATGCGGGAGCTGCGGGGAGAATATGGAGCGTCGCCTCATGCGCGGGCAAAGCCCTCCGCACGGGGATGCGCCGGGGATGGATGCTGCTCGCCGCAACGACGGTCTGCGCCGCCGCGGGCGGCTGCATGGCCCACACGCAGAGCGTCGCAGTCGATGTCGACGCTCGTGACTGGAGCCGGCCGGCGCTCCTGTCGTTTACCAACAGCGACACCACCACGCTGCGCGACCTGCACCTCTTCGTCCGCTGCAACGAGCGCTTCGAGGCCGACTCGCTGCCGCTGCGCGTGATGCTCCTCTCGCCCGACTCGCTCCGCTTCGAAGAGCGCTTCGTGCTCCGCACCGAGCGCAGCGAGCTGCCCGCCGCACGGAGCCGCGTCTGCGAGGCTCCCTACCGGAGCCGGGTCGTGCTGCCCGACACGGGCCGCTACCGCCTCGTCATCGCCCCCGCAACGCCGCAGCGCGGCATCGAGGCGGTGGGCATCAACATCGTAAAAACAGAATAAACCGACCAATCCGTCATGGGAAAAGACAAACTGCGCCGTTTCAGCGAAAACCTCACCTTCAAGTGCTTTGTGCAGCCCGAATTCGACGACATATTCCGTTGCGACCATCCGCTCAAGGGGCACTGGCAGCGCGATTTTTTCCACAACGACCATCCCATCGTCCTCGAACTGGGCTGCGGCAAGGGTGAATACACCGTGGCGCTGGCCGAACGCGAGCCCGGGCGCAACTTCATCGGCATCGACATCAAGGGGGCCCGCATGTGGCGCGGCGCCAAGACGGTCACCGAGCGGGGCATGACCAATGCCGCCTTCCTGCGCACGCGCATCGAGTTCATCGACCACCTCTTCGGCGAGGGGGAGGTCTCGGAAATCTGGATTACCTTCCCCGACCCGCAGCTCAAGACGCGCCGGGCCAAGAAGCGCCTCACCTCGCCGCTCTTCCTCGAACGCTATGCCCGGCTGCTGCGCCCCGACGGATGGCTCAACCTCAAGACCGACTCGAAACACCTCTACGCCTACACGAACGAGGTCATCCGCCGCTTCGCGCTGCCGTGCGAAGTCTCCGAACCCGACATCTACGGCTCGGGCTTTGCCGACGAGACGCTCTCGGTCAAGACGGCCTACGAGACGCTCTTTCTCGAGAAGGGGCTCCCCATCACCTACACCCGCTTCTCGCTGGGCGGGCGCCGCGACTTCCCCTGGTTCGACTGGGAGGAGGACCAAAAGCTCGAAAAGGACAACGAGGAGGAGCGCCGCCGGTAAGACCGTTCGGGAGGACGCCTTTCTCATACGGAGGGCCTGTTGCACCGCCCCATTATCCCGTAATACCACACCCCGACGGGCAGTCCGCCCGCCGGGGCTCTTTTTGCCCGGGCTGAGCGCCTGACAAACCCCGCATCCAAACTGCCCTTCCACCGCGCGTCACTGTCTTCGGAGCTGCACCCCTTCATTCGAAGCTGCGCCAACCTCACCTTATCCACCGGCCGACGACACACCACCCCACTTGAACCGCTCCGCGCCCCTTCAAGCGACCGAACTGCCTCCGAACAGCCTCCCAACAGCCTCGACATTCCCTCCTTAACAACCCTCCGCCTCCATGCCCGTCCCCTTCACCCACTCTCTACGGATAAAAGCGCTCAGTCTACTAAAATTTTAGAAGAAATATTTGCATTTCTAAAAAATTAGTAGAATATTTGCATGGGGAGAGCACAGCAGAGGAAGATAAGCCTCCGGCGCATCGGACGAAGGGGCGGAAGAAGCAACCCGTCGCAGCGTCAGAAAGTGCAGAAGAGCGACACGGTGGCGCATCGGACAGAGGGGCGGGAAAAACAACCCGTACCGACGTCAGAAGCAGAATGGACGGATGGCAACCAGCACCACCCCGGCAAACGGAAGGCCTCAACGCAACCGCCCCACCCCGAAAAGCGGGCAGGAAGGAGCCTGAACCCGACGAACAGCAGCTCCGTCCGAGAGCTCACAAACCATAAAAAACGTAGAAAAACCATGGATACAAAGATGAACAACAGCACCCCCGCCCAGTCGCTCACGCGCGGCGAGGAGGAAATCATGCAGATACTCTGGCAGCTGGGCGAGGCGACGGTCAACGAGGTGATTGCCTGCACCCGGGAGCCGCACCCCAAGTACACGACCGTGGCCACGTTCCTCAAGATTCTGGAGAACAAGGGCTTTGTCGGCCACACGGCCGAGGGCAAGAGCCACCGCTACCACCCGCTCGTGGCCAAGGAGTCCTACGCCCGCAACGTCATGCAGTCGATGCTGGGCTCCTACTTCAACGGCTCGCTGGCTCAGATGGTCTCCTTCTTCTCGCAGCACGAACAGATTTCAATCAAGGAGATGGAGGAGATTCTCGAAATCATGCACTCCATCCGCAAATAGCGCCCGGAGCCGCCGACTCCCCGCACTCAGTCAACCAACCTCAAAAACGGACAAACCATGAAGGAGCTGACGACCTACCTCCTCGAATCGCTCGCCTGCGGCGGCGTACTCTACGCCTGCTACCGCCTGCTGCTCGACCGCCGCGTCGCCTTCGGCTGGTGCCGCGGCTGGCTGCTCGCCCTGCCGCTGCTCGCCGCCGTCATCCCGCTGCTGCGGATTCCCCTCTATCCGGGCGAGGTGATTTACCTCACGGCAGCGCCCGCTCCGCAGAGCGGGCTCCCCGTCCCTGCCGAGGCGATGCCTGCAACGGTGGTCGAGGCGGAACGCATCACGGCCGGGGAGCTCCTCACATGGCTCTACGCCGCAGGTGCGGCCGCGGTGCTCGGAGCCGCCGCCGCCCAGCTGTGGCGCATCCGGCAGCTCGGCCACGGCGCCGCAGTCACCCGCACGGGCCGCATGACACTCGTCCGCACGCGGCAGCAGTGCGCCGCGTTCTCCCTCTTCGGCAGGGTCTACGTCTGGGAGCAGCTCCCGCCCCGCGAGCTGGAGGCGGTGCTGCTGCACGAGGCGAGCCACATCCGCCGCCGACACTCGCTGGAGCGGCTCGCCATGGAGCTCCTCAAGGCGGCGCTGTGGTGGAACCCCTTCGTCTGGCTCGCCGCACGGCGGCTGGTCGAGGTCGAGGAGTACGAGGCCGACAGCGACGTGCTCGCATCGGGATATGCACTCAACAGCTACATAGATACCCTCTTCATGCAGCTTTTCGGTTATAGTCCGGAAATAGCCAACGGGCTGCGCAGTTCATTAACCAAAAAACGACTCAAAATGATGACTTCGAAGACCCCAAGCCGTCATGCACGGCTCCGACTTGCGGCCACACTGCCCTTCATCATCGGACTGCTCTGCGCCTTTGCCTTCACCTCACGAGCCGCAGTCATCCTGCCGGCCGAGACCGCCGAACCGGCCGCAACCCCCGCAACTGCACCGGCTGCAACCCCCGCTGCCACGGCCGAGACTCCCGCCGTCACCACCGAAATGAACCTGCAGCAGCCCGCCGCTGCCGCACCGAAGGCCGAACCTTCGGAGAAGAGCTGCCGCGTACACCTCATGGTTGCCCTGAGGGACTTTACCGGGGACGGAAAACACTTCACGATGAAACGGGCCTCCTCTGGTGTAATCGTTCGCGTCAAGGGCTCCACGCTGGGAGCGGTCACCGACGAAAAGGGGGTGGCCGAACTGACCGTACCGCAGGGATGCCTGCTCGAGGTCTCCAACATGGGCTACGAGCCACGGCTGGTCGATGTCCCCCGCGAGGAGCACTTCTCGCAGTCTGTCATGCTCGACAACAGCGCCGATGATACGGACAACGAGGCCCGACAGCCCCAACAGGAGGGAAAGCCCCTGGTCATCACATTCCGCGACAAGGACGGCGTGGCTGGAACGCCGCTCTACATGGTCGACGGCGTCGAAACCGAAATCGACGTAATACCGACCAACATCGGCAGCGTGACATTCATTTATGCCGAGGATGCCGTGAAGCGCTACGGCGAGGAGCGGGGACGCTTTGGCGCGTTGGAGATTACAACCCGCACCCTCCAGGAGATGGCCCGGGAGAAGGAGGAGCCCCCCTTCATCGTGGCCGAAACAATGCCCTTGTTCGAGGGCGGTGACCTCGGAAAGTTCCGCCAATGGCTCCAGACTCAGGTGCGCTACCCGGCTGAAGCGCTCAAGAAGCAAATCGAGGGGCGCGTCGTCTGCTCGTTCGTCGTCGAGCGCGACGGCTCGGTCTCGAACATCATGGCGCTGCAGTCGCCCGACCGGCTGCTCACCGACGAGGTGCGGCGCGTGCTCGCAAACTCGCCCCGCTGGACCCCCGGCATGCAGAAGGGCAAAACGGTCCGTGTGAAGTATATCGTCCCAGTGGATTTCAGGCTTCCCGAGAAGAACGAGGCTGCCACAGGTGCCGGCACCCCGGCAGCAGCCAAAACCGACAGCCCGGCTGCGGAGGAGGATGCTCCGGTAACGCTGGCCGAGACGATGCCCTTGTTCCATAGCGGCGACCTGACGACGTTCCGACAGTGGCTCCAGACACAGATACGCTACCCGGCCGAAGCGCTCAGGAAGCGAATTGAAGGGCGCATCATCTGCTCGTTCGATATCGAGCGCGACGGTTCGGTCTCAAACGTCCAGGTCCTCAAGACTGCCAACATATCGCTGTATAGAGAGGTGAAACGTGCGCTCGAATACCCGCCCCGCTGGATTCCCGGCCAAAACAAAGGCGAAGTCGGCCTCACAAAAAGGAAGATACTTGTGGTCGATTTTTCCATCGAAGAGAAAAAGACCGACAACTCCACAACAGTCCAGGGGAACATCACCGTAGTCTGAAGGGACCCGGGAAGAAGCGGACAGAGAGAACATATCCGACCATCAAGCGGAAGAGGGCGCCCGACCTGGTTCAGCGGGCACCCTCTTTTTTGTCGTTCCGCTCCATCCGGGGCGGGAAGGGGTCAATATGCGGCCGGGAAGAGGTGCGGCAGAGGCGCCGACCGCTCCGGAGCGCAGCATCAGTTCTGCGGCAGGCCGAGCAGCCGAGCCAGACGCTGCGAGAGCTGCGTGTTGTCCATCACACCGCCCAGGCGCCCGGCCACCGTGCCGTAGAAGTATACCGGCACGAGCGTTCCGGTATGGCTTTTCGAGCCGAAGTTGTACTGCAGACCGTTTTCGGCCTGCGTGAAGTCCTCGTCGTTGGCCGGAATCGACAGCCCGCCCGTCTCGTGGTCGGCTACGACCACCACGAGCGTTCCGGGGTGTGCATCGGCATAGTCCATCGCCTCACCAACGGCGGCGTTGAAGTCGCGCATCTCGGCCAGAAGGCGTTCGGCATCGTTGTCGTGGGCCGCCATGTCGATGAGCGACCCCTCGACAAGCAGCATCCAGCCGCGGTGCAATGAATCGTCGGCCGTGAGCAGCTCGAGCGCCTTGCGCGTCGCCCGCGGAAGGTAGTCGCCGCGCCGGGGCGCCGCCTCGAGGTGCTTCTCGGCAAAGGCCCCCAGGACTCGTCCGCTGTGGAGCGTGTCGGTCTGCTCAAACCGGTCGACCACCGTATACCCGCGTCGGCGGAAGGCGTCGAAATAGGTGCCTCCGTCGGAGCACTCCTCCGCAAGCCACTTGCGGCCGCCCCCGAAGAGCACGTCGACGCCGCTCGCCAACAAATCGCGGGTAATCGTATCGACATCACCCCGCCGGGCCACATGGGCGTAGAAGGCCGCCGGCGTGGCGTGCTGCAGGTAGCAGCTCACCACGATGCCGCTCCGCAGACCGGCCTTTTCGGCGCGCATCATGAGCGACTCGTAGCGTTCGCCCTCAAGCGACTGGCCGATGGTTCCGTTGCCGGTCTTGTGGCCCGTTGCAAGCGCCGTCGCCGCGGCGGCCGAGTCGGTCACGCGGTTGTTGGCCGAGCGCGTGCAGACCAGCCCCACGCTTTGTGCGCGGTCGAACGAGGTCGGCGCATAGCCGTTCTCGACCATCAGCATCGAGACATGGGCCAGACCCATGCCGTCGCCCACCATGAAAATCAGGTTGCGGACCTCGCCCTCGGGGTTCGCGGCCCGGACACCGCCCCACGCAAGGAGGCTCAGCGTCCAGACAAGCAGGATTGTCGCAGTCTTCTTCATAACAGGTACAAAGATAGCCCTTTTTCCGCGAAGGTGCACCGCCCGAAGGCAGGTTTCACGGCTACGTCATTGCAACGTAACACCGCAGCCGCTCCCGACCGGCTCCGTCACAGCCAGATTTGCCCCGCCCATCGGTCCGGCCGCCGGCGCCTACTCGCGCTGGCAGCGGACGTTGTAGCCGTAGGCGGCGTCGGACTTGTCGGTCGACTGGGGCTGGAGCAGCTTGCCCGTGCTGAGCCGCTTCGAGATGTAGAAGTGCGAAATGGTCCGTCCCGAGCGGTAGTTCGACCAGTAGTGGCCCGTGCGCGTCGTGGCAAGCCCCACGAGATTGCCCTGGTCGCGGTTGCGGTAGCCCTGCGCAGGGTACCAGTCCTTCGTCCCCTCGTGCGTATAGGTCATGCCGTAGAGCGTGCCGTCCCACGTGCTCACCCCCTCGATGTAGCGGTCCGCCTCGTCGGCAAAGTTGTCCCACGTATCGCGGTCGGGAACGCGGTAGCCCGGAGGACAGGGGTCGTAGATGCTCTTCTGCGTGCCCCACAGGTCGTCACGCGGCGAGGCCAGCCAGTCGTAGGTGCCCGTCGTCCCCTTGTTCGAGAGGAAGGTCATGGGGTGCGCCGCGGCATACTCGAGTGTCGAGAACTCGGCACCGGAGGCCTGCTGCCAGGCGTGCGCCTCGGCAAAGGCGGGGTTGACCGTGGTACCCGCCCGGGCCTGCGCCATGCTCTCGGCCGAGCTCTCGGTCGTCACGCCCCCGCAGAAGGGCTCCTTGCGCCCCCACTGGTAGTAGAGGCCGTAGGCGGTCGTCTCGCCGGGCGTGGCGGAGGTGGCCCCCAAGTTGCGGTCCTGCATCACGCGGCCGTTGGCGTAGGTGACCGTCGCGGGCTGTTCGGTGAACCAGAGGTGCCAGCTCCAGAGGATGGCCCCCTGCGCGTCGGTCAGCACCACCAGCGCATTGCCCGCCACGAAAGGCTCGACCGTGAGGTAGATTCTCCCGCGAGCCGCATCGAGCCGCACCTCGCCGAGCGTCGCCTCGACGCCCGTCGTGGCCCAGAGCCAGTCGGCACGCATGTCGTCGGTGAGCGCGATGGAGGCCCCGTCGCCCGAGCCGTTGCCGCACACCGTGGCGTCGAACATGTAGCGGCCCGCCGCCGAAATGATGTAGCAGTTGGCGCGCCCCGCAGCACTGAGCTCCTCGGCCGCGGGACCCGGGTCGGGCTCCGGTTCCGGGTCGGGCACGGCCGGTTCGACCACGCGCACCGCAATCGAGGCCTCGCGGCGCAGCCCCTCCGGAGCGGTCACCGTCACCGTAAGGCGCGTCTTCACCTCCTTCTCGGGGGCCTGCGCCTTCAGCACGCACGGCATGGATGCGGCCTCGGCCTTCCCCTGCTCGACGGAGAGCTTCCACTGGGAGGCATCCTCGCCCGCGGCCGCCGCCGCGAACTCCAGCCCCGCGAACTCCGTGCTGCGGACCGTGAAGGGGATGCTGCGCTGCTCACCCGGCGCAAATTCGACCTCGGAGGCGTCGGCAAAGGCCACCTCCAGCTGACGTACGGGAGGTTCGACGCCTCCCTCCTTTCGGTCGTGGCAGCCGCACAGAAGCAGCAGACACGACACCATGAAAACCGTTTTCTTCATACATATCAATTTTAGGTTGAACGAAATGGTCCGTCATCACGCTCCGCACGGGCATGGAACAACACCTCCCGGCACTCCGACCAGGCGGAGCACCGCAGGGACGAACCTGCAAACGGGCTGACCATCGAGACTGAAGGGGGGGGGTAAGTCGGCAGCCGCAGAATCCTTCCATTCACCGTAGAAGCACAATTCGCACAGGCACGGCGGCAGGTCTTCTGACTCGCTCCACGACCGACGCCTTCCCGACTCCGCGGAGCCAGTGGCACAAAGAGGTCGGCCGATGCCCCGCAGCTTCGAAGCAGCAGGGCCGGAGCACACAGCAACGGGAATTGTTACCGATTCGCACGGTATTCCCTTTTCATTCCCGGCCGCCGCAACGGGGCCGGGAAACCGACGTGCGGGGACAAAGATAGACAAAGCGCCGGCGTATGCAAGCGCAGCCGGCCATTCGGCCCACTTTCGGCGCCCAAACGGACAACCGCCGGGGCGATTGCCGACGCGGAAGGCGGAAAAGTGGCGCTTTTTTACTACTTTTACTCCGCAAAAACAGGAGAGACATCATGGATGTAAGAATCGCCCCCGATTGGAAAGCCATCCTCGAACCCGAGTTCGAGAAGCCCTATTTCGCCGAGCTGACCCGCTTCGTGCGCGAGGAGTACGCCTCGCGACGCATCTATCCGCGCGGCAGCAACATCTTCCGCGCCTTCGACAAGTGCCCCTTCGAGCGGCTCAAGGTGGTCATCATCGGGCAGGACCCCTACCACGGTCCGGGGCAGGCCAACGGGCTCTGCTTCTCGGTGGGCGACGGCGTCCCCTTCCCCCCTTCGCTGCAGAACATCTTCAAGGAGGTGAGCGACGACACGGGGGCGCCCTACCCCTCGAGCGGCAACCTTGACCGCTGGGCCGAGCAGGGGGTGCTGCTGCTCAACTCGGTGCTCACCGTACGCGAGCACGAGGCCGCCTCGCATGCGGGCCACGGCTGGGAGACCTTCACCGACGCCGTCGTGAAGGCCATCAACGAGCGCCGGCAGGGCATCGTCTACATGCTCTGGGGCAGCTACGCGCAGCGCAAGGGGGCCATTGCCGACCCCACGCGCAACTGCATTCTGAAGGCCGTACACCCCTCGCCGCTTTCGGTCTACCGCGGTTTCTTCGGCTGCCACCACTTCTCGCGCGCCAACGAATACCTCGTCAGCCAGGGCAAGGAGCCGATTGTCTGGTAGTCGCCTCCCCGACGCGCGGCCGCTCCCGACCGAATGCAAAAATCGCCGGCTCCTACGAAAAACAGGCCCGCTTCCGACCGGGCATAAAAAAAGGCCGCTTCCCCGACGGGGAGCGGCCCTTCTCTTATGTGGCGGCAGGCAGGCCCTGCCTCTCAAACGTTATCCCAGATAGGACTTCAGCAGCTTCGAGCGCGACGAGTGGCGCAGGCGGCGAATCGCCTTCTCCTTGATTTGGCGCACACGCTCGCGCGTGAGGTCGAACTTCTCGCCAATCTCCTCGAGCGTCATCTCCGAGCAGCCGATGCCGAAGAAGTACTTGATGATGTCGCGCTCGCGCTCGGTAAGCGTCTCCAGCGCACGGTCCACCTCCGTTGCAAGCGACTCGTTGATGAGCCCGCGGTCGGCGTTGGGCGAATCGGGGTTCACCAGCACGTCGAGCAGCGAGTTGTCCTCACCGTCGGCAAACGGGGCGTCGACCGAGACGTGGCGGCCGACACCGAGGCGCCCATG
>ERZ780167.408-NODE-408-length-44823-cov-5.678453_pt1 | contig 44823 bp, 56 predicted proteins | sample MGYA00510982_ERZ780167 | MGnify/ENA primary metagenome ERZ780167 (study PRJEB29588, sample SAMEA2146107) | human gut metagenome | biome: human gut; feature: human-associated habitat; material: faeces | place: Denmark | collected 2008/2010 ... | reverse complement strand
AGCAACAGAATAAAGGCGACAGCCGGGGCAAAAAAGGGGTGTGAAAAATGAAAAGCCGTTCATGTGTGCATGAAAAACAATCATCCGTCGCCCGCCTGGACGGGCAAAAGCAAGGCCGCTGGAGCGGCCTTTTAACTACTCTTAATATCAATTAAGACATGTTAAAAGCCCCCCTACTTTCAAAATTGAACGCTAAAAACCGGTTGCGTAACCCCGCGCGGCACTTCCTCCACCCCAACTATTCAGCCCGCAACAATAAAAAGGAGTCCTGGCTAACGTTCTCATTGAGCGTTTCCGGGACTTTTTTCATACATAATTACGGATAAAGAAGTTACCGGGATACTTTAATATGGCAAGTAGACTGGTTGCAATTTAAGGCTGTGGTTGCCATATAGGGAAGGAGGTGATGACGGCTATGTTTATTTTAGCCGCCCAGGTTGAGGTAGAGAACTACACTGGCGCGTGCGATATCAGTGGTGAGCACGGTGCTGGTGGGTTGTTGACCCCTTGCGGCATCGAGGTTTAGCGGAGCGGTGACAGATGCTTAATTCTGTTAAGGGACGCTTCAGGCGTTATTTTTGGAAAGATTACTGGCGTAAAGCGGAGCAACCTCCGGGAGGAACCCGAAGGGGGTCTGCATTGAGATCAAAGCATACCTGATGATAAGACGCGGTAATGCTGATGGCATTCTGAAAGAGAGGCGATTTTCATTAAACACTTAGGAGATATCACGAAGATCAACGGCGCGGAGATCACGCCCGTCTGGTGCATCACCGGCGGGAGCCCTTGCCAGGACTTGAGCATCGCAGGGAAACGTGCGGGTCTTGCCGGCGCTCGTTCCGGCTTATACATAAAACAAATATGGATAGTCAAGGAGATGAGAGAGCATGACAGAAGCATTGGACGGACAGGTGAGCTTGTTCGACCTCGGTATATGGTCTGGGAAAATGTGCCCGGAGCGTTCAGCAGCAACTTCAAGGATGGATTCGGAGATTTCGGAGCGGTGCTGGAAGAAGCTGTACGCATCGCAGAACCGGGATTTTCTCTTCCTCGACTGCCGGACAAGCAGAAGTGGACGAAAGCCGGAGGAATGCTCGGCGACGGATGGAGCGTCGCGTGGAGAACACACGACGCCCAATACTGGGGAGTTCCCCAGCGCAGACGGCGTATCAGCATGGTGGTTGACTTTAACGGGCACACCGCAGGGGATATCCTCTTTGAACGTTTCGGAGGAGCCGAATCTTCTGGTGTACACGAAGCTGTCGCAGATTCTGGAAGAGAATCCAGACCCGAAGTACAACCTGACGCCGAAAGCGTGCGCCGGGATCCTCCGGAGGGCGGAACGGCGCGGGAAGAAACTGCCGGAGGTGCTGAAAACTGTTCTGGAGCTCCAATCTTCTGCTTACAGGGCAACGGAATAGACCGTGCCGATACCGCCGGATGCAACGGCAAGGGATGGAAAGAGGACATAAGCTACACCCTCAATACGATTGACCGACCGGCGGTTTGCGCATCCACGGTGCTGGACATGTCACACGCATGTGACGTTATCCGGGATTGCGGCGGCATATCCCCATCATTGCAAGCGAGAATGGGGACCGGCGGGAATCAAATCCCTCTTACATATTCGCTTCAACGAACAGATGCCTATCGTCAAAGCAATGTAGGCTGCACATGTTCTGCCAGAGATTACAAGTCAGCAACGGATCTTGTAATCAGCATCGACGACGAGAAAAACGCTTACATAGACCAATTCGGCACGTTGAAAGCCCATGCGAGCGGCGGGACACAACAGCACGTTATGGAGCGCATGGTCGTTCGTCGGCTTACCCCATTGGAATGTACACGGCTTCAAGGGTATCCGGACGGATGGGTCGGCATCGGCGACTGGACAGACGAGAAAGGCCGCGTACACAAGGAAGCGGATGCGCCGAAGTACAAAGCGCTCGGGAACTCTATCGCGCTCCCGTTCTGGCGTTGGATGTTCGGGAGAATGGCGGCGTATCTTCCGGAGGGCGCGACGCTCGGCAGCCTGTTTGATGGGATCGGCGGCTTCCCACTCTGCTGGGAAAGCATCCACGGAAAAGGAACGGCGGTATGGGCTTCGGAGATCGAGCCGTTTGCCATCGCCGTAACAAAGCATCATTTTGGAGGTAACTCAGATGTCGGATAAAACAAAACTTCCTTACGGTCGGCTTACTTTCGATGGCAACTTCTGCGACATTTCCAAATGCCGCGAAGAGCGCTGGGGCAAATACTGCCCGGACGGCGCATGCAGCCAGCGCAAGGTGTGGGAGCGGCTGAAAGAGTACGAGGATACTACAATGTCCCCGACCGATGTGCAGGAATACAAAAAGTTCGAGGACGAGCTTATTGCCTCCGGGATGACTTTTAACGAATTGCTCGCAAGGGCCAGTACAGGACTGCGCTTCACGAGCGTGAAAGATCGGCTCCCGAGCAAAGACTGCCGCTGCCTCTGCGCGCAGGAATCTATGCTTAAAAGCGGCTACGTTTATTACGAGCAGTTGTATTACCACGCGAGTTCGTTTGTGAACTCTTGGGAAGAAGAGGCGACGCCCGGCTTCTATGGGGATGGAGAAGACTTCGAGTACCTTGTGGAGGACGTTCTACTGTGGGCAGAGCTTCCCGACAATATCAACACACTCGTTTTGGAGGCCGAACCATGACAAGAAAGGATTTTTCCACGATCCAGCGCATGCTCGGCATGATTCAGGGAGTTTCGCTTGGAACAGAAGCCGCCGTAGAGGGTGTGCTCCTCGACGCAGTGGAAACAATCGACGCAATCCTTGACCGAGAAATTTTGACGGAGGATGAAAAATGAACGAAAAACAGGAAAAGAAGCGCCGGTACAATCTGCGCCTTGAGTACATCGCGCATTTCAGCAAGTGGCTGGACAGCGAGCCGCCCCGGTGGCGCTTTATCCGCTGGCGCAAGTGGAAGAAAAGCCGGCCAGTATGGGAGGACGCGGCATGACCTACAAAGAAGCAAAACGAATCCTTCACCCGGGCACTACGCGGGAAGCCCTTGCCGAGATCGGGTTCAAAGGCAAGGAGAAACTGCAGGATGCGGTAGACGAGGCTTGCCTTAAGGCGTGTGCGGCGCTGGACAAGCAGATACCGGAGCCACCGGTTGTGTTAAACCAAAAAGACTCTAAGCACTTTTGCTGCGTGGCTTGTGGAACGAGATTTGTGTCCGAAATTAACGGGGAGCTCTGCGCTGGGAGAAAAACCCGCTTCTGCCCCGATTGCGGACAGGCGATTGATTGGGAGGGGTGGAAATGGCCAGATTGAAGCCTTGCCCGTTCTGCGGGAAACCCGTGTTGATTGTCTACAACTCACTTGACAGGGTGTTCAAAGTTTATCACACATACGGCGATGACGAATACAACTGCTGCATCATCGACCCGATACTGATTGATGCAGTGTCACTCAAAGATGCGTCTGATGCATGGAATAGGAGGGCTGACAATGGCTGAATACTTAGAACGCGAAACGGCGGTTATGCGATTGATGCAGGACGGGTGCAGCGCAAAAAACGTACAGTCCATAATGGAGCTTCCTGCCGCCGATGTTGCGCCGGTACGGCATGGGCGGTGGATTACGTGGGAGGAGGCAGGCAACGACATACCTTCGCCACACAGACACGAATGTTCGGTCTGCCATGACGCAGCGCAAGTTCTTGTAAACGGGTTTGAACTACTATCTGATTACTGCCCCAACTGCTGCGCAAAAATGGACGGTGCGGAATGAACAAGGAGCGGAAACGTGTGTGCGGTAACTGCGGCAACTGCATCAGATATCCAACAAAGGACGGAATCCGGTGCAAGTGTGCAATAGACGATCGTCACATTGGCTATTTGCAGTGCTTTGAACACTGGTGCAGACGGTGGAAAAGAGAAAGAAAGTGGGACGGTGAAGAAAATGCCTAAAGCAATAACGGACGGAAAGTCCTGCTGCTTCTGCGATCCGATAGACCCGCTGCTGAATTGCTATCAGAGAAAGGATGATACCGATGGACGATAAAACCAGAGACAAACTAAGCGAAGCAATCGTTAAATTTCTTAATGAGCTTATCCGCATCGCCGACGAAGAAAACTATGACCGGGATTCTTTCGTTAAGGCGAGCGCTGATATGTTTCAAACAATGGCAACAATCAGCACTTTCCGAGACTTCAAAACAAAGATGACGACATCGATGTTTGAAGAAAAAATCATCTGGCACGAGATCACGACGCGCCCGTTGACAGAGGAAGAAAAAGCCGAGTACGCCGAGAGAGGGTACGCTGACTATGAAATCCCGGAATATATATTTTCTTGCGAAATGCCGGATGACGGGCAGGAAATCCTTGTCGCCACAAGCTGGGGCGTTTCTCAGGACTTGTGCATGATCGATTGCGATGAATGCAACAACCTGTTCGAGCTTGAAACACGCGGTGATTGGGACGGTGTGAAAGCATGGGCGGACATGCCGAAGTATAAAGGCGGTGACAGCGATGCATAAACCCTGCTACGGCAAATGCCCCCGCTGTGTGTGGCGGTGGAATGGGGGGTGTAGCGAATGGCAATGACGGATTTGGAACAGACCGCAATGGAGCGTCTGCGTCTTGCGTCGTCAATGTCGTTGAAACTGTACAAGCAGCCGCTACTGCTGACCGACAGCGGCGGAAAAGACAGCGCAGTGATATGCAGATTGGCGGAGAACGCCGGAATCCCGTTTGAAATTTGCCATTCTCATACGACAGCGGACGCGCCCGAGACGGTGTACCACGTCCGAAAACGTGCCAAAGAGTACGAGGAAAAGGGCGTTGAGTACACGATAATTCTTCCAACATATCAAGGCAAACGCACTTCGATGTGGGATTTGATACCGAAGAAACTCATGCCGCCGACGCGAATTGCGCGGTACTGCTGCGCTGTCTTAAAAGAAACGGCAGGCAAAGACCGATTTGTCGTTACAGGTGTCCGGTGGGCAGAATCTGTCAAACGAGCGGCAAACCGCGGGGCGCTGGAAGTACAAGCCTCTGACCCGAAGAAAAAGCTCATTTTGAACAACGACAACGAGGAAGACCGACAGCTTTTTGAAAATTGCCAGATGAAAGGAAAACGGGTTTGCAATCCAATCATCGACTGGACGGATCGGGATGTGTGGGATTACCTTACCGATCAAAAGGTTGAGACGAACCCGCTTTACAACGAGGGCTTCTGCCGTGTTGGCTGCATCGGATGCCCAATGGCCGGGAAAGCCCGTTACGCAGAGTTTTCCCGATATCCGGGTTTTCAGCGAAATTACATCCGAACGTTTGACCGGATGCTTGAAGCACGAAAAGCTCGCGGGAAGACCGACGGCGGGCGATGGGGAAAGACCGGCGAAGATGTCTTCCACTGGTGGATGGAGGACGGCGTTCTTCCGGGACAAGTAAACATTTGGGAGGACTACGAAAATGCGATTGATTGACGCTGACGCGCTGCTTGCTGAATACGACCGGCAGCACGAAGGAGAGCCGGGGAAAGCCCGAAAACTGATAGAGGATGCGCCCACCGTTGCCGCTGTTCCCGTGTCCAAAATCCTCGCCTTGCGCGACGCTCTCAACGAAGCCGATGCTGTCACAATGCGAGGACTGCGCAATCTCAATACGCTGATCGGCAAATATGAAGGAGGGAAAGACCATGCGCTTGATTGACGCAGAAAGCCCGCAGAACGGAATATACGTTTCCGATCTCGTAATCGAGGAAATGAAAAAGATTCCGACGGTCGATATTGACCGCCCCACCCGCAGCCAGTTTAAGAGAATGGCTGTGCAGCTTGGGTATGAGGCGGTGATCCATTGCCGCGAGTGCAAAGAACATAGACTTTTTAATGGGCGCGATATGTGCGCAAAAAACGCAACAATCTTTGACGGGCACGAAGTTGGGCTGAGAGCAACACGCGCGGATTTCTATTGCGCCGACGGAGAAAGGAGAACCGATGAGTAAAGCAGTAATGTTAAGCATCCAGCCCCGTTGGTGCGAGCTGATCGCCGCCGGGGAAAAGACGATGGAAGTGCGCAAGACACGCCCGAAGTTGGAAACGCCGTTTAAGGTGTATGTCTACTGCTGGAAGCCGCGATTTGAACACGAGGATTTCTTTGCGCTGGTGGGAAAACAAGGCTTTCATGGCGGCGGGAAAGTTATTGGCGAGTTTGTGTGCGACCGAATTGACTGGCTGGCGCGTGTTGGCTTTACCAAACGTGGCGGAGAACCGGAATATCGAATTGTAAATAACGGAGATTGGGAATCTCCAATCGGGCGGCTCCTCGAAGAGGCGTGCTTAACAGAGGAGGAGTTCGATGCGTATTTGGGCGGAAACTCAGGGTTCTGCTGGCATATCTCCGATCTGAAAATCTACGACAAGCCGAAAGAAATATCTGAGTTCAAGAAACACAGCAGAGAATGTTACTTTGACAATCTTGGCATGGCAACGCCGAAGTGTTCAGAATGTACGCAGTGTAATCTCACGAGACCGCCGCAGAGCTATTGTTTTGTGGAGGCTCTTCAAACATGACGCCAGAGGAACTGTATGAAGAAAATCAGTCGCTTGTTTGGTTTACCTTGAAAAAGTATTTCCCGAGTCTTAAAGTTGACGAAGATATTCTACAAGTGTGCAGGATAGGGCTATGGCAGGCGTGTGCGGAATACTATCCGGAAAAAGGCGCTAAATTCTCAACATTTGCGGTCAAGGGCATTTTCATGGCGGTGTGCCGATATATTCGAGATTGCTGCAAGCCGCAGATCGCGGCACTGCCGTTAGACGATTTCGTTTCGCCGAATAGCCGATTACTTGTCGAGGAAACTATCGGGAAGGAGGACGAGCACCCCGCGCTCGAAGACATGATGAAGCGGCTTACGCCTACACAAAGGCTTATGGTTACTATGCGCAGCGCTGAGCTGTCTGTTTATGATATTGGCGACGCGCTTGGATGTACGCCGCAGTACGTTTCGCAGGAACTTGGGCGCGCCAGAAAGACAATCGAGAAATTTTTAAAATAGAGGGGGCGATTTTCGCCCTCTTCTTTCTACGATCAACGCAAAAATTTTTAATGTGATTTTTAATGTAAGATTTGAAATATTTGAAAGATTTGAAATCGCGAGCCGCGCAAAAAGAGCTTGGCGAGAGAAAGAAAAAAGCTCAAAACCCCTTGAAAATAAAGGATTTTGAGCTTTTACTCGCTGGCAGCGGGAGAAGGATTTGAACCCTCACATACGGAGTCAGAGTACGATGATGAATACGCTAAAAACTGTTGAAAATCAGTGCTTTTGCTGGTTGTCAATTATTTTTTCATGTAGTTTTTATTGCTGAGTCCATTAAGTCACGCGCGGACATGGCATCTTCGACAGTTGTGTCAGTATATACGTTTGCTGTCACAGAAATGTCGCTGTGGCCCATGATCGCCTTTGCTATATTGATTGGCACCCCAGCGCGCTGCAGATCTGTACCGTAGGTATGCCGCAGACAATACAGAACAAGATCGGGAGCAATTTTGTGGCCATTCTTCGGGTTCCCGGCGCTGTCCGGATACAACGGTTTCCCGTCCTTATCAAGGTCCTTCGGGTCGTAGATATGGCCGTGCGCGGTCATTTCGGCGCCCATGGCAATGTCCATCTGCCGGGAGAAACTGCGCCAGTTGTTTGTCATCACCGTCTGCGTCATCATGGATTTACCGTCTTCCTGCGTAAAAACAAAGTCGTCCTGGTCTTTCCCGCTAATGTGGCGTTCCAGATCGGCATAAATGTCCGAAGGAATAGGAACATACCGGTCTCCGGCAGACGTTTTCGGCGTCGCAATTACAGTGGTTCCGGACTCGACGGCTTCGCAAACGTGAATAAGCCGCGTTTCCATATCCAGATGGCGCACACGAAGTGCGGCACACTCGCCGGGGCGCAGCCCCGTGCGCATGAGAAAGCGGATCCATAGGCTACACCGGTGCGTCTTCGCCACCTGCATAAGAACGGAGCGCTCCTCGGCGGTAAGCGAGCGGCGCTTTTTGTCGGTAGCAGACGCTGGAATGGTTAGCTTGATGGTCGGGTCAAAGGGGATTATGCGAGAAAAGGCAGCCTGCGAGAACATGGCGCGCAGGATCATTCGCACTTTTTTCGCGTGGGACTCAGACATTTCCGCCTGCTGATTCAGCACGCCTTGCAGCATCGTGTCGGTGACGCTGCGCAGCTTTTTACCTCGAAGCGCCGGGATAATATATCCGTTGATCTTGTCCTCATACATCTCATAGCTTTTTTGCGTCATGGTGCCTTTTTTCTTCGGCTGTCCAGGTTTGCGGACTTTGGGTTTAACGTAGGTGGTCAGCCATGTATCGGCCCAATCCTCGATCGTGCAGTTTGCACCTTTCGTTAATTCCGCGCGCCGGACGGCTTCTTTCTTTGCGGCGAGTTTTTCCATCGCCTCGGCTTCCGTCTTTCCGCATACTATGTATTGCTTCCCGTCGGCGACAAACGATTTTCGGATATACTTGTATTCTTTTGAACCGCTCTTAGGCATGGTTGGTTCCTTTCAGGGGTCTTGATTGTTGCTTTCTTCCTTTTTCCAGTGTGCGCGGCTGCCGAGATTGGCTATGATGGCGACAATGCATGTTACGGCGGCTATCACGATCAGCAGAACGCCTGCTGTGGACATCGGTGTCCACTCGCCGCGGAAGAAACCGATATGATGGTTATTCATGTCCATTACGGTATTTCGGATAAGCAGTATCAGAGAAAGAATGGATATAACGGCAATATAAAGGTTTTTCTTTTCAACCGCCTTGCGGAGAAATACGTTGTTGCTTTCCAGATATTTGTTCTTTAGCTGCAACAACTCAATCTTGTGAGCAGCCTGGTCGGTATCCGGACCGGTCGGAGACTCTTTGGCAATGTCGAAAAAACTGTCGGCAGACATACCGAACAACTTACATAGGACGATAAAATAAACTGTGCTGGAGTTGCTGCTTTTCAATCCGAGGAATCGCTCGGCGGTGGATTTCGGAATACCCGTCTGATCGACAATTTTCTGGTAGGATAAACTTCGCCTGTCTTTTTCGTCTGCCATAATCTTTTGGGCAACTTCCAACTGCTCCTGTGTCTGGCAAACGAGATTTTCTAATTCTTCCATGAATCATATACCTCGTAGCATTATTTCTGCGATTTGAACCCGTTTTTGGGAATTAACCGAACAGCTTCTTCACATTGGGGCGGAAAAGCTGTGTTTTGGGGTTGGACAAATCGCACGAGCATCTGCTACGCTTAATACGCAGCAGACAACAGGGCTTTTTACGTTGTCTCTGCTGGCGTCGCCGCCGGTGACGCGGCGGCGGGACCTTTTCAAAAAACTATTGCCACGGCAAAATTCGCCTGATAAGATACTAAGTACGGAATATCGGACTCCGGATACTGTATGATGATATTATCAAGACATAAAGGAGGCTTCCCCTTGGACTACGATCAGGTTATCCTGCGCCTTTTCCATCAGCTTGACGAAGATCAACAAGAGATCTTCATTTCCGCCCTTAAAAAGGCCGCTGCAAAAGATCCGAAATATCAGGCGCTGATGCGCTTCAACGAGAACCGTTCTTTGCCTCCTCTTGGCGCTGCATCTGCTGAAGCAGCGGGATCAGAGCCGCTTTCGTCTCATCCGTGATATTTCCCAGTATCTCCATAATAATACGATCATACTTACTGCCCTCGCCGGCTTCGGCGGGGGTTTTTTTATCGGTTTCCCCCTTCAGGTATTCCGGTGAAGTGCCAAGAATTTTCGCTACGACCTTGATCTGCTGCTCGCTGGGAGTTGATTTTCCGAGTTTCCAATCGTGGCAAATAACGGGAGCGCGGTTAAGTTTTTGGGCAATAAAGGCTTTGGTAATTCCTTTTTCCTCGCGCAAAGCCTCGAATCTGTTGAAATCGAACAATTCATTCATCTCCTTTCGGTCAATACGCTGAAATCTATTAAAACATAGATTTAATATTGACTATCTATTTTTTGTAAGATATAATCTGCTTGTACACAAAAGATAAAAACCCTTGAGAACAAAGAAGATTTTCTATTTGCATCGTATCTCACAGGGATTTTTTTGTCAAGGAAAATCTTAATTATGTATGGAGGATTCCATGATGGATCTGAGAGAACGCCGGGAAAAAATCGGCATCAGCATATCGAACGTCTCTCGCATTTGCGGTTTTCCGCCGTCTGCGTTGACGGCTTACGAAAAAGGGCTTTACGGCCCGCGCCCGGAGCGGGCTGCCGCTATGGCACTGCTGTACGGCTGCTCCGTGGAGGATCTGTATTACAGCGTTGAAGAGAGCCGACGAGCCGCCGTTAAGAAAGAAAACGATCTTCAATGCATTCTTCGGCTGCTCCCGAAAGCGAGCGACGATACGAAAAAACAGGTCCGCTTGCTTCTGGAAAACGCCTGATCCGCACGCTGGGAGGTGCTTTTATGCCGCGACTGAAACGCGCCGTTTATGCCAACTCACCGCAGGAAGTGGTTTTGGCGAACGATCTTGCGAAACGTTACAAAACGAGATACCTGTCGATCCCACAAATCCAGGCGGAGCTCGGCGTCAGCTATGGCACCGCCAAAAAGTGGCTTGCCGATGTGACCTTTTATCAGATATGCGGCGGCCGGAAGTTCAGCGTCGAAGACGTGGCTAAGCATCTGGCGGAAGCCCAGCGGATAGGCGGATAAGATGAACACTTACGAGTTGGCGGATCTGACGGCAAAAGCGACGGCTCTCGCTATTCTGAAAGCAACGTATGTTCATGTCCCAGTGCTTCGCAGACATGCCCCGAACGGTGGCTTCACCATCCAATATGCAGACGAAGACAAGCCGGATTATATCGACTTCTGCCTTCACCACTGCCCCTATGCGAGCACCGAATGCTGCAACTGCCTCGCTACCGCCGGAAAAGCGAAGCCGGGACGGCCGAGAAAGACGGAATACATATGACTCTAAAAGACTGCTCTTTTTGCCGCTGCCGGGCATGCAATAACCACCGGCAGCAGAAATGCACGGCCTGTGCATCCGATCCATGCTCCGCCTGCTATCGCGGTTCGATGAAAGACAGCGATAAAGTACGAAACTGCCAATCATTCATTCGGTCGTGGGTGGATAAGAAATACTTCAACCAAGATCGCCTCTGAGTTACGGCAGGGCTTTTTACCTTTCACCTGCCGGCTCTTTTGTATACCTCCTGAACTGCTGAGGTTAAAACCGCTATACAGCCAGCCGCATGGTTTCACGTCCTTTTGGTGCGGGTCCTTCTCCCTTTTTGCTATAAGCTGCAGCCCGTAAGAAGCAGCTCACTTCGGCGCTCCGTCTGGAATGGCGGCAGGGCACCAATATCCTCCGATAGTTTAACAGTAAAACGCCGTTCGAGCGGGCGGGATGTTCTTTGTCGCGTTACGCAAAAGGCGAGACAGAACGGAAGATGCGGGTGCAACTCCCGTAAGGAGGAGACTGTAACAGAATAATCGGAGGAAGCATGCTTCAGTATTTGCATTTTGAAGATCGTGAGACCTGGCTTGCCGGCCGCGTTGGGCTTGGCGCTTCGGACGCCGCCGCTGTGTGCGGTCTGAGCAAGTGGCAGACACCGCTCGGTCTTTGGGAGATAAAAACCGGCCGAAAAAAAGCTAAAGATTTATCCGGCAACGCAGCAGTTTCCTTTGGCGTCCGCGCAGAGCCCCATTTGCGCGGGCTTTTTTTAGCGGAACACCCGGAATACCGGCTGGAATATCACCCGTTCGACATTCTGTATCAGGAGGAGCGCCCGTGGCTTACGGCCACGCTGGACGGCGAGCTGATTACCGAAACCGGCGAACACGGCGTTTTGGAAATCAAAACTGCGCAGTGCAGTTCCAAAGAGGATTGGGCGGAATGGCGCGACAGGATCCCGACGCACTATTACACGCAGATTTGCCACCAGTTCCTTGCAACGGGATATTCTTTCGCGTTCCTTTTCGCGCTTTTGACAGGGCTGGATGGCTCTTCCTCGCTGCGCACCTATTATTTCACGGCAGAAAGCTGCGCCGACGATATGGCGTGGCTTCTGGATAAAGAAGAAGCATTCTGGAAACGGGTACAGGCGGGGACGATGCCTCCGGCTGTGCTGAAAATATGATTGGGGGTATTTGCCATTAACATCGCAGGCCAGTTCAAAAAGAAGAACGGTTTCGGAGGCAAGGAGTATTACTACCGCACGGACCTGCCCGTGCGCGTCGGCTCCGTGGTTGCAATTCCGACACCGCGCGGAAATTCGCCGCTTCTCGTAACGAGAACGGACGTTCCCGCAGTGGAGATCGATCCGGAATATCTCCATTGTCTCACAGAGGTCACGGAGCTTTATCCGATGGCAGAAGCGGACATGGACACGCTGTTTTGACGGAGGCGCGCTATGGCTGACATGATCGAATACGGCGTCACAAACGACGCGCTGACTGTTGCGAGCGAGCTGCATATCTGCACCAACTTCGCAGAGGTCAAAGAGTGGCTTACGCAGGAGCTTGCGCCCTACGAGAGCATGATCGTCACTGAGGAAAGCATCGCCTCAGCCAAAACGCTCCGGGCAAACATCCGCAAAGTTGCGGACAGCATAAACCAGCAGAAGATCAGCGTGAAGAAGGCGTGGCTTGCGCCATTCACGACCTTTGAGGGCGAGAGCAAAGAGCTCTACGACCTTTGCCAGAAGAGCGTCACAAATCTGGATGTTCAGATAAAGAACATGGAAAACGCCAAGCGCGAGGAAAAACTCGCCCGGCTGAAAACCGTGTTCGACGAGAACGCCGTCGGCATCACGGATTATGTGACTTGGGATAGCATCGTATCCCCCAAATGGGGCAATGCGTCCGCAAGCGAAAAGGCGGCGGTCGAAGAGATCGTCACCATTCTCCGGCAGGTGCGCGAGGATCTGGATACGATCCGGTCTCTGAACAGCGAATGGGAAGAGGCGCTTCTTGATGAATATGCCGCTACGCATAACGTCCGCGACGCCATCCAGAAGGAAAACGCGCTGAAAGCCCGTAAAGCCGCCGAAGAGGCACGCAAGGCGGCGGCAATACAGGAACACTTCGACGAGCCAAAAGTCGTTCAGGATGAGCCAGACGCGCCTGTGGAGCCGCCTGCCGCTTTTGCGCCGCCTCCCGTCGTTCCCGTCGGATACGAGGAGCCGCCGAAGCCGAAGCTCTATCATTTGGAGTTCGCCGTCGATGTGACGATGGAACAGGCGCACGCGCTCAAGGCGTTTTTCACACAGAACCATATCGAATACCGAAAAATTTAAGGAGGATATTCCATGAAAACCGCAACTCCCGCAAATCGCCCTGCGCCTACCCGGCAGGGGCTTGCACCGCAGACTGCCGCAGCCGCGCCTCTTGTGACGTACAAGGACATCAACGGCAACGAGCTTCAGCTCTCCACCGACATCATAAAGCAGTATCTGTGCCCCAGCGGCAGCCTGACGGACGCAGAAGCGTACATGTTCCTGTCCCTCTGCCGCTACCAGGGGCTTAATCCTTTTCTGCGCGAGGTGTACGCATGTAAATACGGCAACGGGCCGGCCACCATGATCGTCGGCAAGGAGACGTTTACCAAGCGAGCGCAGAAGAACCCAAAATACAAAGGCTCTAAGGCCGGCGTTGTTGTTCTGACAAAGGACGGCAAACTCGAAAACCGTGTCGGCGAGATCGTCCTTCCCGACGAAGAGCTTGTCGGCGGCTGGGCGGATGTGTATGTGGATGGTTATGTTTCGCCTATCACAGCCACGGTCAACTTTACGGAGCGCTGCCAGTATAAAGACGGGAAGCCGGCGAGCAAGTGGGCGACGAGCCCCGGCCTTATGATCCGCAAGTGCGCCCTGGTTGCGGCTCTGCGCGAGGCGTTCCCTTCCGAGCTGGGCGGCATGTACTCTGCGGAAGAGCAGGGCTACGAGGAAGTTGCGGCTACCGCAACGCCGATCGACGCCTCCAAGGTTCTTGACGTTGACCCTGACACCGGGGAGATCACCGGCGGCGCTCAGGACGACGTAGAAGCGAGCTTTTTCGCGCAGGAGGGATAATCTATGACACCCATCGTAAAAGGCACTACAGCGGTCTTCTGGGGCCGTGTGTCGGGCAAGGACGCAACTTACAAAGAGCTGGGCAACAATCGCCGTGTTGCCAACTTCTCTCTGCAGTACGACTCGCTGCCGGGCGAAGACGGCGGACGCCGAAAGGGCGTTTACATCAACTGCTCGGCATGGGGTGAAGTCGCCGATTTCGCGCAGAATCTGGAGCGCGGAGACACGGTTCTCTGCGCGGGCTATCTCGTCAAAGACGAGTACCGCAGCCACAAAGAGAACGCCGATATCTACCAGCTCACCTGCGATTTCATTTCCGTAATGCACTGACGCGCATGGCAGGAAGAGAGCGCCCTCTTTCAGGGCGCTTCTTCGCCAAAAAGTTTAAACAGCGGTTGCAAAACGCGCCGCTGCTTGCCATATAGGGTGTAAACCAGGCACGGGCCAACAAAAGGAAAGGGCGAGAGAAATTATGCTTGCTGTCATTAGCGGGTTTTTGCAGAGCGGGCTCATGAAAGTTGAGCAAAAAACCGGAATAAAAATCGATGGGAACGATCTGTTTCTTTTGCGCTGGATAGCTGATTTGCGGTTCAAATTCCCTAAAAAGGTGATTGGGGAACATGAGTTTTTTTCTATCAGCTACGACCAAATGAGTGAAGACCTCCCGTTTTTGCGCATTTCAAAAGCCGAAATGTATAAGCGTATTGCGAGGCTGTCTGACGCGGGATATCTTACAAAAAACAATTCAATGCGTGGGCAGCGAGCGTATTACCGGCTTGGAGAAAGCTTCACTTATCTGTATTACGACGAAGCACCGTCCGCAAATTATTCAGACGCTTCGTTCTTGAAAAACGAGGAATTTTCTGCTGCTGAAATCGCCCGCAGCGAGTGTGAGGAATGGCTTGACAGCGCCCCAAGCGTTTTGGGATTAGCAGAAAACGACTGCAAATTCTTTGCAAAAAAAGTGTATCAGATTGGAGACACTTTTATGAAGCGTCTCGGAATGGAGACACTTTTCGCTGAAAAAGCGTTTCTAAACGGAGACACTTTTCTAAAAGCGTCTCAAAATGGAGACACTTTTCTAAAAGCGTCTCAAAATGGAGACACTTTTTCAACCAAAAACGGCGGGGCTAATATCTGCACTAACTCAGTTAGAACCCTTGATCCAAGCAATAACAACCAACCAGGTAAGTCTCAAGAGATAACTTCCGCCCTGAGACCTACCGATAACAACCAACTGAGTATTTCTCAAGAACTTAGTGATACATACCCCGTAGAAAAAGACCTAAAAGAAAATATCCCCTACGGGGATATAAAAGAAAAGGGGAAAAAGAGAGCCCCCAAGGGCACGGAAATGTTCCCTATTTTGTTCCCCATTCTCGACGAATCCACCCTCGCATCGCCTTTGAAAGAGGCTCTGCGCGGCTGGCTCGAATACAAGGCGGAACGGAAAGAGAAATACGTCCCCACCGGCTTCAAGTCTTTGCTGACACAGGCGAAGAAAAACGCCGAGAAGTACGGCGACGATGCGGTCATAGACCTTATCGACGAATGCAAGGCAAACAACTACCAGGGCATCATCTGGGATAAGCTCGCCAAACTTCCCGCCAAGGCGCAGCAGCCGAAGCTGGAAGCCGAACACGCATCCGTTAAACGCCCTGACCCGGAGATCGCGTGGAGGAAGTCCAAGTTTGCTCCGCGGGACTACAGCGCAGGACTGCGCAGCATTTCTACCAGCGAACTCCGGGAGTACCCGAAGAACAGCGGGAAATATGTCCCGTACTGGATGATTCCCGGATATATGCAGGAATACCCTGCCGGGAGCGGCAAATACGTTCCCTACTACGAATTGCCAGGGTACGATCCCGAGCACGATGAAAATCACTGGTGGTGAACGACATGACAATGAACGATGCGGTTCTCGCTGAGGAATCTCTGTTCGGCTGTATCCTGGTCAGCCCTGCCGAGACGATCGGCACAATCCGTGACATTCTGCAAGCCGGAGACATAGCGCAGGAGCATATCCGGGCGGCGTATTCTGCCGCCTGCGCCCTTCTCGACGAAAAGGCCGCCGTAGACGCTGTGACGATCCAGGAGCGAGCCAGAGCGGACGGCACGGAGATCTCGTCGGAGACGATGCGAGCGGCGATGCGGCTGTACGTCACAACGGCGAACGTTGCCAAGCTTGCGGAGATCATCCGCTCAAGGGCGATGGAGCGCGCGTCCGAAGCGATCGGCGGCAAGATGATGAGCGGAACACTTGCGCCGACGGATGCCATTGCCGAGCTGCAGCAGCTGGTTGCCGGGCAGCGGCGGACGCTTCCGACACCGGCGGAGGACGCGACCGGCTTCCTGCAGTTGATCTCCGACGTAGCGGAAGGGAAGAAGTCTCTCTTTTCACCCACCGGTCTCGCCAGGCTCGATGCGATCCTCGGCGGCGGCTTGGTTGAATCCGGCGTTATCACGCTGGCGGCGCGTCCCGGTGTAGGCAAGACGGTCGTAGGGTTTGCCATTGCGGATACCGTTGCCGCTACCGGCAAAAAAGTCGTCTACGAAAGTCTCGAAATGAGCCGAAACCAGCTTTGGGCTCGCCGTGTTGCACGAATGACAGGACTGAACTACGGAGACATCATGCGCGGGATCTCCACGACGCAAAAGCAGTACTGGACGGATATCACGCGGGCCATGACGGTTCTGCAGCAAAGAAATCTCGTCATAAACGACCGCCCGGCGTCGATGGATGACATCGAAGCTCACGTCCGCTCCATGGGGGATGTGGGGCTTCTCGTCATAGACCACATGGGGCTTATCCGCCCAAGCATATCCGGGTCTCTGTACGAGCAAACGACGGAAACGTCACACCGGCTGAAACGGCTGGCGCAATCCCTGCAGATCCCTATCCTGTCGCTTTGCCAGCTCAACCGGCAAAATGAGAATCGGCAGGACAAAAAACCGAACCTTTCCGATTTGCGCAACTCCGGCGCCATCGAAGAGGACAGCGATGCCGTGATATTTCTCCACCGGCCGGCGCTTTACTGGGAACCCGACAGAAGACCGCAGCCTTGGGAGAGTCAGGAAATGGAGTTTATCGTGGCCAAAAACCGCCACGGCATGGTGGGGTCTATTTCCATGGACTTTGTGGGGTGGAACGCACGGATTCTGGACAGATCAGACGGCGGCGGATTTTCGGAGGCGCATGAACCTACGCCGTTTGAGCAGGTAGCAGAATGAGCAGCCTTTCCTTCGAGACGCCGGAAGATATGCCGCGCGGCATGAAAGCGTTGTACGAAGCGAAAATGGCGAAGGAACGGGCAAAGCAGACGGCGGCTGCTTCTCCCGAAGCAAAGCCAAAAAGCAAAGGCGGGAAATACCACGCCGAGAAGTGCGCGATCGGCGAGATGAAGTTTGACAGCAAGAAAGAAGCACGCCGCTGGGCGGAACTCTACGCCATGGAGCAGCGCGGCGAAATCTCCGATCTGCGGACGCAAGTGAAATTTGTCCTTGTTCCAACCCAACGCGAGCCGGATGTGATCGGGCCAAAGGGCGGAATTACGCCCGGTAAGGTGCTCGAAAAAGAAGCGGCTTACATAGCGGACTTCGTTTACACGGAAAACGGCGTGGAGATCGTCGAGGACTCTAAGGGCTTTCGCACCGATGTGTACCGGCTGAAACGCAAGCTCATGCGGTATTTTTACGGGATTGCCATCCGTGAGACATAAACCGCCCGAAAAAAAGAAAAAATTTATAAATCGCGGCAGCTTTTTGTTTATAAAACAGGGGCTGCCGCATATTACTTTTATGTGCGAAAAACGAAAGGGGAGAAGCGTGTGCAAACGGCGAACACGGCGAGGTGCGCGATATGCGGAGAAGAGTTCGCTCCGACGCAGACAATGCCGGAAAGAATCCGGCCGGATACGCCGCTCCCGTTCTGTGAGCGATGCCAACAGAAAATCTACTCGTATCTGGTCGCCCTGCCGGGCGTCGGGTACAAGATGGCTGTTTTCCTCGCCTGTTTGTTTTTCAACGTTCCCTACTTGCCGGAGGTAGCGGCGGACGCAGGGAAATTTGCCAAGGGAAGATGCGGGACGTGGCGAGGGTATTTGCTGGCGCTTCGCGCATGGCAGCGCGCCGGGCACACGGAAGCCGCAGCTGCGGACGGCATAACGGACATTCGGAAAGCCTTTGACGGCGAAAAGATGACGCTTCAGGTTTCCGATGACATGCTTTCTGCCGAAGATTACCGCTCCTTGGAACGCCAGCGGAAAGACCGCTGGGGGGACGGACCGCCCTATACACAAGCCGATTACGAGGCTATGGACAAAAACTATGATGCGCTGACGGCAGACCGAGCCTATGTATCGGAGCAGGCGGAGGCGGCTATCGTCCGCATTTGCAAGTGGACGCTGGTGCAGGAACGCTGCTTTGACAAGCAGGACTACGACAGCGCCAAAAAGATCGGCGATCTCATCAAGGCGGAAAAAGAGGGCGAACAGCTTCGGAAAAAAGACGAGCTTCCGCAGGACCGCGTGAGACTGGACGACATTGTGCAGGCTGTTGAGAGAGCCGGGCTTCACATCATGGATTACGACGAGCTTTGCAAAGAGCTTGCCACAAAGACATTTCACGCGCCGTATCCCTATTGGCGCGATGCCGCCGACCAGATGCTTCTTGCCATCCGAAACTGCACCGCATGGAATGAGGGGCAGGAAGAGGTTGACCGTCTGCCGGATGCCTATGCTATCCAGGATCCGCTGGGCGAGTTCGCCGCGGAAAACGACGAAAAGGGGCAGCAAATATACCGAGAACTCGGCATCGTGCCTCTGGATATGCCGCAAAAGGATAACGACTGATGTCCAGACAGGATTACACACAAAGCCGACGCGCCGGAGGATTTGTTCGGAAGCCTACGCGCGCTGGCGTTGATTACTCACAGTTCGCAACCAAAGAGTGGGCGCTTCTGATTTCGTTTTTTCGCTGGTATCCCGACATCATGGAGGATATTTGCGTTTCCGACAGACCGGATTACACAAATTCGCTTATGGGGCGAGTTACCAAGCGCTATATGGCGCGCTATACCGAGACTTTCACTTATGCGAGCCGAGGCTACGGCAAAACCTCCTGCATTATCTCTGACAAATGCAACAAGGGCATTCTGTGGCCGGGAGAGATCACCGGATACTACGCTCCGGTAAGCGTACAGGCGGCGCCGCTGGCGTCCAAGGCGTTTGCCAGCTATGAACGGAATTACCCGCTTCTGGCGGCGCACTGGATACGGAGCAACGACGCGAAGACCACATTCCGCCTTACAACGCCCGCCGGATCCAAGTTCATTATGGACATCCCGCGAGGCATTGATACCTCCGGCGTTGTCGCCGAAGAGGCCGGACAGGAAGACAAGAACCCATTCAACTTCACCGACTTCAACCAGATTGTACTTGGCACGAACCGACTGCAGTACATGGTAAACGGCACTCCGGACCCGACGCACATAGATAACCAGATCCACTACATAACCTCTGCAAGCCGCAAAGAGAACGAAGCCTTTATGGCGTGCGAGGATATGCGCCGAAGCATGATGGACGGGAAAAGCGCTTACGCGCTGTTCATTCCGTGGCAAGTCCCCGTGCTCTGCCGAATGAAGTCGTTCAACTACTACAACATGCTGCGGAAGAAGCTCAGCTCCGAGCAGTTCATGCGAGAGTGCGAAACGCACTGTACGGGCGCTTCGGAGAACCCCATTATCAAAGACAGCGTTCTTGCGGCGTCCCGGAAGGTCAAGGTCATGGAGGACAAGCACTCGGGCGAACCGGATGCAATGTATATCATCGGCTACGACGTTTCTTCCCGCGACGCCTCCGGCAACGCTCTGACGGCTATGTCGGTCATCAAATGCACCAGGCATTTCGACACGGGCAAATGGGACCACTACCGAAAGCAGCTTGTTTACGTTATGGACATGGCGCCGCCGAAAACGGCGAAAGCCCACGCAGCCATCATCAAGCGCCGCTGGGCGGATTACAGCATGGACGGCGGACTTGCGACCTACGTTGTTATCGACGCACGGCAGTATGGCCAGAGCGTCGTAGAAGCCCTCCACGAGGATCTGGGCGACGGTCTGCCGCCGCTTTGCACCACAACGCATGAGGAACCGTACAACGCGCTGGAGCGCGAAGGAGCGGTTCCGTGTGTCTACCCGATACAGGCTACCGGAAACTCCGGACGAGACCCGAACAGCGAAATGCTGGATTACATAGAGCGCGAGTTTGAAAACGGGAACTTCCAACTGCTTACCGCCAATCTCGACGAGGGCATGACGGCCTACAAGCTGAAGCACGGGATAAAAGACGATTTGGAAAACGCCAAGATCCAGTTCCCGTATCTCAAGACCCGCGAGCTTTGCCGGCAGGTGGCAAACCTTCGGAAAAAATATGTTTCCACAGGCTACATCGAAGCCCCCATTGTGGAACGAATCCCCAAAGATATGTGGTCCGCAACACTGTACGCGGCGCGGTTTGCGCAGCGCATGGAAAAAGAAGAGCTCTATTTTCTGAACCGCCGGAAAAACGACTATGCAGACGCTTACGACGCGATGCAGGCCGACCGTCTCTCCACCACGATACAGGTTAAGCCGCGAGCCATACACCGGCTCGGAAGGATGTGCATGCGCCCATGACGATTGAGCATTACGCCCTCTACTGTATGCTCCCGACCAATGAGAATATTGACCGGCTCGCGCAGTACGATATGGCGTTTGCTAATCGGGACCACTGCCTTGTGATCGCGGAGGAGGCGCCGGAGGGCGCTATGGAAGTGGGAGAAGACGACCTGCGTCTGCTTGGCACGGATGATTGGGAGTGGATCTTTGAAATGTCCAACCGAATCCGGCAGGAGCAGGAAAAGAAATATCACGCGCAGCTCATTGAGCAGCAGAAGGCGTTCTTTTCACGCTTTGAGGAGCTGCTGAAAGAGCAGGCGAAGGAGATAGCCAATGCCGCAAGAGACGAATAACAAAACTGCACGGGAAATGCCGCAGGACTATTTCGCGCGATATATGGCGTCTCTCGGGCAGGAATACCAGGCTCTGCCGATGGACAGCGTGTATCAGGCATTTATGGGCGCGGGCGGCATGGGGTATATGCTCAACTGGCCATATATCCAGAACAAGCGCGTCAAAAGCGTCAATTCGCTGCCCGCCAATTTTAGCAAAGACGACATCGAGCAGATGGTGGCGGCTCCGGAGGGAAACGAACAGGCGCTCCGCCAGGTGTCCGCCGCGCTTGCGTCCAGCACCAAGACTTATGACCTGATTCTCCAGACATATCAGGACGTATTGACCTACGACTGGTATGTATATCCGGGATATACGCCGGAAAAGCCGGACAAGGCGACGCAGCTGCGCGAGTATGCCATGGCGATAAAGCTCGCGGAAACCATGAATATCAAGGCGAAAGCCCATGAGATCGTCGGCCTGTGCGCGCAGTACGGAAAGGTGTTTTACACGCCGCGCATTTCCATGGACAAGAGCCACGGGAAGGTGAATTACGCCTTTCTCCAGCAGCTCCCGGAAGATTACATCAAAATCGTCGGTTGGAACAACGGACCGGGAAAGTACACGATCGCATTCAACCTGATGTACTTCGTGCAGCCGGGAAACGACTGGCGGCAGTTCGGCGATCTGTTCCGGCCTTATATGCAGTCGTTCTACTCCGTGGTGCAGCCGGAAGGCAAATATGTGTACTCTTCGCAGGAACACCGGTCTCAGAATTACCGAATCGACACAGACAAATTTGAGACCGCGAAAATGAACGAACTGCCCGGCGCGCCGGAATGGCAGTATGCCGGGAATAAGTGGTTCTACTGGGTCATTCTCCCCGCCGATAAGGTCTTCTCGTTTGAGATCGTAGACCGAAACGCGCTCATGGCACCGCCGACGACCGGCATGATGGTGTCCTTGACGCAGATACCGAACTACGAAGCGGCGCAGATGGAAGTCATCCTGAACCCGCTGACGAGCGTTCTGACCGGCAGTTTGGAGACTTACGACCCGAAAGGATCTTCCAACGCCGACCCGGTTCGCGTATCGGAAAAGACGAGACGGCTCTTCGAGGCGTATTGGTACCAGATGCTTCAGGCGACCAATACGTCCGGCATCGGATTGTATCTCGCGCCGGCGGATGATTTGAAGCTGCAGACACTTTCGGACACGGTTTCCAACACGAATATCACGTCCACGGCGCTCAACGACCAGATCCTGAAAGCCGGTCTTACGGCGCTTATTCCTACGACGAACGACCCGAAGGTCGGCGTGGCACAGCTCTCCGCGCAGATCCAGGCGCGGTATCCGATGCTCATCTACTGGGCGATCGAGCGGATGATGAACTGGGTCTTTGAGCAGCAGCGGTTCAAATGCCCGTTCAAGTTCCGCATGTTCGGCGACATCTTCTCGCGGAAAGAAGAGATCGAGAGCGCCCGACAGGGGGCGACGCTCGGCATTCTTCCGGAAACGCTGAAATATGACGCGCTGATGGGGCATTCGCTGCTGGATGACATGGCGATCTCCGATTTCGTTTCGGAGAGCGGGATCCTTGATAAGCGCAAACCGCTTGTCACGTCCTACAGCGCCAAGCAGGACACGTCAGGGCTGCCGCCGCAGGCAAAAAAAGACCTGAACCCGGGCGGGCGACCGGCGGAAGACGGATCCATCAACGGGGAAGTCACGGAGAAAGTGAAAATCGACGCACGGCTCCTTGATGAGCTGAGGCGCGCTTTGGAGTGAGGTGAGAGAGATGCGAGAGTTCAGAGGGGCATACCGGAACGAACGGTATGCGGGGCTCTATGAGCCGATGCGCCGCGCTATGGCGGCAATGGGCAAGGCGATGTGGTGGTTTGCTGCGCTCAAAGAGCAGACGTGGTATCAGGGCTACGCCGGCGTTACGGCGGCCATCCACGCTTTGGAGCACAAACAGCCGGAGTACATCGACGAGCTGAAGGACATTATGGCAAAGCTGGGACTGCCGCTGAGCTACCCGCCCATTCCGGAGCTCGATATGGAGTATCCGGGGCTCTCCGGTACGTTCGACATGTGCATCGGTCTTCTCGATGAAGTAAATGATGCGCTGTCCGGCATCGTGGAAGTCTGCGATACGGCCAATTATGAGCCGCTGGCACGCTATGCCGAAAACGTACAGATGGAAAACTTTCAGGACCGGCGGTGGCTCGTAGAAGCAAACACCATGGCAGAAAACGGCGACGGCAGCACGACCTCTTACGACAGCTGGTTCGTGAACATCCTGAAAGCGCCGCAGAAGCAGTAAGCGGGAGGGAAAACCGCATGGCAAAAAATCGATACAAACCGAACGGCGACGACGGGAAGAACCTGAGCTTTTCCGGCAAACTGAAAATCCTTGAGGCAGTAAACCGGAAACTGTTCCGCGTGGAAGTTTGGGCGCTGAACAACGAGGTCAACCGGAACGGTTGGAAATATATCAATCTGGATTCGCATCTGAGCGAATTTGAGGATATCCCGCTCCTGACTGCATATCTGCAGGACGGGACGATCGGAGACGGGCATAATTACGACACAAAAGTAGACCCCGCCACCGGAAAAGAATACGTTTCGTTCACCGCGCCGGACGCGGAACGGATCGTTGGATGGGTGCCGAAGAACGCGCCACGCCGCATTGAGCGGGACGGCGGCACCGACTGGGTAGTTGTTACGGGTTATCTGTGGGCATGGTACAGCAAGGAGCTTGTTGACAAGATCGCCGGACAGGGCGGCGGCCTTGACGTGTCTGTGGAGACCCTTGTGACGAAGGAACACCGCGAAAACGGTGTGGATGTCGAGGAAGAATATCTGATTCTCGGTATCACCATTCTCGGCAATGGAGTACGCCCCGCCGTGCCGGGCGCGAACATCCAAGCGCTTGCCGCAATGAGAGCGAGCAGCGAAAGACGGGAAATTCTGAAAGCTGCGTCGCTGGATGACGCCCCGCACGGAACCAATAAACCTGAGAAACAAGGAGTGAGAGTAAATATGCTTTCCAAAAAGCGTCTGGATGATCTGACGGCGAAGTTCAACGGCTTCACCTGCATCGGCGCTTCTGAGGATACCAAGGTGCTCGCACTGCTCAATGAGAGCGGCGACCCGCACCTTTATGTTTCCGAGGACAGCGACATGGGCAGTGTGATCCCCGAACGGATCCGTCAGGCGTCTGCCACCGTTACTTTCTCTGCCGGCGACGACAATGTGCAGACGGATTTTGAGTCTGCTCTGTCTGTTGCCATGAATCGCTGCAATGCGGCGGAGAAAGAACTGAAAGAGACGAAGGACCGGCTGGAAGCCGTGGAAAAGTCCCTTTCTACTGCTGTTACCCGCGAGAAATCCCGCCGTCTGGAAGCTGCCAAGAGCGCTTGCAGCGACGAACTCGCCCGCATCAACCAGAACCGTTCCGAAGACCGGCGCTTCAGCGACGAACTCTGCAAGGACCTCATGGAGAAGATCAACAACAACGAGTTCACCGAGAACGAAGATGCCGACGGCAACTGGACGGGTGACAAGGCGATCCGCGCCGCCGTCAAAGGCCTCTGCATGGATGAGCAGATGCGCATGGACGAAGAGGACCGCAAGGCTGACAAGTCCTACTTCCAGTGGGGCATGAAGTCGAACAGCAAGGCCGACGAACCGCATACCATCGGCGAAAAGATGCGGGCCGGCATCTGACACAAGAAAAGGAGTGAATGAAAAATGAGTTTCACGGCTAAAACCGCTTTTGAGCCCCGCATGTGGAACAACCGGTATAACGATCTGCAGAACGTTGCCGGTCAGTTCGGCGCTATGGTTAGCACGACCTGGACGCCTGCGGATTGCAGCGCCGGCATGTTCTGCGTCAAGGGCGATCATCTGCCGAACGGCGGATACAAGATGACTCTTGCCGCCGACGGCAAGGGCGATATTTACATCTGCAACCCCGGCGATGTGCAGCGCGGCGTGATCGGCACGCAGCTTTACGCTGAGGGCGTCAACACCCTCGGTCTCGGCGCTCCTGCCGGTCGTCTCGCGACCTACACCAAGGCCATCCCCGGCGAGACCTATGCTTTTGGCGACGGCAACTTCTCCACGGTTATGTCCGATACCAATAAGTACGCGACCATTACCAACGGCCTGCTGGTCGGCACCAACGCCGCCCCCGCGGCCGGCAGCGGCATCTATTTCGAGCTGGACGCGGCTCTCGGCATTGACAAGTTCACCGAGGGCAATACGGTTCCTTTCAACCGTTACAACGTCCTTTGCCGCAACATTTGAGAGAGGGGGATAACGAGAAATGGAGTCTCTGAAACTTAATTCCGGTCTCGCCCTGCTGAACAGCAGCAAGGTGAGCTCTGACGCAAGAGAAGTGCTTGTCGCGGAAGGAAAAGCGCTTGTTCTTGAATCCGTTGGTTTCGCAAAGAACAAGGCTCTTTCCAAGGCGGAGCGCCCGACTATCGACTTCGGCAGTTCTTTCAAGAACGCGTCGGATTACGAGAAGTACGCCCGCAAGTGGACGGACGATGTTCTCCACTTCTGCGCCAAGAAGGTCAACGACTTCAACGGCGTGCGCACCAACCGTGACGAAAAGGCGACGTTCGCCAATCCTCGCCTCGCGGCTAACCCCATGTATCTCCAGCTTCTGAGTGACGTGATGAATGAAGTGCTGTACACCACCACTCCTTACGTTGTCAACGAACTCGTCGGCGACATGGTAAGCACCGTCACCACGCCCAAGGGTCAGACGTTCACGGCGGCTATTACCTCCAACGAGGTCTTCAAATGGGAGGACGCGACCTGGACTTCCCTGCGCTCCGTGCCGGAAAGCCAGCTCTACCACAAGACCATCACCCTGAACCCGACTCCCACGGCGTGCCGTGGCCGTATCAATTACTACCAGATGGTCGGCAACGGCCTGAACATGGTAGACACGCTGGCGGCTCTCGCCGGTGGCTATGGCGCGATGATTATGCAGAAGTTCACTACTGCTTTCACCGCGGCTGCAGCTAACACCACTTATGTGCCCGCTGCCCTGACTGCGACCGGTTACACCGACCAGAACTGGGCGACGATTGTGCAGAACGTGGCGAAAGCCAACCGTGTCCGCCGCACCGACATCATCGGCTACGGCAACTTCCTTGCTCTGCGCAAAGTGCTGCCCGACAACGCCGGCCTTGCCAGCGCGATCATGATGCAGCTCGGCAATGAGTATTTCCGCAATGGCTACATCACGAGCCATGATGGGACGATGCTCTATGAGATTACCCCTACCTCTACGCCGGAGACCATCAACACTACCATGACCGACGTATTCCCCAGCGACATGATCGTCCTCGCGGCTCGCGCCACCGAGCGTTATGCCCCGATGATCTGCTGCTTCGAGGAAGGCGGCCAGGGCATGCTGAACCTGACTCCGGGCGACAACGTGATCGCCACCGGCAACATCGAGGTCGAGCAGTTTGCTTCCCTTGAGATTGCCCCGGCATTTGCCTCCCGCATCGGCATCATCAACTCCGTTACCTGATTTCTGCAGCGAGGGGTGGGAACCCCACCCCTCGCGTTCTTAAAACGTCCAGAAGGAGGAAATTATGATGGGACGTACCCCTTTGACAGAGGAAGAAAAGAAAGCCCGCGCTGAAGCGCGCAAAGCATCCAAAACGGCTATTACGGATGCCATCGCGGAATCTGAAGAAGAGATCCGGGAAGAGGCGAGCCACAAAGAGACAGCAGCCGCGCCTCCGATCGTTCAGGTCGTTACGCCGCAGGCGCAGATGGTGAAGATCCTGTACGTGGATACCTGTATCCCCGGAAACCAGATTCCCATTTCCAAGGGCAGATTTATCAGCGGCTCTGGCCGAGTGTTCAGCGTGACGCTTGAAGAGTTCGAGGGCGAGTTTATGACGCCGTTCCACATGGGCCTGCTGGAAAAGCGCAAGTTCATTGTTCTGGACGGTCTGACCGACGAGCAGAGAGCGCAGTACCACTGCGATTACGCCGAAGGCGAGGTCGTGCGCAACGAGGGCATGTTTGACTGGTTCTTCAGCCTGAGTGAGGCTGAGGCGGTCAACAAATTCCGTCAGCTTTGCCCGCAGCACCGCGAGCTTGTTGCCCGCCGCTTCCTTTCCGCATTTGAGAGCGGGGATAACCGTGTGGACAGAAGCCGCGTGGAAAAGCTGAACGAAGCCGCCAAAGAGCTTGACGGCAAGAAGCTCTTTGCTCCCATCATTCAGGAGCTCAACAGCCGGGCCGTGTGATCCTCGGAGACGGCGCGCCGCTCTCCGCACAAGTTGGAGGAATTGCTATGACGACAGACGCTCTCATTGTGGGAGTTCTCGGCGGCGCGGCCGGCGCTGCTTTCATAAACGGGCTCTTCCGTCTGGCAGAACAGCGAAGAAACCGTAAAGCACAGAAAGAAGATCGGGAAGAGGAAAAGCACGACTTAAATGCCGCGCAGAGCGAGGATATACGCAAGCTGCAGAAGGATATGGACGCGCAGAAAGCCTCTCAGGCGAACATGATGGCGGCTCTCCGGGAAGTTCTCGGAGCCAAGATCAAGGAGCTGTGTCTCCTCTACGTCGAAGAGGGCAGCATTCTGAGCAGCGACTACGAAGATCTCAAGCGGATGCACAAGGTGTATCACGACGCGCTGAACGGCAACGGCTTTTTCGACGACCTTATGTATAAGGTCCGAAAACTTCCTTTGAAAATTCCACATTCAACGACAAAGGAGTGATTTTGACATGCAGGAAATTCTTGTTGAATCCGTTCTGCAGATCGTGACGCAGGCCGTGCTTATTCTGCTCAGCCTCTTCGGAACCTGGGCGGCTATGAGGCTTGCCAAAACGCAGAAGTTCCAGGCCCTGTCCGCTGCCGTGACCGAAGCTACCGCAATGGCGCAGCAGACGGTTTCCGCCCTGCAGCAGACGCTGGTTGACGGCTGGAAGGCCGCTGCACCGGATGGAAAACTCACCGACGAGCAGATCGCACTTTTGAACCAGAAACTTCTGGAAATTACCAAGTCCAAGATGAGCGACGCCGCCATTAAACTGATTCTCGGCGCCAATAAGGACCTGAACGCGATCATACAGGACGCCGGCGAAGCGTGGCTTCGCAAGATCAAGGGCGAGGAATGAATCATTACGGGAGGCAGTGCCATGGGAACCGCATGGGAAACAATCGAAACGCAGGCCATGACCTACATACAAAACGATATCTCGCTGGTTTGGGATATGCGCAACCGCCTCCCGGTCTTTTACAATCGTATGCTTTCGTATATGCGCGAGGCTATCCCGCTGTTCAACCGACCGGCGGAAATGGTCGTGCGGCTTGCGCAAAATACGCTGCCGGAGTTTACGGACGGCGTTTACACCGCAGAGGAAACCACCACCGGAACCACCGCAATCAATACCGGACTGACAGGGTATGACATCGTATCTGCCGGGGTCGTCTCCCAAGATGCTTACGGAGACCCGCAGTATAACCCGCTTCCTGTCACCTACGACAGCGCGACGGGTATTGTAACGATCGGGCAGGGCATTGCGGCGGGGACGGAAATCACGATGGATTTTTATAAATCCGGAAGGTTCCGCGACGAACTGAACGCAACGGAAATATCTATTCTTGCGTTCGCTGTTTATTTCGTCTGGGAACAGAGATTCGACAACGACGCGATCGAGCGAAAAAGCAAGATCCGCGACGGGTCTTTCACGACGATCAGCGAGGCGAGCCAGACGAACGCCAACTCCGGCCGTCAGCGGCTCGTTGCCGAACAGCTCTACGGGAAAATGCGCGAGTACGAAACCAACGTGGCGTATCTCAACACCGTTAAAAACTACAACCTGTGAGGAGGGCTTTACAGCATGGCAAATCTTGAGCGCATGGCAAAAAACGCCGCCATGCTGGGAAACGCCCCAAGCCCCGCCGCCGGTGCCGCATCCAAGTTCAACAAGGGGCTGAACCAGCAGTATTTCGGAACAGACACGACGGCTTATGCCGCCGCTTACGGCGCGCTTGCCTCCGACTGCTTTGACGCGGTGTGTCAGGGTCTTTCCGCGCCGGACTGGTACGACTACACCCCCGTCCGCATCCGCTCCTCTGCCACGTCGCAGAGCAGCATGGGCGAGACGATGCCGGACGACTGGCACAGGGTATACATCATTGCTCCTGCGGGAATCGCGCACATCCCGCAGGGGGCTTACATGAAATACGGCGGGAATACATGGATCGTGTTCAAGCCGAAAAACATTGGCAACACCTACGCGCACGCCATTGTTCGCCGCTGCAACGCCGTTATCAACCGGCTGGATTACTACGGCAATATCGTCAGTGTGCCGATGAGTTTTGCCAAGATCAGCACGCTCGGCAACGCAAATCAGGTGACGGAAGACAGCATTATTGCCAAGAACTATATCGCCTGTATCTGCCAGAGAAACAAGGTCAGCAGCGAGTTCACCGAAAATACCCGGTTCGTGATGGGGAAGAGCGCCTATGCCATCCGTGGTCTGAACGATTTTACGAGAGAGTTTACGGATGATGCGGACAGCGTTCACCTTCTGACATTCACCGTGGAGCGGAACGAGCCGCTGCCGCAGGACAGCATGGAAAAGCAGTGCGCGGACTACGGCTCGTTCTCGTGGAAGCCCGTGCTGACGGCAGCAGAGGAAATGCCCGTCGGAACGACGCAGACGGTTGCGGTGCAGAGCGTCCGGAACGGCGCTGTCGTCGTTTCTACGGACGAACATCCTATCCGGTATCTCTTCTACAGCAGCGACGAAAACGTGCTGACAGTGGACGACAGCGGCCTTGTGACGGCGGTGAGAGCCGGAAGCGCTGTTATTACGGTGTGTCTGGCGCAGAATCAGGAGATCAGCGCGGACGTTACCATTACCGCGGCAAAGAGCGGAAATTCGTTCACGGCGTTTACCACGCCGCCGCCGGCGACATTGCGGGCGTTCGATTCCGTTACATTTTCCGCAGCGTTCTTCCGGAACGGAGCGGCAACGGATGAGGCTGTGGAGATCGTCGTTTCCGGTGCGCCGGAAAGCGCTTATTCCATCGAGAGCGCAGGAGAAAACATCTGGAAGATCACCGGGTATGCCGCGGCGTTCGACCCGCTGGTCATTACAGCGGTCTGCGGAGAATACAGCGTGACGGCTCAGACAGCGCTTACCACATGACCAACGGAGGATATCAGTTATGGACTGCAAATATGCCTATCTTGACCCGCCCAACGAACATATCTTATGCCGCAGGGAGACGCCGCCCGTGTTCGGCGATAAGGCAAGCTATTTCCACGCGCTCTGCTCCTGCCAGGAGTTCTGCCCGGCAAAGAACTGCCACAAGCTTTCTCCCGACTGGGGAGAGTGCATGAAGCGCAAAGAAGATTCCACCGCTCCGGCGGTGAAGACTGCGGCCAAACGCAAAAGCGGAAGCCGCAAGTAAAAAAGACCAGCCGAAAAGGAGTGTTATGCATGGCTGTCATCACGATTACCGAAGCGGATCTTGCGAAAGCGAGCACCTATATTCCCATAGAGTCAAAGGACCGCATCGCCCGCATCGTTGCCGCGTTCTGCGTTGAACCGGCGGATGGGGAAAACGGCGCGCCCGTATATCGAGAGAACCGTAAACTCCGGCAGATGTTCCTCATGGGCATTCTGGCGGAAATGTATCTGCACCGAGATTACCGGATTCAGCGGGTAAAGCTCGGAGAGAGCGGCGAAGAGCAAGATGTGAGACTGCTCATGCAGCTTTCGGAGTATGACGATTGGGCTGGATCTCACGTCATCAATCAGCTGGAACGCTTGAAAAAGGACAAAACAAAGAAGGTTTCCAACACGGTATACGACCTTCTTTATGACTATAAAGCCTTTGAAGGCATGATCTTCGGCGCTATCCGCGATGAGTTGGAAGCGCGGAACGATGCGCTGCATCGTGCGGCGGCGGTTCTCTGCGAGATCACGCCGGACATGATAAAAACTGCGGTCGGCGAGATCCGCGAAGCCGCGAAGAACGGCGGGGATGCCCATGAAGCAGAATGACTGGGTGAACGTTCAACCGACGACGGACTCCCCGTACTACCCGTTTTGGAAAGTCTTGGCGTCAAACTCCATGGCAGGAGCGGAAACGCTGCCATACCTTCTGTCGCGGTACCTCATGGACATGGAGAGCCCCGGTTACACGCCGCCGAGCGATAACCGCTACCCGCGGGCTCGGCTGAAGAAGCTGCTCTACTGGGACGGCGAAAGGCCGCTCTCCCAGCCACTTCCCACGGGAGAGCAGATACGCACGATACTGTTCGACCCGGAGCTTCCGGCCAATCCGCCGGATGAAAAGCGCGGCTACCGCGTGTTTGCGCAGGATCTTACGCGCCAGTCGCAGTACAACGCGCAGTCCATCCTTCGCATTGCGCTGGGAGAGATCACGACGATACGGGACCGGAACCGCGCGGTGTACCGACAGACGGTTATATACACCATCATGACCAACTACGCGCAGGAAGCGAATCTCGGAACGCCGGGAAACTCCCGCTCCTACGCGATGCTTCAGGCCGTTATGGAGGCGACGGAGGGAGTCAACGTCGGCGGCGTTGGGCCGCTGTTCATGAGCCGCGTGACCAAGGTGGACGATGAACGCGCCAATCTCGGTTACAAGCTCTACCAGTATGTGGACTGGTACGGCACAGACGAACACCCGACGTTCGCCGAATGACAATGTTATGGACGATGCAAAGGAGTTTTTATGAGCATCGAAGATAAATACGCGGAAGCCATACGCGAGAATCGACCGGTGGAATATGCGGGGCTGGAGTTCTGGCCGCTGACGGTGCGCGATTATGCCCTGTACCATAATGCGCGGATCGCCTTTGAGCTGATGCAAAGCTCCCTGCCGCCGAAGCTGGCGCGGCTTTCGTGGTGCGCGTGCCTGTACGAACTGGATAAAACCGCGCAGGAGCAGAACATAGCCGGAAATTTCTTCTATTTGGCTATGGCAGTGCTTGTAAAAGCGCTGCGGCTCGAGACGTTTTCCGACCGAAGGACCGGGGAAGCGATGCTGCCCATCCAGTTTCAGACGCGGAACGGCGTGCTTGACGCGATTTTCATACAGGGCGAGTTTTGCCTCAGCATGCCGCAGATGGACGAGGTGCGGCGCATTATTGCGGCACAGAACTGCTATGAGATACCGGATGAAAATTATAACCCGGAGCTCGTTGCCGCGCTGCAGTATACTGCCGCGCAGCAGGAAAGCGATCTTGTGCTGGACTTTGACGCGCTCGTCTATTCCGTGGCGATCAACGCGCACACCGATCCGGCCTCCGTGTGGGGCTGGACGATCCGAGACTTTCAGAAAACGCAGGAGGCCATCGACCGAACGCTTGGATATCAGGTCTATACCACGGCTTCCATGTCCGGCTTCGTGACCTTTCCCAAGGGCAATCCCTTCCCAACGTGGAAATACGCCCGCAAGGTCAGTCTGCCGGGCGCCATGAAGACCATCGACGATCTCGACGCGGGAGCTAAAGGGCTTCTTGCTGACACTACAAAGGAGTGACTTTCGATTATGAACTACACGTTTAAGCCCGACTATATGTTCACCAAGGGCATTGTGTATGCGGAGTTCTTTGACCCCGCTACCGACAACCTCGTTGGCTTTTCCAAGTACGTCACCGATTTCGGCCTGAACGGCAGCATGAATAGCGGCGACGTGGAGGGCGGCCCCGGCAACATGCTCGTCATGTGCATCCCCGACACGGCCCGCCTTGCTATTACGGCGAAGACGGCGGACAGCGCGCTCAACAACATGGCGATCACCATCGGCAGCGACCTTGCCGCCAACGGCGTTGTGGAGACCAGCACCGTTGTTACCGCGACGGGCGCCAATCTGACCGTCAACAATGCGGTGGCTCCGCTCGGCGGTTCCAACGGCGCGGTTGCCTACATTCTGACGAGCTCCGGCTCGGACAAGGCGACGGTCGAGCAGAACAGCGGCACGGCGTATCCCGTGTCCTCCGCCGGCGTTATCACCGGCTTCACGGCAGTCAGCGGCAACAGCTACTGTGTGAAGTACTTCGTGCAGAACTCCAGCGCTCTGCAGCTCGGCATTCCGGCACTCTTCCAGCCGAAGGTCGTGCGCGCGCACTTCGCCGTCAACTGCTACGCGAAGAAGACCGGCTCGGATGTTATGGCGTCGAGTCTCTACAAGATCCGCCATTACTACATCCCGTACTACTTCTTCACCAACGGTATGCAGGACAGCGTTGGGCAGACCTCTACCGGCAGCGTTGACCTTTCCGGCAACTGCCTGACCTACGAGGAGGCCGTTGGAGCCGGTCTGTGCGACAACTCCGGTTCTCAGTCCTACGGTTTCATCGTGGACGAGTTCATCGGCAGCGACACGAGCACCTACGGCGTGGACGGCATCTACTTTATCGGTCTCGGCTCCGGCGCGTCTGTTGCCCACGGCGAGACGATCACCCTGCCGGTGAAGTATTCGGTTGGCGGCATCCTTGCCAATATCTCCGATATGAGCAAGGTCACGTTCGCGTCCGCTGCGGCGGCCACGGCCAAGTTCAACGATGCGCACAGCAATGTGCTGTCCGGCGTTGCGGCTGGCAACACCACCGTTACCGTGAGCGTTACCAATACGCTCACCAACGAGACCTATACGGACACGATCCCCGTGACCGTTACCTGAGCATGATAAAGCCCCGATCCGGCATCGGGTCGGGGCTTTCCCCCTGCTTCGCTGAAAGCGCGTGAAATATCACGCTTTTTCCGGGAATCAGGAGTGATTTTCATGAGCGTACTGGACCAGTATTACACCATCCGTTCGCGCATACAAAGCGCCGTAGCCTCCGCACAGTCGGAACTGGCGGCGGGGCTGAAAGCGGCTATCCGGCGCTCGGCGGACGAGCGGGTATACAGCTATGAGGCGTCGCCGTGGGCGATGGAGCGCCGCCGGTATCAGCTCGGCGCGGACAGCAATCTGGCTGCCGTTATCAGCGACGACAGCGTGGAGATCACCAACGAGACGACGCTGCAGACCAACGGAAGCGAGCCGGAAACGCCGTGGGTAGAATCCGGTTATCGTCAGGGCGACGCCGGACCGCGTCCGTTCATGGAAGAAGCGCTGCGGGATTTTGTGGATTCCAGCGAGGCGGAGGCCATCGTCGTATCGGCGCTGTTGGCGGCGGGGTTTGAAGTCGAAGCGGGTTAGTTTATGCCGTTCTGTTTTTCCCATTCCAGCAGCCAGGGGTTTTCCTCGTACAGTTTACGGCGACGCTCATCAATTTCTGCGTTTGCCTTTTCCAAGCGCCGCTTTCGCTCTTCAATTTTTGCGTATTCGGCGTTCAGATCCACAACAGACGCGCGCCCGGAATTTTCACAGTCGGAGCGTGCGCAGTCAAAAGCTGCTGCATCGGATAGTCCGGCGGATTTGTATATGTTGTATTCCGTGTTGAGTTCAAGCAGCTCAATCAGGAAAGTCTTCAGGCTCACTTCTCACACTTCCTTTCTACCATATATGGCAAGCAGACAGCCAAAACGCAACCATTTCATAAAGAAATTTTATCACGCTTTCCAATAAAGCTCAAGTACAGGCGGTGAAAAAATGGCAGATACCATTGTCCTGCGGACAGAACTGCGAGACGGCGCCAACGTTCTGGCGCAGCTGACGCAAATCGACGCGAAGGCGAAAAGCCTGGGTGCCAAGCCGGTCACTATCGAGATAAAAGTTACCGGTGCGGCCGGGATCGAGAAACTGACACGCCAGCAGCTCGCATTGGCTTTGGCCCAAGAGCGCCGCCGTATAGCCGAAACAAACCTTGCGATTGCACAGGAGCGCACAAAGCAGACGGCGAACCAGGTGGCGGCGGCAAATACCCGCCTGCAGCAGGAGACCCAGCGAACCACTACCGAACAGGAGCGGCAAAAGACGGCAGCGGCAAACCTAGCGCTGCAGCAGGAACGGACGAAAACAGCTACTGAACAGCACGCAAATGCGGAAGCCAATCTTCAAAGGCAATTAAACGGCACCTCACAGGCAGCTTCTTCGTTGGGGGCTTCTCTGGTAAAGAGCTTGGCAAATAGAGCATTGACGGCTGCTTTGCAGGCGATGCGGCAGTCCCTCCGCGAAGCTCTGTCCACCATGAAAGAGGTGGACAGCGAACTCACCACGATCCAGAAGGTCACGGGGGCAAGCGACAGCTATATCGCCGGACTTAACGACCGCGCTTACGAAACCGCGAGCAAATACGGCGTGAAGGCCAACGAGTTTCTGCAGAGCGTTGCCGAGTTCAGCCGCGCCGGTTATGGCGAGCTGGCGGAGGGGCTTGCCGAAGTTGCCACGAAAACGCAGCTCGTCGGCGACATCAATTCCGAGACGGCCAATAAAATGCTTATCGCCATGGACGCGGCGTACAAACTGGGCGGCTCCGTGGAGGCGCTGTCTCTCATTGTAGATCAGGCGAACGAGATCGACAACAACTATGCGACAAGCATCGAAAAGCTGGCGAGCGGCATGCCTATCGTCGCCTCGGTAGCGGCGCAGGCACACATTACGCAGGAACAGCTTCTGGCCGCGCTCGGAACGATCACGGCTAAAACGCAGGTGTCCGGCAGCGAAGCGGCGCGCGCGTTCCGCGCCATCGTCCTCAACATCATGGGTGACACCACGACGGAAGTTGAGGAAGGCGTCACCGTAACAAAAGAAGAGATCCAGAGCCTCAGCGATGTTCTGGAAGTTTACGCGAGTGACGTGGTTGAGGCAGCAAGGGCGACCGGCGAGCTCGTCAATCCGATGGAAGCCATTGCCGCGCTTTCCAAGGCGATGAAAGAAGGAGCGCTGACGGAGCAGCAGCTCATGGAGATGCTGTCCGGGCTTGGCGGAAAGCTCCGAACCAACTCGCTCGTCGCGCTCGTTGAAGGTTTTGATACCTACAAGAAGATGCTGGGGTCTCTGGGAGACGCTGCCGGAAGCGCGGACAACGAAGTGGGCACAATGCTCACAAGCTGGCAATCCAAAGCCAATATCCTCAAAAACACCTGGACAGATCTGGTTCAGACAGTTGCCGGGTCCGATAAGTTCAAAGCGTTTCTCGATGATGTCAACAGCGCTTTAAGTACATTAGTCGAGTTGTTTAGCGGAGACGAGACAACGTCAGAAGACTTTCGCAGCGCCTGGCAGGAAGCAGCGAATGAACGCGACGCGCTTATAGCAAAGGGCGAGAAGTTGACGGATCAGGAAGAACTCCGCCTTAACTATCTACGGGAACAAACAAAGGAACTGGCGCGGCAGGCGCTATATGCCGAAAGAGAAGAAATAAGAACACGGCTCGAGGATCAAAGGGCGACTCCCGATTATGTCTGGATGAGCGCGGGTGCAGACGCGACAAACAAGAACACCCTGTTAAACCAGCTTGGGGCCTTAAATAGCGACTACTACCAGACCGGCGCGAAAACTCTTTCACAGTATCGGGATGGGCTGAAAGCGCTTAGCGAGCAGTATCAAGGATACGCCACTGTCCTGGAAGAGGCACAGGACGCAGGGCTCAAGCTGAATCAGGCAGACGAACGAGCACTGTGGGCGTGGGAGCAGCTGCAAAGCGCCATTAGTACTCTCAACCATTTAACGGGAGAATCAACAGAAGAAACCGAAACCAGCACGGACACTGCTTCCGACAATGCGGATGCTGTTGATAAACAGGCGGAAGCCTACGAATCGCTCTCTGACCGCGTAAAGGACGCGGCCAGCGCGATAGACAGCTTTAAGAAGGCGGCGGCGTCCGATCAGGACGACGGATTCCAGGACATGGCGGACGCTTACGCGAAAACCATGGAGGAGATAGCCAACGGGCGCATCAGCAGCAACACGGCACAGGCGGGCTATGGTCTGTTCCTCTCGGATAAGGAGCGCGAAGCTCTCGAAAATGATCCGCAGAAAATGGCGGCGTACATTCAGGGGCTGGAAGGGCTGAAAGCCATGCTCAGCGGCGGCGGAGAGGATGCCGGAGCCGGGTTTGCACAGTGGCTCTATAATGCGGCGGATGCGGAAGGAAAACTCCGCGACGAAAACGGAAAGCTGCTGGCGTCTTTTGAGAAAACGGACAGCGGGCTCAGCTTCACCGTGGAGAGTCTGCAGGATCTCGCCGACTATACCGGAGTTTCGGAGGACGTTATCCTATCCTGGGCGGAGGCCATGGGTGTCTACGGCTCGGAAATCTACAACGCGGGCGATCAGGCACTCAAACTCGCCGAAGACGTAGGCGCGCTGACGAAGGCAGCAGACGGGACGCAAAATGTTGATCTTGACAAATTCCGCAAAGGCTTGAGCGAAGCCGGAAAAAGTCAGGAGGAAATCGAAGGGCTTGTTTCTACGCTTCAGAGCATCGATGGGATCACTTTCGAGGCGACAGAAAGTGCGCTCGATGAGGTATCCGAGTCCGTTGATTCATTGCCCGAAGATGTAAATATCAAGCTCATGGCCGATGCCGTACCAGCGCTGGGGGCTATTCAGGAAGTAGAATCCACATTGTCCGGCCTGACCGGGAAAAACTGGACGGTCCGCATTGGCGCGAACATCGCGGGATTTAATATAGGACACAAAGCCTCGGGCGGCAAAAGCTCCGGCGGCGGTCTTACGCTTGTCAACGAGCAGGGCCCGGAGATCATTCAGGAAGGCAGCACGGCGCGCATTGCCGGAGGCGGCGAGCCTACGGTCACGATGCTGGCACCCGGCGCGATGGTGTACACGGCGCCGCAGACACACCGGATGCTGCACGGACAGCGGCCGGACGGCCTGTTTCGGGCGGCGGCGAAGGGCTACTACGACCCGACGGGAGAGCTCGGAAACCCCGACAAAGGCAAGTTTTATGTCCCCGGTTTTTCCGGAAATGCCGGCGGAAACAGCGGCGGAGGCGGCGGCAGCGGCGGCGGTGGCAGCGGCGGCGGTGGCAACAGCGAATACTGGAAAGAGCTGCAGGAAGCGATGGACAAGAAGTTCGACGAGGCGGAAAAAGCCCGCAAAGCCGAACTTGCCGATCTGGACGCGCAGCTGGAAGCGCTCAAAAAGGCGCGAGACACCGAGGAAGACCGGCTGGAGCTCGAGGAGAAGATCCTCGCTGTTACGGAGGCGCAGGCCAAACTCGCCAACGCGCAGGCGGAGCGCAATGTGCGCATGTACAACGCTGCTACCGGCCAGTGGGAATGGATCGCCGACCAGAAGGCGGTGCAGAGCGCCAAAGACCAGCTCAAGAAGGCGCAGGACGCGCTCGACAAATTCCGAAAGGATCAGGAATACGACGCGGCGGTTGCCGCCATCAAGGCGCAGCAGGACGCGGTTAACGCCCGGTACGACGAGCTGGAAAACAAGTGGAAAGAGATCCTTGAGTCCGTGGAAGAGCCGCTGCGAGAGATTGCGGACATTCTGGCGGATGTCGCCAGATCCGGCACCGACCGGCAGAAGGGCGAGACGGGCAATGTCAAGTCTCTTGCGGAGCTGATCGCCGACTTTATCGCAACAAACCCGTCCGGCTGGAAGCTTCCGGGCTACGACTCCGGCGGCGTGCTGCGCGGCATGGGCGGCGTGAAGGCCACGAGCGAGGACGAGATCGTTCTCGGACCGGCGCTTTCCGCCAAAATCCTCACGCCGACGCCGAACGCGCAGTTTGACGCTTTCGCGCGGGCCCTGGGCGCTGTTTACGGCATGCCCAATGCCGGGATACCCACGGCGCCGACGAACTCCTACGGAGCCACTGCGGACAGCCACGACACGGTATATTCGTTCCCGGGCGGCATCAACCTTACCGAGCAGCAGGCGAACACCACGACGCTCGGAGAGCTTGCGCGGCAGCTGCGGATACTGAATCTCACCTGAAAGGAGACGGAAATCGTATGATGCAGGATGCCAAAGCCTTTTGGGACGCGATGCGAAGCCATGTGGCGCGGCTGTGCCGGCAGGAGACGGCAAACGCTCTCCGCGCAGAGCGGTACGACGTTACGACCGCGCCGGACGGGAAGGTCATCGGCGTGAGACAGCCCTTCGGGGCACAGGAGATAAAGATACCCTACGCGTCGGAGGTAGCCTCCGCCGTCGTGGGGGACACGGTGCTGGTAGTCTGGTGGGGGTCAATGAGCAACGCGAAGGCGTGGTTCTTCGGCTCCGGACCGGCATAAAGGGGTGAAACAATGCTCAATCAACCATCCAATATCTCCCCGGACGAAATCAACGGAAGCGGATGCGTAGACATCTCGCAGAACATGGACGTGAGCTGGCAGGTGAGCGGCGATTCCCCGATGAGCGCCTATCAGATCACTCTTTATAAAAACGATACCGCCTCCACAAAGCTTTACAGCACGGGAAAAACCACGCTTTCCTCGCCATGGTGGGGCGTGAACTACGCTGGAGACGTTGCTTTTTTCGCCGCGCAGATCGATGCGGCGAATATGAGCGCCGCCGGCATGGCAAACGGCAACGAATACAAGATGCTCATCGTACAGTGGTTCGCTTCCAACGACGCGGGCGTTTTGTACACGGCGAGCGGAGCGGTAGCCGCCGGACAGTATTATTTCCGGATCAGCGACGCGGAATATGCCGTTTTCACGCTCGCTCAGGCGCTTGCCGCCGGCGACTCCATCCGCTACAGCACGAAAAACCATACTCTCGCTGTGACGGCGAGCGGATTTTTCTACACGCTGACCGTTACCAGGGCGGCAGAAGCCGCCGGAACGGAGCTGCCAGGCACAGCCTACAGCGGCGGCGATGAATATGTTCTTCAGACGACGCCGGCGCTTTTTCTTGCCAGAAGCACACCGACGCTCGCCATCAATGCGATCCCGTCTCCGGTGAGCGTAAAGGAATATTCTTTCACGGCGACGTACTCTCAGGCGCAGGGCGATTCCATCAACTGGGTCCGCTGGCGGATCGCCGATAAGGACGATACAGCGAACCCGTTTGTGGACACGGGGAAAATCTCCGGAACAGGCGAGCTGCGGGTCGATTATAACGGATTTCTCACCGGGAACGCCTACTCCATCCAATGCACCGTGGAAACGGCCAACGGTGTGAGCGTTACGACGGGGTGGGTGGACTTCAATGTTTCCTATACCGTGAGCGAGACGACCGGCAACGTGACGGCGTGCCAGCTTTCCAACGAACCGTGCGTTTATGTCAAGTGGACGCCGGATGTTCTGGCACAGGGATATACGGTGCTGCGACGGACGGTGGGCGATACGAAGCTCAAGAAACTGGCCTATGTCGGCGCGAACGTCAACGAGCTGCGCGACTACAGCGCCAAATCCGGGGAATCGTATGTGTATTACGTTTTCCCCGAAGGCGCGCTCGTCTATCTCACGACCCCGATGGTGTCGAACGAGGCGCCGGTACAGTTCTGGTTCTGGGCTATCCTTGAGACGGAATACGACGCGCAGACGCAGTACTACAACGTTGTTGCGGCGTACTTTTTCCGGTACGGCAAGGACGGAGTGAGCGCCGGTTCCGTTTCCAACAACAATACGCCGACGCTCGAACGGAATTTCACCCGGTACCCCACGAGACAGCCGGACGCCTCCAATTACCTTACCGGAACGCTTTCCGGGTTCATCGGCGGATTTGTCAACGGCAAGGCGTACAAGGACACCGTGAAGCAGTTCGACGCTCTCATGACGCTGAGCAATTCAGACAATACGCTGTTTCTTCTCAACCCGAAGGGGCACTTCCTCCGCGTCCACACGGCGAGCGCTACGGCGATCAGCATCGACTACAAGAGCCGGGTGATGCCGCAGACGGGAACGATCTCCTGGGCTGAGGTCGGGAGCACGGACGGCGTTTCCATCGTTTCCGCAGACGGCAGCCAGTTCTACCCGACGGACAACATCGTGTTCACGACGATCACCATCGACCCAGCAACGGGACGGCTGCTCTGGACGACGGAAACGCCCTACGAAAACGGCTCTGTGCTGTCGCTCAACGAGGACGGCGAGCTCATTCAGACGGCGAACGGCTCCTTCACTCCGGCCAGCATGGCGCTCGACGCCGATACCGGGACGCTGACGGCTACCGTCCGCTGAGGAGGGAGGCGGCATGAGCGACAAAACGATTATCGGCGCAGAGAACCGGTATGCGGCGTATCTGAACGCGCTGAAGACCGACTTCACAAAGGTGACGCGCCTGGAATTTCTGACACCGAGCGGCAGTGTGGGATACGCGCTCGACAACGACTATAAAAACCGGCGGTCGGGCGCGTTTCTCCAGCAGGGAGCGATCTCCTGCAATCTTCAGAACGGCGCGCGCCGGCAGGCGGATATCACGCTTTCCAATCTGGACGAAGAATACAACTACGCCGTAGGGCAGATATGGTTCGGGCAGCAGATCCGCATTCTGGAAGGGCTGCTTCTGCCGGACGGGACGGAATATCTCATCCCGCAGGGGGTCTTCGAGATCGTCACGCCGAAGGAGACGGTCACGCCGGACGCGAAGACCGTTACCTACCATTTGACGGACAAATGGGCGAATCTGGACGGCACGCTCCGCGGGAATCTGGAGGGCGCGTACTCGGTGGCGGCGGGAACCAACATTTTCGAGGCCATCGACTCTGTGCTCCGACTCGACCGGTTCACGATGGGCAACAACGGGACGAACCCTCTCGATGCGGCCAAGCCGATCTTTACCGGCTATTACAACCACATGACGCAGACGCTCTCAGACGGCACGCTGTGGCCGCTTACGACGACGCCATATACATACCTTTCCGCAGACAATGAAACGCTTGCAGACGTGGTTCTGGGGCTGTGCGAGATGCTGGCGGCGTGGGTGGGATATAACCACATCGGAAGGCTCATCGTTGACCCATCGCAGGACGATATCGCCGACGCTACGAAGCCGGTGCTGTGGAACTTCACCGACGCGGAAAAGCAGTTTCTCGGTGCGGAGTATACATTCCGGAACACGGAAGTCTACAACGACATCATTGTAGCCGGGGCAACATCTGACGAGGGACGGACGGCGCGGGCGCGGGTACAGAACCGCGACCCTGCCTCCGATACCTGCATCAGCCGCATCGGGCTAAAGACGCAGCGGCTCGAAATGCCGAACTACTATTCGGACGAGATATGCCGCGATTATGCGGAGTGGAAGCTGAAGCGAACCACCGCGCTCACGAAAGAGGTTGCGATCACCTCGACGCAGATGTTCCACATTGTGGAAAACGAGATCGTGACGGTGGCGCTCAACGGCAAGCCGGGACGCCCTGTGGAGCGGTTCGTTGTACAGGGCTTCACCCGTCCGCTCGGACAGCAGGGGACAATGACGATCAATGCGGTGAGCGTGAACGACTATCCGCAGATAACGACTGTTGCCGACGTCATTTCCGGCACGGCGCCGAGCCCCGATAATCCGGAGAACCCCGACGATCCCAAGCCGAACCCCGGCATCGATACGGATCTCACGTTCAGCGACGATTTCTCCACAGAGAACGGCGTTGTGAGCCTCGTGAAGGCGCAGACACCGGAGGAAGGCAACGAACACCCCATCACATCGGCAGCGGTCAGCGAATCCATAGGGAACATCAACGCGCTGCTTGCGGAAATATAAGGAGGGAACAACGTGTCCACATCCACGGAAATCACCAGAATACAGACCGCACGCAACACAATCCGCGACAAACTGATCGACCTTGGGCTTGCGCTGTCGGCCGATACGCTGGACAAGCTGGCCACGGCGATCGCGGGCATTGTGAACAACGGCGCCGTGTCCGCCGAAGTCAAGGAGGGCGACAGCTACACGATCCCTGCCGGATACCACAACGGTTCCGGAACGGTCCTCGGCGTGGCAGGTGGCGGCAACTATGTGCTTCAGGCGAAGGAGATCACTCCGACAAAAAGCCAGCAGAGCGTTACGCCGGACGCCGGTAAATACGGCCTGTCGTCCGTGACGGTAAAGCCCATACCGGATGCGTACCAGAACGTGAGCGGCGTTACCGCGACGGCGGCGGACGTTCTCGTCAACAAGATCATCGTTGACGCGACGGGCAAGACCATCGCCGGTACTCTGCCGGAAAACGGAACGGTGACGGCCACGCTGGATGCTACTACGGGGAAGCAGTCTTACACCATCCCAAAAGGCAACCATTCCGGCTCCGGCAAGGTGAGCATTGTTCTGGAAGAAAAGACCGCCACACCGAAAACAACGGCGCAGACCATGACGCCGACGGCGGGCAAGGTAATCAGCAAGTTCACTGTGGAAGCTATTCCCGCAAAATTCGGCGACGCCTCCAACGCAACGGCGGAGGCCGGAGACATCATTGCAGGGGAAACGGCCATTTCCCTTGACGCCAACGGGAACGCCGTGGAGGTCGAAGGCACGATGCCGGATCAGGGAACGGTCACGGCGACCATCGACGGACTGACCGTTACGAGTTATACCATACCGGCCGGAAAGCATTCCGGCAGCGGAACGGTATCTCTGACGGACGACATCGAAAAGGCGCTGGCGGCCATTTAAGCGAAGGAGGGGAAGCCAATGCCCGGTATTCCTTCACAAATCGACCGGATAAACAGCGCCAAGGCAGACATAGCGGCTGCCATAGAGGAACAGGGCGTCACGGTGCCGAGCGGGACGATGCTCGACGGCATGGCGACGCTCATCCGGAAAATCGCCCCGGTCATCGACGACCGCGTGATATATACGATGCTGGATATCGATATCGAAACGGGGGCGCTTCTCTGGTGCCACTTTGACCCATATACGGAAGGTTCCGTTCTGTCGCTCAGCGACGATGGCGGCCTTATCCAAACGGCGGCGGGCAATTTCAACATTGCCGTCATGTCACTTGATGCCGAGACAGGTATCGTTTCGGCGAGTGTTTAAATGTACAAGGAGAAACGAACATGGCAACAGTTAATCTCGGACAGGCTGCGATAGTCAGCAAGGGCGCGTACAGCGCGGCGGCGTCTTACGCGCCGCTGAATCTTGTCACGCACAACGGCGGTTCCTATCTGTGTAAGCGGGGCTGCTCGAATATCGAACCGGGCGTTTCGCCCACCTGGCAGACATACTGGGTGGCGGCGACGGTCGGCATCCGGAGCTTTGCCAAAACCGGCGAGACTGCCGATGGTATGGAGTACACCGCCACGCTTTCGGACAACTCCACTTACGTTTTTGTTGTGAAAACGGCGGTGGATTACCCCATCAGCGTGGCAAACGGCGGCACGGGCGCAACGACGGCGGAGGCGGCGCGGGAAAATCTTGGAGTGCTGTCCAACGCCAACGGTGCGGTAGGCACAGCGAATCTCGGAGGCAAGGCTGTTACAGCGGAGAAGATCGCGGACAAGACGGTCGGCGCGGGTCAGCTTGCCGACGACATCCCCTACACCAAGTTCGGCCTTGCCGCCGATCAGGTGCGGCACATCTACACCGGGACGAGCGAAACACCGCCTGCCGAGTGGCAGCCGGGCGACATATACCTAAAGTATTCTGTGTGAGGTGAACGGAATGGCATGGAGCACCACAGCGCCGGAGCTGCCAAGCGGCAGCGCTTGGGAGCAGGAAAAGAGCGTTTATGGAAGAGCGAACCATTGGAGCCTCTCCGGAAAGCTTTACATCGCCCGCCTGAACGGAAGGCAGTTCGCCGTTAAAGCAGAGCTTACGAGCGGCAACGGCAGCTATGGGACTTATTACCCGCCAGACAAATGGACGCTCCAGTGCGACATTGGCGG
>ERZ780167.399-NODE-399-length-45347-cov-6.752583_pt1 | contig 45347 bp, 34 predicted proteins | sample MGYA00510982_ERZ780167 | MGnify/ENA primary metagenome ERZ780167 (study PRJEB29588, sample SAMEA2146107) | human gut metagenome | biome: human gut; feature: human-associated habitat; material: faeces | place: Denmark | collected 2008/2010 ... | reverse complement strand
TGTTCAGCCTGCCGGTGCGCTTTAATACCTTTTCGATGCGCACCATGAGCGTGAGCATATCAAAGGGCTTTACGATATAGTCCTCCGCGCCGTCCATAAGGCCCTTGATTTCCGATGCGGAGTCCGTCTTTGCGGTCATGTATATCACGGGGATATTATATCTCTCCATATAGGAAAACAGTTCAAAGCCGTCGATACCGGGAAGCATGATGTCCAAGAGAGCAAGGTCAAAGGCATGGTCGTCCGCAAGATACGCCGCCGCCTTTGCGCCGTCGTCGAATACCATATAGTCGTAGCCGACGAATTGCATATTGAGCGCTACGGCGTCGGAAATGGCGTGGTCATCTTCGACGATTAGAATTCTGTTCTTCAAAATATGCGTTCCTCCTTAATAGCCAAGAGATTACTCCTCATTTATTTTATCATAACCATTCCAGCAACCAAGGTTGTGATGAGCGCAAATATGTAATTTAATTGTAATTATTACAGGGCTCCAGTACAAATATAAGCGCCAAATGTCGCTTTGACGTTGGACGTAATGGAGACAGTCGAACTATCAATTAAATATTCGCCGCAAGCTCCAGCCTTAGCGTGGCCTCGCCTCAACGGCATTACATTTTTCCCGGCTACAAAGGTGAAAACAACATTGTATGTCAATCTCTATACTCTATCTTAAGTGAAAACTTATGTGATTCTTCCTTGTTCCATCCTGATAACATTGTCGCATAAGCATTTAATATCTTCGCTGGAATGGCTTGCCATAAGAATGGTTTTACCTCGTTCTTTCTGGTCAAGCAATAAGTTGCGCATATCCTCAATACCATTAGCATCTAGTCCGTTAAACGGTTCATCAAGAATAAGCAGTGAAGGGTTTTCCATAATGGCTTGTGCTATTCCGAGACGTTGTCGCATACCCATAGACAATTTACTGACATGCTTCTTGTTGTCAGGGTCCAATCCAACAAGGCACATAACCTCTTGAATTCTATCAATAGATACCTTGTTTTTAATTTTTGCTAACAGTTTTAGGTTTTGGAACGCGCTATAATTGGGTAAAAAGCCTGGCGTTTCGATAATAATACCTACATCAGATGGAACATCAGTACCTTTTCCGAGTTGAACATTATTAACAAATATTTTTCCTGAGGTTAAGGGTACAAAACCACAAATCACTTTCAGCAGCATAGTTTTTCCAGAACCATTTCGACCGATGATTCCATGAATTAGTCCCTGTTTAAAAGAGACAGTAATATTGTTAAGCACAATATTCTCGTTAAATCTTTTAGTTGCTTGTTCCAGTTGGATAATACGCATAGGAGCTACCCCTTTCAATGAGAAATGATTTCCACCTGTCGGTTTTTGATTAAATGCACGGCAGTAAAACGTAGTGCTAAATTTATGACAAGGATGCCGATAACGGCATAAAGCAACGTAGGGTATAAGGAAGTTCCTTTAACATCAAACATTGTGATGTTAGCCCAAGTTGTTGGGATAACGTAGTAAAGCTTTGGTGAATCGCTTACGCTTGCAAAAGCGGGGAGAAATGCCAGAAATAAAGCCACAAAAATGCCAACAACACGGCTTATCGCCATATTAAGCACAAGCATGATTAGGCCAATCATATTTATAATAAGTACCAACATAATAGAGGAGAGAAACATAGCTTCAATAGGTGTGTAGTTAATCATCATAAAATACGAAACAGGCATTATATTAAACTGCATCCCAACATTTGTTTGGGCGAGCGTATTTAAAACTTTTCCCCAATCATTACGGAAACAAATATTTGGATATAGGCAAGCAATACTAGTAATTATCATGAACAAAACAAATAATGTAGCTGCTTCGAAAATGTATATAATCTGCCCTTTTATCCAGAACTGCTTTCCCGAGCGAATACATTCATAGGGTGTGCGACTTGACATAAATGGAGCGTCACAAAACAAAAGAACGCTAAGTAATAACATTATCAAAATTGAATACCAGTTAAGAAAAAGATGTGGGAAAACAAACGGTGTTATATTCACATTGACCGATTGGGAAAACTTTAAAATCGGATTAACTAAATAGTGTATCCATATAAATGCAAGGATCGCAATAATAAGAATACGCTTATTGCGTGTCCAAAGCCTAAAATTATTAAGACTTATATTCACAATAACTCGAAACCTAGCCATTTTCAACCCTCCTCTTAACCTGTGTGTAAAATAGACAGCCGAGTAGAATTATTAAAACCAGAAAAAAGAGTATTGCATATAGAAAAGATATCCCTATACCTCCTATATCAAAATTGCACGCCGCTATACTATTCAGTTTCAGATATGCAGGAAAATTCAAAGCATATGTAAGATTGATTATAAAGTAGTATCCAATAACTGGCGATGCAAGTGTTATAAAAGGGTCCGCCGTAAATGCGGATATACATAAGGCAAACACTGCCCAAAACGAGCAATGTAAGGCACTGACCACACTTCTAATAAGCAAGTATAATAATGCATTTACATCAATAATACTTCCGAATACTGTTTGCGTATAAACCTCATAGCCCGCTCTGTAATATTCATCACCAAGTAAAGGCATGTGCAAAGAAAGCAAACAAGTTGTTAACAGATGGCCCAATAAAATAACGGCAACAGATGATGTAGCAACAACAATAACTTTTGCCCATGCATAGGAACGACATGACACTCTAATTATATTTGTGCGAATGAACCGATTTTCCCAATCAATACAGAAAGACAAACCATATGGGATCACCCCTATGAACAAAATAATCATAGTAAAAGGACCCTGCATAATGAACAACTCCATATAATATAAAACGTCTCCCCTATTAGAGCATATCCTATGGCTTGCAGCGCCCCGTTGATATTGACCACCACGCCCCAAATGCCGCCGCCCTTGAAGGTTTCAAGGGATTGCGTAATAAGCTGCCATATCTCCGTCAGCTTCGCGTTCCATGTGTTGAGGGCATTGGCAATGTTGTCCAAAATCCAGTTCCCACTATTCAAGTTTCCTCACTTCCTCTCAGAACGGCGGATCATCTGGTGCGTTCCCGGTTGTCGCGTTGTGGTCGCCTCGTGTTGCCCGTGCGCTCTCCGATTACGCCGTATTTATCATCCACATAGTATGCCTCCACAAATGGGTTATAGATTGCCGTGCATCTTACGCCGTTATATTCCGCAATGTATTGATTACTGCCGACCTGTTCCACGATGGTGGCCTCGGCCATTTTCCCGCCCAGGGAATGGATGTGCATGGGTCTTGTAATGTCCAGCTTCATGGTAAAACCTTCTTTCTGCTAACGGCCTATATCTTCTCTGTGCGGCAAGAAAACGGCCTGCGCCATTGCCCGTTCCCGGGCCTTCCAGTATTCGGGGTAAAACCGCTGTATCGTACCGTTCACGGCATTGTCGTATTCCTCCGGCGTATAGTGTTCAGGCGCTTTACACAGTCTTTTATCCAATAGTTCGCGCAGAGCGACAGCGGCGGCGCAATCTTCCTCAAAGCAAAGATAGCCGCTCTCACGAACCCCATACTTTTTTGCCGCCGTTGAAAAAACAGAACGCTCTGTCCGCGCCATAATGCCGCCATGTCCCGCTGTGCTGACTTGAAAAACGCCGGGGCATAGCTCCCGGCAATGCTGAACCTCGCCCCACGGGGATTGTTCTGGTTCAGGATAATAATACATAACAACCACTCCTTTCGATGCAATGACAGGCCCTCCGCTTCTGCAAAGGGCCTGCTTATCTGGTCTTTAGCCCGTAATCAAATCCAGGATTTCGCGTGCAAAGCATATCACAATGCCGCCGGCAACGGTGAGAAAACCCGTTGCCCGCTGAGAAGCGTCGTGGCTTTTCAATGACAAGCCCACCTGCACGATACCAAACGCCAATATAATCATGCCTATGGCTTTTATCAGGCTGAATATAAAGGAAGAAAGGTTGTTTACCACCTCCAGCGGGTCATCGGTAGCCAACGCCGTGCCGTACAGGGAAAGCGTCAGGGTCAGGATGCAGAAGATGGCGAAGATACGGCGCTGTTTTTTGTTCATGTTCATTTTTGATGTTCCTCCAATTCGTATTGTTCTTGCAGTTCGGTTTCAGACAGGATTTCATAATCGGCATACTCGCCGGGCAAGAGAATGCTTTCGGTTTCGATTGCCTTGGGCGCTTGCCCGTGTAAATAGGGCGGCGCGCCGCCGTCCACGGTGAGGGCTACATTGGGATGTTTGAGAATGTCGTACTTTTCGTCCTTCACGGCGTACTCGCCCCGGATGAACAGCAGGGCGTAGCGGTTGTCCAGCATCCGCACTTCGTCCGGAGTCATCAGTTCCCGGCCCGTCATTTGGATGTTTGTGGAGTAGGAACCGTTTCGTCCTTTGCTTTGGCCATAGGTGTCGAGATTGATGGTTTCCTTGCCTAAAAGTTTGGAAACATACTCATGAGTACCCTGCTCGTTGCCACCGAGATAGACAAGCTCGTCGCAGTTGCCCACAATGGACTCCCACTGCTTTTCAAACAATGCCTTGAGCTGCGCGAGATTTTGCAGGATGATAGACACGCTGACTTCCCTTGAGCGCATGGTGGAGAGCAGCTTGTCAAACTCGTCGGGCAGCGCCACGTTTGCGAACTCGTCCATAATAAAATGAACGTGTACGGGCAGCCGCCCGCGATACTTGAAGTCCGCAAGCTGAAAAAGCTGTTGGAAAAGCTGGGTGTAGAGCATACCTATGAGAAAGTTGAAGCTGCTGTCATTGTCGGGCAGCACGGCGAACAGCGCCGTTTTCTTTTCGCCCAGCGAAGCCAAGTCCAATTCGTCGTGGGAAGTGAGAGAGGCAAGGCGCGGCAAGTTGAATGCTGACAAGCGCACAGCCATGGAAATGATGATGCTCATCGCAGTCTTGCCGGGGGCCTGCTTGTAAATACCATATTGCTTCACCGCCACGCTTTCGGGCCTGTCCATGGCAAGCCGGGCAAACAACTCGTCAATGATGCTTTCATACGCTTCTTCGCCTTCGCTGGCGCCCGACGCCGCCACCATTTCCATCACCATGGGAAAGTTTTGCTCATCGGGCGGCGCTTCCTCTACCAAGTATAGGATTAAGGCTTGCAGCAAAGCGGTTTCGCTGCGTTCCCAGAAAGGGTCGTTTGACTGACTGCCCTTGGGCGTGGTGTTGCGAATTAAATTCGTTACCAGCTTCAGCACATCGTTCTCGTCACGGATGTACGCGAAGGGGTTATACCCGTGGCTTTTGCCCATGTCGATTAAATCCAGCACCTTAATCACATAGCCCTTCTTTTCCAGCAGATAGCCCGTGTCCCGCAATATTTCGCCCTTGGGATCTAAAATCACGAATGATGTATTGGCCTGCATGACGTTGGGCTTGCAAAAAAAGCGTGTCTTGCCCGCGCCGCTGCCGCCGATCACCAGCGTGTTCAGGTTGCGGCGGTGCTTGCGCCCGTTTAATCCGATGGATACGTTCTGCGTCAGGAGCTTGTTTTGGTTAGGCGATTTCCTATCCCTATACTTGCGGCAAAGGGCGGCGGCATCGCCCCATCGGGCGGAGCCATGTTCCTCCAAACGCCGGTAATTGCGCCGGGTGGAGTAGTAAATCATTAGCCCCATGCCGTAAGCAAGGAGAAAAATCAAGATGGTGCGGGGCGTATCCGCCGTCCATGTGACGTTTGCGGGGTCAATGCCCGGGAGCCCCTTGATAAGCCCCGGTAAACCCTCCGCAAGCAAAGGGGCGGCCAGAACAGCCGCCCATATCACGGGAATAATCAAGAGAAGCAGGAGGATGAGGGTAGCCCGGTCGGGGCGCTGGCGGTTCATCGCTCGTCACGGCCTTCCCGCCGTTTTGCCCGCTTGGTAGACGCGTCGATTGCAGCTAATAGGGTATTGTCCACAAAATCCGTATCCCGGCCCTGCTGCACAAGCTCGTTCCGCTTCTCGTTCAGTGTCCCGATAATAAGCCGCCGCTGGCCCTCGTCCACCTCGATAATGCGTTTTTCTTCCATAGCCTGCCTCCTAACGCTGGGGCGCGTCCTGCCGCTTTTCCTGCGGTTGGAGCATTTGGCTGAGGCTTCTGTCTACCCGCTCCATCATGGCACAGGCGGCGTTTCGCACAGATACCAGCACCTCACGTTTGCCCTGGGGCTCCAGATTGGCAAATTCTTCGGGTACTTGGTCGCTGTAACGTGGTGTCATGCCGTAGCGGTTGCACATGATGTTTGCTACGCAATCACAGGCGAAGGTGCTGGCGCGGGTTTCGGCACGGGCAAGCTCGCGGGCGACAACAAAGAATAAGGCATCGCCATCCAAGCCACGGGAGACCTGCACGATGTTTTTATCCTCCTGATACAGCGCGCCAAGGCTTTGCGGTATGTCATCTGATAAGCGCACTGGTACGGGCGTATTTGTCATGAGCGCCTTCAGCCTGTTGCGAACCGGGTGGATGGGCGGCTGGCGAAGTGGCTTGCCTGCCGTCTGGCGCACATCGAACACCCGCTTGACGTTTTGAAACGCGCCGATGCTGCCGTCCTCGCGCACATACTCCCGCCCGCGCTCAAAAACAAGGCTGGCCTGCTCGCCGCGCTTCACAGAGCGCCCCATGCGCTGCCATTCCTCAAAGTCGTGGACGCGGGTAGCGCCGGGACATTGCTCCATGAGAAGCAATGTGTTGGTGACGCCGCTCCTGCCTAAACGCGCCTGTGCCTCCAAATACCGTTGCAAAGCGGCGGGGTTGTCCAAAACGGCGTCAGCTATTTTATCGGCCCGCTCATACAGGGCTTCGCGCTGCTCCTTTTGCTTTGCCGCCCACGCCTCCTTATCCATGGGAGCGCGGGGCTCATCTTGCGCTGGGACTACCGCTTGCGGGGCTTCCTGAAATAAAGCGTCGTAATTCTCACGGGTTTCCATGTGCGTTACCGTCCTTTCGTTTTTTGCTTGGATTTCTTCTTTTTCGGGGCGCTGTGCTGTTGCTGCTGACGCTCCGGCTGCTTTTCACCCATGCCGCGCTGGGCCTTGATTTTATTGATCTCCTTGCGGACGGAGGGGCGCGCGGGTTCGTCCAACGCCTTATCGGTATTGCTTCTGGGCGCGTATGTAGGCCCGGACGGAGAACTTCTCTCCTTCCGGGGCGTCGTAGGGTTTTCGTTGGCGACATGAACGGGCGGAGCGGGTGCGCCCAGCATTTGGTCAAGCTCCGTTTCCGCAACGGTATGGGCTTTGTCAGAAGCGGGGTCGGGCCGCTCCTGCTGTTTGTTAGCGTCGGGCTGCTTATCCGCCTGCTCCGCCGCAAGCTTCCGGGCTTTGATAATGTCCTCGCGGATTTTCTCAACATCCACCGTTGATAACGCGAACCTGTCCGCGATGCGGTTTACCCGGCCTGCGTCCTCGGCGTTCACCACAATGTCGCACAGACCGTCCTTGTTGCGCTTGTCCAGTATGGCGGCGTAGAGGATGCCGTACTTTTTGGCCTCCTGCGTGAAGGTTTTCAACTCGCTTTGGCGAATGACGAATACCCTTGTGGGCTTGCCGCGAAAGCTCCGCATACGGGTCTTGCCGCTCACGCGCTTCTCATCCTTCAGCGCCGCGATGAGAAATGTAGCGAGGGATAACGCTCCCTTGCCCGCCAGATTTGTCATGCACTCAACGCCCTTTACGGTCACGTTGGTCGCCATGTTCACGATCTGTTCTGCCGCTTCGCCTGTTTGGCTCATGTTGGTTCATCTCCTTTGGTTTGATTTTTTGTATATGAAAAGGCGCTCCGGGGTGGAGTGCCTTGAGTGGGCATTATAAACATAATGGGAAGCTTATGCTACTAAAAATTGTCTAAGGTGGCAGAACTATAGCAGAGGAGGGGTAACGGCTACTAATCACTGTTACTCAGCTCATCTTATTGTGCTTTCAGGGCTAATAACTTTTGAGTTAGGTCTGTTACGTCGGTCCTTGAGGTTAGAGGATTATCTCCTACACCAAGTTCAGCAGAAACTTGCGAATAATCAAGTTTAAGTCTACTAAGCAAAAAATCGTGACGCGCTTCAAATGATTGGAAAACATCATCCCATGACAAGGCATACAGTTCAAAGTTACCGATAACATCGGCAAGTCCTTTCTTTCCCAAATGTTCAAAGTTTTTGTACTTGACTTTCACATCATCTTCAACTTCTGAACATACCGCAAAAAAACGCCAAACCCTATTATTACTGGTGAAACGTGGCTCTTTCCGTATTGTGTTTGCATATCGAACGATTTGATTAAAAACATCAAGAGACAGTTTTACATGAGGTGCCTTTAATTCAATGACCAGCATTTCACTGCTTCGATCTTCTTGAATGCGCTGCGAATATAAGAATATATCCATGCGTTGCAACGATTCTTTGTCCGTCATCGAAATACCATTTGGCAAATCGACACACTCGGTAATCTTCTCATACTCTTGCAGCGAAGTAGCCATGTTTTTGTCAGATGTAAGCATATGATATTGCTCACCGAAAAGCCAAAAGTGCTGTTCAATAATTTTTTGAACATGATCACGCTCATTTGCAAATGTTGTGAGGTCAAATACAATTTTCTTGAGTTCCTCTACTACTGTTACGCGTTTTTCAATTATACTAATTGCCTCAACAATATACTGCAATTGAGAGCGTTGCAATACACCTGCGAAGGTTCTTCGTTGTTCCGGTGTCAGATTTACTACTTGCTCGATGATTTGCAGCACATTTTCTCGTTCTTCTGAGGAAAGAAGGAGATTAAGAAAACCCAAAAGGGAACGTTCCTGTGTGTCATTCAACTTATGAAATATCTGTGGCTCGACACAGTAAAGCTCTCTGGTTACTGTCTCGAAATCTTTCTTTCTCAGCTTTCCATATTCATCGTCACTAAACTTCGGAAAGTTTCCCTTTTTCTCCATTTCCTCGAGTTTTACATCTGCCTGCAAAACAAGAAAGGATTTAAGCGCTGTGGTGACAAGACTTACAATAATCTTTTTTAGCTGACGGAATACACTACGTTGGTCATCTTGAGAGCCTTCTTCCATCGCCATTTGTCCCCCATCATCCTCTTGAGGTAGGAACATATCTGGCTTGAAATATTTTGAAGAAACAAACACCGCATGATAGAAGCCAACTTTATTTTTGTTAAATGAAGTATTTTCGGTTGCTGCAATTTCACCTGCCTCGGTAAGATAATATATTTTAGATGAATTTGAGACATTGTTTTTCCACACAACAACACTAATATTAAAAGTAACGTCCCCAACAGATTCAATACATGATGATGATAGTTCTGTGTTTATATATTGCGAAATATCGAGAGGATAACCCATATACTCGAGTGCATATCCCTTATCCTTGTAGAGGTATAAAAACCAAGCAAATTCTTCCAACAGCTTTTGACGCATATTCACGAAAGCCAATTGATCAGTAGTATTTGCATCTGATAAAGGAAAAATTACTGTTGTACCAGTTTCTGCAAGATTGGCAACGATCTCAGGCTCGGTTGTGTCAAACTGGCTTCTATCGCAAGAATCAGTTTTAATAGTGTATTTTTTGAGTACGCCATCAGTTTCATATACAGTAGTCCACTCAGCTTCGGAGGAAAAAGCTAAATATGAAAATCTTCCTTTGCCTTTATTGGACTGTGATTTGATGCGAATTGTAGAATTGTTCTTTGTAGAGGATAAAAAGGCACAAAAGGTATCATCAAAGCTCTCATATGGTATTCCCGTACCATTATCTGAAATTAGTAGTGCCATAGCTTCTTGCAGGGGCGTGCCTTTCAATGCAACGCTAACCTTTGATGCACCGGCCTCAAAACCGTTCCAAATATATTCGCATACACCATCTTTGCAGTCTTTTGTTATGCCCGCTCTATCGAAGCTATTGTTATTTAGAGAAACTTGTCTTTTCATTATCTTGCCTCCCCATCAATAAGCAGAATAATCCATACCGTTGCTTGATGTTAAACTCACAGTAATTTTCTCTTTTCTATATTTGTTTCCCGGCAAGCGAACTTCCCTTAATTGCTATTACGGGCAATCATCTTTCTACCGTTTTAACGATTCTCATATCAAACGCATCAACATAGCATTCATGAAAGATATAGAATTTGAAATTACACCATTCCATCAATGTATAAATTATAGCAAACTTCGCAGGTGTTTTCTATATACCAAACAAAGAAGCGTCCATAACATAGTTAATCAAACCAAATCTCGCTCCTGTACCATCTTTTCTTTTCCCTTTACCAATGCCTCCTTTTCCTGTTGTCTTGTAGTTACATAGTTTTCTTTGATTTGTACGGAACGAATGAGAATGTCATCGCATAAACGCACTTCCCTCCGAAGTGTTTTCAGTTTTTCGTTTATGGCTACAACACGAGCGGCGATAGGTGCCATTTGCTCCGGTGCGGTGTCCTTTCGGCGCAGTCGGTTTTTCAGTTTCTTGCGCTCGACGCATAACAAAATGATTTGCCCATCGCAATTTGCCCGATGGGACGCAAGCTGTTCGGCGGTATCCAGCTTATAACGGCCCAGGAATTGCGCCTGTTCAGATAATGCCGATAGGCTGCGTAAATCCTCCCGTAACACAAAAGACGCGGGGGTATTTGTCTGCCGCGCCTGTCTGAGCTTGTGTAAGTAGAAATAATAGAGCGCCCGTAGGCTTTTCCATGTGACCTTGGATAGCCGAAAGTCTCCTTTCACCCGTATGCGTACCACCTTCGGCGGCTCAGCCTGCTTCGAACGCTCAGGCGCGCGTTGCCGTAAAATCCGCTGGCGGAGCGCGTCCTCGGCGTACTCGTCACCCAAGGAGCGGAGGCGCACAAATCGCTCCTTTCCGGGCGGGCGCACCGCGATGTGCTTCACGCCGGTTTTTACTTCATATCCTTGCTTTCGCATTTGCGCTAAAAATGCCTGCCATGTCATGCTGGCGGCAGCGGCCTTGTCCACATCCTCGCGGATTGCGGTGCGCCAAGTGCGCTCGCCCGCGTGTTCCGCCATCCATTCCCTGTAATGGGCAGAGCGGCCATTCTCCTGCGTTATTACGGAAAGCGTGTGTTCCCGACAAAGCGCATCCGATGCCCGCCGCATTTGCGCGTAGGTCTTTTTGTTGTCGCAATAACGAAGCCCGTCCACACAGGACACGGAGTTCAGCACGAAATGATTGTGAACGACGCCCGTGTTCAGGTGTGTTGACACCACCACCTCGAACCGTTCGCCCCAAAGCCGCCGCGCCAGTTCCAATCCGATTAAATGCGCCTGCTCTGGCGTCACCTCTCCGGGTGCGAAGGATTGGTACCCGTGGAAGGCTACGATGCCACCCTCCTTGCCGAAACGTCGTTTGGTCATGTTCATGGCGTCACGGGCGGTGGCCGGGTCGCAGTTTACGCCGCTGGTGAAATACTGGCACTGGCATTGCCCCTCGTCCGCGATATGCTCCAACTCATTCACCACGCCGCGCGTCTTGGCTTCATCCATGGCGTATTCCACCACATCCGAAAGGGCTTGCAAGTCGGCTTGCTTCCACTTGGGGTTGGCGGTCTTATCGGGGTTTTCGGTATAGGTCATAACGTGGTCGAGCCGCCCACGGATCGGCCAGATTGCGGTGGTGGCCATGCGCTACCCCCGCTCCGGCAGCGTGAACGCCGCCTGTATTTCAAGAAGGGCTCGCCGCAGTTCATCGGCATTACGGGCGTATTCATCGGCAAGGAAAAAGCCCGTGCTGTTGGCGCGGGCCGCAATCTGGTTCATATTGTTGCCGATGGCGTAGAGCTGGCGAAGCAGCTTATGGTATTCGATGGGCGGCAGGGCCTTGGGAACGTGGCCGGTTATGAGCAGACGCAAATAGGCGGATTGGGAAAGGCCCGATTGCGCGACGCATTTGCGCAACGCCTGATGTTCGGCTGGCGTAAGCCGCAATATGATTTGTATGTTTCTTGTTCGCATATAAACCTCCGTGTACAGAAAAACGCCTGCATTGCTGCAAGCGTTTGAGTATGTATATCATTTAGTGGAACGTATTGTTGGTTTCAACAATACGTTTTTGGGGAAACCAATAGGGAATACTTATCGTTTTCCTGACATCGGGAAAACGTAGCTGATAGGCATTGTTAGCCATTTTCCCGACGTCAGGGAAATGGCCTGCACCGCATTATGAAAGGAAATACCACGATAAAGCTCATTATGCTTCCCATTTCGTGCGCCGCTGCTCTCGCTCAAGTGCCTTTTCCCATGTGCGGGCGGTTTCTTTTTGCAAAAACTCATACATAGCCTGGAAGTCCTGTTCACGGTCATATTGCTCCAACGCGGCATAATACTCACGCTTATCCTCGTCGTATATAACGATAGGTGGATGGCCGTGGGTCATGAGAAAGTAGTTCAACAGCGTCCTCCCCACGCGCCCGTTTCCATCCGCGAAAGGATGAATGTACTCAAAGCGCACATGAAAATATGTACCGAGCTTCAGTGCATCCTTGCCCGCAAACTCGCCAAGTGCTTCAATCAGCTCCGTCATATCTTTCTCGACATCTTCAGGCAGGGAACCGACTTCCTCAATGCCTGTCACATAATCGTGCTTCTTAAATTCGCCGGGACGCTCGCCTCTTTCGATATAACGGGTTTCGTCGTATGTTCCGCCTGTCAGAATTGCGTGTACTTCCTTGACAAGCTCAATAGTGATCGGTTCGCGGAAAATGAGCTTGGGTTTTAGAAAGTCATAGCATAGCTTTTGGTTTCGCTGTTCAAATATGGCGCGGGGAGTGCCGGTGAAGTTCACCACACGGCCATTCTCGAATATCTCTCGCGTGTCGTGATAGGTGATTTCCGCGTTTTCGATTTTCCCGGAATTGTATGCGAATAGAATGCGGAAAGAGTGGAGCCGAAGGTCGATATCCGCTTCTGTCTCAATGTTGAATTTCTGCCATAGCTTCACGGCGGCCAAGTAATTGTCCATGCTCTCACGCTCCTTTGCTCTGTATTATATCATATCTTTGCAGCAGTTCAGAAAATGATTTTGTTGTGTTTTGGCGAAGCCATTTATTATATGGAAGCAGATGTAAAGCTGGCAATCAAGTGAGGGGGTCTAAGGGGCGTCGCCCCTTACAAGCGACTTTGGCTATCCAAAGTCAGTGCTTGCTAAGACAGCGCAAGGCGCTGTACGATAGTCACCGGCCGCTTTCATATCGCGTCCCTGTCCGCTGTATGTTGTTGGGTTTCATATTTACAAAGTCTCCTTCAATTAATCCATGGACATGAAATAAAGCGCCACGCTGCATACTAAGCGCGGAGGTGATCGATATGGCGGTAGCCCATCGCGGTGCAATTTCATTTGGCCTGGTACATATTCCCGTGGGCCTGTACACGGCAACACAGGACAACGATATTCATTTTAACCAGCTTTGCCCGGACGGTAGCCGTGTGCAATATAAAAAGGTATGCGCGTCATGCGGCAAGGAAATTGAAAACAAAGATATTGTCAAGGGCTTTGAATACGACAAAAACAAATTCGTTACCATGACGGATGAGGATTTTGAAAAGGCCAAGTCTGAAAAGGATAGAGCCATCCACATTCTGCACTTTACGGATTTAAGCTCTATCCCGCCCATTTACTTTGACAAAACATATCATGTTCTGCCCGAAGCCGGTGGCGACAAGGCGTTTTCGCTGCTGCGCCGCGCCATGCTTGACGCCGGTAAAATAGCGGTGGCAAAAACCGTGTTGGGTACGAAGGAAACCCTGCTGGCGCTTATGCCCACCAGAAGCGGCGTTCTCATGGAAACGCTTTTTTATCAAGACGAGGTGAAGGCGGCACCCAAAGAACCGGCCCAGCCCGAAATATCCGACGAGGAATTGAGCATGGCGCAAACGTTGATTTCGTCCATGGATAAGCCCTTCACCCCAGCGGCATACCACGACGAATATCAATCCCGTTTGCGTGAGATTATCGAGGCAAAAATCGCCGGCAAGGAAATCGTGACTCCGCCGGAGGAGCGCCCCGGCAATGTTATTGACCTTATGGAGGCGCTAAAAGCCAGCATTGAGCAGGCGCAAGGCGAAAAGCCCAAAACGCCGCGCAAACGCAAGCAGGCATGAGCGGAGACTTGTACGCCGAAAAAACCATATCGCCCATGCTGATTGGCGCGCAAAGCGAACCCTTTGACGATTCCGGCTATATCTATGAATTGAAGCTGGATGGGGAGCGGTGCCTTGCCTATCTCGACCCGGCAGGGGAAACGGAATTGCGCAACAAGCGGAATGTGAAAATGCTCCCCAAAACGCCAGAGCTTGCTGGACTGCACACTCATGTTCATGCGCGCTGCATATTGGATGGAGAGCTTGCCGTGCTGGTGGAGGGCAAGCCCGATTTTGCACAAATTCAACGCCGCAGTCTCATGAGCAATGCTTATCGCATAGAGCTGGCCGCAAAGCAATACCCGGCCTGCTTTACCGCGTTTGATATTCTGTATTATAAGAACGCTCCGACCAATCATTTGCCGCTCATGGAGCGCAAAGCCCTGTTGCAAAAAGCCGTGCGCTCACAGAACGCCCGTTTTGCCGTTTCCAGAGTTGTGGAAGAGAACGGTACGGATTTCTTCGCGCTTGCGAAGGCGCAGGGGTTGGAAGGCATTGTGGCGAAGCGCCGTGACAGCAAATACTTTTTCGGCAAGCGCACAAAGGATTGGGTAAAAATAAAAGCCCTGCTGGATGAGGACTTTTTTGTGTGCGGCTATATTCCCAAGGATAACGGCATGACCAGCATTATTCTTGGTCAATATGACGGCGATACGCCCACCTATCAAGGGCATGTGACACTTGGCGTTGGCGGCGAAGCCTTTGAGCGCATCGCGGCGCTGCCCGCTCGGGCTGAGCCGCCTTTCCCCATACCTGCCGATAACGAGGACGCCCGCTGGGTCGAACCATGCCTTGTCTGTACGGTCAAATATATGCTTCGTACAGCTTCCGGGGGTATGCGCCAGCCGGTGTTCAAAGGTTTGCGGGAGGATAAAACGCCCCATGAATGCCGTGTGCGCGAGATTTTATCGGATTAGTTCCTTGCTTTGCCGCGTTTGTATTTCCAATATGCCCTTTTGCGCCATAAGCTGCGCGTTATAATCCTTACCTGCCGGAAAGAGAGTATGGGCCTCGTATCCGTCTGGCAGTCGCTCCAGTATCGCCTCCGCTGCCATGCGTCCGCCATGGTCGTTGTCCAGACACAGCGCGATATGGCGCACCTCCGGGCGGGTGCGAAGATACTCTGCCAAGGCCAGCGGCAATTCCTGGTTTTCCCGCTGGGGTGCGTATATTCCCGAAAGCGATAGATAATCAGCACCGCGCCAATCCCGCCCCGCGTCCATTTCCAGAGTGATATAGGAAAGCAGATCAATGGCGCTTTCAAACAGGTAAACCGTATCAGCCGTACCCTTTGCACCGATATGGAAGGAATAGCGTTTGTCGCTGCCGTCCACATCCCGTAGAAATGTGGAGTTGGGTGAACTGCTCCGCACAAACCCGTATCGCGCCATGCCCGCTGTGTCAAAACCAACAAACACGCAGTTATGGCGGGTATCCTCATATAACATCCCTGTCCGTATGCAGGAGAGCAGCAGGGGCAAAGAAATACCGCGTCCTGTCAGATACGACAAAACGCGGTCATTGTTGTGGTATGGCGGCGGGAGCTTGAAAACGGGCGCGCCGCGCGGGAGAATATCCCGAGGCGGAATGGGCGGCGGCAGCTCCGGGCTTTTTCCCATGCAACCGCAGATATGCAGCACCGCCGCTTGAAAGTCCATGCCCTGTACCTTGATAAGATAGTCCAGCGCGCTTCTCCCACCGATCCCGCGCGACCACCAGCACCATTTTCCGTGGCTGATTTTCAAGCTGTCGTGGGTGCGGGTGGAATACACGCCGGGAGAAAGGCGTACAAGCTCGCCGGGGTCGTATCGCTGTAAATAGGTGAGCAAATCCATTTGTTTTGCCGCCGTGACTATATCGCGGGGTATCCATGGTTGGCGTTCCATTGGGCATTCCTCCTCAATAGAAAAGCGCCCATCCTTTCAGATAGGCGCTGTTTTATAGAATGGCGCTTATTCTTTATCCGTACTGTCCGTTTTTGTAACTTCCTCAATCATATCCACAACAACGGCGTTTAGCTGTGCTGCGTTTTGTGCGGTAACAACCGGCTTGCCGGTTTGCTGCTCAATAGACCGGCGCGCTTCACCCGCGACACGCCCGCCCTTTTGGGCGACAGACCGGTTTTCTTCAAAGGTTTCAGGGGCTTCTGCCTTGGATATTTCGGTGGTGCTGACCTCCGCAAGCATATTCAAAACGATTTCCGTGGTGCTCATATTATCGCGGAGGTTCTCTTTTTTCAGCCCTTTGAGCTGCTTGTACTGCCGCGTGTTCAAGCCAGACCATGCGCGCGTGATTTCATCGGTAAGGATTGCGTATTCCACGCCTTTTTGAACCCCTCGGTCCTGCCATTCATCCGTCAGTTCATTTCTTACCCGGATGGAAAGCAATCGCTGATAAATCCACTCGCGCGTATACCCTTTTTTCAAGTATGTTTCAAATGCGCGCCCGATGGCTTGCTCAGGGTCTATAGTTTCTTCGATGCGCTCACGGCCAACGGTAGCAAGCCACATTTTGAACGGTTCAGCCTTGGGGGAAGGGATGGATTGGATGATACGTAAAAGCTGTTCCGTATCGGCAACATCCGTTGCATAGCGTTTTCCGTCTTGGGGTGATTTCAGCTTCAGTTGCTTACAATTTGTAAGCAACTCATTCGCGCCTTCTTCTTTTAGACGCTTTTTCATAACAGCCCAATAGGTGCTTGCGCTACGCTGCGTTTCTTGGTCTGTCAAAACAGCGATAACATCCACAACGGAAAAGTACCATTCTTCCTTTTCTTCATCCCATGACGTGCGGATTTTCTTATCTTCAAAAAGCTGTATTTTATTCTGCTGATCCATATAAACCTCTCGCATATTGTACTTGATTGTTCAGTTAAACATATCATGGTTTGGCTATGGTTTCTACCGCATCCATATATTTACCCGGCCTTTGCGGGTCAAACCGTCAGCATTTAGGGCTAAATCGCTCCGGTATATTCCCTGCCTGCAATTCTTCCAGAAAATCATCTGGCAGCTCGGTATGCTCGCGCACGTTTTGTAGTGTGCAGCCCTTTTGAAACATCCGTTGTGCAATTTTTATAGCCCGTTCCCTTTGCGCTTCCATCAAAACGACTTGCTGTGCGGCTTGTACGCGCAGTTTGAAGCATTCTTCATCAAGCGCCGATAAGAGTTCTTCTGGAAGTTCAGAAAACTCAATTACGTCTTGAATGTCAATGCCTTTCTCAAAGGTTGCTTTTGCAATCCGCATCACGGCCTCTTTCGGGTAATCGTTCTCCGCTTTTTTTGCGTACTGTGCCATATAAACCTCCACGCAGCCTTCTAGCCATGCGGCCTGTTTTTCTTTGCAGAAATTCTCGATAAACACTTCAAACATGGGCTAATCCACCCTTTCAAGATTGATACGCCTCATTGGGTTGTCAATAGCATATCACAATTTCCGTATGCTTGCTAACCTATTATGCAAATTACCGCTCCATCGCCATAGGCTCCCGCTGGGGACGCACTACGGCCTCCGGCTCCGCGTCCAGCACGTTATCCTCATGCCCGCCAAGGCGCAAGTCGGCGTCCAAAGCGGCAAGCCGTGATGACTTTTCCTGCAAAGTCGCTTCCTGCGGGAAGGGCTGCTCCGCGTCCTTTTTTGCGGCCTCCCATTGTGCCTCCGCTTCCCGCATGACCTCCTGTACCCGCAATGCGTCTTTTTCCAAGCCTGCAAGCTGATTGTCCAGCCTTTGGATATTGCCAAATATATCGTCGCCAAGGGCTACGGTATACGAGCCGGCTCCGCGCAGGATGACCTTGAATTGCTGGTCGGCATACGTTAGCAGCAGCTTGAAGCCCATGTATTCCCCGATCTCGCTTGGTGCGGGATCGGTCTTTGCCTTGCACGCGGAGATGATAGCCGCGCCCGCGTCCTTCTTCTCGGCAAAGTGCTGTTCGCATATGGTCATGCCGGGGAAGCCGTCACCCTTGTTCCGGGCATACAGGGCGGCGTCCGCTTCATATGCCGCCTTGACCACTTCATATTGCTTCATTTCCAAAGGATAGCGCAGCAGCCTGTTTTGCAGCTCGTATTGTTGGTTGGCGTGGCTGGCCTTTAAGAGCTTCAGCCTGGAAACCTCAACCTCCAAGTCCATGCGCTCCTTAATGCGGGGGTCGCCTGCCGCCAATGCCTTGACCTCGGCGTAGGATAGCGCCTGCTCGTCAATGTCCTCGCAGGAGCGGGCAGGCGACTTGGAGGTCATAATCTGTGAAATGAACCGCTGCTTGGCTTCAATCGTCGCCCACATATAGGCGTCGAAGGTGTTCTCGGTAACGTAGCGGTATATCTGCACTTTCGGGTTTTCGTTGCCCTGCCGGATAATGCGTCCTTCGCGCTGCTCTATGTCGGCAGGCCGCCACGGGCAATCGAGGTGATGTTCGCCGATGAGCAATTTCTGTACGTTGGTGCCCGCGCCCATCTTTGCGGTGGAGCCAAGCAGCACCCGCACCTGCCCTGCGCGCACCTGTGAAAACAACGCTGCCTTCTGTGCATCGCTGTTGGCGTCGTGGATGAAAGCAATTTCGCTCCCGGGTACGCCTTTTGCAATGAGCTTGTCGCGCATATCGTTATACACATCAAAGGCGTCGGCTTTAGGCGTGGAATTGTCGCAAAACACAAGCTGCGCAAGGCGCTTTCCGCCGCCCTCCTGCCATATATGGAATACCTTTTCCGCGCAAGCGGCGCTTTTTCCGCCCTCCTCATCAGGCAGAAGAGGGTTCAAAAGCCGCTGGTCGAGGGCAAGCTTGCGCCCGTCGTTGGTGATGCGCAGCATGTTGTCGATATGCGGCTCCACGTTACCCTTGCGTACCTCGTCCGCCCGCTGCGCCAGTTCTTTGAGCATTTCGCGCTGAAACTCGCTGGGCTTGAGCACCTCTGTGTGGTAATCGGCCTCCGGCACGGGGAGGTTTAGCATATCCGCCGTTTGAATATCCGCGACCTCCCGGAACATGGCGGTCAGCTCCGGCAGATTGAAGAACCGGGCGAACCGTGTTTTAAGCCTGAAGCCGGTTCCTTCCGGAGCAAGCTCCATGGCCGTGATGGTTTCCCCAAAGGTGGAGGCCCAGGCGTCAAAGTGAGAAAGACCCTGCCGCGCCAATTCGTCGTATTGCAGATACCGCTGCATGGTGAACATCTCCACCATCGTGTTTGAGATGGGCGTACCTGTGGCGAATATCACGCCGCGATTGCCCGTCAGCCCGTCAAGGTAGCGTGTTTTCATAAACATATCGCTGCTTTTCTGCGCTTCGGCCTGGGATATGCCCGCTACGTTGCGCATCTTTGTAAACGCGGCGAGGTTTTTGAAGCCGTGGGCTTCGTCTACAAAAAGCCGGTCAACGCCCAATTCTTCAAAGGTGATCACATTGTCCTTTTTCTCGGTGCCGTTAAGCTTTTTCAGTCTGGCCTCAAGTGATTTACGGACGCGCTCCATTTGCTTGATGGTGAACCGCTCGGCGTTTTTCGCCTTTGCTTCGCTGACGCCGCGCATCACCTCATCGATCTGCTCCTGAATATGCGCCCGTTGGCGCTCTATGCTCATGGGTATCTTCTCAAACTGGCTATGGCCAATGATAATCGCGTCGTAATCCCCTGTCGCTATGCGGGAACAGAACCGCTGGCGTCGGTGCCGCTCAAACTCCTTTTTTGAGGTCACAAGGATGTTCGCCGCCGGGTAAAGCTGTAAGAACTCGCTGGCCCATTGCTCGGTGAGGTGGTTGGGTACGACGAACATGGGTTTGTGGCAAAGGCCCAGCCGTTTTGCCTCCATTGCCGCCGCCGCCATGGTGTAGGTCTTGCCGCTGCCCACAACATGGCCAAGCAGGGTATTGCCGCCATATAAAATACGAGCCACGGCGTTCTTCTGGTGAGGCCGCAGCTCGATCTCCGGGTTCATGCCGTGGAATTGGATGTGGGAGCCGTCATACTCCCGTGGCCGGATGGCGTTAAACTTGTCGTTGTATAGCCGAACCAACCGCTCCCGGCGTTCCGGCTCCTTCCATATCCAATCACGAAATGCCTCCCGTATGGCCTGCTGCTTTTGCTGGGCGATAACGGTCTCCTTTTTGTTCAGCACCCTGATCTCATTGCCGTTTGCGTCAATGGCGTTGTCAAAGATGCGTACATCCCGGAGGTTCAGCGTTTCTTCGATGATCTTATACGCGCTGATGCGTTTTGTGCCATAGGTGAGGTTGGCGGCGGTGTTGTCGTAGTCCTCGCTTTTGCCGGTGACGTTCCAGATGGCCGTATGGGAGGAAAACAACACCTTGATCTTGTGCTTGCGATAGGACGGGGTATTGAGCAGTTGATACATGAATTGCCCCACCACCTCTGGCGGTATCCATGTGGAACCAAGGCGCACTTCTATATCGCCCGCCTGCAAGTCCGTTGGTTGTGCGGCGGTGAGCGCCTCCACGTTCACAGCATACGGGCCGTCCGGGTCGGCGGTTTGCGCGGCCTTTGCAAGCGCCAGCTTTTCCCGCACGTTGCCCGAAAGGTATTCGTCGGCGGTCACATACGTTTTATCCTGGGCATCCGCGCCGCCGATGTTCAGAAAGATGACGCCGCGAAGCTTTGTTGCAAGCTCCTCCTCGCTCATGCCAGAAAGTTCGGACATGAAAGCGAGATCCACCCGCGCCCGCTCTCCAATGGAAACTGCCAATGCTTCTTCCGCTGTGTCCACATGGGTAACGGTTTGCTGCGCGCGGATGGTACGCTTGGTGAACATATCGGCCTTGGCCTTAAAAGCGCCGTTTTCGTCCAGTTCCTCAAGGGAGCAAAGCAGCGGGTAAGCGGTATCGTCCGAAAACGCCATGCTGTTTCCCCGGCTGGTAATGCGCCCGTATTGGGTGACATAGCGGTCATATAGGGCGTTAAGCCGCGCCTGTTCCCGTGATATGATTTCATCCGGGCTGTTTTCAAGCTGGTACTCGATGAGCCTGCGGGTACATTCCCGCAATCCTATAAGCCCACGGATACGGCCCTGGGCGGTTTGGGAGGCGTCAGCCGGGCGCATTTGGCTGTCGATGCGGTAATACAGCTTGCCGTTTGAAACGCCGAAGCTGTAGTTGGGGATATTGGGGTCGGCGGGGATAAACTCGTTTTCCTCGGCGGGTTCGTCAAAGTCCCGCTCCGGCTCCTGATAGCTGCCTTGAATATGAGATACGACCTCCCGTAGCTGCTCGGAAAGGTCAGCGCCAGGGATGGGGGCAACGGTGTATTCCATCTTGCCGTACTGAGTTCTTTCCTCGGTCAGTTCGCCCAATACCATGTGGGGATTATCCGCAAAGTATCGGTTGATAGAATATCCTTCGGCGCTCTCTCCAAGCTGCACCCAATCGGGTTCGGAAATGGCAGGTCGCTCTCGCTTTTGTAAAAACAGAATATCGCTGACTACGGACGTACCGGCGTTGGATTGAAAAGCGTTGTTGGGAAGCCGGATAGCGCCCAGCAGTTCCGCCCGTTCCGCAAGGTATCGGCGCACGGACGGGTCTTTTTTATCCATCGTGCCTTTGCTGGTGATGAAGGCCACGACGCCGCCCGGACGTATCTTGTCAAGGGTTTTCATGAAGAAATAATCGTGGATGAGCGGGTGCTGTTTGTCGTAACGCTTATCTGGTATAGAGTAATTCCCGAAAGGCACGTTGCCAACCGCTATGTCAAAAAAGCTATCCGGGTGCTGGGTTTCCTCAAAGCCCTTGATTTGAATGTCCGCGTGTGGGTAAAGCTGTTTGGCAATGCGCCCGGTGATGGGGTCAAGCTCCACGCCGTACAGTTTGCTGTCCATCATGCCTTCGGGCAGCATCCCGAAGAAATTGCCGACGCCGCAAGAAGGCTCCAATATATTGCCGGTGGTAAAGCCCATGTTGCCTATCGCCTCGTAGATCGCCCGGATGACTGTGGGACTGGTGTAGTGGGCGTTGAGGGTGCTGGCGCGGGCCGCTTCATATTCCTGCTCGGTCAGCAGGCCCTTTAGCTCGGCGTATTCGCCCGCCCAATTCTCTTTCGATGGGTCAAAGGCGTCCGCAACGCCGCCCCAGCCAACATAACGGGATAGAATTTTCTGCTCGTCGGATGTGGCAAAACGCCCCTCTGCTTCGATGGCTTGCAGGGTGCGAATGGCGGCAATGTTCATTTGATACTTCGCCTTTTGCCCGCCGTGGCCAAGGGTATCGTCGGTGATGCGGTAGTTGGGCGGCTTCGGCGGCGTTTGGGCAGGCGTCCGCTCAGGCTCGCCGATATGCATGCGCTCTATGACAATATCGTAGGGGAGGTTATTTTCTTCGGCGGGATAAATCGCAATGGTTTCCGTCGTGGTTTGTGGCTGCGCATTAGCTGTGACAGGAGGCTGTTCCGCAAGCGGCGTTTGTTCCTGCGGCGGCAGAGATATTCCGTCCATCCCCCGCATATACAGCGCGCGCAAAATTCGGGCAATTTGCTGCCATGACGCGGACAGGCGGCCGTTAAACTTGTCCTGTAGCTCTACGGTAAAGCCATTGGCGTCCGCAAAATAGTCCGCCGTTTCGCCGGTGGTGAGTTCGATGCTTTCCGCTTCACCGGCACAGGCTTCGCTAAGCCGATCCGCAACGCTGTGATTGCCCGTTCCCTCCCGAAACCATTGCCCTACACGGCTCATGCTTTGCTTGTTCAAAAGGCCGAAAACAAGAGCGTCCCGCAAATCCGCGTTGACCTCATCCAAGTCCGATGCGATAAAATCCGTAAAGGGGCTGTTGCGCGCATCCCGCAACAAAAGCCGTTCAAAGTTGGCAATGGGTTCGCTGCGGTGGAGGGGAAGGCGGGGCGGTTGATGCTCCGGGTCGGATAGCCGCACTTCGGTTTCGGATATATCGGAGATCAGATAGGGTTTCCCGCCCTCCAGATATACCGTATCCCCTATGTCGTACCCTGTGGCGTGAGCATTTCCTGTTTCTTCATGCTCATCGGTCAATTCCCCAGCGTCCTGTATCGGCTCATTCTCCTGCACAAGCAAGTGGTCGTTCGCCGGGTCGGCGCGCACCATGCTTTCAAACTCAGCGCGGGGATAGGTCACAGTCAGAAGCGGGAACTTCGGGTCGGTCAACTCCGCCATATTCCCGGCAAGGGATAGAAGCGTATGCGTCTGCCCGTTCAGGCGAACATCGTCGCCAAGGGTAAAGCGGTATTCTCCGGTCTTGCGCCGGTTCTCCATCTGGGCGGCGGCTTGCCGCAATTCTTCCTGCGCTGCTTCCCGCAGAGCGCGTTCCGCATCCCGCAGCGCACGCTCGGCAGCGTATTTTGCCTGCCGTTCGGCCTGCTCCTGCTGATAGGTGGGAAGGTGTGCAAGCTGCGCTTCGTTCAGATACCGGCCTTGCGTGATGAGCGCGTCGATACGCCGGGTCACCTGCGGCCAGGTGAGCGTTAGCTTTTCGTAGGGCTTCATGGCGCGCCCACGGGAAAAGGTTATGCCTTTACCATCGTGGGACTCATCGTAGCCCTTGCGTCCAAATCCGCCTGTGCCATACTCTTTTCTGAGAAATGAGGCCTTTTCAGCGGCGGTATGCTGTTCTGCAAAGTAGAGATAGATGCGGTATTTGCCGTGCTCAACGCCGCTGCCGCCTGTAAGCATACGGTCGATCTCATCTTCGGTGATGAAATAATCGGCGTCCGTGTGGACAATAGGCGCGTTGGCTTGAAAGTCTATGGGTTCACTGTCAAGAGCGGCAAGCCGTTCCATGAGCCTGCCGATTTTGTGGTTATGGTAGCGTAAAGCATTTCTATCTTGTGCGTACCGCTCAGCCAGAGACGAAAGCGCCGCAAGATATGCTTCGCGCTGCTCCGCATCCGCAAGTTCCTGCGCAATACGGACGGTATCCTCCGGGAAGCCTCGCTTGAAAACCGTTTCCTCCAGCAAATGCCCGCCTTCTATATCCCTGTCCAGATACCATAGCCGCTCGGCAATTTCTTTTCGCTCGTTTTCGTTGACGCGCTGCAAATCGTCGGCGGACATATACCGCCCAAGCTCCAGCAGTTCACGGGTGCGCCTTGCGGCCTCCTCCCATGTAAGCAGGCGGCTGTTTTCGGAGCGGGCGCGCTTGCCCTGCGCTATGCGGACGCCATTTTCATCCCACCATGCGGCGATCTGCCCCTCGGCAGTGTGGATACCAAGCCCGCCTGTGTCATATTCCTCACGCAGAAATGCCGCCAGTTCCTCATCCGTATGGCCTGCCTGGACGTATGCGCAGATGCGGAGGTTTCCGTTTTCTTCGTTGCCCGCGCTGCAAAACACCTCGTCAATGGCCTGCTGGGATACGGACAAAAGCGAAAGCTGTCCGGATTGCGCCTCCCGGATATTGCCCATCTGCGCCTGTATGGTGGGAAGCGCAGGTTCGCCGCCTGCAATCTCGCTGTCAAAAAGCGTGACCTGTTCCGTTTGCACAAGCTCGCCCTGTTCAAGCAAATGCCCCGTAAACTCGTTGATAACGCTCCAATTAAAAAGTGACTCCGATGTGCGGGAGAGATATGAGCCTTCCCACATAAGCAAGCCGTTTTTCTGCCTTTTATAGCCAACACGGACGCCATCTACAAGCAGCTCTGTGTATGCGTCATCAAACGCCTCGCTCATATAATGGGAACGGACGTCGTAATCGGCATTTTGCCGGTAAAACGCCGCGATGTCAGCAGGAGCATGGCCTTTGGTGTAAAACGCCTTCTTCAAAGCGCCAAAAATAAGGTTTTCAGATAAAAAAGCGGGGAGCTTTGTGCTCTCCGCCTTTTCTGATTTTTCCTCCGTTAGCTGTATATCAAGTCGTTCAGTACCATTTCCTCTGCTCGGTTCTTGATGTTGTTCATCCTGCCCACCCAAGCCATCTGGTCGGCTGCTTTCAAGACTTCCGTCACGCCCTCGGCTTCCGCCATTTGCTGCATCGTCTGCTCCACCTGCGTCCGCGCGGTCTGGTCTATCTCCAAAAGGTGCGCTTGCAGCGTTCCGTTCAGCACCAGCCCCGCGTAAGTCCCTTTCCTGTGTTCCTTCAAAAACCTCTTGCGCAGCATCCCGTACTTGCCCAGCGGCTCCTTCGGCTGCTCTCCCAACGTCAGGTCGGGGATGAGGTAATTGGCCTCCTGTCTGTAAGTCAGTTCCATATCGCGCACTCCTTTCGATTTCTTTTTCAAGTTCATTGTCCAATACCGGCGCGGGATTTGCAAATGTGCCGCGCTCTTTTTCTATGAATTTTACCGTGCGTTCGATTTGCCTGAGCGCCATCTCTGAAATGTCGCTTACGGCGGCTCCAAGCTGGGCGGCGGTTTCAAGGGTGTCAAAAAGGGAGATCGCCAGCCAGTCATCCTCGGTGATATGGTCTGTGGACAGGCCAAGCCGTGAAAATATCACATACTCAACGCTGGTGGCGACCGCAATGTGCAAAAGCGCCTGCATGGTAATATCGTCGGTGTCGGCAAACTGGCTTCCATCGGCTACTGAAGCGAGAGCGGAAACATAGTCCCCTAAATTATCCTCCACCGCGTTTTCAATAATGCTGTGAAGCTGTCTGGCAAAGTCCTGCTCCGCTGCAATTTCGCCAAAGTGGTTTTGCAGTTCCTCAGAAACCTGCTCAGCATATTCCGCCCGGAATTGCCAAAGCTGTAAGGGGCGGCTGTACGGGGTTTCCCGCGTATCCGCCGCGTCGAACACATATTTGAGCCGTGGATATGCGCCGGTAGTGTCGATGAGCGCGATGCCCTTTGCGCCCGGTTTCACCCAACGATGATATACGCTTTTGTTCCATTGCTCTATCTTGGCGCAGGCGGTGGCGTCGGGCCGTTGGGCATAAATGAGAAGCTGCTCCTCGAAGGGGTATTTATAAAGCCGCGCCGCCGCCCGAAGAAACGCCTGCCATTCTTCGGGGCTGCTGACGATGCGCTGCCCGGTTTCCCGTGACAGCGCCGCAAGTGTCTGTATTCTGTTGGGCATGAGGGCCTCCTTTCTATCTTACCGGCTCATCCCGGCGCTTGTCCAACTGACACAGGTTGCCCGTTTCGTCATATTGGCGCGAGCGAGCATTCTCCGCCAAGTCCCGCACCTCGTCGTCAATGCGCTTCCTATAATCCTCATACGCCGCCGTTTTCTCGTTGAAATAGTGACCCCAAAAGAAATGCTCCGGGTCTGCCGCACGATATTGCCATGTCACATACGGGGATGGGGCTGTTTTGCTTTCGCCGACCGCAAAGCCCTGTTCGCCAACAGTAAAGCGGTCGATAATGGTATATCCCGCATTGATGGTTTTCATGTTCTTCCTCCCATATCAAGCAAGAGGGAAACGGGAGAAAAACGCCCGTTTCCCTTGGCTTTTTGTTACTCGTCCAGCTCGTCAAACTCGAACAAAGCAACATAGGTAATGTTGCTTTTGTTATACATGCAGTCGTGGTTGGTAAAATAATACAGGTCTAATTTGGTGTATATTCCTGCCTGCAATGTGCGTTCAAAGGAGATACCGTTGGAGGTGGTTCCATAGTCCAACTGATCCCATTGTCCCGTTAATCTGTTGTATCCGCGTACCCGTCCAAAGTCCTGCCCGTAATGGCCGTCCACGGGTGGAACGATGAACTTATAATAAATCAACGTTGCATCTTCAATGCCGGGCTCGGAAAGGCTGCTGTCCGGGCCGGTCAGCATGAGATTACCCGCGCGGTTGGGGTCGCCCATGAGGAACATGATGCGCTTCGTGGGGCTTTCCGCACCGAAAGCGTCCACGGCCTTCACCTTCACGATCTGCCTGCCGTCGGGGTAGGCATACGTTTCGCTGGGGCGGTTCTCCCAAATGTATTCCAGCGTGTCCCCGTCCGGGTCAACTGCGCTTGCGGTCATGGTAACGGTGTTGCCGGGTAAAATGAACGGTTCTGCTGGAGTGCGGGTGATGACGGGACGCTCCGGGGCTTGGTTGGTGATCTCAAAGGGTACGTCAGCCCAATCGGAATATGCGCCGAAGCTGTCCCGCGCCCGGACGCGGGCGGTGTATGCGCCAAGCGTGTAATAATCATCTGCTGCGCGGTTTTCCCACTCATAGGTCACGGAGTCGCCGTCCGGGTCGGTGGAGGTTGCGTCGAAGGTCACATACGCCTTGCGGCTCACCACGTTGTCACGGTGGATGGTGGCAGCGCCAACCGGCGTATCCGGGGGCGTGTTGGGTACTTCAAAGGAAACGGGCGTCCATGATGAATAGTCGCCCACACTGTCCCGCGCACGGACGCGAACCATGTGGCTTCCCGCGGTGAAATAATCGTCACCCCGGCTCATCCATTCCAGCGTGACTTGATCCCCGTCCGGGTCTGTGGCAGTAGCCGCAAACTCGATGAGCACCTTGCCGCTGTTGCGTGTGGCGGTGACGGTGGCGCTGCCCTCCGGGGCGTTGGGACGCTGGTTTACCACGCGGATTTGACGGGTTTCCGAGAACACCCGCCCGGTGTGCGTGTCCCCAACGCTGGCGGTAACGCTGTATATGCCAAGTGCCGGGAAGGAAAGCGAACCGCCATCATTGCTCAGGGTTCCGGTATGCTCCGCTGCCGCGCCGCCCTGTTCCACGCTCCATGCTATGGTCTGTCCATCGAGATAGGTTTCACCCATCTGAACGGTGGCGTCTATGTTGCGGTAGGTTGTGACGGGGAGCGTAAAGGGGATTCGCATGAGCGGATATATGGTTATCTCCGCTGTGTAAGCTTTGCCAGCATTCGCTTTGCCGGTCAGCGTATACTTTCCTGCTTGCCGGAAAGTGATGAAACCGCCGCTGTCCGCAAGCGTCCCGGAAAAAGCGTCCGCAAGTGCAAGGGCTTGGTTATCCTTGGCGATGCTCCACACAATCGTCCCGTCTACGCCCTCCAGCACCTCAACATCCACAACGGTGTCGGTGTAGGCCGTTTTGGGCAAGCCAAAGGCAAATTTGCCAACCGCTATGATTTCGATTTGCTGGGAAACGGTCACGGTTTTGCCCGCGCTATTTTGCGCGGTGGCGGTGAGCGTGTACGTTCCCGGCTCACCAAAAGAAATGCTGCCGCCGTTTGCGTTGAGCGTACCTTGATAGGCTCCACTTGTCTGTATGCCGAGAAAACCGCCCTTGGTCAAGCTCCAGTTTACGGCAGCCACGTTTTTTGACGATGGATTGACCACCACCTGCGCTCCCACATTGGCAACAGAGGGCAGGCCGAAGTCAAAGGCCGGTGCGGTGGAAGCCGCTTGCTGCGGCTTGGGCGTCGTGCTGCCGCTTGGCAATGAGGGTACGCCCGCCGTTGGCTTGGGCGTCGGCGTTGGCGTGGGGATCGGTGTTGTCGTGGGCGTAGTAGTGGGCAGCGCCGGGGCCGTGATTTCGGTGGGCGTTGTCGTGGGCGTAGGCTGCGGTGTGGGAATGGGCGTTGGCTCCGGCGTCAGCGTCGGCGTATGCAATACCTCAATTACGGTTGTCGGCTCCGGCTCCTTTTGCCGGTTCGCGTTGCAGGATACCACCAATACGATGATCGCAATCACCAACAGCAGGCAAGCTCCGCCCACGATAAGGAGCTTGGTGCGTCTGTCTAATTGTTCCATGTGCGTTGTCCTTTCTTGCATGAGCAAAGCCGCCCATTTGCGAACGGGCGGCTTCACCTTGTATTTATGTGACTTTTACATTATAGGCTTCCGCGCTTTTTTCTCCATCGCACCAGCGCCGCAACGCCGACGCCTGTGCCGATCAGCACGGTCAGCCCTATGGCAATGACCACGTTGAACTTATCTGCGTCGATGCCCAGCTTTACCTGCGGGGTGTTGGTAACGACCACTTCCTTGGGCGTTTCGCTGGTGGTATTCACGGTGATCTCTACCGCAACAGGCGGCGCGGGGAAGAAATTGGCGGGGACAACGGTTTCCTCGATTTGGTACTTCCCGGCTGGCAGACCGTAGATGAGCGCGGTGCATTGTTCGCCCGCCGCCTGTATGGTGGTGACGTTACCCTGCGGGTCGTACCAATATACGCCGTCCTTTACGGTGAACCTGAGAGGCGTGGAAAGCGCGCCCTCGGCCTTAATCGCAAAGCCAGCGCCCGCAAGGGGCTTTTGCGTTTTGCTGTGTACCTTGCTGATTTTGAGGGCGAGGGGCAGGTCAACCACGGCAAGGGAGGTTTCCGCTATGGTATGCTTTTTCATATCCTCGGTCTGTGCCGCAAGCGCGGTATGCAGCACCACCTCCGTGCCTACCTCCGTGGCGATTGGCGCGGCAATGCTGTACCCGTTCGGCCCTTCAACCTCCGTCACGGTCACTTTCCCGGCGGGTAAATAGCAAATGACTGCCTGCGCTTTGTCCCCGGAAAGTTCTAACACCTCAATGCCCGTCTCGCCCTGCTTGGCGGGATGATAGGTTCCGTCCTCCTGCTTTACCAGCTTGATGACGTTCCCTTTTTCATCCGTCAGCTTGAACTTCGCACCCTTTAGGGGCTGCTTCGTGACACCATCCTGCTTTTCCAGCAGGAAGCGGGTGGGGATGTTGGAAACCGTGAACTGCAAGGGCTGTGCTTTGGTGTGCTCGCTGGTCAGCTCAAACTCTATGCCCGTCAGGGTGATGTACCCGGAAACCGCGTCCTCTTTTAGCTGATATTTGCCCTGCGGAAGATACTCGATGCGCGCCTTTCCTGTTTTCCCGTCCAGCGTCAGCTTGTCCACGGTTTCCACTGTAGTGAGGGAGGCGGCGTCCGCGCTGTCGGTTGCCGTTGCTGGAGCCTTATCCGCGGGGCGATAAGTGCCGTCCGACATACGGGCCAGCTTCACCGCTTTGCCCGCGCTGTCCAATAGAGTAAAACTTGCCGCCATGGGCTGCTTTGTGTAAGCGTCCTGCTTGTATATCTCCACAGCAAGGGGTTCGTTTTCCACCGTGACGATTTTAGGCAACGTCACGATATTTTCATCCGATATGGTAACGCTCACGGGAGCAGCCACGCCGTACCCGGCATACGGCTGTTCCACAAGCGACAACACGCCCTGCGGGACATACAGTATGGTTGCCTTGCCTTCCGCGTCCGTCAAAAACGTGTCCGCACCTTCTTTGGATGTGCGGTAGCGTCCATCCTCGCCCAAAGTGAAGTGCAACGCTTTACCCTCCGCGTTGAGCAGCTTAAAAGGCACTTTTGCCAAAGGCGCTTGACTTTCCTTATCCACCTTGAACACTTCCAGTGCAAGGGGCTGGTTTTCCACGCCGACCACGGTAGGGGTATCGCCCGTGTTCTCATTGGACACGGTGAAGGTCACCGGCTCGACCTTGCCAAAGCCGGGGTTATTCGTTTCAGCTAAGGTATAGCTGCCTGCGGGGATGGCAAGAAGGCGTGCCTTTCCGTTTGCCCCGGTCTGAAAAATGGCGCTGCCCGTTTTGCTAACGCGGTATTCGCCGTCTGATACCTTTTCAAACAACAGCGCCGCGCCGTTCGCGTCCAACACCTTGAAGTTGACGCCCGCAAGGGGTTCGCCGGTCAGCCCGTCCGTCTTTGTGACCTCCGCCGCAAGGGGCTGATTGGTCAGCGGCACGGGTTTGGGAGCCGACGTTGTCGTTTCGTCCGTCACAACGATTTGTGTGCCATTCTCCGGCAATGCGTAGCCGGGGCCGGGCATGACCTCAACCAACTCATATTCCCCAATGGGCAAATACGCAATGGTTGCGCCGGTAGCGGGAACGGTGAAGGTTTCGCTGCCCTTGCTGTCGGGCTTGAACCAGCCCGTTTTGCCCGTGATTGCTGAGAGCTTTATGGTATTGCCCTCGACGTTAATCAGCTTGAACGTCGCGCCGCCGATAGCCACGCCATTCTCTGCGTCAGCCTTGGATATGTGGATGGCGGTCACGCCGTTTTTCATATTGGCCTTGGAAGGCGCGGTGGAGATATTCGTTTCGGAAACCGTAACGCTTACGTCCGCCGCCTTGGTGTAGCCGTCCTTTACGCTCTTTTCCCCGATGGCGTATTGCCCCGGTTCTATCTGCGTTATGGTGGCCATGCCCTCGTAGGTGGTGAAGGTTTCATAACCGTCCGCGTCTGGCTTATATACGCCGTTCTTCACTTCTTTGAGCTTGACGGTTTCGCCCTCGCTGTTTTTGAGGATGAAGGTGCAGCCGTCCAGGGGCTTATCCGTCAAACCATCGCTCTTGTCGAATACCAGCGTCAGAGCGTAATCCTGCATATTGATTTTCGCGGCGTTGGATACGTCATTATTTGCTGTTACGGTAACGCTTTTCGGCGCGTCCTTCGTGTAGCCGCTGGGCGCGGTCACTTCCTCAATGGTGTATTTTTGCGGCGTGAGGTAGCGGAACACGGCCTCGCCGCCCTTGGTCACGAATGTTTCCGCGCCTTCCGCGTCCGGGCGATAGCTGCCCGGCTCGATTTCTTTTAGCTTGACTACCGCGCCCGCTTCATCCAGCAAGCGGAATATGCCGCCGTCAAGCGGTTCTTTGGTCACGGCGTCGGCCTTGGAAAACTCCAGCGTAGTCGGGTCGTTCTGAAAACGCACCGTTATGGGATTACTGATTCCGTTTTGCTGCGTGACTTCAACGGGAATATCCTTGGGTTGCGCGTACCCAAGCCCCAACGATGCGGTTTCCCGCAACACATATTGTCCTTCGGGGATGTAATAGATGGCGGCAGTCCCATCCGCGCCTGTGGCAAAGCCCGCCGTGCCAGCCTTGTCGTAATGGTAAACGCCGTCCCCATGCTTTGAGAAGGTCACTTCCTGTCCCGCGCCGTTGAGCAAAGTGAAGGGGATATTGGGGAGCGTTTTGCCCGTGAAGCTGTCCACCTTGGTCAATACGATGGCGAGAGGCTCGTTCACAGCCTTGATATTCGTGATTTCAGAGAGGGTGAAGCTGTTTCCGCCAAGCTCGGCGTACCCCTCGGCGTTGGGTTCAAGTATGTTGTATTTACCCGCCGGGAGATAGAGAATTGTGGCTTTGCCCGTATCGTCTACGGTAAACCCGTCCGTGCCTCCTGCGTCAGGGCGATATGTGCCATCCACCGCCTTTTTAAGCAGCACCGGGTTTCCCGCGCTATCCCGAAGCAGGAATGTGACGCCGGGCATGGGCTGCTTGGTATATCCGTCCGTTTTCACCACATTGACCCGCGTGGGCGCGTTTTTAATATCCACCGTGCCATTGCCGGTGAGATTGATGTTGGTTGAGCCTGCGCCCACATATCCTCGGCTTGGCGTGGAGGTTTCGGTCAGCGTATACGTTCCGCCGGGCAGCCCCGTGATTTTCGCCGTGCCGCCGTTAGTCGTGAATGTGCTCGCGTTGCCGCCCGCCGTATATTGTCCTGCGCCGGTCTGCGTCAGGCCGATGACCGTGCCGCCCTGTGAAAGCTGGAACACAGCCCCGTCCAACGCGGCGTCTGTGTAATTGTCCGTTTTACGAACCGTGAGGTCGTAGAAGCTGCCCGTGATGTAGACATACCCGCTGTCCGGCGTACCGCCTGCGGTAAGCTCCGCCACAACAACCTTCTGCTTACTTGTGGAGGACGGCTCATACCAATAAAGCAGCGCGCTGTTGGCGGTGGCGCTGGCCTTGGATTGAATGAACAGCGACACCTGCGCTCCCGATAGGGAGGTAGGCGCGGTGATGGTCAGCTCGTCGTAGCTGCCGCCTGTGTAGCCTGAAATCTGTACCTGGCTATGGCTTGGCTGAATGGTGTAGCCGTCCGGGGCGGTTACGGTCAATTCGGCGGATAGCTGTCCTCCGATGAGCTGCCATGTGAGATTAACATCCGAAACGACGATCTCACCACCAGTACCGCCGCCTGTTGTCGCCCCGGCGCGGGCATATTGAAGTAGCTGCATACAGAAGGCCCAACAGTCAGCGGCGTCGCTCTTTGCCCGCACCTTGCTGGAGTCGGTGGGGTCGGCCATGAAGTTATAGCCAACGCCCGCGCTCTCTTTTATCCAGAAGCGGATGGCGTTGGCCGTGGCGTAGTGGGCTTTGTTTGCGCCAATTCCCCCGGTGGTGATGGGATAGCCATGGTCGATGATGGCCTGTATGCCTGTGATGGTAGTGCTCGAAAAGATTGCTGCGGCATTGAAATCCGTGTACTGCGTGGAGCTTGAGGGCGGGTCCTTCATGTGCTCGATGCAATAGGCGAAGTTGCCGCTTGCGTCCCGGTGAACCGGGGTATTCAGGTCGTTCCAGCTTCCGTTGTAGTATTCAAAAAAATCATACGGAATGTCCTCGTCCGAAATGGTGGTGGTCGCCGCAAGCGCCGGGGCTGCGATACCCAGCAGCAGAACGACCGCCAGCAGTAGGGACAGGGTTCGCTTCAAGTGGTTCATGGTTGATAACTCCTTGCATTTATTTACCTGCCGGGAAAAAAGAAGGGGGGCTCGTAGCCCGCAATCGCAAGCGGACAAGGAGCGCCCCGTATGTTAAGCTCCCAAGCAGCTTAGGAGCGGTATGTTCATTTCCCGGCTGGTATTGTTTTTTTCGGCTGGTAATAAGGGTTGGGGGTTGTAGGGGGAAGGGGGCGGAGCTGAGCGCCGCCAGTGATGTGCTGCCAAATTACCTGTTACCCCCTTGGTGCAGGCTGTTGGTCGTATACGATACATTTGTCGAGCGGGCATTGTTGCTGGACTGCGTTCCAGTAAAGGCAATGGGGACAATCCCGTTCCCGGCTGGTCTTGCCCGGCTTTCGCCGGTAATTAGGCTTTTGTCGCATGAGCCGCTCGTATGCAAGGTCTTTTCCTTCGGTAAAGTTCAAATCGTCACCTCCTTCGCACGAAAAAAGCGCCCATTGTTGGACGCTTTAAATTTTATCTGCTATATTCTTTCGCCTGCCTGTCCCGCTCCAGCTTTTTATAGTAGAAGTCAAGGGCTTTTACGATGGTTTCCTCCATTTTATGCAACGGTGTATCGGGGGTGAAATACTTCGCCAGCCGTTCCCGTGGCAGCTTAAAAACTTCCTTCTGATTGGGCTTTTCCTCCCGCATGACCAAATCAATCCCGTTCTTATCCAATATTCCCTCTTTTGCTGCTTGTTTGAGCCGCTGCGCCTGTGCCAAAGACGGGGTGCTGTCGTAGGCTTCCATGAGGTCAAGTAAGTCGGTTTGCTGTTCGTGAGACAAGTAGGAAAGCTCTACGGCAGGGTTCAGCGCGATTTTTCTATCGTCTACCATGGTAAGGAGGGGTTGGATTAGCTCAGTTAGGCGGATATAGCGTTGGACTTGTCGCCCGCTTTCACCGCTGTTTTTTCCCACAATATCTGCACTTTCTAAATTCCCGACAACTTGTCGGGAATTATCTTTAGATGGTCTACCTGCCTGTCGGCGTATAGCCTCCAGCTTCATTTTATAGGCGAAAGCTCGCTCGCTTGGAAAAAGACTTTCCCGCTGCAAGTTTGCATCTACCATCTGGATGATGGCTTCATCCCGCGTCATTTCTTTGACGATGACCTTCATGTGCGTAAGGCCCGCCATACGACAAGCGCGGTGGCGGCGGTTGCCGGACACAAGCTCATATTCACCGGGCTTATCCTCCAATGGCCGCACCAGCGCCGGGGTAAGCTGCCCATACGTTCTAATGCTTTCTGCCATATCCCGCAGCGATTGGTCGTCCGTCACATGAAATGGATGGTCGGCAAATTCATGAAGCTGGGACAAGGCAATCTCCTGGATTTGCTCCCCGCTGCCCTCGGCAGGGGTAGGAGGCAGGCCGAACAGGTCATCTAATGTGCTGATCTTGGGCTTTTTTGTGTTCGTGCTCACGGTTTCCAATCTGCATGACCTCCTTTGTGAGTGCTTCGTATGCTTTAGCAACGCGCCCGTTTGGGTCGTAGGCGTAGATGCTTTGGCCCTTTTCAGGCACTTCGGCAGCGCGGATGGCAAAGGGTATCTCGCTTTTGAACACCCGCACAAGTGAGCCGTAAGCGTCCCGCACGGCTCGGATGGTGTTGCGGGAAAGGTTCGTGCGGCTGTCCACCATGGTCATAACGATACCGTCCACCTGCAAGCGCGGGTTCAAGTTCCGCTTTACTCTGCCAATGGTCTTGAACAGCGCGTCCATATCGTCGGCGGCGAGGATATGCGCCTGCACGGGAATAATCACGCTGTCGGCAGCGGTCAAGGCGTTGACTACTGTTAGGCCCAATGAGGGGCGGCAGTCGATAAGAACGTAGTCGTATTTGTCTTTTACCATATCGAGGTATTGTCTAAGGATGGTTTCGCGGCTCATGCTGTTCACCAATGTGACCTCCGTAGCCGCAAGGCTGGCGTTGGCGGGAATGAAGTCTATGCCCTCTGTATGCTGCCTAATGGGAGCGGTGTACTCAAAATCAGGGTAGGTATCTTCATCTGAGTGGGCAATGAGATAGTCCATGACGGTTGAAATAGTGTTGGTCAGTTCTCTTGGATTTTTAACGCCAAGGCATTTGCTCAAATCCCCTTGCGGGTCGGCGTCCAAAAGAAGCACGTTCTTTCCCTGGCGGGCAAGGCCAACGCCAAGGTTCACGGTGGTGGTGGTTTTCCCTACGCCCCCTTTTTCATGGGCGCAGGCGATTACTTTGGTCATGCGCGGTTCCTCCTTTGTAATTATGGGTATGGGAATAGAGACAGAACGGCACTCTATCTGAAACGTAATCCCATGCGGTATGATGTTGTTTTTTCTTTCAAAATTGGAAATACAATGGTTTTTCGGTTAACAATCAGAGGGAAAACATTACGGTTAACAATCAGAGGCAGGGTGAAATGGGGTGCATGAGGGCGTTTTGCCAAGTTTTTTGAAAATGACAAAAGCCCCAAATCTTTAGAGATTTAGGGCTTTTCTTTGGCTCCCCCTGTTGGACTCGAACCAACGACACTGCGGTTAACAGCCGCATGCTCTACCGACTGAGCTAAGGAGGAATATTCAGTTTTTCGTTCCCCGCCTTCCGGTATGCGGGCGATACACACGCTCTACCGACTGAGCTAAGGAGGAACGGAACGAGTGTTATTATAAGGCATCAGGACATAAAAAGCAACCCCTTTTTCAAAAAAAGTCCGATTGAAATTTTACTACCGCCAGGCGATTGTCTAAATGGACTTCATAGACTATAATAGTCCGATGTAAACTCAAATAAAACAATTGAAAAGAGAAGTATCGTGCGGAAGCTGTGTGAGAAAATTACAGATGAACTTGCGGGTCTCAGCGTGGAAAGCGGGCTCAAGCGCTGCTTCTTCATGTCCAACGACCACATATCGCGTCTTAAGCGCAGGCCGGAGGGCATAACTTTAAACGGCAAAAAGGCCTATACTACGGCTACTTTATCGGCTGGCGACATGCTTTGCGCCGAGATATGCGACGGGGAGGCGGTGCGGCCAACGCCCATGGATATGCCGCTCGTGGTGCTTTATGAGGACGAGGATATAATAATAATAGACAAGCCCGCCGGTGTTGCGGTACACAGCTCTACCCGCAACCCGGAGGAGCTTACGCTGGAAAATGCTTTTTCCGCGCGATTAAAAGAAGGAGAGAACTTTCACCCGGTAAGCAGGCTGGACAGGGGCACGACGGGAATAATGACGATAGCCAAGAACGGCTACATGCACCACAGGCTCAAGCGCATAATGCACACAGAGGAATTCAGGCGGGAATACGTGGGAATATCCGTAGGACGTGTGGAGCCGGAGAGCGGCAGGATAGAGCTGCCTATAGGCTTTGAGCAAGGCTCCAGATACAAGCGTGCTATCCAACCTTTGGGATCGCCCGCGCTTACTGAGTACAGAACGCTGCAATGCAACAATGGTTTTACGCTGCTGCGGCTCATACCGCATACCGGCCGCACACATCAGCTTAGGCTGCACATGTCCGCCATAGGTTATCCGCTGGCGGGAGACTGGCTTTATGGCAGGGAGGACAGGGAACTGATAGCGCGGCCGGCACTGCATTCCTGCGAGCTGTGGCTGACGCACCCGCTGACAGGGGATAAGCTGCATATAGTGTCGCCGCCGCCGGAGGATATGCTGCGGCTGATGAGATGATAATTATAAATAGTGGAGACGGTTTTCCGCCTCCACGCTTTTTATTCGCCGACCTTTTTTATTATAACGACCTTATCCTTTACGGATATCTCGTATTGCGCCGAAACCTCCCATTCGGGTGTGCCGCCGATATATGAGGTGCCGTCGGGGAATGTGACGGTATGGCTTTCCGCAGATGAAAGGCTCAGGCCTATCCAGCACTCGAAATACGTATCTGACGGGTAGGTGAAGGAGATGTCGCCTACGTCTGTCAGGTAATATTCGCACTCGTCGCTTAGCGCCACTGAGGTGGGAGCGGAAAGCACGGAACGCTGGAATACAGAAACGGGACCGGCAGGGCCTGCAGGGCCGGTTTCGCCCTGAGGTCCCTGTGGGCCGGTTTCGCCCTGAGATCCCTGAGGGCCGGCTTCGCCCTGAGGCCCTTGAGGGCCTGTATCGCCCTTTGCGCCTTGCAGCGGCCCATTATTTACCCAGACGCTGTTTATGCCGTCCCAGATATATATATCGTAAGGCTGTGCCGAGCCTATGCCGTATGCGTCGCCGGCATAGGGCAGCGTTATGGCGGCCTCGAGAGCCGCCTGAGTGGCAAAATAGCCCAACACGGCAAAGCCTGAACCGGTGTCACCCTTTGGCCCCTGAGCGCCGTCTTTACCGTCAGCTCCGTCCTTGCCTGGCGCACCGTCCTGACCGGGGTCTCCCTTAGGACCCTGCGGGCCGCGTTCGCCTGCATCGCCCTTCGGGCCGGCCTCGCCGGTGTCACCCTTAGGTCCCTGAGGCCCTGCTGGTATGCCCAGCTCTATCACCTTGGCTCCGTCCGATTCGGTTACTCTGGCGGTAGGATCGGCGCCGCTTTGCAACATGGTAGCGGTTGCCCTGAGCTTGGAAAGCTTGTCATACAGCGCCTCTCGGCTGTTTTCTGCCGTTTGTCTGCCCTCCTCAGCAGCTTTGGCGCTCTCCATAAGCTCGTCCAGCGATGCCTTGAGGGAGGTGAGACCGTCCTGCATAGCTTTAAGCAGAGGGTATTCGGCAGACGCCTGCACGGTGCTGCTGTTTACTATGGCTTCACGGCAGATAAAGTTGAAGCGGGCGGTGGTGACGAGGGTAGAAAGGGAAGCGTCGGAGTATACCTGAAGCTCGCATTCCACAACACCGGGAGAGAACGAGGCGGGAAAAAGGTCTATGGCGACCTTGGAAGCATCGTCGGGCGAAATCGTGATGCCGCCGTTTTGGACTCCGCTGTCCTGAAGCGAGGTAGAGCCGTCCGCGCGGGAAAATGCGGCGATTATCCTGCAGCCCGTAAGGTCTACGGGGCTGTCTCCATCCATTAGGGTAACGTTGATCCTGTTGCCGTTGTCGCCGTTCACCACGGTAAAATCCCTGTGTGAGGAGGGCCTCTTGATATCGAGATCAACGTCGAATACCTTGTTTACTGACATATTGAAACCTCCTGATTTGATTCATTAGTCCTTCGCGGAGCGAGAGCGAAGGCAGCAAAACGCATCGAACAAACGTTTTATAAGTTAAGCTTAGTGCAATTTACGTGCTCAATCAATATGAAAAACGGCAATTGGTACCGATATGGGTACTGTGCTGGACAATGTTGCACAAACGGCGCTCTTTTTTCGCCCTTAAACCGCCCGGTAGGTGCGGCAAAGGAAGAACGTCTTGAAATGCGCCGGCATTTGGGGGATAATAAAACTAAAAAATAAAGGAGCTTGCCCCATGAGCATCGCAGACAGGGTATTCATAGAGAATTGCAGGGATATAATATCAAACGGCGTATGGGATACCGACAGGCCTGTGCGCCCAAGGTGGGAGGACGGCTCCCCCGCACATACCGTAAAGCTCTTCGGCGTGGTGAACCGCTATGATCTGTCACAGGAGTTCCCTATTATGACCCTGCGCAAGACAGGCTTCAGGAACGCAATAGACGAGCTTCTTTGGATATGGCAGAAGAAGTCAAACAACATACACGACCTGCACAGCCACATCTGGGACGCTTGGGCGGACGGCAGCGGCAGCATAGGCAAGGCCTATGGCTACCAGCTGGGGGTAAAGCACCACTATCCCGAAGGGGATATGGATCAGGTGGACAGGATACTTTACGACCTGAAGCACAATCCCGGCTCCCGCAGGATAATATCCAACATATACAATCACGCCGATCTTTCCGAAATGCGGCTGTATCCCTGCGCTTACAGTATGACCTTCAATGTATCTGGCAATCGGTTGAACGCCATATTGAATCAGCGCTCGCAGGATATGCTGGTAGCCAACAACTGGAACGTATGCCAGTATGCGGTATTGGTTTACATGATGGCTCAGGTAAGCGGCCTCGAGGCGGGAATGCTTATGCACGTGATAGCAGACGCACATATTTACGACAGGCATGTGCCGCTGGTGGAGGAGCTCATCTCCCGTGAGCCCCTGGACGCGCCGAGGTTCATTATTGATAAGAGCATAGACGACTTTTACAAGTTCACCGTGGACAGCTTCTCCCTTGAAGGGTATGAGTCTCACGGCAGTATAGGTAAGATACCGGTGGCGGTGTAGCGTATGGATATTATAGTTTGCATTGACAAAAATAACGGAATAGGAAAGGACGGCGGGCTGCTTTTCCGTATCCCGGAGGATATGGCGTATTTCAGGCGTATGACCGTAAACAAGACCGTAATAATGGGTCGTAAAACGCTGGAATCACTGCCAGGGGGCAGGCCGCTGGAGAACCGCCGCAACATAGTGCTTACCCGTAATAGGGATCGCGTGCCTGATGGGGCCGACGCTGTGAGCAGTATTGATGAGCTGAAGAGGGTGATAGGGAGTGACAAAGCCTTCGTCATAGGAGGGGAAAGTATCTATGCGATGCTGCTGGATTACTGCGAAAGGGCGTATGTAACGGAAGTGGAAGCGTGCGGCAATGCAGACCGTTTCTTCCCGGATATACGGAATATGCCTGCATGGAGCCTGGAGGAGCAGGGCGAGGAAAGGGAGCATGGCGGATTAAAATACAGATTTAACGTTTACAAAAACCACTCGATCAAAGAGCTTTAAAATAAAAACCCCTCTTATCGGGCAGTATAAGCCGGAGAGAGGCGTTTTTTATGATAAAGTCTATAATATACTGGAGCAATTACGGAAGCACTCAGCGATATGCGGAGCTTTTGTCTAAAAATATGGGGATACCCGCGTCGCCGCTGCATAATGCCGGCGCTTCTGACGGCGAGGCTTTTTATCTGGGCTGCGTTATGGATGGGCGCATAAGGGGATATGCCTGCGCAGCGGCGAGGTTTCGGATAGCGGGGGTCTGCGCCGTGGGCCTTGAGGAGAAGAGGGCGGATACCGTATTTGAGCTGAGGAGAAATACCGGCATTGTGGACAGCCGGATAAGGATATTTTACGCGCGGGGGGCATTTGACAAGGACAAGCTCAGCCCTGTACACAGGCTCATGCTCAGGGGCGCAATGGAGAGCATGGAGGGAAGCGCAAAGTATGCGGCCATTCTTGAATTGATGCAAAAGGGCTGCGACTTTGTATCCGAAGAAAACATACGGCCGGCGGCAGAATGGATAATATGGCGGAATAAGACGAACGGGCAAAAATAACGCAGTATTCAGCCGCACATGGCAAGGCAGATTACGCCGGCAATACAGACGATATTGAGCAACAGCAGCAGCGGCATGCCTATTACAAAGGATTTATGCTTTGTCTTGTGGCGGAAGGCCAGCATACCGAAAATACCGCCCAGCGCGCCGCCCATGGCTGCAAGAAGAAAAAGCGTCCGCTCGGGTATGCGCCACTTTCCGGCACGGGCCTTGAGCTTATCTATGCCCATCGCCATGAAGCAGGCGAAGGACATTACGGAGCACCATATTATAATTATTCCGCTAAAGGGTATCTTCATGGCCCTTCCCATCCTTAAAGAGCTCTATTCCGATAGGCTCGTCGTTCCATGGGGGCAGCTTCAACCTGTCCCACATGCCGTATTTGTGGGTATCCGCTATGGCGTTCATTATGCGCTCGTCCGCATCCGGCATGAGCTTTGTAAAGTAACGTATTATATCCTTCATTTCCTCCCGCTTGGTGTGGCCGGCCACGGGGCAGTTGGGCTTGCGGATGGGCAGTTCCAGCCGCTTTGCTACGGAAAGGGCATACTTTTCCGGCAGGAATATGAGCGGGCGTATTACGGACACCTGCTGCCTGTCCAGATATGTCACAGGGCCGAAGGTGTTGAGGCGGCTCTCGTAGAGCAGGCTCATAAAAAAGGTTTCTATTACGTCGTCGCGGTTGTGGCCGAGGGCAACGAGGTTGCAGCCGTGGGCGTGGGCGTAGTCGTTAAGCGCGCCGCGGCGGAACTTGGCGCACAGGGCGCAGGGGTGGGACTCTTGGCGGATATTGAACACGACGTCGCCTATGTCCGTTTTGAGTATCTCAAAGGGCACGCCTATGGATTCGGCAAAGTCCGCGACGGGCTGATAATCCTGATCCGATATGCCGAGATCCAGCATAACGCCTATCAGCTCAAAGGGGGTATGGCAGAACTTCTGATAGAGCTTCAGGCCGTAGAGCAGCAGCAGGCTGTCCTTGCCGCCAGATACGCCGACGCATATCTTGTCGCCGGGATGTATCATGCGGTATCTTTCATCGGCACGTCTTATGCAGCCGAGAACACGCTTCATAATAAAAATACCTTTCAAATAACGATATACAAAGCATTATAACCCAAAAGAGGCTATTGACGCAACGCAATAGTTTGTGCTAATATATACCGCGAAAACCGAATATGCCTTATCAAGAGTGGTTGAGGGAACGGCCCTGTGAAACCCGGCAACCTGCCAATGCGGCAAGGTGCCAATTCCGTCGGCGATATGCCGGAAGATGAGCTAACGAAAAGTGAACCTCATCTGCGTATGAGGTTTTAATTTTTGTTCGGAGGAAATTTGAATCAATGAAGCGACTTTTTACATCTGAATCGGTCACAGAGGGACACCCCGATAAGGTATGCGACAGCATATCCGATGCAGTGCTGGACGCCTATCTCGCACAGGATCCCTATTCACGCGTGGCATGTGAGTGCGCCGCCACCACCGGCACCGTAATGGTAATGGGGGAGATAACCTCAAAAGGCAGCGTGGACGTTAAGGACATAATACGCCGCACAATAGACAGTATAGGCTACAACAAGCCAGAATACGGCTTTGACTGCAACGAGCTTGAGCTCATAGTAAAGCTGGACGCACAGTCGCCCGATATAGCCATGGGAGTGGACAAGTCTCTCGAGGCCAAGGATGGGGATAACGACAGGCTGTTTTCCACCGGCGCGGGGGATCAGGGCATGATGTTCGGCTTCGCCTGTGACGAAACTGAGGAGCTTATGCCCTTGCCTATAGCCCTTTCCCATAAGCTTACCATGCGCCTTACAGAAGCACGCAAGAGCGGCGAGCTGAGCTATCTCAGGCCGGACGGCAAGAGCCAGGTCACGGTAAGCTATGAGGAGGGCAGGCCGGTATCCATAGACGCGGTGGTGCTCTCCGCCCAGCACGACCCGGAGATCCCCATGGAGCAGCTCCGCAGGGATATAAGGGAAAAGGTGATTTTGAAGGTAATACCCGAAAAGTACCTCACCCCGGAAACAAAGATATTCGTGAACCCCACCGGCCGCTTTGTCATAGGCGGCCCAAAGGGAGACAGCGGCCTCACCGGGCGTAAGATAATAGTAGATACCTATGGCGGATACGTACCCCACGGCGGCGGCGCGTTCTCGGGCAAGGACCCCACCAAGGTGGACAGGAGCGCGGCCTATGCCGCGCGCTATGCCGCCAAGAACATAGTGGCGGCGGGGCTTGCAAGGCGCTGCGAAATACAGATAGCCTATGCCATAGGAGTAGCGGAGCCGGTATCCGTTTACGTCGACACAAAGGGCACCGGGATAATACCCGATGACGAGATACAGCAAAAGCTTCTCAGGTGCTTCGACTTCAGGCCGGAGGCCATAATAGAGCGACTGGAGCTGAGGAGGCCCATTTACGGAAAGACCGCAGCCTACGGCCACTTCGGCAGAACGGATATAGACCTTCCCTGGGAGCATACCGACATGGCAGAAGCGCTGAAAAAAGCATAATTGCAAATGTTTTGCAAAAAGGGGCCGGCGAAGTTGATTCCCGGACCCCTTTGAGGTTATAATCTACATATAAAACAGACGAGGAGGAAGTATCAGTGGTTCGTGTCATCTTCGGCGAAAAGGGGACGGGCAATTCAAAGCGCATTATCCAAATGGCAAATGACTCGGTAGATGAAACTCAGGGCAGCGTGGTATTTATTGACGCGGAGGGCCAGTATCTTTTCGATCTCAAGCATGCGATACGCTTTATAGACGCGGGACACTACAACATAAACAGCCCCAAGATGTTCTACGGCTTCCTTGCGGGCATAGCGGCTCAGGATTTCGATCTTCAGAGGATATACGTGGATGGCTTCAGGAAGCTGGTAAAGCACCCGCTGAATGAACTGGAAGCAATGTTCGCACAGATACAGGATTTTGCGGATAAGAGCGGTATAGACATATTCATAGGCGTCAGCGAAGATGGGGGAGAAATGCCCCATTACCTGAAAAAATATGTGTGCGGATAGCTATATTATATAAAATTATACGGAATTGAGCGGCACGAGCGCCGCTCTTTGTTTTAGTGTGGTACCATCAGTTGACAAGAGCACACAAGCCCTAAAGGCTTGTTTTGGGACGCTCCTGCGTTCTCGTCGCTTGTATTACATCCAGTAGTACTGCGCTCCTCGGCCTTGGATCGCCCTCAAAACAAGCTCTTTAGGGTCTTCGAGTTTTAGAAGCCAAAGAGTATGGCAGAACAAGGAGGACGAGTGCAGAAATACTGGTTGTATTTCAAATGAGAACGACACAGTTATGCCGTGCTGTTTGGCTTATAAAACCTTGTGTGTCCTTATCAACTGATGGTATAATTACAGAAACATTTTGGATTTTTTTGCGGGGGATAAAATATGCTGAACATTTTTGATATATTAGGGCCTGTGATGATAGGCCCGTCAAGTTCGCATACCGCGGGGGCCGCACGCATGGGAAACATGGCCCGTACACTGCTGGGCAGCGAGCCTGTAGAGACCAAGATACATCTTCACGGTTCGTTCGCCGAGACGGGCAAGGGCCACGGCACCGACCGCGCCATAGTTGGAGGGCTGCTGGGCATGAAACCTGACGACAGCCACATACCCTTCGCTTTCGACGAGGCGAAGGAGAGGGGCTTAAAATATGAAATAGATGCTGTTGCGCTGCGGGATGCGCACCCGAATACTGCGGTGATAGAGCTTACGGGCGCAGACGGCAAGCAGCTTGTTATGCAGGCCTCCTCCATAGGCGGCGGTAGGATAGTCGTCAACAAGCTGGACGGTATAGATGTGAACTTTACCGGCAATTTCAATACTCTCGTCATACGCAATCAGGACGAAAACGGCGCGGTGGCGGCGGTAACGTCCATACTCAGCCAGATAAGGGTAAATGTGGCCAACATGAGCCTCTGCCGCCATAAACGGGGAGGCGATGCGCTTATGGTTATAGAGACGGATCAGCATGTAAAACCCAATCAGGTAGAGTTTTTGAGCGAGCTTCCCGGAATAATTTCCGTGACCTATTACGACAAGGAGGAAGAGGACGATGGCTCTCGATTCGATGAAGGAAATATTTGACCAGATGGAGCGGGAGAACATACCCTTCTGGGAGGTCGTATTGCAGGCCGACATGGAGGAGCGGCAGGTGACGCGCAAGCAGTCCATGGCCAAGATGCTCATCACCTGGCAGGCGATGGAGGACGCAGCAGACACATATACCGGCACGCGAAAGAGCGTCAGCGGCCTTGTGGGCGGCGACGGCATTAAAATGCGCCAATACGCCATGCGCGGCGCCGCCATGTCCGGCGGTTATGTATGCGATGTTATAGCGGAGGCTCTCAGCATGGCGGAGTCAAACGCATGCATGCGGCGCATAGTGGCGGCGCCTACTGCGGGAGCCTGTGGAGTGCTGCCGGCGGTGCTGCTGCCCCTTTGCAATTATGAGGAGCTCACTCAGCATCAGCTTCTGGAAGCGCTGTATGTGGCCAGCGGAATAGGCGCGGTAATTGCACACCGGGCCTGTATATCCGGCGCCGCGGGCGGTTGCCAGGCCGAGATAGGCACTGCTGCGGCCATGGCGGCCGGG
>ERZ780167.388-NODE-388-length-45970-cov-10.720571_pt1 | contig 45970 bp, 36 predicted proteins | sample MGYA00510982_ERZ780167 | MGnify/ENA primary metagenome ERZ780167 (study PRJEB29588, sample SAMEA2146107) | human gut metagenome | biome: human gut; feature: human-associated habitat; material: faeces | place: Denmark | collected 2008/2010 ... | reverse complement strand
GGCTGCTATGCAAAGGTTATCAACCTTGACAAAGAGTCAGAGCCGGATATTTACAATGCAATCAAGAGAGACGCTCTTCTTGAGAACGTAACTCTTGACAAGGACGGCAAGATTGACTTTGACGATAAGAGCGTAACGGAGAATACTCGCGTGTCCTATCCGATTAACCACATAAAGAACATTGTTCGCCCGGTTTCTGCGGCTCCCGACGCAAAGAACGTAATATTCCTGTCGGCTGACGCGTTCGGCGTACTTCCGCCGGTTTCAATCCTTACACCGGAGCAGACACAGTATTACTTCCTTTCCGGCTTTACCGCAAAGCTCGCAGGTACAGAGCGCGGCATTACAGAGCCGACGCCGACATTCTCGGCTTGCTTCGGTCAGGCATTTTTGGAGCTGCACCCGACAAAGTATGCGGAGGAGCTTGTTAAGAAGATGCAAAAGAGCGGCGCAAAGGCTTACCTCGTTAACACAGGTTGGAACGGTACAGGCAAGCGTATCTCTATCCGCGATACACGTGGTATCATCGACGCAATCCTCGACGGTTCTATCAACAACGCACCTACAAAGACCATTCCTATGTTCAACTTTGAGGTTCCGACAGAACTCCCGGGTGTTGATCCGAAGATCCTCGACCCGCGCGACACATACGATTGCGCTTGCAAGTGGGAAGAGAAAGCTAAGGATCTGGCTGCACGCTTCATCAAGAACTTCGCTAAGTACGAAGGCAATGAGGCTGGTAAGGCTCTCGTAGCTGCAGGTCCGAAACTCTAAGAAAGTTTCTTGAACACATAAACGGAGGCGGTTTCCACTATGGAGGCCGCCTCTTTCTTTTGTCACGCAACACCATGAAACACACCTTATTATATATTATAAGCCGGCGTGCACAGGGTGTACGGTCTGCCTGTGCGTTGTGTGAAAAAGACATCAACCGTGTGGCCTAATCACTAAACAAACTTAAAAAACACCGCTTTAATCAATAAATAACACAATAAAGCACCAAAAAAAAGTTCTATTTGGAGAATTCTGATTAAATTTGCAGCTAAAAATTAAAAGTAGTTTGAGTAGAAAAATGAAAAGGAAGTTGATACCTTTGATGATGTTGGCTTGCGGAATACTGTCGCTGGCATCATGTCTTGGCGACGACAGTGACTACGTCTTTGCCGACGATACCGCGATAACATCGTTCACACTCGGAACCATCAACCAATATTTTCACACCAAATCATCACACGGACTCGACAGTACATATAAGAAAACCGTTGACTGCAGCGGTTACGAATTCTATATTGATCAGATCAAATGTGAGATTTATAATCCCGATTCTCTGCCTGTCGGCATCGACGCAAAGAAGGTGTTGTGCAACATAAACACCAAAAATGCCGGATATGTGGGAATAAAGAGCATGACGAGCGACTCTCTCAAATATTTCTCCAGCACTGACTCTATCGACTTTTCTGTGCCGCGCGACTTCTATATATACAGCAACTCTGGAGCCGGACACAGAAAATACACCATAAGAGTGAACGTACATAAGGAACAGGCTGACTCGTTCGTTTGGAAAAGAATGGGCGTTGATGCCAATCTGGCAAAGCTCAAAGGCATGAAGAGTGCTACGACAGAAGGACATCTGTTCGTATTTGGAAGCAACGGCAGCAACACTCTTGTGTATTCTTCGGAGAACGGTATGGCGTGGACAGACATCACTGCCAATCTTGGCGTAGTATTGTCAGCCGATGCATACAAGAGCATTGTTACAACCAACGGATACGTTTATTTATATGATAACGGTCAGATTATGAAGACCGCCGACGGCGAAGCTTGGGTAGTGGCCGGACGGGCACAGCTCAGACAACTGGTTGCTGCAAGCCGTTTCAAGCTCTATGCTTACGATGCAGACGGCCGTCTTGTAGAGTCGAAGGACGACGGCAACACATGGTCGCTCTCTGTCATTGATGACGCACAGGACCTCCTGCCTGACCAGGACATAACATTTGTGAGCGCTCCGATATCCACAAACGACGACACAGACCGTGTTGTGATGGTGGGCAACCGTAGCGCCGAGGACTATCCGTCGGACATAACTCCTCTGATATGGGGCAAGATTGACGAGGGCGCAGAGTTCAGTGAGAACCAGCCGTGGACTTATTACAATGTTTCTTCAGACAACAAGTATAAGGCCCCGCGCCTGCGTAACATACAGACAGTGGGCTACGACAACTGCATACTGGCCGTGGGTGGCGAGAGTATCGGAGGCACACATCATGGAGCATTCGATAATTTCTATCGCAGTGCCGACGGTGGTATAACATGGCAGAAAGACTCTGTGGTCACAATTCCGAGCGGAATCACCGTGAACCAGAACTCTTTTGCGATAACCGTGGATAAGGACAACTTCATCTGGTTTGTCTGTGGCGGTAGCGGACAGGTGTGGCGTGGACGCACCAACCGTCTTGGATGGATAAAGGAAGATAACGTATTCATCGAATAACATGAGATGAGAAAAACCTTCATAACGATTTTTCTGACTGCCTGCTCGGTCTTTGCCAGCGCACAGACCGATGATCAGTATCGCATGGAAATAGGTGCGGGAGTGGGCATGATGTCTTATGAAGGCGATTTCAACGGAAGTATTCTGAAGAACATGCAACCGATGGCTTCGCTTGTGTTGCGCCGGGTGTTCAATCCGTATATGGGTCTGAAGCTGACCGGAAGCTACGGCAAGCTGAAAGGATCGTCGAAGGATGTGCAGACGTATTATCCTGACTATCAGGAACAAGTGTACGACTTCAGCAATACACTCGTGGATGTCAGTCTGGTTTATGAATACAATTTCTGGCCGTACGGCACCGGACAGGACTATCGCGGAGCCAAAAGAATCACGCCGTTTGTCTTCGGCGGCCTGGGCGCTACCTACGCTTCGGGAAATGACGATAATGTTTTCACAGCCAATATTCCTATCGGACTTGGCGTGAAATATAAAATAGGAGAGAGACTGAATCTTGGATTGGAGTGGGCGATACACTTTTCGCTGAGCGACGAACTCGACGGTGTGAAGGATCCCTACGGCATAAAGAGCACCGGACTGTTCAAGAATACCGACTGCTACTCGGCCTTGCAGCTTACGCTCACATACAGTTTCATGCCGAAGTGCCGCACTTGTCACAATGCCTACGAGTGACGCGCTTACGACAGACGGCACATTCCTTCATTGCTAACAGTAAAATATCTGACTTATATGCTTGACGTTTTAGACAGAAACAATGTTCCTCAGCACATTGCCATCATTATGGACGGCAATGGAAGATGGGCTGCAGAACGTGGCAAGCCTCGCAGTTTCGGACATCAGGCAGGTGTGGACACGGTAAGACGCATCACGTCGGAGTGTACGCGTCTGGGCGTGAAGTATCTCACGCTCTATACGTTCTCTACTGAGAACTGGAACAGACCGGCCGACGAGGTGTCCGCTCTCATGGGACTTGTACTGTCGTCGCTCGAGGACGAAATATTCATGAAGAACAACGTAAGATTTCGTGTCATCGGCGATATCGACCGCCTTCCGGAAGAGGTGAGACGCAAGCTGGCAGAAACAGAAGAACATACCGCTGGCAATACGGCTATGACCATGATTGTGGCTTTGAGCTATTCGGCACGCTGGGAAATAACACGCGCCGTAAAGAACATTGCCGCGCGTGTGGCTGAAAAGGCCATTTCGCCGGATGATATAAACGAAGACATGGTGTCGGAAAATCTCGTCACATCTTTCATGCCAGACCCCGACCTGCTTATAAGGACCGGCGGCGAAGTGAGAGTGAGCAACTATCTGTTGTGGCAGATTGCCTACAGTGAGTTGTATTTCTGCGACACTTATTGGCCTGACTTCAGCGAGGATGACCTCCACAAGGCCATAATCAGCTATCAGGGACGCCAGCGCCGTTTCGGAAAGACCGGCGATCAGGTGGATGTCGAGAACAACCTGTGATGATATGGAGTGTGTGTGCTTCAAAGTGTTACGCTCCGTTGAAAACAGTAAAATATAAAAACAGATTGATAATTATACCGGAACGGTGGACATTTCAGTGTGACTTAACAGACGAAAAGCACTGTTCCTTCTCTTGATGAAAGATTTTAATAAGCGACTATGAATGTAAGAAAGCTGTTGATTGCCGTGGCGGCGCTCATTTTCAGCGTCTGTGCCAGTGCTCAGGACAAAATAGTTTATCCCGACATTTCCTATGCCGGTACTCCGCGGACCGTTACTATCGGCGGAATAACGGTGTCCGGAATAGATGGCTATGAGGATTATATGCTCACCGGAATTTCCGGTCTGTCGGTCGGACAGACCATTTCGTTGCCGGGTAATGAGCTCACCGAGGCTGTCAAGAAATACTGGAATTACAGACTTTTCTCTGATGTTGCCATTGTTGTCGATTCGCTTGTTGCCGACAAGGCTTATCTTAATATCAGACTGCGCGCCAATCCGCGTGTTTCTGCTGTCAACTATATCGGCATCAAGAAATCGGAGCGTTCTGATATGGAAGAGAAACTCGGACTGCTCAAGGGATTGCAGGTCACACCGAATACTCTGGACCGTGCCAAACTCCTTGCAAAGGGTTACTTCGATGAGAAAGGTTTCAAGAATGCGGAGATACAGATTGTAGAGCGTCCTGATGTGACAAACAAGAATCAGGTGATACTCGATGTCATAATCGACAAAAAGCAGAAGATGAAGGTCAGAAGCATCATTATCGACGGTAATGAGGCATTCACTGACGGCAAGATAAAGGGTGGACTGTTCCGTAAGGGTGCTTTCTCAAAGACTCACGAAGCGGGAAAACTCTCTACCTTCCTGAAATCCAAGAAGTTCACTCCCGAACGCTGGAAGGGTGACAAGCAGAAACTTATCGAGAAATACAACGAACATGGTTATCGTGACGCTGTCATTCTGAAAGACAGTGTGTGGAATGTTGATGACAGACATGTCAACATTTATATAAAGGTGGACGAAGGCCGGAAGTATTATCTGCGCAACATAACATGGGTGGGAAATACCGTTTACTCTTCGGACTTCCTTGCCAAGGTGCTTGATATGAAGAAAGGCGATGTCTACAACCAGAAACTCATGAACAAGCGTCTTACTGAAGACGAGGATGCTGTGGGCAACCTGTACTGGAACAACGGTTATATCTTCTATTCGCTTACACCTGCCGAAATCAATATCGACGGTGACTCGATCGACCTTGAGATGCGTATTATCGAAGGACCGCAGGCACGTGTGAGCCGCGTTCGTATCAACGGTAACGACCGTTTGTATGAAAACGTAGTGCGCCGCGAACTCAGAACGAAGCCGGGCGACCTCTTCTCTAAGGAGTCACTGATGCGTTCTGCACGTGAGATTGCCTCAATGGGTCACTTCAATGAGGAAAAAGTAAGTCCGGAACCAGTTCCTAATGAGGAAGACGGAACCGTGGACATCAACTGGAATCTGGAGCAGAAGACCAACGACCAGGTGGAGTTCTCGCTTGGATGGGGACAGACCGGTGTGATTGGACGTGTGGGCTTGAAGCTCAACAACTTCTCTATGCGTAACCTGTTCAACAAGAACCGCGAGCACCGAGGCATCATGCCGATCGGCGACGGTGAGGTTCTCTCGCTCGGAGCACAGACCAACGGTACTTACTATCAGTCTTACAACGTCAACTATTCAACCAACTGGTTTGGTGGAAAACGCCCGATCCAGTTCAATGTCGGCGTGTTCTACTCTAAGCAGACTGACGTTTCGAGCAACTATTACAACAGTGCTTATTTCAATAACTACTATAATTATCTGTACGGTTACGGCAGCAGCATATACAATAATTATGAAAATTATTACGATCCGGACAAGTATGTGCAGCTCTTCGGAGCCTCGATAGGATGGGGAAAACAGCTCCGCTGGCCGGACGACTACTTCACACTGTCGCTGCAGCTTGCCTACACACGCTATATGCTGAAGAACTGGAGCTACTTCCTTCTGACCAACGGAAACTCCAACAACCTGAACTTCACGTTCTCGCTCAGCCGTGTATCTACAGACAACCAGCTCTTCCCGCGTCGTGGTTCAGAGTTCCTGTTCTCACTGTCTCTCACTCCGCCATGGTCAATGTGGGACAAAAAGGATTACAAGAACCTCGCAACCAATCCGCAGTCGCCTAATTACGATCGCGAACAGCAGGAGAAATATCGCTGGATTGAGTACCACAAGTGGAAGCTCAAGGCAAGAACCTTCACTGCGCTTTCTGGCGGAACGAAGTGCTTCGTGCTCATGACACGTGTTGAATTCGGTCTGCTCGGCAGCTACAACAAGTATAAGAAGTCACCGTTCGAAACCTACTACATGGGTGGTGACGGTATGACAGGTTACTCTACCGGTTACGCTGAGGAAACCATCGGTTTGCGTGGATACGAGAACGGATCGCTTACTCCTTACGGATATGAAGGATATGCTTACGACCGCATGACTCTTGAGCTCCGCTATCCGTTCCTGTTGGGTAACACCACAATCTACGGTCTGACATTCCTCGAGGCCGGTAACGCATGGAACGACACCAAGAAGTTCAATCCATTCGACATGAAGCGTTCTGCCGGTGTCGGTGTCCGCATCTTCCTGCCGATGGTCGGTATGATGGGAATCGACTGGGCTTACGGTTTCGACAAGGTGTTCGGTTCAAAGGGTGGCAGCAACTTCCACTTCATCCTTGGTCAGGAATTCTGATGACGGATGTATGATATAAATGTTATTAACAATAAAACAAGGAGGACATAAGATGAAAAAACTTTTGATAATTGCCGTATTGGCCATGACAGCCATGACAGCCGGGGCACAGAAGTTTGCCTTGCTCGATATGGAATACATATTGAATAACATTCCGGCTTACGAACGTGCCAACGAACAGTTGAACCAGGTTTCCAAGAAGTGGCAGGCTGAGGTTGACGCCATAAGCAACGAAGCGGCCACCATGTATAAGAACTATCAGAACGAAGTAGTGTTCCTCTCACAGGAGCAGAAGAAGGAACGCCAGGAGGCTATAATGAATAAGGAGAAGGAGGCCGGTGAACTGAAGCGCAAGTATTTCGGTCCGGAGGGCGAGCTCTTCAAGAAACGTGAGAGCCTCATGACTCCGATACAGGACGAAATATACAACGCAGTGAAGGAGATTTCCGAACTGCGCGGTTATTCGCTTGTGCTCGACCGCGCCAGCGATACGGGCATCATCTTCGGCTCGCCTAAGATAGACATCAGCAACGAAGTGCTCGAAAAGCTGGGTTACTCCAACTGATGCGCCTCGAGCCTTGAAGCACTTAGCTGCACAAAAGAAATCAAATAAATAACACAATAAACAAAAGAAAGAAAATGAAAAAGCTTATTTTAATGTTGATCATGTTTGCCCCGCTGGCAGCATTCGCACAGACACCTAAGTTCGGTCATCTCAACACACAGGAGATCATGGCTTCAATGCCGGAACTCATCAAGGTGCGTGGTGAGCTCGAAGCAACGGCCAAACAGTATGAGAACGACCTTAAGGCCATGCAGGACGAACTCCAGCGTAAGGCTGCCGAGTACGAGAAGAACAAGTCAACCATGAACGAGACAAAGCAGAAGGAAACAGAAACTGAGCTCATGGGTCTGCAGCAGAAAATACAGCAGGCTTACCAGGACAACTCAGAAGCTTTCCAGAAGGCACAGCAGGAGAAGATGCAGCCTATCACAACCAAGCTGCTCGATGCAATCAAAGCTGTAGGCAAGGCCGGTGGTTATGTTTACATCATGGACCTTTCAGCCGGAATACCTTATGTAAGCGACACTCTCAGCAAGGACGTGACCGCAGAGGTGAAGGCCGAGCTTAACAAGACGAAGTAAGCAATACATATTAAAAAAACAACCTGACTGTGCCATCATTGTCATGGCACAGTTTTTATCTTTTCTGAATATTATGAAAAAGCTGTTCTTTCTGTTAGTTTTTTTTGCCACGGCCACCATGGCCGGAGCACAGTCACTGAGGTATGGCTATTTCAGTCTTGACTCCATCTTTACGGCAATGCCGGAATATGCAGTCGCCCAGAAAAACCTTTCCGATCTGCGTGCGAAGTACGATGAGGAGATGAAACGTGCCGAGAACGAGTTCAATGCCAAGTATGAAGAGTTTCTCGAGACACAGCGCGATTTGATACCTTCCATTCTGTACAAACGTCAGACTGAGCTTCAGGAAATAATGGAAAAGAACGTTGCTTTCAAAAAAGAGGCCGCCCGGTTGCTCGAGGAGGCCCGTAAGGACGCTTATGCACCGCTGCGTGCCAGAATATTCGAGGCTGTGCGACGCATAGGCGGTGAACGTGGCTTCGCCTTTGTACTTAATATCGACGGCGACGCTTGTCCTTATGTAGATCCCGCCTGTGGCGAGAACATCAACCCTTTACTCCGAACAGCCCTTAACATACAATGATGAAACAATCCGACAGTATGTTTCCTTCAGCCCCGGGCCCCATCGGAGTGTTCGATTCCGGATACGGAGGGCTCACCGTACTTCATGGCATCCGCCAGCTGCTGCCGGCCTACGACTACATGTATCTTGGCGACAACGCCCGCGCGCCTTACGGTTCGCGCTCGTTCGAGGTGGTCTATCAGTTCACCCGTCAGGCCGTGCTGAAGCTTTTCTCCATGGGATGCCATCTTGTAATTCTCGGTTGTAACACCGCTTCTGCCAAGGCTCTGCGCACCATACAGCAGCGCGATCTGCCTGCGCTCGACCCACAGCGACGTGTGCTCGGCATCATCCGTCCCACGGCAGAGAATATCGGTAGCCTCACGCGCAGCCGCCATGTAGGCATTCTCGCCACCGAAGGCACCATCAAGAGCGAGAGCTATGCGCTCGAGATAGGCAAGCTCTTCCCCGACGTTGTTGTGTCGGGCGTGGCCTGTCCGTTGTGGGCCGCCATCGTGGAGGCCAACGAGGCAGACAGTCCCGGAGCCGACTATTTCGTGAAGAAACGCATCGACCAGCTCATGCGCAAGGATCCGCTCATCGACACCATCGTGCTCGGCTGCACCCACTATCCGCTCCTTATGAACAGCATTGTGAAGAATGCGCCCGACGGAGTGCGCATAGTGCCTCAGGGACACTACGTGGCCGAAAGCCTTCAGAACTATCTTGAGCGCCACAAGGACATGGAAGCCTGCATAACACAGGGCGGCACATGCCGCTACTTCACCACCGAGAGCGAGGAGAAGTTCAGGGAGAGCGCGCAGATATTCCTTCACGAGAAGGTGAGCGTTAGCCACATCGACCTCGACTGACGCCTTTGTTACGTCGGTCCATCATTACGCCATACGTCCAGCGCTAAGCGTCCGCACGTCTTCGGCGGATTATCACACATAATGTAATTCTTTATTTATAGCGATATGAAAAATATCGGAAAGCGCCGTCTTCTGTACTATCTTATGGTGTTCCTGCTCATTCTTGCAGCCAACAGCATAGTGCGTCGCCTTTCTCCATACGACGAGTGGAAAGACGGAAATCTGCTTGTCAACGCCGTTGGCTCGCTTGTTCTCACCCTGCTGTTTGCAGCCGCCGACAGCATCATACGCCATCTGCGGAATCGTCGCTGACCGTCGGTTTTTCTTCCTCCTTTTATTCACCAGCCTGTCATGACGCGCCGCACGGCTGCCGCAGACACAGATGCCGCATCGCAACAGACAATATAAACACACACTGCAATATGAAAGATATGAAGTGGGACGTGCTCCACAGCGAGTACATTTTCCGCAGGCCGTGGCTCACAGCCCGCCGCGACAAAGTGAGACTGCCCGACGGCAGAGTGAACGACGAGTATTATGTGCTCGAATATCCCGACTGGGTCAACATCATAGCCATCACCGACGACGACCGGTTTGTGCTCGTACGTCAGTACCGTCACGGGCTCGGCCGCACGTCGTTCGAACTGTGTGCCGGAGTGTGCGAGCAAGGTGAGAGTCCCGAAGAGTCGGCACGCCGCGAACTGCTTGAGGAAACCGGATATGCCGGAGGCGAATGGCAAGAACTGATGCAGCTCACGGCCAATGCCTCGACACAGAACAACATCACCCACTGTTTCGTGGCCCGGGGTGTCAGTAAGGTGGATACGCAGCATCTCGACGCTACGGAAGACGTCGAGGTGTATTGTTTCGAGCGCAGCCAAATCTACGACATGCTCTGCCGTGGCGAGTTCCTGCAGGCCACCATGCTTGCTCCGCTGTGGCGTTTCTTCGCGCTCGACGGTCGCTGACTCTCCGGCGCAGGAAAGCCTGTTTCGGCCTCATTCCTGCATATTTATGCAAATGCGGAAGTAAAATATTTTGACAAAAATTTTTTTGAAAATAGAAAACCGGCACGCGCCGAAAAGCCCTTTATCGGCTTCGCCCGTTCAATCGGCGAGGTCGTTTTTCATATCCGGATCTGTCGGTCGCCGGCTGTCGTTTTGCGGAAGAGCCTTTTTCAGGGTGCGAAATGGTCTGTATCATGGTGCGTTTAAGTTCATATCATCACCTGAAAAAGTACATTTCGCACCCTGAAAAAGGCTCTTTCGCAGCATGATGAAAAGCTTGTCGGATGGTCGTATTGCGTAAACTGCTGTAGCACAATGTGTTGCGCAACCCTCTCAAAACTCGCGAATTTGCGGCCGGACGCGCAGTTGCTCGCAAATATTCGATTCTCGTGAAGTTGACGCTGTATAAATATTCATTTCCGCATCCGAGTTTTGCATAAATATACATCTGCGTTTTCCTCCTTGCGCTGTGCCTTCGTGTCCATGCCGTGGTGAGTCCGTGGCAATCAACAGCGTTGTTTTCTGTGTCGTGTCCGCGCTTTCATTTTGTTTCTTTTAAATATTCGCGTCACTGTATTTTCTGTTAAAATTCGATACACAAATAGGAATCTGTTAGAAACAAGCTATTTATAAGCTTTTCTCAAAGAGTGAGGTAATGACTTGGCAACGGCTGCTAATTCTGTGATATGCGGTGTATTTCCACCTAAAAACTCTCGCCGACTGCAAAAATACAAAAAAAGAGGATAGGAGTGCAAGTCTTATAAAGTTTTTTCTTGCTTTTCATTCGTATATTCCATTTTGGTAGTCCGTGATATATTGCGTAAACGTCTTTCCCGTCTGTTGCTTGAAGAAACGCATCAGATGGCTGGGGTCGGAAAAGTGGAACTCGTCCGCCAACTGGCTCACGTTGCGGTCGGAGAACAACAACTCGTTTTTCAATTCCTCCAACAGGCGTTGTTTGAGCAAATGGGTGGCGGACACGCCGAACTGCGCCACGACGGAGTTGTTCAGCGTGATGCGACTCACACGGAGCATATCGGCATATTCCTGAACACGCTGCACGGTGCGGATATGCTTTTCGAGCAAGTCCTTGAACTGGAATGCATAATTGTTCTTCGGCACTTCGACCGGCAGACGGTAAGTTTTGGCGTATGCCCGGTTGATAACCACCAACAGATAGTAAAGCACAGATACGATAAGGTTGTAAGTGTCTGCCACAGGATGCAGCAGCTCCTGTTTTATCTTCCCCAAGAGGCGCATATATTCCGCCAGTTCTTCCGGCGCGGCAAACAGGTACGGTGGCGTGTCGGTCTGATAATAATACAGCAGGCGATAGACGAAGAACTTGTCGGCGATGAACGTGTGCATAAAGTCCTCGCGGAAGATAAGGAAAGTGTAGTCCAGTTCCGCTTCATCCACGTGCCATTCCTGTTGCTGGTGCGGCGACAGGAGGAGCACCATATCGTCCCGTAACTCTATTTTGCGGAAGTTTAACAGCACATAGCCATTGGCGCGGCGAAAGAAATAGAAACTGAAAAAATCCGTCTTGAACGTCCGGTGCTCGGTCAAGACACCACAGATGTCCTTGCTCTCGCCTGTGTTGATGTAGAAGTCCACGCCGCAACGTGTCTTGCTGAACGGGACGCTGACCAGTCTTTCGGGGTTGGTTATCGTTTTCATCGCTCTTGTTCTTTGCTTTCTGCAAATATACATCATTCTTTTATCAAAATGGCATATATTTCTCTTTTTAAGGCATAGAGGCATCAGGGGAATCTTCCGAACTTTGCACCCGACAAATCATAAAAGCGTAACATTATGAACGAGAAAGCTATTATCCGGTTGGTGCGCAGCGCCACCTTGAAAATCAATTATGCAGGACACACCATCCTTGTTGACCCCGTATTTGCCGACAAAGGAACCCTGCAATCCGCTCTCGGCGTGTATAAAAGTCCGAGGGTGCATCTGGTAATGCCCATCAGCGAAATCACCGAGGGCGTGGATATGGTACTGCTCACACACAACCACATTGACCATTATGAACCGAGCGTGAAACAACATTTGCCGAAAGACATCCCCTTCTACACCCAGCCGCAAGACAAGGAAACCCTCGTGCAAGATGGTTTTACAAATGTAGAAGCAATTGAAAAGAGCAAGACAATAGGCAACCTGACCATCCACCGCACCACGGGTCATCACGGTTTCGGTCAGATAGGCCAGATGATGGGACCCGTGTCGGGCTATGTGCTGATGGCGGAGGGACTTCCGACCATTTATATAATGGGCGACTGCAAATGGGAACCGTGCATCCTTGAAACCGTGGAAAAATACCGCCCTGATTATATCGTTGTAAACAGCGGCGGTGCGGTGTTCCCCGAATTTTCCAAGACAGACGGCTGCATCATCCCCGACGAACAGGAAGTGATGGCGATGCTCGACACGCTCCCCGCACAAATCAAACTGATAGCCGTACACATGGATGCTATTGACCATTGCCAGACAACACGCGAAATCCTGCGAAACGAAGCCCGCCACCACGGAGTGGATATGAACCGACTGATTATGCCGGGAGATGGGGAGAGCATTACGTTATGAGTGTTTGCATCAAATCGCTGATAAAGAATATGAACATAGTGATAGGCTGCTCAATAGGGTGCAGCTACTGCTATGCCCGTAATAACTGTCGCCGCTTCCATATCACGGACGATTTTTCTGTACCCGAATATATGGGGCGCAAGCTACACATCATCGACACTCCAAAACCTCACGTATGGCTGATGACCGGAATGAGCGACTTCTCCGATTGGAAGCCTGAATGGAACGCGGAGATTTTCGGAAGAATGAAAAGCAATCCGCAACACGCTTATATCTTTCTTACGAAACGTCCGGATAAGGTCTGTTTTTCTACGGATGACGAAAATGTCTGGATGGGCGTGACCGTCACGCGCAGTTCCGAGAAAAAAAGGTTAGAAGATTTGAAAAGAAATATCAAGGCCAAACATTACCACGTCACCTTTGAACCTATCTTTGACGAAATCGGAGAGATAGACTTCGCGGGTATCGATTGGGTTGTCATAGGCACGGAAACGGGACATCGGAAAGGCAAAGTGGATTCCCGTCTCGAATGGGTGCTTCACATTGCCGACCAAGCCAAAGCGCAAGGAATCCCCGTATTTATAAAAGAGGATTTGCTGCTTATAATGGGTGAAGAAAGGATGATTCAGGAACTGCCGGAACAATTTATCAAACGCATACAATGAATACTGAAACAATCAAGGAAATAGACGTACAGAGCGTTATGACCAAATCCGCACTGCCAGTCGGAGGATATTCGGTCAATCCTTACGTGGGATGCCCTCACGCCTGCAAGTATTGCTACGCATCGTTTATGAAACGCTTCACCGGGCATACAGAACCGTGGGGTGCGTTTCTGGACGTGAAGAACTGGAAACCGATAGCCAATCCGCACAAATATGACGGTGAGCGCATCGTGATAGGTTCCGTGACGGACGGTTACAACCCCTATGAGGAACAATTCCGCCGTACCCGCAGGCTGCTCGAAGAACTGCGCGGAAGCAACGCCGAGATTATGGTATGTACGAAGTCCGACCTCGTCCTTCGCGACCTCGACCTGTTGAAACGTTTTCCCAAAGTAACAGTGTCTTGGTCAATCAATACGCTTAACGAACAGTTTCGTGCGGATATGGACAACGCCGTGAGCATAGAACGCCGCCTGAAAGCAATGCGCCAAGTCTATGAGGCAGGCATCCGTACCGTGTGTTTCGTTTCGCCCATATTTCCGGGAATAACCGATGTAAAGACGATTATCAAGGAAGTGAAAGGATATGCCGATTTGATATGGCTTGAAAATCTGAACCTGCGCGGACAATTCAAAGGAGAGATAATGGCATATATCCGTGAGAAGCATCCCGAACTCTTCCCATTATACGATGAGATTTACAACAAGAAAAGGCTTGATTACTGGCAGGCATTGGAGCAGGACATATCCCAATATGCACAGACGCAAGGATTTCCCTATCGGGTGAACGATTTGCCTTACGGACGCTCGGAAAAAGGAAAGCCTGTCATCGTAAATTATTTCTATCACGAAAAATCAGGCTCAAAAAATAAGATGTATATAAATTCCCGCTATGGGATGATAGCAAACAGCTTCGGTATGCCCGAAACACAAACTTGCTACCATAAAAACAGAGTTCAGACTTTACAACAACTCATAAACTTTGGGCAACTCAAAGGACTGCTCGCAGCTTCTTTCGGAAGCAAACGGGGGCGTTCAGGGGGCAACCCCACTGGCTCATTGGGGAGTCTTTAGCATGAGCGTCAGCGGTGCGTGAAGAAAACGCCATAATGAGCTATGGCTTTTGTTCCCAAAAGCCTGCGGCGGTGTCGGTTTTCCCTTGTCGGTCGGCAGAACGGAAGTTCGTCTGGCCAGCCTGCGGATGGCGATACTCACCTCCGTTGCTTCCACAGCAGGCTTGATGATGAATGAAAATCCGATGAATTGATGAATGGGCGACTTAACATACTAAAAGTCATAGCGATACATGCTCAACATTCTTTCATCAAACCGCTTGTCAAAAGAAAAGCGATGAGTAAGGCTGTGTCCGTTTTCTCTTTTCATCAGCCATATCCTTTTGTTGAGAGTTTGATGAGGATGTAAACCGCTGTTATTCTTTATGTTTATATATACTTTCATCAATTCATCAAAATAATAAATAGCACTCATGCAAATTACCATGCCGTATTCCGGCAGACTTGCAGGCAAGTCTGAAAGTTTTGAATTATTGAGAAGTGAAGATAACGCATTGATGTTCTGTAATATACGACCTAAACAACCGTTCAACAAACCCGTTCACAAAACATTTGGCGACGAAAAGAAAAATAGCACTTGTCTGTCTTTTCGCAAGCACAGCCTTTCCAACAGGGCGTTGCGTACCCTTGCGGCATTGGGTGTGTTGATACGGAAAGCGATTGCCACGACCATTGGCAGGGCATACGCCTCCGCACAATAACCGTTGGGAAGCCTGATACGCCTTTCCACATCGCAAGGCTTCAGCACTCCGCTTTTGTACACGGCTCGGATGGCGGCACGGAGTGTCGGGGCGATTACATCGAACAGCCTTACCAACTCCATTTCGTTCATCCACACGTTGGCGGCATCGGACGGCACGGCAATCCTGCCGTACTCGTCCATCGTGATTGTTGTCCGTTCCATAGACTGTGCGTTATAGGACGAAACGTCCGCTTATCTTGCTCTCAAAGGCGGATATGTCGTTTTCAAGTTTAGCGTTGGTCACCTTCGCGTAAATTTGCGTGGTGGTTATATTCGTATGCCCCAAAATCTTGCTCACGCTCTCTATCGGCATACCGTAATTCAATGCCAAAACAGCGAATGAATGGCGGCTCAAATGGAATGAAACCGGCTTTTCTATCCCGCATTTCTTCGCCACAGCCTTGATGCGTTTGTTCACCATGTCAAGCGAGCCGATGTTGAAAAGTCGCTTGTCTCTTCTGAACGGCTCGTAACGCCTGATTATCTGCATGGGGATGTCCATCAGCTTGATTTGGAACGGTACGCCCGTCTTTTGGCGTTTCGACACAATCCATGATGCGCCATTCATCTCAACGATGTTGTCGGTGGTCTGGTTCTTGATGTCCGTGAACGAGATGCCAGTCCAGCAACCGAACAGGAACAAATCCCTCGCCAATGCGAAGTTGGGATTGTCCAGACTGATTGTACTCAACGCCTGAATTTCATCTTCCGTGAGAAAGCCTCGTTCCTTGTGGTCGGGGTCAACGTGGTACATCGCAAACGGGTTTCTCGGTATCTTGCCATTGTAGTGCGCCGTGGTGACGATGTGTTTCAACGGTATGGAGTATATCCACACGGACGATTGCGCCAGCCCGACCTCGTTTCGCAGGTACAGGCAGTAGTCACGGATGAAATCCTCCGTCAATTCGTTCATCGCCATGTCCGTCCGCTTGTACTGCCTCTTAATAAACTCCGCTACGTATTTGCGGACGGTCAGGTACTTCTGGTACGTACGCTTGGAGCGGTCTTTGCCCACCTGCTTGGCAAACGCCTCATTCTCCTTGTCAAAGGCTCGTAACAATGTTTCATACTCCGTGCCGATGCCTTGATAGGCGTTGCGTACCATTTCAGCCGTGACAAATGCCTCACGGTCGGAAAGCCGCTGGTAGTGCTTAGTTATCTGCGCCTTGATGTTGTCAAGCGCATAGTTCACCGTCACCGCCTCGCGGCTCTTGCCTTTCGCCCTGTTGCCTTTAGCATCCCACAAATCCTTGGAGATACGCTGCTTGCAACTGAACTGTGCGATAGTCCCGTTGATTGTAACCCGTCCCATGATGGGGACAATTCCATTCTTTTCCTTGCTTCCGTTTACATAGAAGACGGTCTTGAAAGTACTCCTCATAATCCTTGCTTTTTGTTTGGTGCAAAATTAGTTTATGGGAGTTGTAAAGGCAGAATGTAAACCTACGCAGAACGCAGAAATAGAGACCGTTAGTGTTAAATGTGCATCAGGTGTTGGGTAATGATTTGGAAGTGCATCTATTGCTGTAATCCGCCCAAATCCGTTTTTCCGCCCTTATGTCATTCCGTGCCACCCGAAGCCAAACCCTCTGACCGTCAGTGAGAATGCTCAAATTCGCTTTATTCTGCGTTTTATCCTATTATTTTCAAAAAAAATGTGTAAGTTTGCAATTGAACATAATCAAACATAGAGACAATGGCAAAAGTATATGAGTTTCTGGCCGACGGTTTCGAGGAAGTCGAAGGTCTGGGTCCGGTCGATGTTCTGCGTCGCGGAGGAGTTGAAGTGAAGACAGTGAGCGTTACCGGTTCGGAGATGGTGAGCACCTCGCACGGTGTCACTGTGAAGGCCGATCTTCTTTTCGAAGATGCAGATTTTTCTGACGCCGACCTGCTTATGATGCCCGGCGGACTGCCCGGCTCTGCCACACTCGACATGCACGAGGGTCTGCACCGCGTGCTTGCCGCACACAACGAGGCCGGAAAGCTCATCGGAGCCATCTGTGCCGCACCTATGGTTCTCGGCCGTATGGGACTGCTCAAGGGCCGTCGCGCCACATGTTATCCAGGCTTCGACAAGTATCTTGAAGGCGCCGAGTACACCTCGGAACTTGTTACCGTCGACGGCAACTTCGTGACCGGCAAGGGTCCGGCCGCAACGCTGCCCTACGCATACAAGCTGCTTGAGTTCATGGCCGGTGAGGAAAAGGCACGTGAGGTGGCCGAAGGCATGGGCTTCTTCTGGCGTTAAGCCGTTTACAGATATTCCGGGCGGTGAGACACATGCGGTCTTGCAGCCCGGTGTTTTTTATTATATTACAGGTCAACGACAAACAACCGACAACGATGGATTACGTCATAATAGTTGCAGGCGGCAAGGGCCTGCGCATGGGCAGCGACGTGCCCAAACAGTTTCTGCCCGTGGGTGGAGTACCCGTTCTGATGCGCACCATTAGCCGTTTTGCGGAGGCCTTGCCCGGAGCAGGCATCATTCTTGTGCTGCCCGAGAGTCAGCACGACTACTGGCACAGCCTCTGCCGTGAGCATTCTTTCGCCGTCAGCCACACCGTGGTGAGCGGGGGCGACACGCGCTTTGCCTCGTCGCGCAACGGTCTTATGGCCGTTCCGGCCGGTGCAGAGGGCCTTGTGGGCATACACGACGGTGTGCGTCCGTTTGTATCGGCAGATGTCATACGCCGCTGTTATGACGCCGCGCGCACTCACGGTGCGGCCATCCCCGTGATGCCTGTCACCGACACACTGCGCCTTGTCCGGCCTGACGGCAGCGGACACAATGTGCTGCGCAGCGACTATCGCGTGGTGCAGACACCCCAGGTGTTCGACATAGCTCTTGCACGCCGTGCCTTCGACTGTCCATACAGCGAGTCGTTCACAGACGATGCGTCGGTGGTGGAGGCCGCCGGCCACCGTGTTGTCATGGTGGAGGGCAACCGCGAGAACATCAAGCTCACCACACCGTTCGACCTTCAGATAGCCGAATCATTATTAAACGCCCGCCAGTGAGCGAAGTTTTAGATCAGGACATAAAGTATCTGCCCGGTGTCGGCCCCCGACGGAGGGACATCCTGGGCAAGGATCTCAACATCACCACGTGGGGACAACTGCTCGAATATTATCCCTACAAATACATCGACCGCAGCCGTGTTTACAGCATCCGCGAGCTGACGGGCGACATGCCGTTCGTGCAGATAAAGGGCCGCATACTCAGTTTTGAGGAGTTCGCCACCGGTATCAGGCAGAAACGCATCGTCGCCCACTTCAGCGACGGCACGGGTGTTGTGGATCTCGTGTGGTTTCGCGGCGGACAGTATGTATATCAGCAATACAAGGTTGGCGAGGAATACATTGTCTTCGGGCGTCCCTCCATCTTCGGAGGACGTTTCCAGTTTGCCCATCCCGACATAGACAAGGCGTCGGAACTGAACCTCTCACAGATGGGCCTCCAGCCATATTATACTACCACCGAGCGCATGAAGAAGAACGGCATAAACTCCCATGCGCTCGAGAAAATAATCAAGACTTTGCTCACACGTCTGTCGCAGCCGCTGCGGGAGACGCTTCCTCCGTTCATCACGGGACCGCTGCATCTTGTGTCGCGCGACGCGGCCATGCGTGCCATACACTATCCGCACAGCGTGGACGAAATGCAACGTGCGCGCCAACGGCTCAAGTTCGAGGAACTGTTCTACGTCCAGCTCAACATTGTGCGCTACGTAAGCGACCGTCGCCGCCACTATCGGGGCTATGTTCTCAAGCGCGCCGGTGACCTGTTGCACACGTTCTTTCATGAGCGTCTGCCCTTTCCGCTCACCGGAGCGCAGAAGCGTGTGATGCATGAGATACACGATGACATGCGTTCCGGCGAGCAGATGAACCGTCTGCTGCAGGGTGATGTGGGTTCCGGCAAGACGCTCGTGGCGCTCATGGCCATGCTCATAGCCGTGGGCAACGGTTTTCAGGCCTGCATCATGGCACCCACGGAGATACTTGCCGAACAGCATTTCGAAACCATACGACAGTTTCTGGGCGACATGGACGTCTGTGTGGAACTGCTCACCGGCACTGTCAAAGGGCGTCGCAGGCGCGAGGTTCTCGAAGGACTGGTTTCCGGCAAGGTGAACATCCTCGTTGGCACTCACGCCGTGGTAGAGGATACCGTGCGCTTCTCGCGTCTCGGACTTGCCGTTATCGACGAGCAGCACCGCTTCGGAGTAGCCCAGCGTGCACGCCTCTGGCGCAAGAGCGACAATCCTCCTCACATCCTCGTGATGACCGCCACGCCCATTCCGCGCACTCTTGCCATGACCATTTATGGCGATCTCGACGTGAGCGTCATCGACGAGCTGCCGCCCGGACGCAAGCCTGTGTGCACCATACACAAGTATGACAACCAGACCGTGAGCCTTTACGACGGCATCCGCAAGCAGATAAAGGCCGGACGACAGGTCTATTTTGTCTTCCCCGTGATAAGCGAGAGCGAGAAGAGCGACCTAAAGAACCTCGAAGACGGATACACAGCTCTGTGCGAGATATTCCCCGAATGCCGGCTCAGCAAGGTACACGGACGCATGAAGCCGGCCGAGAAGGACGAGGAGATGCGACGTTTTGTGAGCGGTGAGACGCAGATTCTTGTGGCCACGACCGTTATTGAGGTGGGTGTCAATGTGCCCAATGCGTCGGTCATGGTCATACTCGACGCACAGCGTTTCGGTCTTTCCCAGCTCCATCAGCTGCGCGGAAGGGTGGGGCGTGGCGCCGATCAGAGCTACTGCATACTTGTCACCGGCTATAAACTTTCGACCGAAACACGCAAGCGCATCGACATCATGTGTCAGACAAACGATGGCTTCCGCATAGCCGAGGCCGACCTCAAGCTGCGCGGACCGGGCGATCTGGAGGGCACGCAGCAGAGTGGTGTGGCTTTCGATCTGAAGATTGCGGACATAGCCCGCGACGGTCAGCTCGTGCAGTTGGCGCGCGACGAGGCGCAGAAGATTATCGAAGCCGATCCGAAATGCGAGCGTCCGGAGTTCAGTATGTTGTGGCAGCGGCTGGCACAACTGCGCGACAACAGTGTCAATTGGGGCGCGATAAGTTGACACGGCATCTTTTGTGCGGTGCCGTGTGTACCGGCCGGCGGGTAGTACGTACGCAAACAACAGTAGTGCCAATAAATGTCTGATTTATAGTTTGTTTGCTAAAACAATAGATAAAATCTGTTAAACCACAACTAATTCTGAAAAAAAAACTGTACCTTTGTGATGTTTTTAAATTTTGTGTAATATTTCTTGTCCATTATATACCTTTTGAGGGAATAAGTCGTTTATTCCATATTAATATTGGACACCTAAAAAAATAAGATTTTGAAAAGATTTGTTAAAAAATTATTTATAGGCGCATTGTTTGCATTTTCGGCAACACAGGTCCTGGGACAGGACCTTCTGGCCAGACAGGCTCCCATCGACAGGAAAATGAAAACGGTGGACACAATCATGTTGAAGAATATCACTGCCAGAGAGGAAATGGAGTCTCCGGCAGCCAGACTCTACGACGACTGGGACAATACTTATGCTCACCGTGCAACCGAAATGCCCGACCGCTACCGCATCGACCTCCGTCATTTCTGCATGCCTACGCCGAGCCGCGTAGTGACAAGCAACTTCGGATGGCGCTGGGGAAGAGAACACAAAGGACTTGACATAAAAGTTTATATCGGCGACACCATCCGTGCGGCATTCAGTGGTAAGGTGCGCATCGTGAGATATGAGCGCGGTGGTTATGGCAATTATGTCGTGATACGTCACAACAACGGACTGGAGACAACCTATGCACACATGTCCAAGAACCTCGTTGAGGAAAATCAGGTGGTACGTGCCGGCGAGGCGATAGGTCTGGGAGGAAACACCGGCCGAAGCACAGGTTCGCATCTGCACTTCGAGACACGTCTTTGCGGAGTGGCGCTCAATCCGGCGCTGATGTTCGACTTCCGTGAGCAGGATGTCACCGGCGACTATTATGTTTACAACAAGGATACTTATGAAGAGGAATCGCGCGAAGCAACACGTCTTCGCGGTAAGATAGGCAACGGAAGCTATACACCTGATCTGGTGAAAGGCATCGACAGCAGCGAAGCTGATTCGGAGTTCGGAGGCAAGGTGCTTTATCATAAGGTGGCATCAGGAGAGACACTCGAGAGCATCGCCAAGAAGTATGGTGTCACGGTGGATGAGATATGCAGGCTCAACCGCATACGCAAGACAATGCGTATCCGTGCCGGACAGATCCTCAGATATTCTTGATGCGTGACTGCATTATTTGGGAGAAATATTAAGAACTGATATAATATGGGAATGTGTGTCAGCAATGGCACATTCCCTTTTTTATATGTCCCGGTGTCATGTTTGCCCGTGGACATGTTGTATTAACGCTTGTCGCGTCCTGCCTTCTTTTGCAGACCGGCTGCATTTGCTTTTATTATGGTATGAGGAAACTTATTGTTATTCTTTTCATTATGAGTGTGGTGCCGGCGTGTGCGCAGGATAAAAGCTATCGTGGCGACGGCATTGACGATTATCTTCGTTGGGTACCCCTTGTCTCAACATACACGCTGAAGGTATCAGGTGTGGAGGGTGCGAGTTCCTGGAAACGCCTTGTGGTGAACACGGCAGCATCCTGCGCGATAACCGTTGGCGTTACGTGGGGACTTAAGGCTGCGATAAAAGACCGTCGGCCCGATGGTACCGGATACGATGCCTTTCCTTCAGGACATACTTCGTTTGCCTTTGCCGGTGCCACCATACTGCACAAGGAGTATGGCAAAGTGTCGCCGTGGATAAGCGTCGCCGGCTACAGTGTCGCCGCGGTTACGGCTGTCGACCGTGTGCGTCGCCATCGCCATGAGTGGGATGACGTGCTGGCGGGAGCAGCCATAGGCATCCTTGCCACAGAAGCCGGCTATCGTCTGGGTGATCTCATAACGGGTGAGCACAGCCGCTATTCGGTGGGTGTGGGGCCGGAGGGTGTGATGGTGTGCATCAGTCTGTGACGCCTTTTTGTGCATTCTCCGCCCGGAATGAATGCATAAACTTGCTTTAAAATGTGCGTATTTTCGATTTTTTTGTGTAAGTTTGCGTAAACTAATATGCTATGTCGGGCCAGTCCTGACAGCCGCGGCCAATGGCTGACGGTGTGTGACAGTATGTGAATAACGTTAACAAGACAATCGAAAACCGTATGAAACTGAAATTTAATATCGAATACAACACCGTCTCGGGTGAGGAATTGATGCTGAATGTCTTCGTTGGTGTGGATTGCAGCGATTGTAAACCGCGTGTTTACCGCATGTCAACGGCAGACGGCAGGCATTGGAGTTGTGCTCTCGAGAACTTCCATTCGGAAAGTCATCCCGTAATAACCTATTATTATAGTGTCAGTAGCGGCGGACGTATGGTGCGCCGCGAATGGATGCTTTATATGCATCGCCTTGAGTTTTCGGTGCTTAAAGCGTCTTCCTACGAAGTCAACGACATGTGGATGGACATGCCCTCGGCTTCATGGCTTTATTCTTCCGCCTTTTCCGGTTGCGTTAACCGTGCTCAATTGCAGATGATTCCGCCTACGTCGTACACCTCGGTGGTGCGCCTTCTTGTGCATGCACCGCAGTTGCGGGAGGGCGAACATCTGGTTGTCACCGGCAATCATGATGCTCTCGGTAGGTGGAATGTGGCCGAAGGTGTGCCTATGATAGAACACAGCGTCAACGAATGGATGGTAGATCTCGATGCCGCATTGTTCTCGGAGAATGCCTTGGAGTTCAAGTTTGTGGCTGTGAATGATACCGACAAAGGCATATTTTTCTGGGAAAAGGGCAACAACAGAGTGTTCCGCACGTGTCTGAGCCGTCCCGGTGAGGTGAGGGCATACAGTCTGCGAAATGCCGATTTCGACATCGCTCCGCGGCGTCTTGCCGGTACGCTCGTGCCTGTATTCTCCCTTCGTTCGGAGAAAAGCTTTGGAGTTGGCGACTTCGGAGACCTGAGAAAGATGGTGGACTGGGTGGCACGGACTGGTCAGAGAGTTTTGCAGATTCTGCCGGTCAATGACACTACTACCACACATACATGGAAAGATTCTTATCCTTACAGCTGCATAAGCGTCTTTGCGCTTCATCCGCAGTATGCCGATCTGTCGCGGTTGTCGCCTGTTTCCGACAAGAAGGTCAGACTGCAATACGAGGCCTTGCGTGAGGAACTCAATGCTTTGCCGGCCATCGACTACGAGCGTGTGGGCAAGGCAAAGCTCGAATATCTGCGCATACTTTATAAACAGGAGGGCAGGAAAGTACTTTCCACCGATGCGTTTGCCGCGTTCTTCAGTGACAACAATTACTGGCTCGTGCCCTATGCACGCTATTGTAGCCTGCGCGACAGTTACGGTACGGCCGAGTTCCAGCTCTGGCCGGAGCACAACCGTTGGGATGAAAGCGAACGTAAAGCACTTTCCGATCCGAAGAACAAGATGTTTCAGGATGTCGCGTTCTATTATTACGTACAGTTCATCTTGTACACGCAGTTGCGCGATGTGCACGATTATGCCGTCTTGCAGGGCGTGATTCTCAAAGGCGATATACCTATCGGAGTGAACCGTAACGGTTGCGACGTATGGCAGGAACCTGAATATTTCAACCTCGACGGACAGGCGGGAGCACCGCCAGACGCCTTCTCGGACAACGGACAGAACTGGGAATTCCCTACGTACAACTGGCAGCGGATGCTTGAAGACGGCTGCCTCTGGTGGATACGGCGTCTCCGTCACATGTCTGTATTCTTCGATGCGTACCGCATAGACCACGTTCTCGGTTTCTTCCGTATATGGGAGATTCCGGTGGAAGCGGTGGATGCACGCATCGGTCATTTCTCTCCGTCGCTCGGACTGACGCGTGAGGAGATAGAGGCATACGGCCTGCACTTCCGTGAGCAGCTCTTTGTTGAGCCGTTCATCACTGAGAATGTCGTTAAGGAAGTGTTTGGAAAACAGGCTGGAAAGGTGGCCGACACTTATCTGGATCATTCCCACAGCGACGTCTATCGTCTGAAACCGGAATACGCTACGCAGCGTCTCATATACGCGGCGTTTGAAAACTGTACGTCAGCCGAAGATCTCGCGGTGCGCGACGGACTATGTTCGCTTGTGAGTGGAGTGCTTTTTGTGCGCGATCACAGGGAACCGTTGAAGTTCCATCCGCGCATCTCCGCACAGTTCGATTATGCCTATAAAGCGCTTGGAGAGGCCGACCGAAAGGCTTTCAACCGTCTTTATGACGATTATTTTTATCGCCGCAACAATCAGTTCTGGTATCGTGAGGCAATGAAGAAACTGCCTGTCATCACGCAGGCCACTAACATGCTGGCGTGTGCCGAAGACCTCGGTATGGTGCCGGAATGTGTTGCATGGGTGATGGATGAGTTGCGCATACTCAGTCTGGAGCTGCAGACAATGCCGAAACAATGGGGCGAGCGCTTCGCAAATCTTGACAGATTCCCTTACCGTTCGGTGTGCACCATCTCCACGCACGACACTGCCACGATGCGTCAGTGGTGGGATGAAGACCGCGAACGCGCCAAATATTATTACAACGTGATGCTTGGCATGCAGGGCGAAGCACCTCATCCCATGCCGGGATGGCTGGCACGGGAAATCATCGGACGTCATATGGCGTGTCCGTCTATGATATGTGTCATTGCCATACAGGACTGGATGGCTGTTGACGAACGCCTGCGTCGTCCGGATGCCGACGCCGAGCGCGTGAATGTTCCGGCCGACTCGCATCATTACTGGCGCTATCGCATGCACGTGAACATAGAAGATCTGCTCACCGACATCAGCTTCTGCAAGAACGTGAAGGATATGGTGGTGCAGGGCGGACGCGGATGACGTGAGGCGGAACAGACGCAGCTGATGCCTGACTGGTGATATACTGCCAAACGAAATGTCCGCGAGAAGGGGAGTAAAATAGATATGCAATCAAACGAAATTAATATGATAAGAAGAGTATTGTTATTATTCTGCATTGTTGCGACAGCGTTTTCACTGCCGGCCGATGCCTCTCGTCCTTATTCACCGAAGTCGAAAAAGGTGAAGGCGGCGATGAAGTCTGCCATGAACACCATAACCGTCGATGCTGCGAGAGCCCACATCGGTTTCCTCGCTTCCGACTGTATGATGGGGCGTAAGGCCGGAGAGAACAGTTCGCGCATTGCCGCCGCATACATCGAATCTATGCTTCGGCAGTACGGCATACGCCCTCTAAACGCCGAATACAGGCAGCCTTTTGATCTGACACTGAAATTCACGTGGAGGAAAGACAGTGTCAATCTGGATATGGCGAACGTTCTTGGCATGATACCCGGACGAAAATCGGACGAATATGTGGTCATAGGAGCACACTTCGATCATCTCGGCATCGGCACGCCTGTTGACGGTGACTCCATATACAACGGCGCCGACGACAACGCTTCAGGTGTGAGCGCGGTGTTACAGATAGCCCGTGCATTTGCAGAAAGCGGCATACAGCCGGAGCGCAACGTGATTTTCGCTTTCTGGGACGGTGAGGAACTCGGACTGCACGGTTCGAAACACTTTGTCCGTACGTGTCCTTTCCTCGACAAAATAAAGGGTTATCTCAATTTTGACATGATAGGACGAAACAACAAACCGGAGAATCCTCAGCACGTGGTTTACTTCTTCACCGAAGCCCACCCGGCTTTCGGAGAATGGCTGAAGCACGACATCGCCGAATATGGTCTGCGGCTCGACCCTGACTACAGACCGTGGGACAAACCCGTAGGAGGCAGCGACAACGCCTCATTCGCCAAGAAAGACATACCGATTATATGGTATCACACCGACGGCCACCCCGACTATCACAAACCGGGCGACGAGGCTCTGCGTATCAACTACGACAAGGTGATGAACATAACGCGCGCCGCATTCCTCAATCTCTGGAATCTTGCCAATGTAGAGAACTATTGACAGGCGGTACATACGGCACATGCCGTACGCATGCCACATAAAAAACGCACGCTGCAGGAGCATTTCCTGTAGCGTGCGTTTTTGTTTATTACGTTATGATAGACGTTATTTCCGTATATGATTTTAGTCTGATGATTTGCCGTTGTTTGCCGGCTTTCATCCACGCATTGTGTATAGCCTGTTGCGGAACGGTCTTTTTGGGCTTGCGGAATGGGCCGTTTTGAGTCCTGAAACGGCCCGTTTCAGGGCCTGAAATAGGCTTTATCAGAGGCTGATATTGGCTTTATTGAAGCGCGATATGCACTTTATTGTAAATAGTCGGCGCCGCTATTATATTTCACACCAGACTTATACGTAGTGTCCTGCCGGCTCAATAGAGCAGCATCAGGCCCGCGAAGGCCGCCCAGCCAATCATCTTTATGGGGTTAATCTTCATCACCTTTGTGCCCACATATGTTGCCACGAACAGCCAGACACTTATCCAGAACTGCCACGGATTCTCCTCTACAGACGAGAAGTTCTCCTTAGTCATGAGCAACAGAGCGGCAGCTCCGAGCAGTCCTACCACTGCCGGACGGAGTCCGCTGAACACATCCTGCACCGGCTGGGTGTGCATATACTTCAGAAAAAGCTTGCATATAAGTATCATGAGGATGAGCGACGGCAGCACGAGTGCGAACGTTGCGGTGGCGCTTCCCAGCACGGCCATGCCCTCATTGAATCCGGCGTTGTGCACGGCGGTGTATCCGCAGTAGGTGGCCGAGTTTATTCCGATAGGTCCGGGAGTCATCTGACTGATGGCGACAATGTTGGTAAATTCTGCCGATGAGAGCCACTGGTGTCTCACTACCGTCTCGGTCTGTATGAGCGAGAGCATTCCGTAACCGCCTCCGAAGCCGAAAAGACCTATCTGAAAGAATGTTATGAACAGTTGTAAGAATATCATTCCGTTGGTTTTAACAGTTTTCCGTAAAGATAGCCGCCAAGTCCTGCAGCAATGATTATGAATATCGGGTTTACTCCAATCTGCCAGATAAGCAGTGCGCTGACTATCGGAATCCAGCAGTTTGTTATTGTTATGTTGGCGCTTTTGGCCAGGCTGAACGTAGGAGCGGCAATGAGTGCCACCACAGCCGGTCTGATGCCGCGGAATATTGCTTCTACCGTGGCATTGTCCTCAAAGCGCTTGAAGAACATGGCTATGAGCAGTATGATGATGAACGAGGGCAGAGCAGTGCTGAGACTTGTGCACAGAGCGCCTCTCAGTTTGCGCAGCTTGTAGCCTATGAATATGCTCACGTTGATGGCAAACACACCCGGACAGCTCTGCGCTATGGCTATGAGGTCGAGAAACTCTTCCTTCTTTATCCATTTGTGTTTGTCTACCACCTCTGCCTCAATGATAGGAATCATGGCGTATCCTCCTCCCAGCGTGAACGCACCTATCTTGAAGAATGTCTTGAATGACTGTATATAAATGTTCGACATGTATTGAAATGTGATTCTGTGTCGTCTTTACCGTTATGCGTGAAGGTGTCTGCGGCGTGACTGCCGGTTCTCTGTTGCCGTGTGTCCGCCTTCCTTCCGTATTCAGGGCAAGAAACAGGAACGCGGCCGCCCTTTATGTTGCGGGCGACGTCTGCACGTTCCTGTTTCCTTATAAGAGTGTTGAATTATCAGTGTTTCTCAATCCACTTGCGTGCATTGACGAACGCTTCGATCCACGGTGTCACCTCGTCGTTGCGACGGTCTGCCGGATACCAAGCGTTCTGCCATGGGAATATGGCACGCTCCAGGTGAGGCATCATTGCCACGTGGCGTCCGTCTGCCGAGCAGATACCGGCCACGTTGTAGTCGGAACCGTTCGGGTTTGCAGGATAGCCGCTGTAGTTGTACTTGGCCACGATGTTGTATTTGTCCTCCGACTCAGGCAGAGAGAACTTGCCTTCTCCGTGAGCCACCCAGATGCCGAGCTTGCTTCCGGCGAGCGATCCGAACATTACGCTGTTGTTCTGCGGTATGTCCAGTCCGAGGAATGCGCTCTCAAACTTGTGAGAGTTGTTGTGGAGCATGCGTGCGCGGCTTGTGTGTTCGGGATTGATGAGGTTGAGCTCAACCATCAGCTGGCAACCGTTGCAGATGCCGAGCGACAGAGTGTCCTCACGTGCATAGAACTTGTCGAGCGCCTCCTTGGCCTTCGGGTTGAAGAGGAATGCTCCTGCCCATCCCTTGGCAGAGCCGAGAACGTCGGAGTTGGAGAATCCTCCGCAGAACACGATCATGTTGATATCCTCGAGTGTTTCGCGTCCGCTGATGAGGTCGGTCATCATCACGTCCTTCACGTCGAAGCCGGCCAGATAGAGCGAGTAAGCCATTTCGCGCTCGCCGTTGGTTCCCTTCTCGCGTATGATGGCAGCCTTGATGCCTGAGCGTTCGCGGCGGTCGGCAGAGATGCCGTAGCTTTCGAGAGTACCCTTGAAGCTGTCGTTGAACTTGATTTCCAGCGGCTGGTTCTTGTAGTTCTCATGACGCTGTTCTGCGCAACCGTTGAAGCTCTGCTTGCGGTCGAGCAGGTAAGAAGTGTTGTACCATACCTCGCGCAGCGCGTCGATGTCGAATGTATGTTCGAAGTCGCCTTTCTTTATGACGATGGTGCGCTCCTTCGGTGTAGGATAACCTATCTTTGCGTAGCCTATGCCCTCGTCTTCCATGAACTTGGCGAACTCTTCCTTGTTCTTGTCTGACACCTGAACGATTACGCCCGGGTTCTCAGAGAGCAGCAGTTTCACGATGTCGTCGTCCTGTATGTCGTGCAGGTTGATGTGCATACCGCCCTCGGTGTTGGCGAAACACATTTCGAGCAGAGTGGTGATGAGACCACCGGCGCTGATGTCGTGGCCTGCCATTATCCAGCCTTTGGCTATCATCTGCTGCACTGCCTCGAAGCAGTCGGCGAAGTATTCGGGGTTCTTCACAGTCGGAACGTCGTCGCCCACCTTGCCCAGACTCTGTGCGAAGGCACTTCCTCCGAGTCTCTGTTTGTCGAAGGAGAAGTCGATGTGATAGAGTGAAGAGTTCTTGTCGTTCACAACAACTGGCGAAACCACTTTGCGAACGTCGCTCACCTCGCCTCCGGCACTCACGATGACGGTTCCTGGAGATATGACCTTCTCGCCGCCGGGATACTGCTGTGTCATAGACAGAGAGTCTTTTCCGGTCGGTACGTTCACCTGAAGCGCGATGCAGAAATCGCTCAACGCTCTCACGGCGCTGTAAAGACGTGCGTCCTCACCCTTCTGCGAGCGGCACGGCCACATCCAGTTGGCAGAGAGTGAGAGGCTCTTCAGTCCTTCGCTCAGCGGTGCCCATACGATGTTGGTCAGCGCTTCGGCAACTGAGAGCACACTGCCTGCCTCAGGCGAAGCCAGTCCTGCCTGCGGTGCATGACCCAGAGCTGTGGCTATGCCTTTGCGTCCGCGGTAGTCCAGAGCAACCACTCCGCAGTCGCTCAACGGCAGCTGCAGGCGTCCCTGACACTGCTGACGTGCAATCTTACCGGTCACGGAGCGGTCCACCTTGTTTGTGAGCCAGTCTTTGCAAGCCACTGCTTCGAGCTGTAATACGTTGCTCACGTATTCGTCGAGTTTCTCAGGCTGCTTTGTCACGTCGCAGTAATCAGCGTCGGCATAATGACGCTCCACAGTCTCGTCCTTCATTATAGTCTTGGGCGAGTGGCCGAACATCTGTGCCACGTCGAGGTCGAACGGACGTACACCGTCGCCCTGTACGAATGAGAAGTGAGCGTCGCCTGTCGTCTCACCTACAACATATAGCGGGGCGCGCTCGCGCTCGGCAATCTTGCGTACGTGCTCAATGTGCTTCTCGTCGATGAGCAGTCCCATACGCTCCTGGCTCTCGTTGGCTATTATCTCTTTAGCCGACAGCGTCTTGTCGCCTATCGGCAGCTTAGTCATGTCAATCTCTCCACCGCACTCCTCTACGAGCTCAGACAGACAGTTGAGGTGTCCGGCCGAACCGTGGTCGTGTATGCTGACAACCGGATTGTTGTCTTCCTCGCACAGAGCACGCACCAGGTTGTATGCACGCTTCTGCATCTCAGGGTTGGCACGCTGCACGGCGTTCAGTTCGATGCCGTTCGAATAGCGGCCGGTATCTACAGAAGAAACCGAGCCACCGCCCAGACCGATGCGGTAGTTGTCGCCACCTACGACTACAACCTTGTTGCCTTTCTGCGGCTCTTTCTTCAGACAGTCGCGGCGTGTGCCGTAGCCCACACCACCGGCGAGCATTATAACCTTGTCGTAGGCATACTTCTCTTCGCCCTCCTTATGCTCGAAGGTGAGCACCGAACCGCAGATGAGCGGCTGGCCGAACTTGTTACCGAAGTCGCTCGCACCGTTGGACGCCTTTATCAATATCTGTTCCGGAGTTTGATACAGCCACTTGCGCACCGGCAGAATCTTTTCCCACTCATGTGCCATGCTGCCGTCGGCGTTGCTCTCAGAGCGCGGATATGAAGTCATGTAAACGGCTGTTCCGGCGATAGGCCACGAACCTGTGCCGCCTCCCATACGGTCGCGAATCTCACCGCCCGTACCTGTTGCCGCACCGTTGAACGGCTCTACTGTTGTCGGGAAGTTGTGGGTCTCGGCCTTGAGCGATATTACGCTTTCGATGTCCTTCACGCGGAAGTAGTCGGATGTAGACTGATCCTCCGGCGCAAACTGCTCCACAACCGGTCCTTCAGCAAATGCCACGTTGTCCTTGTAGGCCGAAAGAATCTTGTTGGGATTCTCCTGTGTCGTTTTCTTTATCATGGCGAAGAGGCTCGACTCCATCTCCTTGCCGTCGATGATGAATGTCCCTCCGAATATCTTGTGGCGGCAGTGCTCCGAGTTTATCTGCGCGAATCCGAATATCTCAGAGTCGGTCAGAGGTCTGTTGAGCTGTGCCTCGATCTTGTGCAGATACTCTATCTCCTCGGGTGAGAGGGCCAGTCCCTCCTGCTCGTTGTATTCCTCAAGATTCTCCACGTGCTTTATTGGTTCCGGCTCGTGGTTCACGGTGAACACGTTCTGGTCGAGTCCTTTGTACATACGCTGCAGCATCGGGTCGTGCTCGGCGTCCTCGTTCTCAACCGGGAAGAACTCTTCTATACGAGAAATGCCGTGAAGATTCATGTTCTGTGTGATCTCTACGGCATTCGTACTCCAAGGAGTGATCATCTCGCGGCGTGGGCCCACGAAGCAACCGTCCACCGTTTCGCCCTCGATGAGCGCAGCGTCACCATAGAGCCAACTAAGTTCGTTGATTTCGTCTTTACTGAGCTGATGGTCCACGTCTGTGGCAATCACGCTCTGCTGGGAAGTCTTGAAAAAGAGAATCATGATTTATAATGTTTTGTTTCGTTGTGTTCAATGTTGTTGTGCTGTGCTGCCGCCTCTCTTGTTGCACGGATGGTGCAGACGAGTGCAAAGGAAACTTATTCTCTGGTTGCCCGGTGCAGCTTATCTTCTGCAAAGATAATGAAAGGTGAGTGCAACAGCATGGCGGGAAAACAGAGTTTTACCGGCTTTGATATTGCCGAACCGCATCTTATCTTCTGCAAAGATACACCAATTTTCTGATATTCTGTTTAAAATGCGGAGCATATATTTCAATTATGTGTAGATATGCATTATTATATTCGGCAGAGCCCATTGCGAGGAATTGTCTGTGAGGCGATGGATTACGGTCGGATGGTAGTGGTGAAACACGTAAAAAGTGTCCGCATCGTGTTGCGTGCGAGGGTTATGGAACAAAAATTGACTATGGAGGCATAATTGCGGTTTTATGCCTGCGAAATATTGATTATTGTATATTGTAAGTATATATTCGCATGATTCCGCGTACTAAAATATCTTCCTGCGCCGGCAGGGCTGCCAGCACATGCTTTTTGGGATGTATGCCGGCGTTTTGATGTGTTATATCTGTTGTTTCTGTAACAACCCTGACATGATGCGGACGTCTGCATATTGCACCCTGTCGTAAATTAAAAAAACAGAAAACTGCTCCTGAATTGTTAAATCTTTGCCGGCGGAACTGTCGGAAAATGTCGTTAAACCAGACTAAGAGCCACATTGCGCGAAATTTTGCGAAAAATCGGAAGTCTTATAAGTCGTTGACAATCAAGTGCTTGTACGGTATTGTGATTTAAATGTCTCTCTATCGTCTTGCGAAAGAGTCTATATCAGCTTACGTTATGGGCCGTTTCAGGTGGTGATTCGGACCATATCAGGCCCTCAAACGGACTGTATCGTGGTGTGAAACGGGCTGTTTTGTATGGCGGACGGCGTGCGGACGGATTGCAGTATGCCTGGAGCTGGCTTTTCGGATGGCGTCAGAGGGCGTGATTTTTTTCTGGAATAAGAAAAATGGAATGTTAAATGTGTTGTCCGGAAGGTAAAGAGATGTTAATAAAAATTTGCATAAAATTGCGCGGCACGGGTGATATGCATGGCTGTAATGATCAGCCGTTTAGGGTTCTTCATGGTATGTCGCGTCAGTCACTGCCGGTGTCGTTCGGTGAGTGACACCGGCAGTGGCCGTACGTGAAATGTTGCGGTGCGGTGTGCGCGTCAGCTTCCGCGGTAGGTGGAATAACCGTAGGGCGAGAGCGTGATGGGCACGTGGTAGTGGCTGTTGTCTTTTATCAGGAATACCACGTCGATGAACGGATAGAACGATTCCTGCTTCTGCGCTTCGAAGTATGGCGCTGTGAGGAATGTCAGTTTGTATATACCTGTGTTGTCCTTGCCGTCTTTCTGTTCGAGAAAGTCTTTCACACGGCCGTTGTCATCGGTGGTGCGCCGGTCCACGACAGCCCACGACTTGTCGGCATTCATCTTTGACAGCACTATGGTCACGCCCACTGCGGGGCGTCCGCTGTTGATGTCGAGGATGTGGCTTGACAGTTGGTACGACTTGTCCTGTGCCACGGATACGGCCGTGAACAGCAGAGACAGCATGACTGTGAGAATGAGATTACGTTTCATAGTCGTCATAATCATGAGGTTTGGTGAGTGTCCGCAAATATACGAATTTATCCGTAATCCACACTGTTTCAGGAACTTTTTGTTATCCGTAAGGTATGTGTGCCGCAGGCGTCAGAATCTGAAACCGTAGAACAGGCGCGCTCTCCATTTCACATTCTCTACCAATAGCTGGTCGCGGTCGCCTATGTAGAATGTGTTGACCACGGCCGATACGCCCAGAAATCTGTTTCCGAAGTAGCGCATGGCGGCAATGCGTCCCACATTGGTGATGCTTGGAAAACGGAACGGAGCGTGCTGTCGGGTGTCGCCTATGGTGAAGCGGCTCTTGTAGTAGACCATCAGTTGCGGCACGGCCGAGATGTGTATCAGCCACTTTCCGCCTGCCACGAGGTTGTAGCCGTAGCCTCCGCCCACAGCCACGCTTACAAATTTCAGTTCTCCCGCATGGCTTCCCGGCAGGGCTCCGGCCGCAGTCTCTATGTCGGCTGCCATCACTGAGAGTCCCGCCAGCCACGATCCGCAGCTGCGACGCTGTATCTGCGACTGTGTGAAAGCTGCCGGTATGGAGAACCGCCGGTGGTTGAAGGCATAATAGCCGTTGGCAGTTATCATCTTCATACTCACTGTTCCGGGTGCCACCTCGTATGAGGCGCCGTCGCTCTGCACATTGCCTTTGTATGTCTTTGCGGCCACTATCACAGCGTCTCCGCCAATCCTGTTGCCGTAGGCATTGAAGTTCATCTCGATGTCCTTGTTGCGTCCGGCAAGTTTGGCCGGGTTAAGTGCGAAGCCAAGTGACAGTCCGCGGTAGCTTATGCTTGCGCCTATTGTCAGTTTTGTGTCGGTCTTCAGTTTTGAGTTCAGTGACGTGCCGTCCACCTTTCCACGGGTGTTAAGGTCGCTTCCCGACATATTGACGCGCAGCTTGACGGTCCAATGCTGCGACGGCCGTGATATGTATGCTGTGTCGACAGACTTTCTGCGACGCCGGTCGAGGCTGTCGAGCACAAGATTAAGGTTTCTTGCCACCTTCTCCGACCATCCCGCCCTGAGGCTGTCGGGCGTTTCGCCGCTCTGTGCACAGGCGCATGTTGAGGCCATGACGGCCAGTGTGGCGGCCGCCGCCCTCATACTCCTTATGCACGGAAGGGTGCGTATGGGATTGCAGATGTGTGGCTTTGTTGTCATAAAAATGTGTTTTCCTGTATATATAACTCTGTTGTCCGGCTTTTTATTTTGCCGCGTCCGATGTTTTTGTGGCGTATGCCGTACGCGTCATAAAACGCTCCGTAGAAGGGCTGTCGGTGCATGACGCATGGGTAGGGATGGTATGGTGCTTTGCCATGTTGTGTGCATTAATATGAATTTGTTTCTCCGAAATCGCCTTAAATTTATTAATTTTGGAGTGTAAAACCAAATTGCTGCTTAAAACCTGGGACAATGAGCGAAAAACATAATTACAAGTCGATATATGCCATAATACGTGAACGCATAGAGAACGGCGGATATGCTGACGGCGCATTGCTGCCGCCGGAATCGGTACTCGCCGCCGAATATGGAGTGTCGAGGCCGACAATAGCCAAGGTGTACAACCGTCTGGAGAAGGAACACATGGTGAACCGCAAAAGAGGACGGGGCACACAGGTGAACCATGCCGTGGCGGAAAAGGACACATACACCTTCGGACTGTTGTTGCCGGGTGCGGGCGAGTCGGAGATTTTCGCAACAATAAACAACCGGCTGCTCGGTCTTTCGAAGGAAATGGGCTTCGACTGTCTGTGGGATGGAGCCACGGCAAGCAATGCGGACATAAGACGCAATCTGATAGAATTGTGCTGCGAGAATTACATAAGAAGAAATGTTGACGGAATATTCTTTTCGCCTCTGGAGCGTGTGAGCGATGCCGGGCGGCTCAATCTCGACATATGCAGACGGGTGGAGGAGGCAGGCATACCGCTCGTACTGATAGACCGCGACATCGTGGCGCCTCCGGCACGGAGCCGGTTTGATGTGGTGGGGCTCGACAACTACAACGCGGCGACGGAGATGGCCCGCCTAATGATAAAGGCCGGATGCAAGAACATCTACTTCTTCTATCGTCCGTACACGGCCTATTCGGCTGTGATGCGTCTGCGTGGCGTTCGCGACGCTGTTCTTGAAGCCGGGCTCTATTTTCTCGATAACAATGTGGTGTGCGGCAATCCGGAGGATACCGGTGTGGTGGCAGCCATGCCGATAATAAAAGGTAATACGGGTATAGTGTGTGTCAATGATGCTACGGCCGCCGTATTGATGTTGTCGCTGGAGACGCTCGGGTACAAATGTGGAACAGACTATCTGCTGTGTGGCTTCGACGATATGAAATATTCGTGCCACTTGAAATGTGCACTGTCGTCGTACACTCAGCCGTGCGACGAGATAGCCGAGGTTAGTGTGGAGCTGATGATGAGGCGTGTGGAGAATAAAGACTGCACGCCGCTCAGTGTGATGCTGTCAGGCCGTGTGGTGGAAAGGGAGTCTACGGAGTTTGCGCCACAGATGTGAGGTGCCCCGGAAACATCTATGTAAAAAGGCACGCGCAGGAAAACGCGTGCCCGAAAAAAGTGACGGCATGGCGCGGAGGCGCACCGCCGTATAGTCATGCCACAGTCGTGGCCATTGTTATTTCTTCAGAATCTTCTTGTTGTCCACAATATACACACCACGTCCCATACTGTCGGCGTTCTTTCCTATGAATTGTCCGTTGAGAGTGTATGACCGGCTGTCGGCGCTGTTATCGTCCTGACGGATATCGCTTATGTCGGTGAGTGTGCCGTTATCTAGTACGAACGTAGTTGTGGTGAATCGCGAGCCTTCCCTCTGTCCGTTCACGGCCTGTACGCCTACAGTATAAGTGTCATCCTTTAGCTTGTAGCTTATTTTGTTCACAGTGCCCAGATTACCGAATTCCTCGACCTTTCTTTGTCCATTGCGTTCGTTGTCGGTGTATGCCCGGCAGTTGCCTAGCAGTGTTCCTTCTGAATTTCTTATATACAGTTCGTAGGTGGTGTTTTTCGGTGCGGAAGCTGCGGGAGTCCAGCTTATTGTAACGTATCCGTTGTCGGCAGTGGCACTCACACTGGCCGGAGCTTCCGGTTGAAGGGCACTTTCGTTATTGTTTTGTGTGACGATGAACGTACGTCTGTCTGAATAGTTGTGGTCTATGAAATTGCGGTTGTCACAATATCCTGTGGTGAGAATGTCTTTTGCTCCGTCACCGTCCCAGTCGGCTATTATGGCAGACGACTCCGAACCACCTCCATATACGGTTTCGCGGCTGAATCCTGAATCACCGTTGTTCATCCAGATATATCCTGCCTGTTCGTTATTGTCAGGACTCCATCCCTGGTGTAGAATGTCTATGTTGCCGTCGCCATCCCAGTCGAATGCGTTGGCCATGTTCGAAACAGAATTGAGAGCCTTTACTCTCAGACGGTCGAATTTTTCTTCAGGCATGGTGTTGAAATGTCCGGTGCCGTCATTTATGTAAACCATCGTATGTTCCCAGTATCCCTGGTCACTTGCGCCGGTCAGTTCTATAGCATTAGGTGTGCCTGGCCAGAATCCGCCGTCACCGGATACAAACAGATCGAGGAATCCATCGTTGTTGAAGTCAGCAATGGCAATGCCTCCATTATATACAGAAAGATTGTTTCTGCCCCAGTAAGTACGGTTGAATTTTGTACCTGTTCCGTCATTGAGGTAAACCTCTGTGAACCGTTCCCAGTCTGCGTCAACATTCTGTCGGTAGTCCCAGTTGTTGGACGAAACGATAAAGTCTGAGTAGCCGTCATTGTTAAAGTCGGCTGTCATGACAAAACCTTCACTGAAGGAACGTCCTCGCCTTTCGGCGCTTCCTTCAATTATGCCGTCGTCGAAATATATAGGTCTGAGTGTTACGCGGTCGCCTTCTGTTCCTTCATTGATAAGCACTACGTTGTTTTCTGAATATCCTATGCCGACGATGTCGGGTCGTCCGTCGTTGTTGAAGTCAGCCACTGCGCCTGAACGGATCATATACATATTGCTGAACGGACGGCTGAAGTTGGACGGAAGATTATCCTCCGCTTCGGTTATATTGATTTCCATTCTGTTGAAAGTCCCGTCTCCGTTGCCCAGATAAATGCCTTTGTCTGATGTGTATTTGCCGGTACTTGTCTCCTCATCGGACGGAAGACGGTTTTCGAAACACACAATGTCCATTATTCCGTCACCGTTGAAGTCGCACACACTGAGTGACGGACGGTCTACACAGTTGATGGGCGCTTCCGTCTGTTTCCACACCCCGTTCTCTTTTCTGAGCAGCCAGTGAGGCTTATCTTCGTCAAATCCGTCGTTGCCGGCTATCCATATTTGTTTGTTGCCGTCATTGAATAAATCGGCAGCAATGATGTTATTGTATTGCGAACCGTATTCATGGGTTGACAGGATGGTGTATGGCTTTTCGGCTATATATAGTCCTACGTCAGCGTTGGAGCCTCCGTAGTCGTTGTGTACGTGCATGGCAAGCAGGTTGGGTGTACCGTCCGTCTTTATTAGTTTCATCTGCTCGTCAGTCAGAAGATGCTGTGCGGCAAGTGATCCGTCCGGATCTCCGTCGGCATATTGTTTGATGAGAGTGCCGTTGATGTATATTTCACAAGGGGCATCATCAAAGGCCGACTTGATAATCAAGCGGCCTTCAATGTTTTTGTCTATCTTGAACTCTCTTCGAAAATAGATGTCTGCGGAAATGTCTGTGTCTGCCCAAGAACCTGTCTCCATTGGAGCAATGAGGGTGTTCCATTTTCTTTTTCCGTCATCGGTCAGGGTGTAACCGTTTTCATACCACTTGCGGCCGTTGCTGTCAGTTGGCGGTGTGCCGAGGATGACGCCTGTCTTGCCTCCATTTGCTGCGCTCCAGTCGTTCCAATGAATATTGTCGTTGAAAACCATGGCTGTGACACTGTAGTTTGATTTGTCTATACGATAGGATGGAAGTAAGGTGTTTTCTGCAAGATTATCGTCACTGCTGACAATTGGACAAACCTTTATATTTTCAAATTTTACTTCACCATTGCGTGCGAAGAACCACAGTTGGCCGCCTTTCTTTTCCGGCAGACGGTTGACGATGCAGCGTCGGTTGTCGATGCAGACGTCTATTATGTCGTCTTTCATAACAATGGTGAGTTTCATAGGTTTGTCAAGTCCGGTCACGGCATTTATGGAGGAGTCGTGCAGACGCACGGTGCGGTTGTCTGGATTGAATGACATTTTGTAGCTGTTGATGCCCTTGTCTTCCGAACGCAGGAACATTCCGAATTCCTCGTAATTACCTGACGGTATTACATCGAGTGTTATTATGCAGTTGTAAGGTACGCCTGTGGCACGGGCTCCACAGATGTTGCCGCGTGCGTCCACGGTGATGTTGCCGGGCGATGTGACGGTGGCACCTTCGGTTGGTATGAAGTCTAGGTTGAGCGGTTCGGCTGTGTGTGGCATCACTTCTTCTGGGAATTTGGTGGCAAGGTCGCCGTTTTCGAGTTGTACGGCTTCGCGCAATGCTACACATCCGCCGAAGAGTTCGCCTCCGAAGTCGGTGTTGCCGTTGCGACTCGGCACCCATCCGGCCACAATGCGGCGCCCGCCTGTGAACGCGGCGGTCTTGGCTACATTGATCCACGGTTCGAGCAATGCCTGTGATTCAGGATACTCCCACGGGCCGTAAGGTGAGCGAGACTTGAGATAATAGGTGTCACCGCCCTGACCGTAAACAAGATAGTACCAGCCGTTCCATTCGAAATAGTCCGGACATTCGGGCACCTGTATTGTACCGGAGAGCACTGGTTCGCCTATCTGCCATGTCTTGAGGTCGGAAGATGTCATGTGTACCAGGCAACCGTGACCTTCGTTTATGTCAGCCTCGTTCTTTTCGCTGGATACGAAAAGATGGAAAATGCCTTTGTCGTCGATGGTAACCTTGGGGTCACGGAAATGACGTGTGCTGTAGCCAGGGGCGGAAGTGTAGAACGGATTGGGCTTTTGTTTGGTAAAAGTGAGTGCATCTGTGCTTGTGGCATAGCTCAGTTGTTCGCTTACACTGTTGTCTGCCGTGAGCAGACGTGTGGCATAGAAGGCGTAGAATTTGTTGCCGTCGCTTACCACGGAGCCTGTGCATATGGACTTCTCCCAGTCTTCGTCGATGCCGATGGCAATGGGATGGTGGGTCCATGTCTTAAGGTCGCGTGTTGTACTGACACACCACTGATGGCCGCCAAGTCCGTTGAGCGAGGCATGGTGGCCTTCGTCGAGTAGCCAGTAAAGATAGAATGTGCCGTCGTGAAAGAATGGAATACAGTCTCCGACGAACTGACTGCCGCCGGCGGGAGTGAAATACTGCATTTCCTTAGGCTGTACGGAAGGATCGTACTTTGCCGGTGACTGTGCCTGAACGGTAAAGGTACAGGCTGCGGTCAGCAGCGACATGATGATTGATTTTTTCATAATGGGTACGTGTAATGGTTTGTGGTTATTTGCTTTTGCAGGTTTTTTATTAAACATCCAGGTTGATTGCACCAAAATGAAACGTTTCTTGCTTGGTATATACAAATATAGGAATAAAAAGGATGACAATGATAAGGAATTGTTGTAAAGAATGTGCTATATGATAAAAATAATATTACATACATGTTATATTATGGCTTTGGGTTGGGTTGTCGAAGGTCTGTGATTGGCATGAAAAATCAGTTTGTGTGTTCTTTTGTTGCTTCTGACACCGTTCTGACTTCCTTTTGATGTTGATATACAATGTGTGCATGGATGTGTAGAGGACAAAATGTCAACATTGTTATATATTATTTTACATTTATGTAATTAAATAGAAATATATGAACAATTTTATGCAAGCAGCTCTATTTTTCCGTTTTTTTTTATTGTTTTTCATATTATGATTGTTTTTATATATGAGTTGTTTCGTGTAAATGGATTTATCTGTTTACCTTTGCATGTGAAAACTTGATCTTATCCGGATTTATTTTAACCTAATTATATTCAATAAAAACTGTTATGCAGAAAAAATTTTTAGTATTGGCTCTTGCTTCGTGCATGACGCTCGGCACTGTGTCGGCTCAGAGCAATGACGGCAAGAAAATGAAAGCCTACATGGTGGCTGACGCCCACTTGGACACTCAGTGGAACTGGGACATTCAGACTACCATTAAGCATTATGTATGGAATACCATAAGCCAGAACCTCTATCTGCTCGACAATTACCCGAATTATGTATTTAATTTCGAGGGTGCCGTGAAGTATTCGTGGATGAAGGAATATTATCCACTGCAATACGAAAAGATGAAGAAGTACATCGCCAACGGCCGCTGGCATCTTACAGGCGGTGGCTGGGATGCCAATGAAACCATGATTGTATCGCCTGAGTCATGGTTGCGCAATATCCTGCTCGGTCAGAGTTTCTATCGCATCGAGTTCGGCAAGGAGAGCACCGACATTTTCTTGCCCGACTGTTTCGGATTCAGCTATTTCATTCCTACGCTGGCAAAGCATTGCGGACTCATCGGTTTCTCTACACAGAAACTCGGATGGAGAAACCATGCTTTCTATGAGGGCGGAAAAAGATATCCGTTCACAATCGGATTGTGGCAGGGTATTGACGGAAGCCGTATAATGATGACACACGGATTCGGTTATGGCGAAAGATTCCCCGACAGCGATCTTTCCCATAATGACATGTTGAAGAAAGAAATATCAGAGAGCCCACTGAACATGGTGTACCGTTATTACGGAACAGGTGATATGGGTGGTTCGCCAAACTTGGCATCTGTACGTGCTTTGGAAAAAGGAATCAAGGGTGACGGTCCGATTGAAATAATAAGTGCGACAAGCGATCAGATATACAAGGACTTCCTGCCGTATGAGAATCATCCGGAACTGCCCGTGCACGACGGTGAACTGTTCATGGATGTTCATGGTACAGGATGTTACACATCGCAGGCCGCAATGAAACTCTATAACCGTCAGAATGAGCAACTTGGTGATGCTGCAGAGCGTGCATCCGTTGTTGCAGAATGGCTCGGTCAGGGTGAGTATCCTTTGAATGATCTTACTGAAAGCTGGAAGCGCGTGCTGTTGCATCAGTTCCATGATGACCTGCCGGGTACAAGTATCCCACGTGCTTATGAGTTCTCATGGAACGATGAACTCATTTCATTGCAGCGTTTCTCGAACAATCTTACCACAGCGGTAAGCGGTGTTGCAAACAGAATGAACACAAATGTATCGGGTACTCCGGTAGTTTTGTATAACACACAGGCTTTCCCTGTAAGCACAGTTACAAGCATCACTCTGCCGAATATGGCTGCATCATACAATGTGACAGACGCTAAAGGACGCAAGGTCGCATCACAGGTAGTGACCAATTCTAAGGGTAACCGCAGCCTGCTTGTTGATGCAAACGTTCCGGGAACAGGTTTCTCTGTATATAGCGTAAAGGCCGGAGGTAAGGCTGCCCCTGCAGTAGAGAAGGCTGCAAACGTAATAGAAAACTCTGTTTATAAGGTTACAGTTGACAAGATAGGTAACATATCGTCACTTATCGACAAACGTAACGGTAAGGAACTTGTCGCTTCCGGCAAGTCTATTGGCCTTGTGATATTCGATGACTGTAAGTCTGAGGCATGGCCGGCTTGGGAAATTCTCAAGCACACTGTAGACAAGGCTCCGCTGGATATAAAGGAGAACGTAAGTGTGACAATGGTTGAGAATGGTCCGCTGCGCAAGTCACTGCGTGTGACAAAGAGCTATGGCGACTCAAAGATAAACCAGTACATACGTTTGTATGAGGGCAGTATGGCAGACCGCATCGATTTCTACAATGAGGTTGACTGGCGTTCGCTCAACGCTCTGCTCAAGGTTCAGTTCCCGCTCAGCGTAAGCAATGAGAAGGCAACATACGACATCGGTCTCGGAAGTGTAGAGCGTGGCAACAACCGTGAGAACAGTTATGAGGTTTATTCTCACGAATGGACAGACCTGACAGACCGTTCAGGCGATTACGGTGTGACCGTACTCAACGACTCTAAGTACGGTTGGGACAAACCGAATGACAACACAATACGTCTGTCACTCCTTTATTCACCGAAACCGGGCGGCGGATACACTTATCAGGATCGTCAGGATTTCGGATATCATGAGTTTACCTACAGTCTTGTAGGACACGAGGGAAAACTCAACAAGACAGAAGCCGTGCAGATGGCAACTGTTTACAACAGTCCGATCAGAGCATTCGAATCACCGAAACATAAAGGTGATCTCGGACGTGAATTCTCATTCGTATCTTCAGACAATGACAACGTGATAGTACGCGCGCTGAAGAAGGCTGAGGTAGGTGACGAATACGTAGTGCGTGTTTATGAGACTGCCGGTAAGGAGGCTCAGACTGCAAACCTCACATTCGCTTCCAACATTGTGAAGGCTGTTGAGGCTGACGGTACAGAGAAGGAAATAGGTGCTGCATCGTTCAGCGGCAACAAACTCAGTGTGAATGTCAAGCCGTTCAGTGTCAAGACATATCGTCTGAAGCTCGAAGGCAACGCATCGGAGAAAGCCGGTGTATGCTATGCTGACGCACGCAGTCTGGAACTGCCGTTCAACAAGAACTGCTTCTCATACAATGAATTCCGTGCGGCCGGTAACTTTGAGGGAGGCAACAGCTATGCTGCAGAACTTCTTCCGAAGGACGGACTCACAGTGGACGGAGTACACTTCACATTCGGAGAAATGGATACAAACAACGGACTTGCATGCGACGGCGACACTATCAAACTGCCTGCCGATGGCAAATATAATAAGGTATATCTGCTTGCAGCATCTTCTGCCGGCGACCGTAAGGCCACATTCACAGCAGGAAAGAACAAGCAGACCGTTAATGTACCTTCTTATACAGGCTTCGTAGGACAGTGGGGACATGAAGGCCATACCAAGGGTTACCTGAAAGATGCCGAAGTGGCTTACGTGGGCACACACAGTCATGCAGAATATGAAGACCGCGTATATGAATTCACATATATGTTCAAGTATGGCATTGACATACCGAAGGGTGCTACCGAGATAATACTTCCGGCTGACAAGAATGTAGTTGTGTTTGCTGCTACAGCAGTGAATGAAAGCAACACTGTAGAGCCTGCGGGCAAACTGTTCCGTACTGGCAACAAGTCGGACGATGCAAACACTGGCGCTGCACGTACAAACATCCTCAAAGGTGCTAAGGTTATCTCTGTTTCCGGTCAGGTGAACGCCGGCGAGGCTGCCGAGAAACTTGTTGACGGAAACATGGAAACAAAGTGGTGTGACACAAACAAAGCTCCTAACTATGTTGCTTTGGACATGGACAGTGAAAAAGAATTCAGCGGATGGAAGATTGTGAACGCTGGTTCTGAAGCATCTAATTACATCACACGTGCATGTCTGTTGCAGGTTCGCAACTCTCTGACAGAAGAGTGGAAGACTGTTGACATGATAGACGACAACAAGAGCAACGACGTTGAGCGCAGCATCGAGCCGGTTAAGGCCCGTTACGTACGTTTGTATGTCACAGGACCGGCACAGTCTGTGAACGAAAGCACAACACGTATATACGAACTCGAACTTTACAAATAACCGGTATTGACCGGATTATATGACGGATCGGCTGTCTTGTTGTTATGGGCAAGACAGCCGTTTTTTAAGAAGAATATTGATGCTTAATATAACGAAAATTAAAAAATAATGTTAAAACACTATTTGCGTAGTTAAACAGTGTAAATAAAGAGCAACATTGTTATGTTTAATTCGTCTTATATGTAGCTTCACGATAAAGTTTATAATGTATTAACTAAACAACGATTATTTATGAAAAGAACAAACGTAGTTATTTTGGCTGTTGCTGCCGGAATGATGCTCATGACTGGCTGTGCCAGCAAAAAGGATCTTGAGAACTGTCGTTTTGAAAATAAAGAACTGATGGGCAACTATCAAAGCACAAAAGATAAACTGGCAGACGCAAACGCACAGCTTGCTGCAGCACAGGCACGCGTGCAGTCACTCCAGGATCAGCTGGAGCGTCAGAACAAGGATTACGCAGCCTTGCAGCAGTCGCTCGACAAGAGTCTTACAAACGCCGGCTCAAACAACATAAACATTTCGAAGCTGGTGGATCAGATCAACGAGTCGAACCAGTACATACGTCATCTCGTTGAGGTGAAGTCTAAGTCTGACTCACTCAACCTCGTGCTTACCAATAACCTCACACGTTCTCTGAGCAAGGAAGAACTGAAAGAAGTTGACGTACAGGTGCTCAAGGGTGTGGTTTACATCTCGCTTGCCGACAACATGCTCTATAAGAGCGGAAGCTACGAAATCAATGACCGTGCCGCAGAGACTCTGAGCAAGATCGCCAAGATCATCATGGACTACAAAGACTATGACGTGCTCATCGAGGGTAATACAGACAATGTGCCTGTGAACACTTCAAGCCCGCTGATGAAGAACATACGCAACAACTGGGACCTCTCCTGTCTGCGTGCATCAAGCGTTGTGCAGTATCTGCAGGATCATTATGGTGTGAACCCGAAGAGACTTACTGCCGGCGGACGTGGCGAATACAACCCGCTCACAGACAACTCTACAGAAGTAGGAAAACAGCGTAACCGTCGTACACAGATCATCATTACTCCGAAACTGGATCAGTTTATGGATCTCATAGACAAAGCTCCGGAAGGAGAATAAGATATTATGGTTTGTTCCATTTAGGTGAAGAAATTGAACAGGAAGACCAAAAATTTTTCAATTAGGTATTAGGTATTATTGTAAGCTTTAAGGTAGCGCGCTTTCGTGAGAAAGCGCGTTTTTTTATGTATATATGGCGGGCGCGTATCCTTGATCCGGCAGATATCCGGCGTGTACGGTCTTTATTGCTGAACCTCCACGGAGTGACGGAAAACGTCCTGGCTGCGCCTGGTGGTATAAACCTTGACAGCGCTTTTCCTCATGTCAACCTCACGTTGCAGAAACTGATAAATCATAACCGCACAGCCGGTGCATATATACCGTGTCTTTTCTCACGCCTCATATAGGCTTTTTAAAAGAAAACTTGGACGACGCACTTACAGTTTTTCTTGACTTTTTTTTGACAAAATAAAATCGCGAAACAGATGTGAGAGATTGTTGAATGTAGCATCAGAAAGGCCGGTTCGGGCTTTACAGTCTTATCGTATCCCCTGTAGCGTAATCCCCGATAATTCATTTCACATTCCGATAATGCCCGTTTTAGGGTCTGATCACGTCTGTTTCAGGGTGTGATATTGTGTGTTTCATAAATAGAAAGTACATATAAAAAGTGTTTGAGAGAAGAATGAGGAAAGTTTACTGGTTATCAGTTACT
>ERZ780167.385-NODE-385-length-45991-cov-4.945381_pt1 | contig 45991 bp, 65 predicted proteins | sample MGYA00510982_ERZ780167 | MGnify/ENA primary metagenome ERZ780167 (study PRJEB29588, sample SAMEA2146107) | human gut metagenome | biome: human gut; feature: human-associated habitat; material: faeces | place: Denmark | collected 2008/2010 ... | reverse complement strand
GGTTCGAATCCCTTCAGGTCCACCATTGAGCGCAAATCCGAACCCTACATTGTTTGGGGTACGGTATTTGTGCAAACGAAAAGACACACCTTACCATAATCGGTAGGGTGTGTCTCTTTTTATTATTCGCCGGTGAACCCGTTGGCCTTGGCACATTTCAAAGCACAGAGAACTAATTTGTGCCGTTTCAGTTCCTTTTCGTAAACGGCTCTCGGAACACCTTCGGAAATCGGGGAAGTGGTTAAAACTCTCTTTCGATCTCTCACTACCTTCCCCTCATAGTAAGAGATAACATCGTCAATGTTCATATCGCAGGACTCTCCAAAGAACCTTCCGGTTCCTGTTTGGGCGTAAACTGATTAGCTTTTGCGACTGCGTACTTAATTCCTTCCCCGTCAGCACTGGTATTCTCAGCTCGGCTCTTATCCACAATGCGGACAAGCACAATGGATATGGCGGTTCCGATAGGAGTAAAAACTACCGTCCAGCAAGCCAGGGCACCAGTGTACTGATATTTGATGCTCAGGACGGCCAGAAGAAATCCTCCGACCAGTCCTATGAGTAACAGGAATACCAGTAAAACAGCCAGACAGTTAGTAAAGCCGAGCCGTTCCAGCAAGACAAGAAAGCGGCTTTTTGCAGGAGCCACCCTCTTGCCGGTTACCATCAGGCCAGACCGTGTTCTTTTGCGAAGCGATAAAACAGCACAGCCGCCTGTTCACGAGTCAGGGGGTCGGCCCACATCATATTAGGCTGACCATCTACGGTAGTACCGTTACCGGCGAACAGGCCAACTCGGATTGCCCATTCACGAGCTTCGGCACTCCACTCGCCGCAATCGTTATCTTGGAGACTCTTACGATACTCATTCATGGCGATTTTGAACTTCTCATTGAACTCGGTCTGAGTTATCTCTTCCTCTTCCTTTCCGCTCAGGCGTTTATTAACCTCTTCTGCGATTTGACCATGCCGAGAGTAGAGGTATTCTCCCGGACAGCTTTTATTGGCGAACCACCGGTGTACGGTCATGATCATTTCATTCGCCTTTGGCGTGTACGCCAGCGTCTTGTCCTTGTCCCCAAACCATAAGAGCTTGGTCTTGCCGTTTCTTCGGCAAATATCAGTAACAAGGTCAAGCATGGCAGCAAACGCTTTTTCCGTAACGGTATACGGCTCATTACTTTCACTCGCTACTTCCAGAGTGATTGCACGATGGTCATTGGCAGAAGAAGAGCTGCACCAGGAACGGTCACTCTCACTGACACATAGACCGATACTTCCGTCATAACCAACGACATAATTACAGGACGCTTGCTTACTGGTGGGCTGAAAAACCTCACAGCCCCTTTTTGCAGTAACCTGACCGACAAAACAATGAATGGTAATGCGGTCAATGGAATGGTTACGGGGGCTATTTTTATTCGGAGAAAGCAGAGTGTAGGTTGCTAAAGTACTGTTACTCATTCTTCTCACCCCATCCCATAATCTCACGCAACTTATCGAACCCGAACATTGCGGCATAGGCTACCATAAACCCGATGACCACGAAGGACACCACGATATACCAGGTGACAGCCACGGCGTTAATCTGGCAGTAGGCAAAACCAGCCGCCAGGGTGAGGGCCACGGCCACGATCAGGGCGAGAATGTTGGTTGGCAGCTTGTCCCAGGTGGCTTTCTTCGTAACTTCGACAATCACATTGGTCAGGGCCACAAGAACGCCGATGATGGTAATGATGACAGACATATCCATGGTACTTCTCCTTTCTCATTTTGGTGACTTTGGTGAATGATTTTCGATTTTTACCATAAACTCTCTTATAGAACGCTTTCTAAAGAGGGTTTTATGCAAAATCAAGAAATGAGTCACCAAATACACCAGAAGCACAAAATATTATTTGTGGGAACTTAATATTTTTAGTTGTCTTGTTCGTTGGAAGAAGAGCTGAGAAAGTCATGTTTTTGCAGACGATCATCATAACTCCGACTGATATTGGCTATGGCGTGAACGGCACGATTGTTTTTGTAATCCTTGTGTTCACGACAATAGCGTTCGTAAAAGTCAATGTCAGCCAGAACATCAATGAACTCTTCCTTTGTGTGGGAAATATCCCGCAACAATTCGTTGTTGAACCTAAGAATACGGGCACGGTGTTCATCTGCGTTTCTCGCTTCATTGGCTTTCACATGGTCAGCCAAATTTTTCTTCACAGTTTCCAATTCTTTCAGAACATCAGAGTTAATGGCTCTCCCGATAGCCTTTGCGATTGCAGACCAGGGGTTGACCTTAATAGGGGCGATTTGGATAAGGGTCAGCAGAAACAGGAGCGTACCACCCCCATAACTTAAAATCTCTTGGATACCCATGTTTCCTCCATTGGTGTCAGATTTTGAACTTACTCAACCTTTTCCCAGGCATTGGGATATGCGTCAGGACTCCAAACATTCCCGTCAACCAAGGAGCGATACAGGGTACCATTGTAGTTCACAATGTCCCCGGTATTATACGCATCGTGTACCCCGGACGGCTGACTCCAAACGGGATAGCCGCTGTCATCAAGGCCGAAAGCATCATATAGACTCTCACTGTCAGGGCCGGGTTTCCAGTTGTCCTGAGAGGTATGAGCCTGTACCACCTTGTAAAGCTGCGGGTCACCAACGGAATTCGTACCGTAGGAGAAAATATCGCCCACGGCGTAGGTGTGGTCAGGTTCCCACACGGGATACACCGTAGAAACCTCCATGGCCTGTTCCTCAGACAGACTCCCGGCAAACATCTGGACAACCTTCCTGAACTGTTCCGCATTTTTCAGATTGTCAATGTCGGTCAGCAGAGCAATCAGATTGTCGGCATAAATGCCGTCATCTACCTGGGTAACGGATACGGTTTCCACGCCCTCAAGATCAGGAAGCCCCTCCACATGGTAGACAGTCCCATCTACCACAATGCCCTGAGCGTTCTCGATGTCACTCAGGCCGTAGGACTCATTCTCCTGCATCTTCACCCATACCGGACTGCCGATAGTGGCAAACAGGGTACCGCCTTTATAAATCTTATACATTGCATTCCCAGCCTTTCTTATTTGGATAGAACCCAAACAGGGATTTCACATATTGATTGGTCTGTTCTCTCACCTTGAAGCTGTTTCCTCGCTTCATGTGGCCGTGGTAGCTGTCTACGGAACATCGAATATCTGCCAGGGTCATTTCCCCTCTTTTCCACTTTCCCTGAAAAGAACGAAGTTTTTTGCGAATCAGTTTGGTGGAAGCTGGGTTCATTTTCAAAACCACTTTGCCATTTGAAGTGATGATGAACTTGGTCTTGAGCCATCGGAAGTAATCAGCCAGGGGAATGACCCTCGTTTTCTTCCAGTTCAGGCGTAATCCCAAACGGTCACACATCATTTCCAAGCCGAATATACATTCTGTTTTCAGATAATCAATATCCTCGTGAATGGCGTACCCATCGTCCATGTACCGGGCATAACCCTTAATACCGAGATTTTCTTTGAAGTAGTGGTCAAGAGGACTTGGAAGCAGGAGCGCATTGGTCTGAGAAATCTGACTGCCAAGCCCTAAACCAACAGGGCCAAAATCGGAAATGAAACTGTTGTGAAGCTCCCGGACACGATCATCATGGAGCCGTCTTTTCGATTCTCTCAACAGGGGAGCATGAGGTGCTTCATCGAAGAAACTCTTGAAATCGTAGACCAGGATTCCACCTGTCAGGCCATGTTTCCGAAAATGCCTTTTCAAGTGCCGCACCAGTCTCCTGAGTGCGAAATCCATTCCACGATGTTTCAGGCTTGCCGAGTTGTCATAGATGAATGAGGACGAATAGATAGGTACAATGCAGTAATCGCATAGACATTTCTGAACCGCCCTTTCCGAGATATGGACGGAACGAATGCGTCGTTTCTTGCCACGCTCCATGATGTAGAACTCATGGAAGCCACGGTGTTTGAAGGTTCCGGTCTGCAATGCTTTCCAGGTGGCGGCAATGTTGGGAATGAGGTTTCCGATATACCGCTGAGTCGAATTCTTCCAATACACACCCTTACAACATTTCTTACCGGAAAGGTATAAATGCCGGAACGAAAAGACTTCATCGAAATCCCCACAAGATAGGCTCTTTTTCTTTCGGGCCTCGTCCCGCTTCGCCTTTCTGCGTTGATAGCGGATTTCTCTCCGTTCTTCACTTGTCATAAAAAGGGGTTCCCTCCGTACAGTATTTTGTAGGATACGGGTTGTAACTGCTTAGTAATAACAGCCATGAAATGAGTTACCGTATATCACTCACCATGCAAGCAGCGTCCGGCTGATTACATCGGAAGCTCCCGTTACCGGAAGGGGCATATTTCATCGATATGCCCGGATGTTTTATCCATTTGGCAGGGTACAAGCCCTCCCTCTGCAAAAGGTTCTGATTTCGCCCAATGGGGTTACTACGACTGACCTATACGAAGTTGCAGAGTCCGAAGGACACGCCATTACTGTTGTTGGCGTTGTTATTGTTGGCGTTGCCGTCACTGTTGACATTGCAGAAGTTGTTGGTGTTGCCGCTATTAGGAGAACGCTCCCACCAGTTGTTCGCAGAACAATAGCAACTAAACAGGACTTGACCCAATATCAGAAAACTTATTCCGGGAGGTTTTTGAACCTCTCGTTGTCAGCTTTCTTCACCTTGGAGATAAGCTGCGCTTCCTCTTTGATAAGATTTCCAAACTCCAACATGGCGTGGTCAATCCACGGACACTTTTCTGGGTTTTGGAGAATGCTGTCATAGAGCAAGACCAGCTTGGGACTGAGATTTTGAAGGGCAATGTTAGCCTTGGTCAAGTAATCTCGGCGCATTTGAGCTTCGTGCTTATTTTTCGGATAGATATTGTTTGCAGCTCTCACTTCATCATGGACGGTGGAAGCAAGATTCATGATCTTATACAGGAGATACGGCCCATACCGCTTAGGAGCTTTGGTCACTACCGAAAACGCATGAAGTTCCAGTTTCCTCGCTGTCTCTACGAATTGCATGGCACTTTCACCACGCATAGCTTTGATAACTGACATGAAGATTACCCTCCTACCCGCCCCTTCCGGGGCGGGATTTTTGAAGATGATGGATTAAACGCAGAAGCCGAAGGACACGCCAAAACTGTAGTAGGCGTCGTTACTGTAGGCGGCGCCGTCACTGGCGACAAAGCAGAAGTAGCCGGTGTCGCCGCTACGAGGAGAACGCTCCCACCAGCTGTTCGCAGAACCATTGACCTTCTTGATGGTGGAATTTCCGGCAGAGTAATACTCATACTGTTTTCCTTCACCGGCATAGGAATACTGAGTAGCACCGAAAATCTCAATCTCGGACAGAAGGAACAGCTTGTCGGAAGTGGTTTCCAATGCGGACTGATTGTTACCCTTACTGGTCACTTTGTTCACAAACTTCAAGACATTTTTCAGGTCAGAAGAAAGTTGATTCAGGAGAGTAGCCATAGTGGAAGTACGCATAGCGGAACCACGCCAACCGTTGACATTCGTGTTGGAACTGTTCATCTTATAGGTGGTATTCAGGCAGTCAACCAACTGGAAGGTGATACCGGCTTTAGTACGGTCACCGTCTGCGGTTGTCAGTGTATCATGGTCAAAGCCGATGATTTGAGCTGAATAGGTTACGCCATTTACGGTAATGTTCTTCTTATCGCCTACCTTCCAATAGTTCGGTGCCTGACCAAATTTGGAAACAACGGCGATATTGTCCCAGGAAGTAGCTTCAAGAGAAGCCCCTACCACAAACGGATAAACATATACGATACCGATAACTTCCAGAGTGTAGACTTTCGTCTTCTGGGAACCGTTGTAAATAAATACCACAGTCCAGTCACCTAACTCGGTCGGGTACAGAGTAGCATATCCGCTAGAAGCTACTTTCCCACTCAATACCTTCCCGTTGCGGCTCATGGTAACGGTTGTTCCGACATCTCCAAATACACGAACCTCGGCAGGAGAACCCTTCTGACTCAGAGCATATAGAGCGTCATTCACGGTGGGGTCAGACTGGCTCAGTTCCAGAGCCGTCTTCGTGGTATCGGACAGAAGGTTGGCTTTATTCTGGGGAGTGCCGACCACGGTACACCCAGCGGGGTTCAGGGAAATGTCCATGGTGGCCGTACCAGCTAAGAGCTGAGAACGCCATTCCTCATAGCTCTCAGGCATGGTGGTTGGGGCTTTCAATGTACGGGAAGTACCGTCCCCCTTGATAATGGTGTCTTTCATGTTATCCTCCTTTATTCACCGCTGTTATAGAGATTGGCGTAATAGAACGCTGCCACGGTGCGGTCGATTTTGGAGTAAAGCTCCGTTTCCACCTCGGTCAGTGTCTTGTCAATTACAAACAGCAGATATTCCATGTCATTTGCGACAGAGAATGTCAGTCCGTCTAAGGTGGGCGGGACTGCTGGCGCATCTGCCGGAAGCGAGAGCTGCTGACGCAGAATGACCAGATCATTGAGATAGGCCGTTGCGAGGGATTGTGTCGGGGTATCTCCCATGGCCCAATTTGTCTTAGCGGAAACAACCACAGAGGAAGGGTTATAAGGCACATGATAAATAGGGTCATCTGCAACTCCTTTCTCAGCCCGGTAAGCGTCAAGCTCATTAGGGATAGAAGTCATACGGTTCGCAATATAGGCAACCGCCTGTCCTACACGGTTCATGTCAGTGTAGTTATAGGCACCTTTCATTCCGGCCATGTATTCAGCCTTTTCCTCAACGGTGAGGGCATCAAGCCCTCCCGTAAGGATTTTGTTTTTCAAGGTGAAAACCCTGTCAACATCGGCCTGAGTGCGGTCATAGACCAAAGTATCAATGACGCTCATATCAATCCTTTCACCTTCATCTTTCCGCTCAGAGAGCCGTTGAATGTGATTTCATCGACCAAGATCAATGCGTTCATTTCATCGGTGTAAAGGGTTTGCAGACCGATAATATCACCAACTTCCATTTCCGGGTTACCCCGGTAATCCGCTTCGTAGGTGTTTCGCATGGTCAGGTAGCTCATAACATGATTTGCAAGAGCCGCACACATTGTATCGTTGGTAATGAGGGGGTTTTCCTCCTTGTCGATTTCACCCTCTAAGGCTACGGGGTAGGAAACGACCACCGAATTCTCAGAGAGCGTCTTGCCGGTAATCACCACAGATTTAGTGCCGGAGGATAACACCAAATCCGCAGCTCTGGCATAGATGTTGGAGGAAACCAACGAACCGCCAGATACCGAGATGTTTATATCTTGTGCCGGACCAGAGAACTCAACATGAAGTTGAGTCTCGGTGGTCGTTCCCTCAAAGAGTGTCTGCGAATCGTTGTTCGCAGCGTAGGCGTACTTAGCAACCGATACTGCCTTGAGCTGGTCAATTTTCGAGATTTTCTGGCTCTTCTCATTGATGGAGGTAAAGTCCAGAGTAAAGTCAGTCTCTCGATAATAAATCTTGCTCACTCGCATTCTTCGGTAGGGTAGATTTCCGTACATGGTTACTTCAATTTTGGTACAATCCACCGCATTATTGGTAGAAATAAAAACCTCGGAAGAATCAACCTGTACGGTTTGAGTGTCAAGCAAGGACGCTCCCTTGTAATACTTCACCTGAACAGAAGAAGGGTACTCGTCCAGGGGAGAATCAAACCGAATTGCCAAGACAGGAAGATCATGAGAAACATCAAATTCCTTGGTGAAGACAGGTGGGGTGGAGAAAGAACCGTTTTCCCCGGTCATTGCTTCGCTGATAAAACCCCTACCGGTTGGGTTCTCGTCTTGGATAATTACTTGATTATCACCATTCAATGTCCACCGGTTTAATTCAAGAGTAGCATAGGTGTTACCAGCGGTATTACCTCTGTCCACAGTGTTCCACTCGCTGTACCACAGATGACCGTTGTCGTTCCACTCGCCACTGTAAATGCCGGTCACGGTCACACCAAAGGGCTTAATGTGAATGATATTGTCATCATCGGTAAACAAGCGACAACGGCAAGCATGAGCGATAAGCTGCAAACAGTTCATGTGGGTGTCAATGGGTAGAGTTGCCGTTGTGAACATCTGCTTCAAGGCAGGGTCAATATCCCAAGGGTTTGTCCCGTGTTCGGTTAGGGTCAGCCCTGCGTCTAGCAGGACTTCTTCTGCCATATCATAAAAATTCTTGTTTCCCAACTTGCTCTTGTAGAAAGTGCCGCTGAGACTGCCGATCAAACCCGTACAGGAGAAAGTAGCCTGATTGTTCTGAGCCGTAGGCTTTCCGTTCAACAGGTACTTGTCTGCCTTGAGCTTTTCGATTGTTCCATCTGGAAGCTCATATCCATACCGAATAGAGATAGGGGAATTCTTGTCTACATAGGAGTAGATACCTGTCGGATTATCCGGGTCATAATTGTGTTCGTAATCCATAATCACGAACTGCATGGTTTCGGTAGGGAGTCTTCGACTAAGAGGGTCAACATCGTGACTTTGCTTCACAGACACAATGTCCTTATTTTGAAACATTACCTCAACACCGTATAGAACTCGTTCCAGTCTGGGACGGCGGTAAGGCAAACATTTTCCGAAGGTGATTGTGATTTTATCGCATTGATCAGACCTTGCGGCAATAACCACGGTAGTTCCGGTAACAGGCTGTGTTACTGTTTCGCTCACCTGTCCATTCAACCAGAATTCTACCGCAACCATTTCAGGCCACTCTTGATACCGAGTATCAAAAGTTAAAGTCAGACCGGGAAAGTCATGAGGATAGGTGAAGGTTTTAGTCATAACCGCTTTAGTCGTGAACTCACCTTCATCATTACTCATAAGACTGGACACAAACCCATCGTACATTGTGCCGGAAGCCGGAACAATAACCGTATTGCCGTCTAAAGCCCAGCGGTTCAGTTCCAGAGCTGCATAGGACTCTTCATAGTCAAAATTGTAGTCAAGCGTATCGAATTCAGAATAACTCTGCGCTCCATTACTGGCCCAACTACCATCGGTAGCCGCTGTTGCGTCTACATTTCCGAAGGAAATTTCCACATAAGAGCGGTTACGAAGCATAGACTTCATACTAGCTTTGTAAGCGTTGCTGACCGCTTTCATGTGACACCTCCTTAAAACGGTTCTCCACAGTCAATCAGATTGACTTTGCAGTTGATGTAGTCAAGCGGAAGCTGTGTGTTAGGGTCAAGGTGGAACGGCTCTGCGGTTCTATCGCCTGGGTACATCTTTCGAGTAGTCCAAGTATTGTTCACCATATCAGGGTAAGAAACCGTGACATAGAAATTGGAGAACTCTTTCAAAATGGCCGACCATTGTTCCGCAGTCAGGTAAGCCCATTCCAAATTGTTTAACTTCTGCTGTTCCCGGCCCACCACCTGACCGACTACAACCGCATTTGCGTTTCTAGCCGAGTCAACGATGGTGGCAACCATGAGGTTCAAGCCCCTTCGGGGGCAAGGATATTCATGACCATTGATTCTGATAAAAGCTGCCATGTCCTTACCCCCTTAGTAAGCGTTGGAAAATGCGCCGGAATTTACCCGGACACCTCTCTTCTGACTGTACCGATCATAAGACCGGCCAATCACATCGTCTCCGATAGATACAGACAAATCCTTGTCTTCAATGATATTCATGAGTGCGTAAATAGCGGCGATCACGCCATCATTGGCATTCGCCACACCAGCGGAGATACCTTCCACAATCTGGTCATTATTGGCTACCGCCGTCCGATTGCCAATGGCACCGACCATCTCAGCCCCGGCCTCCCGAGCGATAAAGAGCTGACCTTCATCAACGAAACCGCCCTGTGCGAAATAGGGAATGGGGTCAAGCTGCACTTCACTGAAATAACTCAGGCTGATACCGGTAATCCACGAAACCTCATTGATAGAGCGAATAACATCGTTCAGAGCGGAAATAGCATTGTTCATGGCCTTTTCCATGACGGTCAAGACGCTGTTCCACTGGATGATCGTTGTGTTCGTCATACCCCTCCACATGGAGTACCATGCGGTGGAGAACTCGGTTTCAAAGGTGGTGTAGCCGGTCATGAACTCGGTCTGCCAAGTAGTCCAAGTGGTAGTCATCTGCGTCCACATCGTAGACCACTTAGTAGTAGTCTGCGTGGAGAAGGTAGTCAGGCTGGCTTGGAAGGTGGTACTGAAAGTGTTCCACCCGGTAGTCATCTGCGTCCACCCGGTAGACCAACCAGTTTGAAGGGTGGTCATCGTAGTAATCCAAGTGGTAGTCAGGGTAGTCCATGTGGTGGTCAGGTAGGTGCTGATCGTTGTCCACTGAGTAATAGTCACAGTGTAGATGTTCAGCCAAGCCGTAGTAGTCTGGGTCTGAATAGTAGTCAGCATGGTAGTGTAGGTCAACTGAATGCCGTTTGTGATTGTGGCGAAACTCTCATTCAGCAAAGCGGCCTGACTATTCATGCCGGACGCAAAACCCGTCACCAGATTTACGCCTACCTCCTGCATATTGACAAACATAGCCCCGGACAGAACCACGGCCTCTCTGTCATTCAACAGGCTCTCCAACTGGTCAATGAGGGAGGAATACTGAGATACCAGAGATACCGCCTGACGCAGTTCCGGTACAGCGATTAACAACTGCTCATTCAGGTTTGCGGTGTCCGTGGCAATATCAGCCACATCGTCTGCAAAATCCCCAATGGGGTTTCCTGCAAACAACTGCTGGAACCCGCTTACAATGCTGTCCCAAGTGATACCGCCCATTGAGTCAGTGTAAGAACCGATCTCTCCAGCAAAGGTGGACATGAAATCCACGAAGTTAGACATATTCACCGTGAGAGCCGGGAGAACCCCGTTCACTCTGGTCAATGCCGGAGCGAGATTAAAGGTCAATTCGTCTGCCACGCTGACAAGGCTTGCGGTAAAGGCCACGAATGCCGCCGCCAACTCTACCAGAATGGCAGTACCAAGACCAACGGCCACCGGGAGAAGACCCACACTGGCAACCGTAGCCGCACCCAGAGCCGCAGTCACTACACCAATGCCAACCAGAAGCCCGGTGCCAATACCGATACCGGTAGCAATCGTTTCTCCGTTGTCGATGACGGGTTGCCATGCCTGACCGATCTCGTCAAGGCCCTTGCCAATAGCCCAGACCTCTACGACAAATAGGCCGGTAGCAACACCCAACTCCAAGAGGATAGCCGTACCAAGACCGACATTGGTAGCAATGGCTACACCACCAGTTCCAAGGGCATAGGCGGCAAGGCCAACACCGATCAGGAGGTTAGTTCCGAGGAAGATAGCCGTAGCAACTGTTTCGCCATTCTCAATGACCGGCTCCCAAGCCTTACCAACCTGATCTAACTCAACACCGAGAATAGCGATTGCTTCAACAATTAGGACTGCCGCCGCAGCTACTTCGGCCACTACGACAAGACCCCAACCGAGGCTCTGTGCAAGGCTTTTCAGTGTACCATTAAGGCCACCACCCGCACTGTTACCCATGGCATTTGTCACTTCCTGCAAAGCGGTAGAAGCACTGGTAACAGCTTTTCCCGCACCGATCTTGGAAGTGATTTGATTGATTGTGCCAATGGCGGTCAAGAACCCGCCTACCGTCAGAAGGAGGCCAGCGGCCAACTCTACCTTATCGACTCCACTCCAATCCCCGGTACGAAAAGCCTCCATAACATCAGCCAAATTCCGCACAATCAGGGTAATGCCAGTGAGAGCCAATCCGCCTCCGGTCAGGACAGGGTTATTGGTCAGAAGACCAATGCCGCTCAGGAAGATACCGAGATTTCTGACAAGGTTTGTGGCGTTGTCGAAATTAACCCCGTTATTGACCATATCAGAAATGCTCGATACGATACCGCTCAGGCCAGAGATGACCAAAGAGGCACCTGCCAGTTTTACATTTCCAAGGGCAAAGAACGCCACGCCAAGCCCCTCAGCAAAACCGCTAATTAACTGCGTGACATTCGTGAGATTGGGGCCGTTATTCAAAATATCATCAATGGCCTCTTTGATTTTGTCCCAACTGTCCAAAAACAGGCCAAGACCGGCGATAGTGAAAGTGATTTTGTATAACAGGTTTTGGCCTTTGAAGCCCTGTAACATTTCCAGCATGGTAATGAGGTTTTTAGCCACCCTCCATGCCAGAATTTCCGCACCGATAGAAATTACGGTTGAAAGAACATCTTTCAGTTTCCCTTTCAGTTCGTCTACCTGAGAATTGATATTATTGAAAATGCTCTCGTCCCACAGCTTCTCAATATCAAACAGGCCCTCATAATCTCCACCGGAAGCCCCAACACCGCCTCCTGCTCCACTCCCTTGATCGGGAGAAAAGACATTCAGTTCATCAAACCCAGCGGTATAAGACTTTAATTTCTTTGCGGCGGAACTCGCCTCTCCCAGATTATCACTTAAATCCCCTGCGGCACTTGCCCCAGAATTAAGACCACTACTGAAATCAACAGGTTGTAAATCCACTCCGAAGAGTTGTGCGAGAGCCACGATTGCCTCTCCGATCAATTCAACAAAGGCTTGCACATACGGCAAAACCTTTACCAAAGCGGGAAGCAAGAGAGAACCAAAAGCCTGAGCCAGAGAAGATAACTGCTGGCGCAGAGTCCGCATAAGTCCCTCCGCCGTAGTCATTTCACGGGCGTAAGTGCCAATCAAATCCTGCGCTCTTGCCTGATCTATTAAAGTCAGATACCGCAGATAAGACTTCAATTCCTCACTGGCACTCTGGGTGCTGTACGCAATACCATAGTTTGCCGCCGTGATCTTTAGCTGAGAGTCAACAATGGTAAAACCTGCTCTACGGATAGGCTCAACCTCACCGGAGATGGCAGAACGAACGGCCACAGCTGCGTCCTCAAAAGTGGTGTAAATATCGTTGTAGCCAGCCCAAATGTCATAGGTCAACTCCGTATAATTCATAGCCATTGCCGCCGCATCTTTCTGAGCCACGCCAAAACCTTTTAGCATGGTGCCATAGATGGACGAATACTGCATGAACTGCTGGACATTGATCTGCAACTCACTGTTTAACCGCTTAATCCACTGGTAGTTCGCTTCTGCTTCCTCACCGAATGCGCGGCCAAAACGGTACATGATACCTTCCCACTCAGAAGCCTCAAACATATACTGAGCCACAGCGGAGGCAACACGACGAACGGAATATACTACCGCAGACAATTTGATACCGGTCATAGCCGAAGACCATGCGGTGGTATTAGTGGTAGCCCGTCTGACAGTGCCGTTATACTGCTCCGTACTTCTAATAAGCCTCTGAATTCTCGAAGGAAATGCGGAGAAGCCATTGGACACCTTCTGCATTTCATCTGCAAAGGGCTTCATAGCTGCGGCCAGTTCCTTCATCTGCTGGGTAAATTTATCAATGTCAGCCTTTTCCAGTTCCTCAATCACGGTGGGGAGCTTTCTAAGCTGATTGATGAAGGTGGTCATATTGGCCTTACCCAACTCAGACAGGGGACGCAGACCATCTGCAAGGGTTCTGAGCTTATCACCGTCCGTCCAACGGACATTTGCCAGAGCCGCATTCAGGGCATTCAACTGATTAGCAATGGAACTGGAAATTTTGATGTTCTTGGCCGACTCCAAGGCTTTCAGACCCGTAGCGATTTGGGTCAGCTTCTTAGACACATCTCCGCTATTCAGACCGGAAAGGGCATTCTTCAATTCCCGAATACTCTTACTGGTAGCATTCAGGCCGGTAACACTGGCACCAGTAGCACCCTTCAAACCGCTTAGAGCCTTTTTGAGATTGTTAATCCCAGAAACAGCACCTTCACTGTTTTCCTGAATTTGAAACTCTAAGCCCTGAATTTCAACATTATCGACCATTTACTCCACCACCTTTCCCCTGAAATTTCTTGTTGAACGACATTGCGAACATCTGCATATAGGCTTTTGCCTTATCGTCCTGTTTCTTTTCCTTGGTCTTCTCTACCTTCTTGTCCTGCCTCACATTCAATTCAAAGGGTTGCTCGGGATAGGGTTGAGGCTTTGCACCCTTCTTCGCAAAGGCACGAAGGATGGGGGCCAAATTGCCTACTGCCTGATAGACATACATTCCTTGCAACCATGCGTCTTGATTTTTCAAATCCTGACGAATACGAGCCGCTTTCCGGTAATATTTCACCAGATCACAGTCCATCTCCCAGAACTGCTCGTAGGTCATTCCGATAGCAAGATAGTAGGGAAAGACCTGATAGAACTTTTCCGTGTAAGCGAAACGGGGAGCGGGGCGATTGCCGCCACCGCCCCCCGGTCTGCTGGACAGCGACCCGCTTACCAGTTCGCCGTCCAGTCCATGTTTCCCTCGTCATCACCATTCTGCTCAGGCTCTTCCATGAGGGACAGAATGGGTTCGTTATACATCTCCACCAGCTTAGGAAGAAGCTCGTCTTTACGGGGCAGACGGGCATAAATCCGGTCAATCACATCTTTCTTGACCCAACGGTGGTGTGCAAGAAACGCACCAGCAAACAGGGCGGGAAGCATGGTCATGGGCTTGCGGTCAACATCGTCCGCAATGAAGCCCTGCTTCTCCATGATCTCAACGGTTTTGCGGGTGTATTCCAGCGTATAACTCTCGCCGGAAACGGGGTCTTTAATTGTCAGTGTCTTAGCCATGATAAATCCTCCTTATCATTTACGCCGACTGAGATTACTCAGCAGAAAAAGTGATGGGGGTGGACGGAGCAATGGAGATGTTCATGTCAACCACCTCATTGACACCGCCGCCCACGGGGTACACGGAAAGCTGGCCCTCGAAAGCGAACTTACCGTTGCTCCCATCGGGAGTCACAGTGCCGCCGCTCTCCTGACCGCCGAACCACACGGCATACTTTTCAGTCTTGCCCTCAAGCTGCTTGAGAGACTGGAAAACCGCCATGTCGTAGTTGGCAACGAAGGACAGGCCGTCAAGGGACTGAATGCCGGAAATGTAGGTCTGCATATTGTCAGACAGGGTGGTGGTTTCCAGCATCTCAGGCTCGCCACCCAGGTCGGGGAATTCCTTAATGTCACACAGCTTCGTATAGGTGCTGCCGCTGGATTCCTCGTGCATCAGAAAAACCTTGTAGGTACTAATAGCCATGATCTTACCTCCTGTAAAGATTTTTTCCGTCCGTCTCGGCCTGATACCGAGCTACGATACGGTAAATGGTTGCATTTTCCAAATTGGGAACCGGGGACATTGCGGTGCGAATGAAATTACGTCGGTACATGAGGTCATCAATGACCCGCATGATACTTCTGCATTGTGCCTTTTTTCCGGTTGTCTTGTTGGAATAAATGTTGATCTCATACATCAGCGTTACGAATTGCTCCGTATCGCTGGTGCTTAAATGCTCCGTAGTGGGGTAGTTGTCCTGTTCCACAATGCTCACATGAGGAAAAGAGGATGGAGTTCTAACATACTCTCCACTCACATTGATACCCGGAAAGGCTTCACGGAGAGCCTGAGCAATCGGTGTGTAAATTTGATTTTCCACATCAATCATCGAAAGACCTCCTTTGCCAAATCAGGTAAAATTCTTTTCAGCTCCTTTACAGTTTCGTACATAGACATATTGGCGGGATTACCGTGAGTGATAACCACGGCTTTCCCGTTTTCCTTCATACGCACTTCACCGTTTGAACCTGGGTCACCGTAGTAACCCCAAGACTGTTGCTTACCGTGACCAGCGCCATACTCTCCCCGGCGCATACCGAGTTCGGCAGCTTCCGGGTGATTATCCGGGTAAGTCACGCCAGTTCCGAATTCAATGAAAAGCACAGAAGAACCAATCGCCACGACTGCCCTAGCATTTCCCCCTCGCTGTTCAACAGAAACAGACACATCATTGGTTCCGTCATAGACCGCCTTGGCAAAATTGGCAGAAGCGATTTCAAATCCCCTCTGACTCAGGCGGTCAAGCAAAAGACTTGTCTTGGCTTTCAGCCATGCTTGATGGCGGTCAAGTTCTCGAATGGCATTGTTAATTCCTGCAACAGAAAGAGGTACCTTGATAACCTTCACGACACATTCACCTTGCTCACAGCATAGGAGATGGAATTCAAACTCTTGGCAACTCTCTTCACAATATAGTCATACAAAGGATTACCGTCAGTGTCATACTCAGGCTCTTTGTCAATGAACAATACGGAATTTTCATCAATCGGACAGGACAGGTCATCGGTTACAATAACCTTGTCATACGAGATGAAATTGCCAAACTGCTCCACCTGGGCAGAACCGGTTGCGGCAGAAATATTTTCCTTCCGCTGAACGGCTTCTTTGTAGATCACACGGTAGTCACCAGTTTCATTCCCATCATCGTCCATCACGGGAACTTTCTTGTCGTATAGGAGATACCAGAAAGGGGTTTTATTCCGTTCCATCGTTTTCATCAGCAGTCACCCCATGAATCAAACCAGCAAACGGAACAATCTCACGAAGCAGAGTGGGCGGCACATCTCCGTCCTCATAAGAACGGGAAATACCATTCTCACTGTGAGAAGTTTCCCCCTCAGCACCTCGCTTGTTCAACAAATAAGCGGCAATCTCTACCTGGTTGTAGGCATACCGGGCAGGAACCTCAGTTACGGAATCGTCATAGGGATAGGCTCTGCGAAGAACCTTATTCCCGGCGATAGAGAGATAGGTGGAAAGAACAGTATCATCAGTCTCACCGGTCATTGCTTTCAGCATAATCAGCTTTTCCGAATCACTCATACTTTCCACCTATCCTTTCTCCATCAATTTCGATTAGCCGCCAGCGACTTCCTTGGTATTCACGGGGTTGGACTCGTCATTGGCAATGAACACGCTCCGGCTGTACTTGGGAGCGGTGAAGCTCTGAGCAATGCCAGTAAACTTGCCGTGGTACCACTCGGGGCCGTGGTCAAGACCAATCTGACCGAAGAGCTGATACTTCTCACCGGCACCAGTCTTAGCCAGGGGTTCCAGGAAGAAGTTGCCCTTACCGGGAACAGGCTGGTATACGGGAGCCACCACATTCAGGTTCAGCAGCAGGGCGGTACCGGCAGGAAGGAACTCGCCCAGATACAGGTACACAACACCAATGGGGGTCACCACACTGGACAGCGCAATGCCGTTGATCTCACGAGCGGCAGGAACAACGGTAAGGCCGTTCTGCACAGCGTCAGCGTTGACCTGGAACAGGGTAGTAGCGTCACACCACAGAACCAGGCCGTCAGTAGGAGCATTGGCACCGTAAATCTTCTTCACCATATCGGCAATGTCCCACAGACCCAGGGGCTTACTGCCCATGGCCTTGGTATTGGTAGTGATCGCTTCCACCAAACCACGGGTCTTGTTCACGGTTTCGTCAGAGGTAGCCTTGTTGAAGGTACCCTGAATGAAAGTGAACTCAATGTCACGGTTCACCTTCTGCATCTTGGCGGCAACCTGGAAGTCCAGCTCATTGATAGGATTGGCCTGCTGGTTGGCAATGTTGATGCCGCTCAGAGTACCCATATTGGACTGCTTGGCATAGGAAATGCCAACGGACTCCTGGAAAATCTGAGTCACATTGGTCTTCTGCTCACGGGTCACAACACTGGCTTCCGGGGCAGTCAGAGAGGCAGTCTCAGAAATGGAGGGCTGAGAGCCGCCGCCAGTGATGTACTCCTGACCGGTAACGAACTCAACATGATTGGTGGTCTTGGCTCTGCCGCCGATAATGGAACTCAGCGGACACCGGGTATTGCCCTTGTTGAAGAGCATACCGGAGTAGTTCAGAACACCAAAGCTGGTAGCAATAGTATCTGCCATGATAATTCTCCTTTACTCTTTATTGGCCTGGGCTTCTTCCTCAGCTTTCAGGCGAGTGTAGTAAGCGACAGCGGCAAAATCGCCGTTCTTCTGCGCTTCCTCGATTTTCTTGCCGTAATCAACGGCACCACCGTTATCCCCGTTACCGGGGGTCGGCTTGGGGGTCTTCTTGAGAGCGTCAGCCTTGACCTTCTTCGCATAATCCTCAAGGAACTTGCTCTGGTTGGCAAAAACCTTGGCACTGTCACCGTCAGCCATAGCCTTAGCGGTATCCTCTGCCAGAGCTTCATCGTAGCCCTGAGCAATAAACTTGGCCTTATACTCGGAAACGGTCTTGCCCTTTCGCAGCTCGGACAGCTCCTTTTCCATCTGAGCCAGCTTGTCAGCGTCCTCCTGCTTCTTCTTCTCGTCCTCGGACAGAAGAGCATTATGCTTACGCTTCCACTCAGCGGCTTCGGAATTGGCCTTGGAGAGAGCGTTCTTCTGCCGTTCCAGCTCGGCAGCGTTATCCTCATACTCAAAGGCTTCCAGGGCTTTCAGCTTGTCTTCTGCGGACATATCCGCATAACCCTCAATCTTGCTCGTGTCAATCTTTGCCATAACAAATTCCTCCTGCGTTTAACAAGGCTGTTCACTCAGCACTATTTTCTGTTTTTGTCGGGGTTGTCTCCCCGTTGCGTTTTTAAGTCTTCACTGACCGTATGGTGACCTTGGCGGGACTTGAACCCACACACCTACGGCTCTTGCCATTGAGCTACAAGGTCATAAAAAATAGGGCTACCGGAAAAGCACTTCTACTCTTCCGATAGCCCGTAATGGCTGTTGCCGTTATCTCGATATAACGACCTCATATTTCTTTTTACTGGCCGTTTCCCAAACTACCAGCTTGCCATTCCTTACGGCAATTTCAACTCCCTTACCACGGGAAAGTATTTCATTGATCTCCTGAATCGCCCTGGTTGACAGGCTCACTACCGGGTTCATTTCCATCGTTCCCTCCCGCCTGAGTTTTCTGCTGTTCGGCAATCTTTTGTGCCTTGGCTTCCTGTTCTGCCACATACTCCATGCTCATTTTGTAAGCAACCTGGGGGTCGGAGAACATTCCGCAATGAATGAAAGCCAAAATAGGAGCAATCTTAGGATTGTTCAACATAGTAGTGAGAACATTGGCCTTTTCGCTGATATTCTCGTAATTCCGGCGAGTAAATCGAATGTCGATAGCCGACAGCTTCAAGTCCAAATCGCTCAAATCCCGGCAGATACGAAGCAACAGCTTCAAAAACTGCTTTTCGGATTTTTTGAACATTCTCTCGGAATCTTTAGCTCTGGCTTCTGCCGAAGACCAGCCATCTCGCATTATTACAGCAGAGCCGGTATCGCTGGTGGAGGAACCACCGTTCCGGTTCGGCATACCACAAATTGTGAGGATAATATTATACATACTATCCACCAGCGTTTGTGTCTGCGTCTGGTTCAACTCGGCAGTCAGGTACTCAATCTCTGCCTTGAATTGAGGGTCAATGTCCTTGTACTTGATTGCCCCTTCATCACGAAGTTTCTGGTAATCCTCAGAGCTAATATCGACATTGTGGAAGAGCATGAGTGCCTGAACAAACTGCTCAACACCGTCAATCCGGTTAGACTCCGTGGTATTGATTGCGTCCAGAAGAGGGAGAACGATTTCAAAAGCACCCAGGCGGGATTTGTTCGCAGGATACTCGATAATGGGAATACCCAGGATTTGGTCTTCACTCCGCCTGATTCTCCAAGTGTTCTCAACCTCGAAATAGTGATCTTCCGTATAGCAGCTAAAAACCAGAACGCCGTCATCTCTCAGAATATACTTTACGCCCATCATGGCGGGATTTCCGAGAGCAACGGAATAGACCACAAAAGCATATCTGGGGTCAAGTGTGAAGATTTCAAAAGGAGCTTCGTCCTCTTCCACATTGGCTTCTCCATCAGGAAGAACCATACGATAAGAAGTACCACAAATATGCCACCACTCGGCTAATTCTGCGTCCTCAGACGGTTTATCCTCAGAAAGAGTGTAATCGTTCAAGAGACTAACCGCTTCCGTGATAGCTGTATCGTCTTTCCGGCTGACATACTGGACAGGCTCTCCCATCAGATAACCAACCTTGAAGGAAACGATCTCATTGGCTCGATTTTCAACTACCTTGTTGTTGATTTCAGGGCGAACATCCTTTTGTCGATGAAGAATAGGCTGGTCACCCTTGTAATACCGATACAGGTAGTTAATATCTGCCTGGTTCAGAAGATGAACGAACAGGGCCTTTTGGAGAACATCAATGATGTTATTGTCGTTGATTTCGGAAACATCAGTATAAATCACTCTGCGTCCAAATAACGCTCTGGCACCCATTCAGTTCACCTCCTTCCAGACTAATTCTTCATACTTCATAATATCAAAATATCCAATGGTTGTCAACACTTAACCTTTTAGAATACCATTGGAGAACTCATTTGTCAAAAATTTCGTTCAACAGGGACGCTTGAACACCTCGATCTTACCGCCTTCAAACATACGAATCTCATTTTCCAGAAGAGCCAGGGAGTCAGGTGCGTCATCATGGGGAACCTTACCGCTTCTCGTGTAAGTGGTCAATTCTTTCATGAAATTCCAATACTGACTACCTCTCTTGTAGGTGGAAGGGTGTTTGAAATAGAAATTCTTTTTGATATTGTCGGACGCAAACTCAATACGGGTCTGCTTGTTGGAAATCGTTCTCTTCGTGCGAATACCAATAGAATATCCCATCTGACGCACGATCTCTGCCACATCACGGGCATAATACTGACCGGCATTGTTGGACTCAAAAATGGCAGAAGCTACTTTGTTGGTAATCAGACACTTGGCACATTCCGGTTTTGTTACCTCAGCGGGAGAATCGTCAAAGACCACATCGGTAATATACACCGACCGGCCATAGATGACTGCTACCGGCATAGAGGTACTGTCACTTCCACTTTCGGCGGTATCTCCTACGGCAATAATGGTATCGGGGTCAAGGTCAGGCGGCAGCTCAAAGAAGTAATTCAGCTCGTCCTTGTTGAACAATAAGCCCTTGGCTTCAAAAGGCTGTTGCTGAAACTCACTCTCAAACTGCTCAGAGGAAAGAAGTTCTCTCTGCTCCCGGAAGTAAGCCGTTGTGAAAATCTTCTGGCCCTCCCGCTCATACTCATAATTGCTTTCGTCCGTGATAGGGTCAAGAGCCGGAATCTCGATTGCCCTCCAATTCCACCCCTCTCTTTGAGCGTATTCCTGCACACGGCCAATAGGGTCATAAAGAGAATATCTGGTACCGGTAAAGACCATAGGTGTACCCTCAATAGCACGGCCCATAATATCACCGGAGATCACTTCCCATTTATCATCGAGCCTCTGACGGTTCTTTGCCTCTTCACGGCCTTCCACACAGTCATCAAGATAGAGAACATTGGTGGCTTCGGACAAACCTACCTGTCGAGCGTCAATAGAGCGGCACATAATAGTAGGGAACCGGGACTTGGATTTCAGATTGATAATCTTGGTATCGGCACCAGTTTGAACTAACCTCGCTTCCGGGAAAACATCGTAAAACAGATATTCATTCGGGGTACTTAGGTATTCCAGGCAACCGTTGTAAAAGCTCTTAACAAGGTCATCACCGGTTCCTTCCATAAGCGTGGAATGGTCTGGGAACTTACCGGAAATCATATTCACAAAATTGATACCTGTTTGAGACTTTCCGGCTCTTTTAGGCATAGATATTGTCAAAAGACGCAGTTTTCCATCAAGTACATCTTGGAAACCCTGCACCATGGGTTTTAGGTAGTGCCGTCTGGGAGCGTAAAAACGCTTTTCCGGTTTCCGGTCAAGCTCAATATAGGTCATGAAAGCGTCAAACTTATAGGGAGCGTCAAAGAGAAGACTCTTCCGCCATGCCTCATAGAATTTGTCCGCCTCTTTCGGGGAAACAAGGTGTAGTTGTCTGGCACAGAGCCTCCGCAGCTCACCATTCAGATCATGTGCGCTCTGAAAATCCTCTTCCTCCCACTGACGGCACAGAGATAACAGGTCAAGATAAGCTGTATGGTCATTCGGCTTATTTTCGATATATCTCTGAATGCCATCTGCGATTTTACGATAATCCATAATACCTCCAAAAAGAAAAGGGCTACCGGATTTTTCCGATAGCCCGTAGTGGCTGTTACTTCCGCCCTTGCGAAAGCCCTTCATATCTTATTCTTCAACAGGATTTAATAACAAGTTTGCTCCTATTGATAATTCCAAATGGGTTCCATCTTCTATTGTAATTTGCTGGCTTTCTCCGTATTGAGTAAAATACAAAGTATTTCTAACATCTTCTGAACTTTCATTGCCAACTATAAAGACGGTGGCTCGTTCTTGCTCCCCTTCATAAATCGCAGTATAAGTGCCGGAGGGAACATTATACCAAATGTAAGTGTACTCTCCAAAAGTTTCACTTGGAATGGTAACTTCTTGCCCGTACTCTCCAAGTTCTCCATCTACGAGCCGAATAGAATTTTCAGTTACAGTATCTTCCACGGCCTGTTCCGCTTCTTGCTGTGCTTTTCTCTCTTCTGCGGCACCGAAAGGGTCTGCCTCCATGATGAACATTAAAACTACCCCAATCAATAGCAAGCCGCCTACCAGTTTGAAAATCAATTTCATGTGTCATCCTGCCTTTCTTATACGATCATACCATGTTGTACGGCTAATACCTAACTCTCTGCAACACTCATCTACCGTCACAAGGCCGTCTTTTTGTTTTTGCCGTAGATTTTCAAACGCTTCATTATCCACCTGACAGGCCGGACGGCCAAACCCTCTGCCGGTTTTACCAGACACTTTCCGGCCATTCACTACCGGCATTGCAGCTATGCCCTCAGCCTGACGCTTCCTGATCTTCTTCCGCTCCTGCTCCGCCATAGCTCCCATGACTTCAATCAGGATATTGTTGACCATTTCCCCAATCCATTCTTGACCATGGAAGTCAATCAGCGTGGTAGGAACATCAAACACCCTGACGATAACACCATGTTCTTTGAACCACTCCAACTCACCCTTGATCTCAGCTTTGTTTCGGCCAAAGCGGTCTAACTCTTCGACCAGAATTTCATCTCCGGGAAGCAAAATGGCCTTTAACTCTAAGTAATGTTCCCGGTTGAAATTCTTACCGCTCTGCTTGTCTGTGTAAATACGGTCATCAGGAAGAGAAGGGTCAAACTTTTTCAGTGCCGTTATCTGACGAGCAAGGTTCTGATCTCTGGCCGATACTCTACCATATCCATACCTCATGACTCTTTCTCGCTTTCTGAGCCAAGCAGGGCATTCAGATCATACTTGGGGTCTTCCTTCTGGTCAATTACAATCTGGTCAGCCCTGCGGACACCGGGCTTCCTCTCCTGAATGACTAATTCATAACCCAAAACAGAGAGCATTTCTACTACTTTGTTGACAGACAGATTGGTAGTTTGGAGTCTTGCGCTAATATCGTTACCCTTAGTTTTCCCGAGAGCCTTTGCCATGGTCAAGAGGGAAACACCTTTTTCCTTCATCAGTTCTCGAATGGCCTTGTTGACATACATGATTATCACCTCTGACTTCATTATACACTAATTATAATTGTTGTCAAGATATTTTTAGTGTCTAAAGAAGATTAGTTATCAAATGTCTTTTTATTTTTGTCGGAATTTTCGGCACTCCCCCCGCCACGGCTCCGGCTCGTATATCCCCCTCCCCGGTTAAAATCAATTTCAATTTCAAAATCAAAGAAAATTTTAATTGAAAATCCTTGCAGCTTGTATATCATACCAGCACATACATAATAAAAGCCCTTGTAACAGTCCATACAAGGCCGCACAAGGGCCGCTTATATGCGAGGTAGTATAGGAACCTAGGAAAAGCCCCTTGCAAGACTCCCACGGCCTTACAAGGGGCTTTATTATTTGTTTAATTTCATCAATTCAATAATAATCTGAATAGGTAATAGCAGAATAAACAGGAGTATATACATACTCAAACCCCCATATCAAGTAATAGTGAACCGCTTACAAGTGGTGATCTTCATAAACTGCTGCACAAGCTCGGGAAAACGAGCTTTAATGGCGGTAGTATCCAGGCGGGACGATTGAACGGTTTTATAGCTAACCTTGTATTCCCCGGCAATGACCGTTTCTCGATCTCCCATAGCCGTTTTAATTTTATCGCTGAGAGCTTCCATTTCGGCGGTGATTTCTTCTCGCATTCTCAGCAATTCCCGATATTCCCGACAATCTTGCTCAATGAGCTGCTTATAATCCATCATCTTTTCATGTCCTCCACTTCTTTCATAACCTGGGATTGAATAGCCTTGTAAATATCGGTGCTTTCCTTGTCAAGCCGAACCGGAAGAATAAAAGCCGTCATTGCGTCATCAAATCCATATTGAAACATAATACCAGTATTTTCCCCTTTAATCCTGGGAGAAATGCCCCGGAAGGGCGATAAAAACCTTTCATCAATCATGCAATAGGTTTTTTCATTGGTAATGACTTTTGCAAAGCCGGGTTCTTTACAGCCGCCACGCTTGCAAGCGCAGCTCCAATTGGAAATATAGGCGGGTTCATATTCGAGCGGCTTAAAGCCAAAAAAGATCTTTTCCAAATTCTGAGCCGGTTTATCCTCGCTGGGCAGATCATCAAAGGACAAATCGAAAGCCCTGGCAACCTGGGAAAGCGTGGTATCCTTGAAGCGGATAATCATATAAGCATCACAGAAATAGCTATCACCGTCTTTTTCGGCCCAATAGCAACGGTCTTTCATCTGCACATTGTTTTTCTTGCTATCCTTGTAAAAACGCTTAAAGGCGGGAACATCGATACCCATAAAATCACGAATTGCCATTTTAACAACCTCCATCAAAAGAAATAAAACAAATTTGAACTTCTGGCAGTAATTGCGTAATAATTGCCGCTTTCCCGGCCCTGGAGCAATCCGCCATTCAGGCCATACACGCCGGAAGAATAACCGATTTTCTCAACCGGTTCTGTTATGCTTTTAGGGTCACTGTCGGTAATGTCCTGGGCCATTCCCAGCCGCACAAGCTCCCGCAGCTCTCGCAAGGTGTATTTTCTCATCGTCCTGTAGCCCCCTTTACTAATTCTTGATAAATCAAATGAGTTAAAAGCCGTTCGGCTTGCGCTTCGGTATATTGCGCCCGTTCCCGTTCCGATTGCTCCAAAATGTCTCCCAAATCAGCCACGGCAGAACGGTTATAGTAATAGCAAGTATCTAACACGCTAGGAAGACCCTGGCACCAATCCACGAAAACCGCTTCATTGGTAAAACCTTTTGCGGCCTGGTATTCCGGGGAATACTGCTTTTCACTGGCGTAAACTTCAAGAATGAAACGGGAAACATTCTGGAAAGTGCAAGGGCCGGTAAAATCATAGCCGCAGGGGTCGAAGTGATCCATAATGTATTGCCGCACATTCAAACGGGCTTGTCTATTTGTCGTTTTCATCGTTAAATCCTCCATTTTTTATATATTCCGCTCCATTTTCCCGGCGTGGCCTTGATATGCTAAATGCGTATTTCTCCGGCCTTGCAGGGAAATGTGTGGGGGTTCAATTTTCAAGGTGCAACACTAATTATCTTTTGTGCTTTTAATATATACTAAATATCTTTAGATGTCAATAGGGAATTACAAATTATTTTTAGTGTTTTCTACACCTTATAAAGACAGTACTAAAAAGTACACTTTTCCGCACACACTCCCGCCAGAACAACCGCCCTGGAAACTCCTATCAGATCACCAGAGAAAAAGCCGCCGAACCTCCATCGTGGAAGAACGGCGGTTCTGTCATAGTCGCAAAGTCGTGAACCCGATAGTCGCAAAGTTGTAAGGGGAATAATCGGAAAGTCGCTCACTCTTCCGAGTCATAGTCGCTGGCCGCAGCTTCGATATATTTCTGCTGTAACTCTTCCGCAGAAGCGGCCTCTCCAAGCTGGTTGTTCGGGGTAAGAACAACCTCCTGTTTGTCCTGATAGCCCATGTTGTTTTTCATCAAGAAAATCCCGGCTACCGGGTTGATCTTCCCATTCTGCATATAGTTTTCCATTTGAGCGTTCAAATTTTGGTACGCCTTTTTTATAAGGTGGCGGCTCTGGGCGGGAATGTAGGCACTATCTATACCATTCAACCACTTCCACAGAGTTGTTCTATCCACTCCAAAGGCACAGGCCATACCAGCAACACTCGGTTTCATATCGTCCTCAATACAAATACCGAAATATTGCCTAATCCTCTCAGAAACCTGTTCAGGCTCTCTCATATCCACTTCCGGCCAATCCCACATTCTCATGGTGTGTTGCAGATACTTCCGATTATCACCGGGGTCAGCATGAACACTTACCGCATCAGTTCGATCAGGTCGCTTATTCCCGCCAGTGCCCTTCGGACGGCCACGCCCTCTCTTCGGAACTAATTCTTCACTCATTTCGATTCTCCTTTCTTGGTGAGTTTGGTGAATGATTTTCGGATTTTGGCATAAATCCTCTTATAGTACTCTCTATATAGGGACTTTATAGTAAAAACCTGAAATGATTCACCAAATACACCAAAAACACTAATTATATTCAGTTTTTGCTAAAAACATTCAGTGGTCACTAAATATATCTCACTCTTCTGCCATTCTTTGCGAACTCATTTAAAATAACGCTCACAGTCAGTCTCCCGATGTTCCCAACAAAGTCGCAGCGGAAATGTTCTTTGTCCATTTCAGTGAAACAGTTGCCGAGATCAATGACCAAATCTTTCGTGTTGAAACAGGGATATTGCGTCAGCTCAGGAGTCGCATAGATGACCACATCTCTGTCCTCAGTCGCTCGAAACAGGTCAGAAGTTTTGGAATGAGCAACGGTCACAGTCGCATCATTTTCAATCAATGCCTGAGCCAGTCCCTTAACCGCATGACCCCGGCCTACGATGGTGATAGTCTTTCCAACCACCAATCCCTGTCTCAACAAAAGGTACAATATCCCCAGGGCTACGCACGATATTCCGGGAGCTTTGATATTATCAATGTCCACATCAGAAGTGAGCGGGTATCCCTTTGTGCCAGGAAATTCCGTGTCGGCCACGACCCCGGTATAGGGCGGGGAAACCTTACCAAAGTCACACACAAGTCCCATAGAGTCAGCTTTGCGCTTAATGGCTTTCAGGAAGATACTATCCTTCTGGCCCAGCAGCAAGAGCTTACCAGGAGTGTCAGCGTAAAGTTCCTTGGTCTGAGCGTTCAGGATTTTGCAGAGCTGGTCAATTCTCTTTTGAATGTTCATATCGAGTAGACTCCTTTTGCTCACGAGCTTCTTTGTTTTTCATGACAAACTCATGAAACAGATAGAGGTGCTTCACGGCTTCTCGCATCTCTTCCCCGGAAGAAACGAAATCTGTTGCCGGGAGCTTTTCAAGGTCGTTGGTGAGCCGTATCATTCTACGGTAGAGTTTGACCTTCTCATTTTCCGCTTGCATCTCAGGAACAACCTTGTAAAAATCGGCTTCCCTGGTATTGAACTCGAAACCGTCTTCGCAAACCACTTTGGTTCTCTTGGGAGTGATTCTCTGAATGACATGAGAGTAATAGAAAGTCAAGCCAGTATCTTGCGCCCAGCCGTAGCGGATAATTTCTCGGGTGCAAAACTTCATTCCGACTCGAAGATCATCTTTCGGAATGATTTCCTCGAACTCATTTCTTTTGTAAAGCACTGTTCCGTACCTCCCTCCCGATGGTGGAAATATTTTCAGTGTGAAGAGAAAGCATTTTCTCCCTCACCAATTTATCAACCACCTGACCGATTTCATTGTATCCGCACATTACCCTCAGCCGTTCAAGGTTATAAACAGACTGAGAAGCAATCAGCATGGAAACCCGGCGCAGATTCTTCTTACCCAACTTACACACTTCCCTTCAAACGAATATCCCGGTAGGAGGGATAGCCAGCATAGACGGTCTTACCGCTATGCCACTCAGGGTGAGTTTCCATATCGGCATTGAACCGCTTTGCGCTACACACAAAGTAGCCGTTGGACTTGCACCAAATCTTATAGGCATCATACATGGACTTGGCTCGGGTGACTACGCCCTCAACCTTTTCGCACTTCTCTTCCAGGAATTGCAGAACCAGGTCGTTGTCCTTCTCATACTGCTTGATTACCTTCCGCATCTCAGGGGACATTTTCAGGCCGAACCGCTTGTACTTGAAGTAGCCCTCCAAGAGCCAGGTGAAAATGCCTTGCATGGCTTCGGGAGTCTGGAACTCGTTTTTTAAGTTCTTGTCCTGCTCGTCCTCGGAAAAGTGACGGTTGAACTCGATAACCCGCACACGGTCAGAAGCGAACAGACTCTTGTCATTGACAGAGGGAAGGTCATTGCAGGAAAGCCAAAGCGTGAACTGAGGAAGGAAGGTAGCCGCAGCTTCATAAAGGTTCCGGGCCTTGATTTCCTCACCACCGGTAAGCTGTTTAATGGTTTCCTCGTCCAGCTTGCCATACTGATTGCTCTCAGCCATGGTCACAAACCGCTTACCTTTTAGAGAAGCAAGCATGGGGTTGGCGGCTTCGGCGTTCTTCGAGCGGTCAGACTTGCAAATGATCGACACGGGGGAGACAGACGCATAATCGCCCAAGAGATGGTGAATAGCACTCAACATGGTAGACTTGCCGTTTCTGGTAGTCTTGCCGTGAAGAATGAACATACATTCCTCGTTTGCCATGCCCAGCATCGAGTAGCCAAGGGCCTTTTGCAGATAGTCAGCCTTGTCCTGGTCATTACAGGTAACTTCCTTAATAAACCGCTCCCACCGAGGGCACTCAGCGTCTTGCAGAGTGTAATCGAAATTGGTCTGCATGGTCAGAAAGTCGTGCCAGTCATGCTCCCGGAACTCCATTTTTTGAAGATCATAGGTTCCGTTCAGGCAGTTAATGAGAAAGGGGTTTGCGTCAAACTCGCCGGAAGCGATAGGCATAACACTGGCAGCGTCTTTCATGAGCCGGTCACGGAAACGCCGGTCACCCATTTTCGCAATGAACTTCATGTACTCTCTTCGGCGGTCTTCGTTATCAATCTCTCCGCAATAAAGAGCCATCAGGCGGCAAAATTCCTTGATCTTCTCAGCTACCAGTAGAGAGCCAATGTCTTTTCTCCATGCTCCCTGAGAGTAGGTGAACCAGCACTTTGCTTCCGGGCAGTACCGGGTATCATTCTGGTAACACTCGGAAAACAGTTCGGCCATACCGGACTCGTCCCAAGAATAGCCGGTACTACTGATTTGGTGACTTCGCTCAGGTTGAGCTTCCTTGATGTAAAACATCTTGCGAGATAAATCCTCGTCCATGATGTACCGGCCATTGGAGAGCTGAAAAAGCTCCTGCTCTTCCTGATTCAAGATTTCATCTGCCATTTTTCGTCACCTTCCTCATTGATTTGGCTATTACCAGCATCGAACAAGCCTGAGCGTCTTCGTCCCACCACGCACATTTCTCTTCGCAACAATGCAAAACTTCGTCAGCAGAAGCATTGAGAGGACAGTATTTCTTATTCTCCATCGTTTACACCCCCCCCATAGAAGAAAGCGTTCTTGAGAGCCGTATCGACATGGGCCATGATCTGCGGCGGCAGAGTACAAATGTACTTCCAGTCATCGGTCACATCGACCACACGGACTTGCTCACACTCAACCATGCTGGGTTCGAGCTTTTCCCAAGTGACAGCGATATGAGTGGGAAGCTCCATCTTCTTGAACTTGGTGGTCAGGGGTACCACAATGGAAGTAGGAGAGAACTGGTTTCCCACATTGTTCTGAACGATCAGCCAGGGGCGGCAACCTCCCTGAACATGGCTTTTCTCAGGGATAGGAAGGTTGATGATGACAACATCTCCACGCTGGTAAGGTTTCATAATTACCTCCAATATCTGAAACGGTCGAAGAAACCTATTTGATTTCTTCTATCCTTTTGAATAGCTTCTTTGGTTTTCTGCCACTCTTCACACTCTTTCTTGTACTTATCACAAGAAGCGTGACAGCTCTCAGTTCTGAGCTGGCAGTTATGGCAACACTTGATGGTGCTTTTCATAGCTACCTCCTGTACCTTGTAACGCTGTTTACGATCTGCTCCACTTCGGAGCGGGGCAAAGGAGGTTTACAGGCAACAGAATTTGCATACAGGAGTTCTTTGTAGATTTCCGACTTGGAATACCCCTGATTGTGCATCTGTCCTGCCAGCGAAGTCAGACTCAGATTTCGGCTACCGGTTGTGATGGGAGGATATTCCGGTTTGAGAGAGATTTTCCCTTTTTCCGGTTTGTGGTAAATCGGAGAATATATCCGCTGAGGGGAAGAGCTTCCGGTATTGTCTTTGGGAATGTCCTGAAAATATTTGGATACGATGTAATCAATCGCTTCCTGGTTTTCAATGATCTTGGGATAAATCAGGACATTTCCGGTCATGATGAAATAGCGGCCATCTCTGTAAATCTCCACACCATTTCGATTGTTCCGTCCCTTAAAGGGGAGAAAACCTCTCAGCAGAATATGAATCCCTCTTCCGCTTCGGCTTTTCTCCGTATAGGAATGGCACCTTCCGACAATATCTCCTGTCATGGAATTCAGAAACCCGTCCTGGTCAAACCCCATGTCCAGGTCGATACCGACCAGATTGGTGTCATGAAACACATAGCCCAGGCCGTCATAGGTTCCGTTTACAACGGCTTTCTCAGCGGCGTCAAAGGAAGACCATGTATCAGGGAGGGAAGAAGAAGCGGCTTTTTTGATAGATGACTGCATGGGTATCTTAGAGTTATTCCAGACATTCACCCACGCTTTTTCCTGTTTCAATTCAGGCGGGAGGTTTTCATATTTCATGGGACTACCTCAGCTTTCATAAGGTGACGGCAAACTCCAATCCCAGGTCTGTCCACCTTTATACTCATTTCGGAAGTAATTTCTCTTTCCATCACCGGAAAAGAAAAGGTAATCCGATGGAAGCACTCGACCTACATCAGACTCTCCCGCTTTCTCGTCAAAGTATCTGGTCAAAACATCTTCACAGAGAGATTTCAGAGTTTCGTCAACAGGATTATCAGGGGAATATCCTGCGAACTGGTAAGGCGCACTTACAACTTCAAGGATTCCTTTCCCGTAAGCGTCACACCGATTCAGAACACACCACACACAAGCTGCCTTTTCCGTATCAGAGGGAACACCTCTCGCTTCTCCCCACAGCATTTGAGCCAGGGCCACGGCTTCTTCTTCGCTCCAAAGCGAGAGAGAGGGAGAAGGAGATTGTGAGATAACCGGACTTTCGGGAGGTTCTGTGATAGGCTCTGACGAAATCACTTCCGATTCATTAGAACAGGCCATTAAAACCAGAAGAGAAATCGCCAGAGCCAAACACAATTTACTCATTCTCAGGTTCCTTTTTCTTGGTTGCCCTGGTTTTCTTCATGGCAAAGAAGAACTTATTGTCTACGCATACCGGGTAACCGGGAAAGCGGTTACTGGCCCTACGCTTTCCGTTGTCATAGATTTTCTGAGCTTCCTCGAACGGCATTTCCCCAGAAACATGATCGACTCCGGCAACCATGATATAGGGAACTTTCCCGTTATTGTTCACGAATGTCATACAGACTTCCCCTTTCTCGGTTCCACTGTTCCACATCAACGCCGATCTTTTTCAACATCTCTTTACAGAGCCAAGGATACTCTTCCGGCATCTCGTAATGCTGAACCAAACGGTCATGTTCGGCAGCAAATGCTTCATAGAATTTCCGAAGACGCTTAGGGCCAAAACCCAGATGAACAGACAGGGTGTAAAGAACCATTGCGTCAATGTCATCGGTATATCTCTTATCGGCTTTTATGATTTGGCGGTTGATTTCCATTTCCATTGCCTTGCGTTCAGCCGCCGTAAAAGTAGCCCCGTAGACCTTTCCACCGGCTTTCTTCACAAGCATGGTCAGCTCACCTCAATGTCTTCAAAGAACACGGGGTAATGGGCCAGGAGAATGTCATAGACCATCTTTGCGACTACACGCATATCCGGGTGGGCGGCAGGAGCGCAACGCAGACGCAGGAAATGTCTCCACTCCCTCATGTTGGCCGTCATAACAACCTCGGTCTTGAGGGAATTGGGGAGGACAGAACGAGCTTCCTGGGGACTTTGGCCGAAAGTGAGAAGGTCAAAGTAGGCTTCCTCCGCACAGTGACAGGCATCTTTCCAAATATCCCAGCCGGGGTCTCCCTCCGAACACCAAGAGGGTTTGATAACAGTGATCTCACCTCCGAAACCGTCCTTGGAGTAATTACAGTACCGGGTAGATTCCTGACAGTAAGCCGCTAACCGATGACGGACAATTTCATGACTCACGCCACGGTCACAGGTGATACGGAGCGTGACGCTTCCATGTTCGATGACCGCTTCATGACCTCTCTTCAAGAGGTTGCGGATAAACTTCTCAGCACTGTCGGAAGTGATCTTGTTTTCCGATTTGTAACAGGTGCGTCCGGCCTGTTCTATCAGAGAGAGAAGATTGCGATAGTCAGGAGCATTGACAAGCTCCACCTTGGGTTCAATGATTTTCATAGTCAGACTCCTTCCACATGACTTGCCAGCATATCGGCCTGGTGTGTCCACAGGACATTGGGATAGGCGCGAACAGCTCTGGTGTAATCGTTCCACTCGGACTTTTCGGTGAAAGCTCCCATGTGATACCGGATACACAAGACCTCTTCCTCGGTCAGTGTATAAAACTGGCTCAGGAGCATAACCGATTTATCACCATGCCCTTTGAGAAGGGTGTCGGAATTGTACTCGATTTGAGTCATATACCGACCATTCTCTTTAACAAAAAGTCCTTGGTAGAAATCTATCTTACCCTCTTCCGGGATTGTGAAATTCCATTTATAGTGGTCAATCTTACATAGATCGTGGAAAATACCGACCAGATAGGGAGAACGGCAGTTTGTCCATTTGAGCTGCAAACTCTCAGTCAAACCGACCAAGTGTTTTGCTACGGACAGGGAATGGTCAAATAACCCTCCCTCATAATTCCCGTGATGCTTGGTCGAAGCGGGAGCCACAAAAAATCCATTGGCAGTCAAGTAATCCAGAATATCAATCGTAGCGAGAGGACTCCCGTCCGGCATACGCATGAAATTCAGGAACTCAGACCGTCTATCACGCTCACTCATGGGTGGCACCCCTTTCATACTCGGGGCGGTGAATGCTGCGGTTCGGCTCAAAGCCGTCAGGATAACGAGCCAGGAGCTTATTGATATTCGCCGAGAAAATGTCATCGAGATTCTTCCCGATTGCAGAAGCGGTTATTGCCAGATACCAAGCTACATCGCCAAGTTCTTCGGCAATGTGTTCTGTATCGAGCTTATGTCCTTGGAAGGTAGCCTTTTTGATAATGTCGGCAACTTCCCCGGATTCTCCGCAAAGGCCGAGTACTCCATTGATGACCATTCCGTGATGTTCATAATTCATGCCACTGGCTGTACGGAGAGCCGCTTTCTGGTACTCATTACCGGTCATTCTGAGCAACCTCCATTTCCAAAACGGTCATGATTGCATAATTGGCGAGGTCAATCAAGGTATCCCGGATAGACTCGTCATTGACTTTCTGCTCCTGACTGCGGGAGAGCGTCTTGAAACGATTGAGCTTGTCGCTTAAACGGATACGGGCCATTGCCATGCCCTCTTCTTTGAAGGTCTGACCGAAACTGTCTCCGTAATCTGCGTTCTTTGCGCAGTAGAGGGAGTGAATTTCATTGCAGATCGCTTCGTGCCGCTGGTATTTGTCCATGTATCTTATCCTCACTTTCAACAGAGTTTTCCACAAACCATTGGAGAGGGAGAGGGTAAAGATTACCGCTCTCCCTCACACTTGGTTATCCCAGCAGAGCGGCCAAATCCATAGAGGGCTTCTTAGGGGCCTGAGAGGGCGCAGAAGCCGTTTTTGCGGCAGGGGTAGTAGTAGGTGCGGCAGTCTCTTCCCAGCCGTCAGAGGGCCGTTTATCGGCCAAACGGGCGAAGGTAATGGTCTGCCCAGGCTTGTTCTTGTTCTCCTGAACATCATGCTCCACATCACACTCGATGAAATGACCAATCAGGTCGGTGTGGTCAATGTCCGTGAGAGAGAAATCGTTGAGAGCGGTCTTGGCAAAATAGCTGAACGCATTCAGCGCACCTTCGTTGGCAGAGCCATCAGCTTTCAGGAGAGAGTACCGCTCGATGTGCTTGGCACCAGCCTGGGTCTGCATGGTCACTTCCAGTTTGCCAAAGGCTTCCTTGTAGTTGACCGCCGTGATCTTGAACACATAGGTTCCTTCGGGGATAAGAGTGAATCCATCGGTGAGTCCGATTCTTGCCATATTGGTTGTCCTCCTTAATTTTCAGGTACGGGAAAGATAATCCCTACCAGTTCGTCATCATCGTCCGGCAGCTCAGGATACCGCTTGACCAGCAGAGCCTTACCGACACTGGTATTAGTATCAATGTCGTAGGCATACAGAATTTCGCACAGGTCGGATTTCTCAATGAGACTCCAATCGTCATTGCTGATCTTGAGGGAAATCGTGCCGTCCTTGGTCTTAAAGACCCGAATACAGTCTTTGATTTTGCCATCAGGGTAAGGCATAATGGCCTCGGTAAGCTCCGCATACTCGGTATGACCAATCTGGTCAATCATCTTGCTAATGGCCGTGGGCATATTCTGAATGGCCGCAGCAGTTACGCTCTTTACCGTAGTGGGAATGAGCATCATAGCCGTGGGAGAAGCTAACCAGCGGTCAGCAAAAGGAAGGTCTTCGACTCCACGCTGATAGATGACTCCGCTGGAAGCAAGGGTTTTCACAAACTTCTCAAATTTCATAACAAGTCCTCCTTACTTCTTTCTGCCGCACCATACGGCATAAATGATACAGGCAAGTAGTTCAACCATGATGGTCGAAACTACACCGGCAACAAAGGGGTCAACATACATAGGTCAGTTCTCCTTAATAGCTTTCGGAGTAATCCGATAGCTGTCCTCAGTGGTGGTGTACTTCTCCAACACACCGTCCGCTTTCATAGCGTCCTTATTGATCTTGCCGGTGGAAGTACGACTGACCTCCCAGATATAGGCGGTACCGGCAATGGATACCTTCTTGTCACCGTCACGGAATTGGGAAATGGCAGACTGCTTAATCATATCGACCAGCTTCTTATACCGTTTCTCGTCCTCAGCAATGGTGGCCTGAACCTTGTCAATCTGGGCTTTCAGCTCTTCGGCTTCCTTTACCAGAGCCGCCATATCGGTTTCCGGGGAAAGGTTGTTGGTACGAAGAGCTTGCAGAATTTCGGCATCCTTTTTCTCGTCATACTCAGGGGAAAGGCCGGTATCAACATGGTCTTTCCACCACTTCATTGCGGGTTTCACATACCGCTTCTCGAAGTCCGGGTAACGCTCAGACACTTTGAAGGGACGGGTAATCGTGTTGGAAGAGCTGCATACGAAATTCTCAGGGTGGTCATAATCTCCGGGGTCAAGGAAGGAAGCGACCATGATTACATCGTCAACTCCCAGGAGGTAGGCATAAAGAGCCGCTTGCAGAGCATAATACTCAGGAATGTCCTCTGCCCAATCCTCAACCCGCTTGGAGGTCTTCATTTCGAGAACCGTGGTGGGCTTTCCGTTCTTATCATGCAGAAGGTAGTCCCACATACCGCCGAAAACTGGAACCTCATGGAAGAAGTCACCGAAGGTCTTCTTGAAGTAGTCAGCACCGTAAATGTCGGTAGGGGTAACCAGATTGTTCATGAAGTAAGCGTCCTTCATGTACTGAGCCTGTTTCGGCTCAATAGTCTTACCGGCAATGGTGTAGATCGTGTCCTCAAAGGGCTTCTGATAGGTGCGGGTAACCTCACACCAAATCTCGAAGGGAGTAGACCAGGGGTTAAGTCCGAGGACGGTGGCAAAACGGGTGGCCGTCAGCTTTTTAGGACGCTTGGGCGGCACAATCTGAATTTTGTTATCACGCCATTCCATTGTTATCCCTCCTGAGACTCGTAGGCCGTCAGCATTTCGGTCACACCGGCAATGAGCTGGGCGCAAGCATCAGCGGTGATCTTGGTGAATCCTTCGGTTTTAACGGCCACACTCTGAACGAAAGACTCCTGCTCAGGGTCAATCTCCATAAGCTCCTTGAGCTTAGATTTCAGACCCTTAATCTGCTCTTCGCTGGCAGAATCGGAAGGAGGGGAAGTCAGCTCCGTCTTGATCTCCTGACGCTTCTCCTGCGTCACAGGGGGCTTTTTGGTAGGCTTGGGAGTAGGAACGGGAGAAGGACTGTCGGTAGCATCATCGGCACCGGAAGTGTTGTCAATGCTGTCGGACTCGATAATGTCCAAGACAAGCTGCCACAGGTACCGGCGCATATAGGTGATGGAACTGCCCAGGGCTTGCATCTCATTGGTGACAACCTTGCCGGTATTGGACACGATAGGAGCAATCTGGGTGAAGGGGGCCTCGAACACGATGGGGTCTTCTTCCCGGTCATCGACATTGTAGACTTTGGCCGTTGCAGACTCCTTACCGAAGGTAGGAACCATCAACAGGCCGACTTCGGAGAAGATGGACTCAGCAGAAGGAACAATGTCCTGCAACTCGAAGTACATGAACTCCAAGTGAATGTTCTTACCGGTCTTCTTCGCCCCGGCTTGCAGGAACTTCAACCGGGCCAGCTGCAACTTTGCAAGGGCATTCATGGTGCTGTAATCAACAGCGGGAGCGGGTGTTTTGGTAGCCATCTCTTATACCTCCTGAAACTTCTTCAAAAATTCGTGAGAGCTGATATATTCGTTCATCTTGGCTCTCTGCTTTCCTGCGGCTCTGCGGCGGCTAAAGAAAAGCCGTCTACGCTCCGCTCTTCCGGGATTTTTCTTCATGTTGAACCCTCCATTTTTTTTAATTGAACCATTTTATAATCGTATTCCCGGCGTAACCCTTTTCCCAAATGTACCAACCGTAGGCAACAGCAGAACCACCGCCATCTTTCATTTTCTGAAATTCTCCGTTTTTAGCACATAAGAGCCGGGAACTGGAAACAAAAATAACCTTGGGGGGGGTCTTTTGGAATAACTCTTTCCTGCCTTTTCCCTCCATAAAGGTCAGTTTTAGAAACATTGCTACATGATGACCCTCGCTTACAAGGGACAACGCTTTTTCAACAAATGCTTGTGCAAATTTATACGGCGGGTTTGTGATAATGTCCCCGGCAAAGGGCCGGTCACACTTCAAGAAATCAATGCCTCCCTCGCCATATCCTCGGTCAATAAGATCAGTTGCTTTAACAAGGTAGCCTCGCTTTTCAAAAACCTTGGCTAAATGTCCTGCGCCACACGCACACTCCCAAATATAGGGAGAGAATTGAAACAGGTCACACAATAATTCTGCCGCACGAGGCTCTGTCGCATAATAATCGTTGTGTTCTCGTTCCTTATCAGTGTGATTAGAGGCACCAATGGTCTTGAAAGTGGAAGTTATTGTTCCTGTCCAATCCTTCATATCGTGTCCTCCAATAAAGACAACAGTTTTTTTTTCACCTTGTTCACCTTCCGGGTATTCCTCTTAGGAGGCTTCTGCCCGAGAAAATCACGGACATACCGCTTTGCCAGCCGGATATACCAATCTCGGTCAACAACATCAATGGTCAAGTGGTTGTCGTTATCCACCACACACTTAGACGGAAGACCGGCAATCTTGACGGGGTTTCCTGTGGTCAGGTGCATTTTGTAGAGAGTACCGTACCGATGATCGGTCGTGGCGTACACACGATTTACCTTCTGGACTACCACCATTTCCCCGTCTACCTCATGAAGAGCGTCACCGTATTTGCTACCGGCTTTTGCAACCAACTGGAAATCCAGTAACCGGTCACACTCCATAATGGTCTTTTCAACAGGAACTCCGTAGGCCAGATAATCCTTAACTGCTCTTGCTACCACACAGGCGTTATTGTTGATGTTGAACGCTCCTGCCGGGGCAATCCCTCGAACCAGGACACCGCCTTTGATTTTCGGCTCTCCCTCAAAGGGTACCTCAACATAATTGTTCACATCTTTCTGGCAGATCATCTTTATCAGGTCTTCTTCCAGCTCAAACCCGGTACGCTGTTCCCACTCCTGGGTAATCTCCTGATACTTGGGAATATCCGAGTTATCCAGGCTGACCATGATACCATCGGTGTTGAGCTGAATGATTTTCAAAGTGGGACATTCCTGAGTAAGATGTTCTGCCATCTCAAGCAACTGTAACTGACCTGAGATACAAACCGACCGGCCCATGAGAGGGTCATAGAGGGCGTTGTACTTATTCAGCATAGCTCCATAGGTGGTATTCAGAACCAGCTTTAAAGCATTTGCCGTGGCTTTATCGCCGGACTTTTTTGCCTTAACTCTCCGCTCAATGGTAGCTGCGTACACATCGGGAGAGGGGATATTCCGGCTACAATAGCCATTCAGTGTCATTTGGTGCGGATAGTAGCTGGCAACATCTTTGTTGCGGATAGAACGAGTTTCACTGGCTTCTTCCTTGTAACAGGGAATAGCACCGTGAATACCACCATAGGCAATCGTGCAGGGACAATCTCCTACCGTGATTTCCAGCTTCTCCTTGAACACTACCTCATTGGGAATGCTCATGTCTTTCAACCGGTCGAAAAATCCGAACACTTCCTGCGGAATATACTGGCGAAGCAACTTGGACGGATAAACATACTCCCGTTCGTCATAGTGAGGTTTGGGTTCTGCGTCCAAGAACGCAGCGGTCAACTTGGCATTGGTCATATAGAGAGCCTTTGCCGGATAGATGTTCTTCTCCCGACCCAGTGCCAGCTTGTTTCCAAGATACCCCTGACGCAGATCATCAAGCTCGTCCGTAGCGTCAACATCGTGGTCACAGTAGAATTCAACCTCGGCCTTTTCTTCCTCAGTCAGAGGACGGTCGATATTGAAGGACACCGTGGTTTCACGAATATCCATACCCAGGTGAGCTTCAATCGCTTTCAAGGACAATCCCATCTGGCAATCGTCCATCAAGTCATACTGGTCAAAGTAGATTCCACTGTCACGCAAGCCGTGGTGTTCCCACCCTTCATGACCTTGTACGATAATGAAATCATTGACCTGTTTGACCTCTTCCGGGGTATAATCGGAAAGAACAGCCCTCAAAATGAACTGGTCATAATGCTTATTGTTAAATCCTGCCAGCAAGGGTTCCTGAGCCATGAACTGTTTGACTGCTTCGTTGTCGTTCCAAATCCTGGTCTTTTCTCCTGTCAGTTTATGCTTGAAGACGAAGAGCCAGTCAAAGGCAAACACCTCACAGTCAAAGATAAAGAGGTTATCCAATCACTTCACCTCCCCATTGTTGGGCCATTGCTTGTGCGACTCCAGGAAAGGTCTTCGAGCGGGTTTTAGGGTCACGCTCATTTCGGCCCTGAAATCTTCGATAATTCCCATGAGCGTCTTTACAACCTCCATTAACATACGGGGTAACTCCTTCCCGAATAATATCCGTAGGAGTAAGGGGGGGGAGGTTTTTAAGCCAAAGGCAAGTCCTCTTCGTATAAGGGTGTCCGAACCACCATGGCTGAATCGCTTGAGTGTACTCCGGTAATTGATGAATTTTTCCAGGCGTAGGATTTTCCACACAAATTTTCTGACAATCCGCTTCCAGGAATTTCATGAAAAAGGCTTTTGCTTCAATGGCTTTCGCCATACGCTCTTTGTTGATCTCACCTTTCACCCGTAACCGCACTGAACCAGCATTAGTCAGATAGGTACACGGAGGAAAAGCGATTAACAAATCCCATGTTCCAACAATGGCATGAAGTTCACCGTCCATTGTAATAAACGGCTTGTTGCCATTGATAAGAGGGAGAACATCACCTTTGATGTGCCATTCAGGATGACCACCGGAACATTCCTGCGTATCACAGGAAAACGCTTCATGTCCCAACTGTCGAAAGGCAATGCAAACAGCCTGACTTTCTTCACAGGCCACGAGAACTTTCAAAAGCTGTTTTCACTCCCTTACTCCGAAATTTTGCAGTTACATTTCCGGTAAGTGGTACACCGTTTTTTGTAGCTGCGAATGAGATACTGGATACCGTTGTCCACATAATCGTAGGCAATCGGCTCACCCTTACCCTCAAAGGTTCTTGCAATCCGGCCTATGCTCTGAGCTACTACCGCATAATCTTTCTGGGGAGTGGTAAGATAAAGCCGGTCAAGCCGGGGAATGTCCAACCCCTCTTTTGCGAGAGAATAGGTTGCAAAGAGATACCGTTTCTTACCGACTCTCATATCAGCCAGGGCTTGTTCCCGCTTTGCCTTTCCCTTTTTGGAAGTCATCTTGCCATCCACCATAACCGCTTGCTCTCTCAACTGCTTCGGCAAATGGTTCATCAAGTATTCAAGGTGAGCCAGCCGGTCAGACAGGATAAGATTGTAGTGGTCAGAGTTCAACATAAGATCACCGACAATCAGTGCATTTCTGCAAAAATCCTCGACCAGATAATTGACCAGCTTGGCATAGATGATGGTTCCATCGGTATCAAGGAACTCTTTGTTTAAACCCACCTTAGTAGGCCGTGGCAAAACCGTTACTTGCATGATCTTGTCGGCAACAGCTTCGTCCGGCACCTGATAGGCAATCTTACCGAGCAACGCATAGGTGGCGGCAATCATACCGTCTGCTCTGTGAACCGTAGCAGACAGACCGTATTTGTGACGAGCTGCCAGAGAATTCAGGACTTTTGAAAACTGAGTGACAGCGGTAGGAGTACCGGCTACTCTGTGACACTCGTCCACAATCACACAATCCCAGGTGTCCTTATATCTCTCAAGGTCGAGATTACACATGGTCTGTACCGTGGCGAAAGTGATACCCTTTCCGATATGAACCCGGCCCTCTGTGATCGTCCCGGTAAGAGCTGAATCCATATATTGTTCAGCACGATTTTTACTCTGAATGAGCAAATCTCTCGTGTGAGTCAACCAGAGGGTTTTTCTCCCGATTGCACAGGCCAGAGCAATTCCAATTTGCGTCTTTCCGCTTCCTGCCGGACTTTGCAAAATCCCGTAGTAAGCGGATAACATAGCGGCCATAGCGTCATGCTGATAATCATACAGGGGGATACTGCACCCGAAATTGACCTCTGTCGGAGTGGGCAAATCGTTTATCACTTCGCAGTCCCCAAAGCTAAGAACCGTGTTCAAACAGCCATAGGGGAGAACCAGTGTGTCACCGTCCCATTGCATGAGATAGAGCTTTTCGGGGGTATTACCCAGCCACAGATTCATACGGGCTTTCCGGGCATAATCCGGGTTTTTCAACACCAGATTTTTCTTGCACCAACCGATAAGCTCCTGAGACGGATTGACGATTTTGAGCTGGTTGGAAACAATCAACCGCATTTCGACACCCACTCTTTCAGGGTAATTCCGAACTGCCTGATTTCAGACCAGTAAAGGCTTTTCCTGGTAAGCATGGCTCTCTCCATGTCTTCAAAGGAAATGAACCAAACTTCTCCGTTGGTCATTCTGAGGGCGAACCACCCTTCTCCGTTGCCGGTCTGCCGCCAGAGGGTCATAGCGGAATACTGATTTTCCTCCACCCGTTCCAGACGGAAAATGTCTTTCTCACACACTTTGCAGTCAATCGGATAGGTATGACCGTTCTTAGCGGCAATCACATCAAAAGGCTGCCCCTGACTGTTCTGAGCAAGGTTGTGTGTCCAAAACCCATAACCGTAAAGGCTCAGGCACAATTCCTTCTCAAAACCGGTACCAATCTTACGGTTAGTGTTCGTCATGGAAATCACTCTCCAATTCTACAATTTTCTGCTTCAAAGAAAGGATTTCTGCTTTTAACTCATTGATTGTCTGACCTCGTTCTTCGGCAATTTCATCAGCGAGTTTTTCCATAGACCGGAAATACTTTACCGCTTCATAACCCATGTATTTTTCCATGAGATATTCAAAATCTCGAACGGAAAACAGGGTTTCATTCTTGCCGTCCTTCAAGGTGAGAACCAGAGGATATTGCATACTTCCTCCTTCCTCACCGCCCCTTCCGGGGCGAGATTGACACGGATTGTGGATTAAACGCAGAAGCCGAAGGACACGCCAAAACTGGTGTTGGCGCTGAAATAGTCGGCGCTGACAAAGCAGAAGTAGTCGGCGTTGCCGCTATAAGGAGAACGCTCCCACCGCCAATCCCGCTCACCGTTCTGCTTGCACTTCCCGTACTCAGTGTTCTCCTGACGGTACCAGTCATACCACCGGCCCTCACCGCCCATGGAGTAAATCTTGCGTCCGAAAATCTCCTGCTCAGACAGGATAAAGAGCTTGTCCGCGGTTTCGCCCATCTTGGGTTCCTTCCCGCCAGTGCCGGTCAGCTTGACAGTGGGCTTGATAACAACTTGCAGATCAGAGGGAAGGTCATTGAACACAGTGTTATTCAACTTCTTACGAAGAGCAGAATCCTTCCAACCGCCCTTGTTGGTGAACTCGTCATTCATAGGCATATCCTCGTTCAGCGTCTCCACGCACTCGAAGGAAATGGGATTGATCTGACCGTTATTACTGTAATCGTGATTGAATCCGATGATACGAGCCGTTAGAACAGTGCCATCATGCAGGAAGAAGCTCTTGGTATCACCCAGGGCAAACACCTTGTCAGCCATGCCGGACTGAGCATACATGGCAATCTCGGCCCAAGAGCAATCTTCCAGTTTCAGCTTAGGCAAATTGACCGCAGACTGGTCGAAACCACAGGGGCAAATGGTCTTCTGGGCAGTAGCCGCCTTGATGATCTGGCTCTGGAACGCAATGGTCTTTTCCATTTTCTCAAACTCAGCCGCAAGGCGAGAAATACACTCGTTCATAAAAATCTCCTTTTCAATCATGGAAATGTTTGTTATAATCAGGTTGAGCTTTTGCGCTTGCCGTCTTTCGGTCTGCATACCGAGGACAGCTTTTTCTTTTGTAGGGATAGGGGTCAAATGCGCCGGACAGCTTACAAAACACATAGAAACAGGTGAGAGAAATGACCATATAGATCGTTCCGGTTCCCAAAGAAATCGTGTCCTGCTCAATGCCACCGACTACACCTAAGAGCCAGAAAAACGAGAAGAACGCTAGAACTCCAAAAACCTTTTTCATTCACTCACCTTCTTCCAGGCATATTGCTTGCCGTATTTTTGCCGATACCAATTTTCAAACTCGACTCGATGACTGTTGTCTTTGAAGTAGTCCCGGACTCTATGAGCCAGCAACAGGCTTGCGGCTCTGACCTGGGCTTGCTTTTGGGATACGAACACACTCACGGCTCCCGGCACAACCCCATGCGTTCCTGATACTCACGGAGAATGTCAAGGGAACGGCGCAGAATTTCATCGGCCTTACAACCGGTACGGACACAGGAGAGTGTTGCGGACATTTCAAACTTGTCCGTGATAAGACCTTCATCGGACAACCGGCGAATGAGCCAGGTGTAGGTCAAGCTCGAATCTACCACCATTTCTCTGATCTGTTCCGCATACTTGGTTCTTTCCTGTTCCGTTAGCCGGACAACCGGAGTGTCAGGAGTCCAGTAGGGACGAGGGGTAGGGGTTCCCGCCATTAAAGCGACCTCCTTTCTCGAATTTACAACTAAAGTTAGAAATAATCCTTGAAAGGAAAACTCCCTTATGCTATACTGAACTTGCCACAGTACAATAAGCATTGGAGATTTTCTTTTGACACAGGAGCCGGATTCCTTTTTAAGAAGAGGAATCTGACCCCTCGGATTACTATTGCCTGTTTTCTAACTTTCGTTGTTGTTATGAGTATATCAACGATTTCTGTTGTTGTCAATAGCATATCAACAATTTCTGTTGATTTATTTTTAGGAGGTGTCCGTACAATGAAAAAGGTAAACCGAACTCCAGAAGAGCAAGCAATTCTCGACAACATTGTTGCTTGTCTGGAATACAAGGAAATTGAACAGAAAGATTTATGTGAATATCTCAATGTCAGTTCACAAATGTTCACAAACTGGAAAAATAAATCGAGCAATTCTTACTTGAAACGGCTTACCAAAATTGCCGAATTCCTTGATATTTCAGTCGATCATCTTTTAGGCAAGGTCAGTGTTTCCGAAGCGTCTGAATTGGAAGAACGCTTACTCCGTTATTTTTCATTTTGTGATGCAGAAGGAAAGCTGCGTATTATCCAATGCGCTATGAATGAATTTGACAGAACAGCAAAAGAAAAAACAGACTCTACGGAAAAGTCTGCTATCGGCTAAAGTTATTGATCTGAGTGAGTGGAGAAAAACGCTATGAAAAAATTCCCCATTGACCTGTCCATGCTGACCGAAGAGGAAATAGACCAATTCCGGCAAGACCCTTCCACACTCTTTGAAGGAGATACTGATGTATCTCTATATCTCCGATTCAGCTCCGAGAGACAGCGTGAACAATCCATTGAGGGCCAGCTTCGGGACTGCCGTTCCTTCTGTAAAGTAAACCGATACCGCATAGCTGCCATCTATGTTGACCGGGCCACAACCGCCAGGAAAGATGTAGAGAAGCGTATTCACTTTCAAGAGATGATACGGGACAGTGAGAAAAAGCCTTGGAAATATGTTGTGGTTTGGAAGTTAGACCGATTTGCCAGGAACCGAACAGACAGTGCCTTATTCAAATTCCGGCTCAGGAAAAATGGTGTTCGTGTAATATCGGCCACGGAAGCTATCTCCGAAAAACCGGAAGGTATCATTCTTGAAGCAGTTCTGGAAGGTATGGCTGAGTTTTATTCCGCTGACCTCTCACAGAAGATCACCAGGGGAATGAGAGAATCTGCCTTGAAATGTCACAGCATTGGTGGTCATGTTCCTCTCGGCTACAAAATTGAAGATCATAAACTTGTTGTTGACCCTAACACCGCTTATATCGTCCAGGAAGCCTTTCGGCTTTATGCTAACGGGGAGACTGTTGCTGAAATATGCCGTATGTTTAATACCAAAGGCTATCGAACAGCCAAAGGTGCTGAATTCAACCGAAACAGCTTTAAGTCCATGTTCCGAAACGAAAGGTATATTGGAGTTTACACTTACCGTGATATTCGTATTGAGGGTGGTGTTCCGGCCATCATTGACAAGGAACTATTTGAAACGGTATCTCATAGGCTCTCAGTCAACGCAGAAGCCCCGGCAAGGGGCAAAGCTAAGGTAGATTACCTCTTGGCCGGAAAGCTCTTCTGCGGCCATTGTGGAGGGTCTATGAATGGGGAAAGCGGAACCAGCAAAACAGGAGCCATTCATAACTACTACACCTGTTATTCCAGGAAGCGTCATCATTCCTGCGACAAGCGTCCCTTGAAGAAAGAATGGATAGAACAGGTTGTTGCTCAGGACGCAATGGAACTCATGACCGATGAAGTCATTGAAGAATTGGCTGATATGGCTATGGCTCAGACAGATCAAGACTTGAAAGAAAATACCCGTATCCCTGAACTGACTGAGCGAAAGAAAGAGATAGAGAGTGGTATTGCCAACATCACAAAGGCCATTGAAAAAGGAATTGCTTCTGACTCTCTGATGGAGCGTCTTGTAGAGCTGGAAAAAGACAAAAAGAAAATCCTCCGTCTATTGGAGGAAGAAGAAAAGTATGTGTGCCGGATTGATCGGGAACAAATCATATTCTGGCTTGAGAAGTTCAAGGGTGGTAACCTGGAAGATGAAGGGTTTAGAAGAATTATCATTGATCTCATAGTGAACTCTGTCACGGTCTGGGACGAGCCTGACGGATTTCGTATCACTACCGCATACAATTTGACCTCTTGTAAAAACAAGACATACCGGGTTTCCCCTTCTTCTGAGAAGGGGTTCGGATTTGAGGGGTCAGAGTCCACCAATTGGACATTACACGAACACCTGCTTTTTCAAAGGCGGCTTTGCCGTAAGGGTGTGGCTGTGATGTCAAAACAGAAAGCGAGGGTCAAGATTTTATGCCTTGACCCTCGCTTTTATAATTGAAATCTCGCTCATCGAGCATTTTTTCAAGGTTTTCTTTTG
>ERZ780167.380-NODE-380-length-46367-cov-11.003822_pt1 | contig 46367 bp, 31 predicted proteins | sample MGYA00510982_ERZ780167 | MGnify/ENA primary metagenome ERZ780167 (study PRJEB29588, sample SAMEA2146107) | human gut metagenome | biome: human gut; feature: human-associated habitat; material: faeces | place: Denmark | collected 2008/2010 ... | reverse complement strand
TCGTTGTAACTGGTTACGGTTCGGCACGTAAACTCGGAACTATTGCCGGTTCAGTATCAACCGTTGGAAGTGATCAGATCAAGAATCGTCCTATTGCAAACATCGGTGATGCTCTTCAGGGACAGGTTTCAGGTCTGCAGGTATTCACATCTTCAGGTGAGCCTTCTGCAACAACAAACATGCGAATCCGTGGTGTCACATCAATCAATGCATCTACAGAACCGCTGTTCATCCTTGATGGAAGTGAAATATCACAGCAGACATTCCTCTCACTCAACCCGAATGATATTGAGAACATGACAATTCTCAAGGATGCTTCTTCTACAGCTATTTATGGTTCACGTGCCGCCAACGGTGTAGTAATTCTTACATCGAAAAAAGGTAAATTCGGCGAAGCTCCAACTGTTTCTGTTTCCGCACAATATGGTATTTCACAAATGACAGGTGACAATGCTGAGATGATGGACGCAAACCAGTGGCTTAACTTCCAGGAAATACTTAATCCTGCAAATAAGACAAACGCCAATTTCCAGGCAATGAAGGCTTACTACAAGAAGTACAACATCGGCACAGACTGGAATGATATTTTCTTCAGTGACTCTAAACCTGTAACACAGATTGACGCAAGCGTTCGCGGAGGTTCTCAGAACGTAGCATATCTGCTTTCATTCGGTCACTATGATGCAAGTGGTATCATTGACGACTCCAACATGCGTCGTGAAACTCTGCGTGCCAACCTTGACATTAACATCAATCCTTGGTTGAAGATAGGTGCTAATACAAACCTCGCATATACAAAATATCGTGAGTCACTTTGGGGCACACAGGCAAACAGCGCATATAATAAGACTTTCGCTGCACGTACATATGCTCCTATTCAGCCGTATTATGAAATCAAAGGTCTGGACCCCAGCGATTACGCCAACAGTACATTCGAAGGCTATGGCGACCGTCTCGACTATTTCGATATGCTCGGAGTTTATAACCCATATTATATCTCAGAATGGCAGCCGCGTTCATCAACACGTATCCGTCTTAACGAGAACATGTTTGTAAACATCAACCCGATCAAGGGTCTGAATATCCGTTCCGCTCTTGGTCTTGATGCAAACGACCTTCGCGGTTCTTATCAGTGGACAATCACAGAAGATCCTAATGTTAACCCAACAGGTTCTGCAAGTGAAACATTCTCACGTTTCTATCGTTGGACTGTTACAAATACAGCTGAATACAAATTTGACTTCCTTAAGGATCATCACATGACAGTTCTTCTTGGTCAGGAATCTATGACAAGTAAGACTGTTGCATTCGGCGTAACAGCAAATGGTTTGACAGACAACCGTCTGTTCCTCATGTCAGCTGCATCATCTGCAGATGTACCGACACACTCCATATCTGAAGAAGTTCGTAACTCATGGTTCGGAATGCTCAACTATTCTTATGCAGACAAATACTTCGTTGACTTGAGCATCCGTCGTGACGGTTCTTCACTCTTCGGTAAAAACAACCGTTGGGCTACATTCGGTGCTGCCGCATTCATGTGGGATGTTACAAGAGAAAACTTCATGGAATCAACACGTAGCTGGCTCGACGATCTCCAGTTCAAGATCAGCTATGGTTCAACAGGTAACTCAGGTCTTCCGCAGGCATACGTGGCTCTCGGTCTTGTTGGTTCAGGTCCGATATACAACGGCCAGGGTGGTACCGCCATCGCAAATGCTGCAAACCCAGACCTTACTTGGGAAACTGTTAAAACATTCAACCTTGGTATAAACGGTAAAGTATTCGGTTTCGTTACATTCGATCTCGAGTTCTACAACAAAGTAACATCAGACATGCTCATGTCTGTTCCTTATTCTTTCACTACAGGTTTCAGCAGTGGTTGGGGTAATGTAGCAGAAATGTACAACCGTGGTGTTGACTTCAATATCGGTGTTGATATCATCAAAAACAAGGACTGGTACTGGAATGTAAAGGTTAACGGAAACTACAACAAGAACGAGATTACAAAACTTCTCAACAACGCAGATTCATACGTAACAAGCAGCGGTCTCCGTCTTGAAGTAGGTCATGCATATGGTGACTACTACGGTGTACGTTGGAGCCATGTCGATCCTCGCGATGGTCAGAATGTATGGCTTGATAACAATGGCAATGAAACAAAACAGGTTTCAGACAGCTATCAGGTTATGATGGACAAGAGCTTCATCGCTCCATGGTCTGGCGGTCTTACAACAACTGTTGCATGGAAAGGTCTGCAGCTCGACATGCAGTTCTCTGGAATGTTCGGACGCTACCTCTACAACAATGAGCGCTGGTTCACAGAAAACCCAAGATTTGCAACAACATACAACCAGACAACAGCAATGTTCGACATGTGGCAGAAACCGGGTGATATCACTGATATAGCAGCTGCAGACGCAACATATTATAGTCAGGACGACCGTCTGCTTGAGAACGCCTCATTCGTTCGTCTGAAGTTCGCTCAGCTCTCTTACACACTTCCGAAGAATTGGCTTGACACAACAGGATTCATCAAGGGCGCTAAAGTATTCCTCGTAGGACGCAACCTGCTTACTTTCACTGGTTACAAAGGCTACGATCCCGAGGTTGACAGCGCAACATCACTTGGAGATTATCCTAATACACGCCAGTTCTCTATCGGCGCAGAGTTAACATTCTAAAAATAAAAATAAGTAAAAAGGAAATAAAATGAAAAAAATATATTTATTACTTGCATTGACAGCGGGTCTGGTTTCTTGCGATATGGACAAGGAACCGTATGACGCTCTTCCTGATACGGAAGCGCTTCAGACCCCTACAGACTTTGCAAATGCACGTGTAGGTCTTTACTCAGGACTGCGTTCTTCTGTAGGAGGTGACGACTTCTACAATGCAGCTGAAATACAGTGCGACGGTTTCAATGCTGTAACCGGTTTCTCAAACACACTCGGTGACATGTATACATGGGATTTCACTACATCCGCAGGATACTTCTCTACCGTTTACGGCAATTATCAGGCTATCATCGCTCGCGCCAACTACATCATAGACGGCTACAACAAATGCGATATGTCTAACAGCAACGTTTTCACAGCAGCTGCTATGCAGAATGTGAAAGCAGCTAAAGGAGACGCTTTCTTCATGCGTGCATACTGTATCTTCATGCTTTCACAGTATTTCTGCGCAGACTATGATGCAGCAACTGCCAATAATGAAAATACTGGTGTTTCTTATCGTCTTGATTATGCACCTTCTGCAGATGCAAGTACATACCCTGGCCGTAAGACACTGGCACAGACCATGACACAAGTTACAGAAGACCTCGACAGCGCAGCTAAATACATCAGCGAGACAAACGCTCCGCTCAGTGTATATGTTACACCGGACGCCATCACTGCTCTGCGTGCACGTCAGGCTCTTGCCATGGACAACTACGATGATGCTCTGAAATATGCAGAATCACTCATCACTTCTGGTACATATGCTCTTGCTGATGGTGTTGACGAATTGAAAGCTCTTTGGCAGGAAGATGCCGGAATGGAGACAATATTCCAGCTTGCAGTAGCTTCTCGTGATGAGCTTCCTGCTGCTTCAGGTACACGTTATCAGCCTTATGCAACAGACGGAACACCTGACTACATTCCGACAAAGACTCTTGTAGATCTTTACAGTGACAACGACTATCGTAAAACTGTATACTTCAATCAGGTTCAGATCAACACCACATCAGGTGCAAGCGCAACTGTATATGCTCTGAACAAATATGTTGACCATGGACGTCTTTATAACGAGTTCGACGGTTATGAATACGCACGCTTCACTATCGAGCCGAAAGTATTCCGTATTGCAGAGATGTATCTTATTGCAATTGAGGCAAGCATAAAATCTTCTAAGACAGAAAAGTACAATGCTTATCTCAACGAACTTCTCTCTAAGCGTATTGGTGATTACGATGAGCGTCAGTTCAACGAAACAACAGCATGGACAGAACTTCAGAACGAGCGCACACGTGAAATGGTAGCAGAAGGTTCACGCCTCTTCGATATCAAGCGTTGGCATATAGAGATGAAACGTGGCGTACCTCAGGACGAAAGCATCTGCAACCTGCCAGGCGCTAATACAACAGAGCTGTCTCGTCCTGTAGATGAGAAGAAGTTCACTTGGCCGATACCGAAGCACGAGATCGACGTGAATAAGAAGGTTGTTCAGAATCCGGGCTATTAATGCTTACGCATACAGGATTGCGGATGGATGATTGAAGAAACACACATTCATAATCCTTTCATGATCTTGTAATGCACAATAAAAACAAATAATTAAAACAAACAAAATGAAATATATAAAATTATTCATGTTTGCTGCCGTTATGTCGTTGTTCGCAGCCTGCTCTGACGACGAGAACTACAACGGCAACGGTGAGGTTACTCTTGGATTCGAGAATTCAGAACTGACCGTAAAAGAAAACACTGGTTATGTGAACGTGCCAATCAAAATCAACGGTCTGCGCGATGGTGATGTAAAAGTCACTATAAGCACTGCAGAAGTTGGCAACAATCCTGCAAAAGAGGATGTGAACTACATGATCACAACTAAGACACTCACTCTGAAAGCAGACACATTGAACAGTGGCGTTCTGAATGTAGAACTCAAGACTGTAGACGATCAGACAATCAACGAGAACCGTACATTCAGCATCACTATCGAATCAGCAAAAGGTGCTGAGATTACAGGCAACAAGACAATACAGATCACACTGCGTGACAATGATGCCCTCATATACGAAAAATTCTTCGGAAAATGGACACTCAATGCTAAACAGCAAGTGTTCGACGATCAGGGCTATCCTGTTCCCGGTGAGTACAACGACTTCTCTGCTGAAGTAACAATCAGTGGTACAACAGACGAAGAAAACGCCGACTACGACCACATACTCACAGCATCTTGCCCGGGAATGTTCGATGTTGGTATAAGCCTCGACTGCTCATGGCGTTTCCGTTACAGCTTCGACAAGGGGACAAAACAGGGAACACTGGGCTTCATCTGCGGCGATCTCGTTGCTTCATACGGAGATCAGTACCAGTGGACATGGGCAACAGACAACGGCAGTCAGATAACATTTGACGATATTACTGCACCGTGGGCTCTTGGCGAAGGTGATGTTCTCCCTGAGACTATCGTATTCCCGGAAAACAAGAACCTCTATCTCTATCAGCCGGGAGCAGGTCTCTGGGATCAGCTCTACGAGATAACACTCACAAAGAACTAAGCCTATATGCCTGTCAAAGCAGGACATAAATAAAACATTGAAGGCGGGTTGTCCGGACGACAGAGTCCTGCAACCCGCCTTTATGTTTTTAACAAGATGGCATCAACACATAAATATCATAAACCAAATAACACTGTTATAATAATATGAAAAGACAATCTTTAATATTCATGTTACTATTGGCAGTAGCATGCACAATGACAGCCAAACCGCGTACATCAGCACAATTGCGTATGGAAGCGGAAAAAGCTCTCAAAACAAACTCACTGGCCCAATCAGTACGAGCCAAGAAATCCTCTGCTCTAAAAGTATTGCGTCAGAACACCCAGATCACCGTAATGGGATATACCGACGGTGGATATGCTGTTATAGCCAACGACGACACATTCTCACCGGTGCTCGGATACAGTGACGCTACACTTACAGATAACCCAGCACCGGCATTTCTTTGGTGGATGGAAGCCATTAATGCTTCATTAGAGAAAAAACTCGAAGAAGGACAGCAGCCAGCTAAAGTGCAGCCTTCGGCAGAATACAAAGACCGTGTGGACGAACTGCTCACCACACGCTGGAATCAGGATGCACCATATAACATCACATGTCCGACATATACTGTGAACGGAATAAAGAGAAACTATGTCACAGGATGTGTTGCAACAGCGATGGCACAGATAATGTACTACCACAAATATCCTACCAAAGGAAAAGGCAACCATTCTTACACTTACACTTCAGAAGAAGGTTACGGTACTGTAAGAGCCTCAGCAAACTTTGAAACACCTTACGATTATGACAACATGTTGCCAGTCTACACAACTGGTAAATACACGCAGGAACAGGCTAATGCCGTCGCAAAACTTATGTTGCACTGTGGCGTGTCAGTCGAGATGCACTACACCACAACCGGTAGTGGTGCCTTCAGTGACGACGCTTGCCGTGCACTGCGCAAATATTTCCTCTATGACGAAAACATAAAGCTCTATACACGCGAGGTATTCCCTGTTGACGAATGGATGAATATAGTCTTCCGTGAACTTAGCGACGGATGTCCTATTCTCTACGGAGGCCAGTCAAAAAGCGGCGGCCACTCTTTCGTACTCGACGGATATGACGAGAACGGACTTGTACACGTAAACTGGGGTTGGGGCGGAAAGGACAACGGATTCTTCAACATTGCCGAGCTCGACGGTTACACAAGCGGTCAGGACATGGTGACTGTACGTACACCCGACGACGAGACATACAACGGCACATACCACTCACTCTGGGGTCTGGGCTACAACCTCACCATAACAAAATCCGGCTCTAACCTTCTGGTAGGATGTGAAGGAATATACAATGTCGACGTGGACGACTTCACAGGCAAGCTCGCACTCATGGCAGGCGACATGAATACCGGCGCCCAGACAACACTTTCTGTGATTGCCGACGAGACAAACCTCACTGCCATTCCTTATCTTCAGGGTCTGCGCTTCAGCAATGCACCAGCCTCATACTCTTCTCTGGCCGACGGAAGCTACCGTCTGTATCTCGCAACAAAATCGGAACTCGAAACCGACTGGCAGCCTGTACGCAGCAAGGAGACTGTGAACAACAGCTACATTCTCGTGAAGAACGGAAGCAATGTCACACTCAGAGCTGAAAACAACTCCAACTGGACAACTGCCATCGACAACGTGCCGACAGTTGAGAAGAAAGCCGACAACCGCATCTACAGCATCGACGGCCGCTACATGGGCACGGATGCAAGTGTGCTGAAAGACGGTATCTACATCAGAAACGGAAAGAAATTCGTGAAATAAAAGCAATTGTTAATTGACAATTCTGACTAAAGAAAGCGGGCACATACACGTGTCCGCTTTTTTCATTTCGGATAAGCGGCCGTACCGCAAACGGCAATACGTCATCCCCTATTCCCGTACATTTGCATCCGGTTGCCTCATTGCCCGAGAAGATCTTTTTCTCCACAACCTTTTCCTGATATTCTTCCGCGCTTCTACTCACGACTGTTATCGGCGTTTTCAAAGAAAACTCCGGCAACTGACTTACAATTTTTCTTGACTTTTTTTTGACAAAATAAATTCGGAAAACAGGTGTGGAGAAATGTCAGGCCCCATATAATAAAGACTCTTTCAGACCGGACTGCATTTTGCTATACCCCATACCATATTCCGGAATCATTCGTCTGACATTCCGAAAATGCCCGTTTCATGGTCTGATTCAGTCCATTATAGGGTGCGATCTGGTTCATTTCAGCCCCTGATATGGGCTTAATCGCATGCTGAAATGGTGCTTATTGCAATGTAAGAAAGTGTCCGTCGGACATAAGTAATTACTAATCAACAACTTGCAATATCCTCTTATAATTCGCGTATTTGCGTCCGAGGGAAAGTCTGTCCGCAAATATTCGTTTATTTTTCGGGGTAGAACCGGAAACTCGGACCGGAAAATCAAAATCCGGTTACAATCTGAAAGTTGGCCATATCGACTTAACCCGAATCGGACATTATACGCCATGTGAATTTCGTTTTATTGTCGTACAATCCGTATATCATTTTTTATTGAAGGCGTGGCGGGTTACATCGTTACAGAACATCGGACTGGCAGCCCGGCAAGAGAGCGGCAATTAAGAAGTCGGACCGTTAATAAACAGTCACAATCAGAAAGTGTAGTTCATATACCAACATTTTATTCATCATGTCAGATTTTTTATGTAATTTCGCACAGTAACCATAAACCTGATGAAGACAATGAACAGAATTATGCTGACGGCGCTCACACTGGCGCTGTCGATGACGACAGGGGCCGCGCAGACACCGCAGCCCGACAATCTGAGAGTGAACCACCTGGCAAACCCGCTGGGCGTTGACGACGCTGCGCCACGTCTGGAGTGGTGTGCCGAAGGCATGGAGCAGTCGACCTACGAGATAACCGTGGGCACCGACAGTGTTGCCGTGGCCGCAGGCAAAGGCTCGGCATGGCAGAGCGGACGTGTGGCCTCCGGACAGCGCATGGCCGTATATGGCGGCGAGAAGCTCCGGCCTACGACAGTATATTTCTGGCGTGTGAGCGTGACCGACGGCAAGGGCAACACCGCTAACTCCGACGTGGCACGCTTTGAGACAGGCCTCATGGGCCGATGGCACGGAGCATGGATAAGCGACGGCCACGACAAGAACCACCGCGCCGCGCCTTATTTCAGAAAGACATTCGATGCCACCAAGAGCATAAAGTCGGCACGTGCATACATCTCCGCGGGCGGTCTGTTCGTCCTGTCTGTGAACGGACAGAGAGTCGGCGACCATTTCCTCGATCCAGTATATACGCGCTACGACCGCCGCTGCTCCTACGTCACATTCGATATAACGCCGCTGCTCCACAGTGGACGCAACGCTCTCGGAGTGGTATTGGGCAACGGATGGTACAACCATCAGGCACTGGCCGTATGGGACTTCGACCGCGCTCCGTGGCGCAACCGTCCTACTTTCTGCATGGACGTAGTGGTGACCTACACCGACGGCACCACACAGACCGTGGCAACCGACCTGAGCTGGCGCACATCGGGCGGACCGCTCATCTACAACAACATATATACAGGCGAGCACTACGACTTCAACCTCGTGCAGCAGGGCTGGGATACGCCGCAGTTTGACGACTCAAAATGGCAGGGAGTGCGCTTCCGCAGCGCGCCGGCACAGCTTGTGTGGTCGCAGCAGATGGAGCCCATACGTCTGACGGAGACACACAGTCCGGTGAAGATGACGCGCCTCAACGACACTACATACGTCTATGACTTCGGCCGCAACACGGCAGGCGTGACGAGCGTCAGGGTGAAAGGCGAGAAAGGCACACGCCTGCGCATAAGCCACGGCGAGCGTCTGCATGCCGACGGCACGCTCGACCAGTCGAACATCGACGTATATTACCGCGGCGACAAACAGAAAGAACCGTTCCAGACCGACATACTCACGCTGAGCGGAGGCGACGATTCCTTCTGCGCGGAGTTCAGCTATAAGGGCTTCCGCTACGTTCAGGTGAACAGCGACCGCCCCATACAGCTCGACGAGAACAGCCTCACCGCCCACTTCACCCACAGCGACGTGGCCATCGCCGGAAGCATTGCCTCGTCCAATCCATTGCTCGACAAGACCGTGGAGGCAGCACGCATGGCATACATTTCCAATCTAATGGGCTACCCCACCGACTGTCCGCAGCGCGAGAAGAACGGATGGACGGGCGACGGACATCTGGCCATCGAGACATCGCTATACAACTATGACGCCATAACAATATACGAGAAATGGCTCGCCGACCACCGCGACGAACAGCAGCCCAACGGCGTACTGCCCGACATTATACCTACCGACGGCTGGGGATACGGCACAGACAACGGTCTGGACTGGACAAGCACAATAGCCATAATACCGTGGAACCTCTATCTGTTCTACGGCGACATACGTCCGCTGGCCGACTGCTACGACAACATGAAACGCTATGTGGACTATGTGGACAGCAACAGTCCTGAGCATCTCTCGGCATGGGGACGCGGCGACTGGGTACCGGTGAAAACGCGCTCGAACAAGGAACTCACGTCGTCCATCTATTTCTTCGCCGACGCGACTATACTCTCCAAGGCTGCGGCACTGCTCGGTCATGAGGCCGACCACAAACACTACGCACAGCTGGCTGCCGACATACGCAACGCCATAAACGCCAAATTCCTCAACCGCGAGACGGCCACATACGCCAGTGGCTCGCAGACTGAGATGAGCCTCGCGCTGATGTGGAAGGTCGTACCCGACGACATGGTGGCACGTGTGGCTGCCCGTCTCGCCGAGAACGTACGTGCCAACGACTGGCACCTCGACGTGGGTGTGCACGGAGCAAAGGCTATACTGAACGCCCTGAGCGAGAACGGATATGCCGACGACGCCTACCGCATAGCCGTACAGGACACTTATCCGTCGTGGGGATGGTGGATTGTGAACGGCGCTACCACCCTGCTCGAGAACTGGGATCTCAAAGCCACACGCGACATATCGGACAATCACATCATGTTCGGAGAGATAGGCGCATGGCCGTACAAGGGTCTCGGAGGCATATTCCCCGACGAACAGCAGCCGGGATTCAAGCACATCAACCTGCGTCCTAACTTCGTGAAAGGTCTGAAACATTTCGAGGCACACCACACATCGCCCTACGGCGACATAGCGTCGATGTGGGTACGCAAGGGGAAGAAGGTAATATACACCGTGACAGTACCGTCGAACACCACTGCCACACTCACCATACCTAACGCCGCAGCAGACCAGGCGACAGTGGAACTTGAGGCAGGCACCCACTCGTTCGAGATAAAGGACAACGGCAAGTACAAAACCGTGAAACTCTGACGGAATAATTATTAAACGAAGATAAAAAAAAGATAAAAATTATGAGTTTGCCTCATATTTGCATTAACTTTGCATGTGATTAGCAAAAGACGGTGTATCAGGATGATGCGGACATGCAGTAATGACCTCCGCCACCGCCTTACTCTCATAAAAACACAACACATATTAAATAAGGACAATTATGGCAAAGAAAGCTCTTTTGATGATTCTCGACGGATGGGGAATCGGCAAACATGGTGCAGGCGACGTGATTTACAACACTCCGACACCTTATCTTGACTATCTCTGCGCAGTGAGCGCACATTCACAGCTCCAGGCTTCGGGCGAGGACGTAGGTCTGCCTGACGGACAGATGGGTAACTCTGAGGTAGGACACCTCAACATCGGAGCAGGCCGCATCGTCTATCAGGACCTCGTGAAGATCAACCGCGCCTGCAAGGACGGTTCTATCATGCAGAACCCTGAGATAGTAAGCGCATACAGCTACGCCAAGGAGAACGGCAAGAAACTCCACCTCATGGGTCTTACATCAGACGGCGGTGTGCACTCTTCACTCGACCATCTGTTCAAGCTCATCGAGATATCAAAGGAATACGGCCTTGACAAGACATTCGTACACTGCTTCATGGACGGCCGCGACACCGACCCGAAGAGCGGTGCCGGATTCATCAGCCAGTTGCAGGACGTATGCTCTGCCAACGGCGCACACATCGCAAGCATCGTAGGACGCTTCTATGCCATGGACCGCGACAAGCGCTGGAACCGCGTAAAAGAGGCTTACGACCTGCTCGTTGAAGGCAAAGGCAAGAAGGCTGACGACATGGTTAAGGCCATGGAGGAAAGCTACGCTGAGGGCGTTACCGACGAGTTCATCAAGCCTATAAGCAATGCCTCTGTTGACGGAACTATAGACGAAGGCGACGTTGTTATATTCATCAACTTCCGCAACGACCGTGCCAAGGAGCTCACACAGGTGCTCACACAGCAGGATATGCCGGAAGAGGGCATGCACACAATAAAGGATCTGCAGTACTACTGCATGACTCCGTACGACGCTTCATTCAAGGGCGTACACATTCTGTTCCCGAAAGAGAACGTAATGGACACTCTGGGCGAATATCTGAGCAAGCAGGGCAAGAAACAGCTCCACACTGCCGAGACAGAGAAGTATGCTCACGTGACATTCTTCTTCAACGGCGGACGCGAGGCTCCGTACGAAGGCGAGGACCGCATACTGGTTCCGTCACCGAAGGTTGCAACCTACGACTTGAAGCCGGAAATGAGCGCATACGAGGTAAAAGACAAACTGGTAGGCGCCATCAACACACAGGAGTATGACTTCATCGTTGTTAACTTCGCCAATGGCGACATGGTAGGCCACACCGGAATCTACAATGCCATCGCCAAAGCCGTACACGCTGTGGACAACTGTGTGAAGGAAGTGATCGAGGCTGCCAAGGCAAACGATTATGAAGCAATAATCATCGCCGACCACGGCAACGCCGACAACGCAATCAACGAGGACGGAACTCCTAACACAGCTCACTCACTCAACCCGGTACCGTTCATCTACGTGACCGACAACAACAGCGCTACCGTGAAGGACGGACGTCTGGCCGACGTTGCTCCGTCTATCCTCCACATCATGGGTCTGGAACAGCCGGCTGACATGACTGGTGAGAACCTGATTGTGGACAACAAGTAAAGACATTATTGACAATACACAACAAGGCTTCCCTTTACAGGAAGCCTTGTTTTTTTGTTTATTAGTAACTTTTCTGTTTTATTCAGTCTGAATTTAGTAATTTAGCGGCCTGTTACGCAATATGTATGGCATAATGATACCGTACAAAGCACGCAACACATTTGTTTTCAGTATAATAAGAAATACAGTTCACCGGATTTCACCATGACAAAGAAACGTCCGGAACACAGAAAAGACATAAGAAAATGAAGAAAGAAAAGCTCAAGAGCACCGTTCAGAAGTGCATACTGCGCATCAATCCCGAAAAAATCATCTCTTTAGGCTTTCATTCGTCAAATCCACAAAAGCAGCTCGTCATAGGATATCTGGGATACACTATCCTCGGAACGCTTGCCCTTATGCTGCCGCTTGCCACAAAGAAAGACATATCATTCATCGACAATCTGTTCAATGCAGTATCGGCTCTGTCAACAACCGGACTTGCCACAGCCGATCTTGCCAACGACTACACATTCTTCGGACAGCTTGTCATCCTCATGCTCATTCAGATAGGCGGTCTCGGATACATGACTCTGTCTTCGTTCATCATGCTAAGGATAACCCATCACCTCGGAAATTTCAAGAACAACATGTTCGGAGCGCAGTTCTCCTTCCCTGAAGACATGCAGAACGAGACAATGATAAAGAACATCGTTAAGTTCGTATTCTTTTTCGAAATAGGAGGTACGCTGCTTCTGTATCCTTATTTCGCCTGGAAAGGGATGGACCAACCGCTATGGTCGGCACTCTTTCACAGCATCTCGGCATTCTGCACCGCGGGCTTCAGTATTTACTCCGACAACCTCGTAAGCCTGCAGTGCGACTACTATGCCAACATCATAATAATCATTCTCAGCTATATGGGAGCGATGGGATTTATAATGATGACCGACATACTGCACAAGTTCACGCGAAAGAACCACCGCATTTCGTTCACAACGAAGGTGATAATATGCATCACCTGCCTGCTTTCGCTGTGGTGTACCATACATCTGTTCTTCTTCGAACCGTCGCTTCAGCACTACGATGTGGGCGACAGAATACTCATATCTCTGTTCCAGTCGATGTCGGCAATGACCACCGTGGGCTACAATACAGTGGATCTGAGCAACATGATACCTATATCCCTGCTCATCCTTTCGCTGGCAATGTATATCGGAGCATCGCCTTCGGGAACGGGCGGAGGACTGAAATCGACCACGCTATCAGCCATATATGCATACACCAAGAACAAGTTGGGACTGAGAAAGAACGTGTCGCTGATGAATCATATCATACCTGATTACCGCGTGGAATCGGCCATAACGACATTCATTTTCTACACGTTCATACTCTTCTTCGGCATATATCTCATGGCTCTTTTCGAACCGTCAGACACCGATTTCCTTAAAATCATCTTCGAGGCATCGTCGGCTCTCGCCACCGCCGGACTCACATGCGGCATCCTTTCGTCGGCAACCTTAGGGAGCAAGATAATACTCATAATACTGATGTTCATCGGACGTATCGGCGTGATTACGCTCGGCAACGTGCTGTTGATACGTTCAGTGAAGCGCAACCGCCTGAAAAAAGACGACCTCATTGTGTGACGGAGCACGCCAAGAGAACGTTTCCACAAGCCCGGAAACGGTTTTCCGCGCCTCAGCAGACAGCGTGAAGTTTTGCGCTTCGGAGAAAAAATTGTATTTTTGTGCATCATACAACGACGCATAAAGCAATGAACGTAAAGATAGAAGAATCGTGGCGCAGACACATCGGCATGGAGTTTGAGAAACCATACTTCGCCAGTCTCACCGAATTCGTGCGCTCCGAATACACCAGAACTAAATGTTATCCGCCGGGAAATCTCATATTCAACGCCTTCAATCTGTGTCCGTTCGACAAGGTGAAGGTGGTCATCATAGGCCAGGACCCTTACCATGAACCCGGCCAGGCCCACGGACTGAGTTTCTCTGTGAACGACGGTGTGCAGTTTCCGCCGTCGCTTGTCAACATATTCAAGGAAATACAGAACGATCTCGGCACGCCGATGCCCAGCTCCGGCAACCTCACACGATGGGCCGAACAGGGCGTGCTGCTGCTCAACGCCACTCTCACAGTGCGCGCACATCAGGCTGCAAGCCATCAGCACAAAGGGTGGGAAGAGTTCACCGACGCTGCCATACAGGCTCTGTCGCGCGACCGCGACCATCTTGTATTCATCCTTTGGGGCGGATATGCACGCTCCAAATCGAAGCTCATAGATGCTTCCAAGCATCTCATATTGCAGTCGGTGCATCCATCTCCGCTCTCTGCCAACCGCGGAGGATGGTTCGGAAACCATCATTTCTCGCTCTGCAACAGATATCTCGAAGCCAACGGCGAACAGCCGATAAAGTGGTAAAACGCAACACCGGCAGCTTATCCCTGTGACATAAGACACGTGACTGCTGCCGGAAAAACATCATATCAAAAACTGAAAACAATGTATATACCTCCTATCATAGAAGTAGGCGACGTACTGGTGTCGTCGGATATCATCACAGAACGGTTCTGCTGCGATCTCGAAGCATGCAAAGGCATCTGCTGCGTAGAGGGAGACGCGGGTGCACCGGTCACTCTCGACGAGATTGCAGGCATTGAGGACGCGCTCGACATAGTGTGGTGTGACATGTCGGCAAGAGCACAGTCGGTGGTCGACAAACAGGGCGTGGCCTACACCGACCGCGACGGCGACCTCGTGACAAGCATTGTCGAGGGCAAGGACTGCGTATTCACCTGTTACGAGAACGATTGCTGCCTGTGCGCCCTGGAGCGTGCCTACCGCAACGGAAAAACGCGTTTCTGCAAGCCCATAAGCTGTGCACTCTACCCCATCCGCGAAAAACGCCTGGGCAACGGCGGTACAGCACTCAACTACAACCGCTGGGACGTATGCCGCGACGCTGTGAAGAAAGGAAAGGAAATAGATCTGCCTGTCTATCGGTTTCTGCGCGAACCGCTCATAAGACGTTTCGGACAGGAATGGTACGACGAGCTCTGCGCCGTGGCAGAAGAACTCGAAAAACAGGGCATAAAGCTCTGACAACAAACAAAAAAAGCGTCTGCCGCAAGCAGACGCTTTAATTATTTAATGGATTTTCTATATTCCAAGGGCGACATTCCCGCATGTTCCTTGAAGTATTTGCCAAGGAACGACTGGCTCGAGAAGTTCATGTCCTGCGTTATCTCCTTTATGGTGGCTTCGGTGTTTCGCAGCCGCACACGCAGCTCGAGCATCACATAGTAGTCTATCCATTCGTTAGGAGTGCGGTTGCTCACGCTTTTCACCGTCTCCGAAAGATATTTCGGCGACAGGCCGAGCTGCTCGCTGTACCAGCTCACACGGCGCTCTGAGCGGAACTTCTTCTCCACTATGCGTATGAAATCCATGAAAATGCGTTCGGCACGCGAGCCCGCGACAACACCCTTCTGTATGCGGCTTATCACGCTGCTTATATCATAGAGCATGGCTGCGACGATCGACTGCACTGTTTCACGGCGGAAATACAATTTGTCATTCTCAACGGTCTTCTTTATCAGATTGTAATAGTCGACAAGCTTGTCGGCCTCCTCCGACTCAAGATTACATACCGAATGATTCTTTGCAAAGAGAAACAGGGAGGACAGTCCGCGCATACCTTTGATGGCCTCATCAAAGAAATTGTACGAGAAGATCAACAGCATGCCCTTGTAGTCAGCGCTCTGCCAACAGTCGGAGATGGTCTGTCCTTTACGGATAATTAAGATGTCTTTGGGACGGATGTTATGACGCGTCGTGTCAACTGTATAGCCGCACTCGCCTTCAATACAAAGTGACATGAGCAGGCAACGCATCCGGAATATATAGTTTGGGTCTTTTATCTTTGAAAAATCATCCAGCAAGAAGACATCTTTACCAAGACTGATTCCCTCACAATCCTTTATCACCTCAGAAACCGTAATATCCTTGAATTTCTGATTGTACATAATGACTAAATAAATTAATAAATACTATGTTTCAAAACATTTGAATAACAAAGATACATAAAATATAATACACAAGCAAATCTTTCATTAATATTATGTTATCTTTGTGTCACCAAATTCCGGCATACCGAATAATGTATTATCAAATACGACATATGATATAACAATATGCGTTTCATAAGACGCAAAAAATACAAAAGTTGCCGGACAAATCAAAACCGTAAACCATATGAAAAGGAAAACCTGCATCGCTATCATTGCCCTGTTGTGCACCGTATTTGCACAGGCATCAGACAACAGACAGTTCAGAATCAACCTCACACCCGACGGCAAGGCCAATATGATGGTGTGTCTGCCCGAAAGCGGCAAGGCCACGGGAAGGGCCGTGGTGGTATGCCCCGGCGGCGGATACGGAGGTCTGGCAATGGAGAACGAGGGCACCAACTGGATTCCGTTCTTCAACGAACGCGGCATCGCTTGCATGATTCTGACCTACCGTATGCCTCAAGGCGACCTGACCATACCCGTGGGCGACGCCGAGAAAGCCATCAGCATGGTGCGCGACAGTGCCGAGGTGTGGAACATAAATCCCTACGACGTGGGCATCATGGGCTCGTCGGCCGGCGGCCATCTGGCGTCAACGCTTGCCACACACGCCCCCACGAAGTCGCGTCCTGACTTCCAAATACTGTTCTATCCGGTGATAACAATGGACGAAAGCAAGACGCACGCCGGCTCTGTACACAATTTCCTCGGCGAGAAAAGGCACGACCGCAAATACGTCGAGCTTTACTCCAACGAACTGCAGGTGCGCCGTCACATCACACCGCCGGCTCTCATACTCCTTTCCACCGACGACACACTTGTTCCGCCCGTGCCCAACGGAGTGGCCTACTACGCCGCACTGCGCAACGCCGACATACCCGCGGCCATGTATGCATACGCCGAAGGCGAGCACGGATTCGGTTCGCATACCAACTTTGTGTACCACAAACAGCTGCTGGAGGACATGACCTCGTGGCTCGACAACCTGAAAGCGCCGCGCAAGGACGCCGTGAGAGTGGCGTGCATAGGCAACAGCATCACCGACGGATGCGGCATCGACATGAGCAGCACCTACGGCTATCCGGCACGCCTGCAACAGATGTTGGGCGACGGATACAACGTGAAGAACTTCGGAGTGGGCGCACGCACACTACTGTCTAAGGGCGACTGGCCTTACGTGAACGAACCGGAGTGGACCTACGTTAAGGATTTCAGACCTGATGTAGTGGTGATAAAGCTCGGCACAAACGACAGCAAACCGCAGAACTGGGTGCATGGCGACGAGTTTGAAAGCGATCTCCGCCGGATGATAAGCGAGCTGAAAGCACTCGACACTAAGCCGGAGATATGTCTGGCACTGCCGGTAAAGGCGTGGGAGAACTCGGCGGGAATAAACGATTCGGTGATAACCGACAAAATAATACCGATTCTGCGCCGTGTGGCGAAAAAAGAAAAAGCGCGCATAATAGACCTTCACACACCGTTCGAAGGCGACAAATCGCTGATGCAGGTCGACGGAATACATCCCAACCGTGAGGGCGCGACAAAGATTGCAGGCATCGTAGCCGAAGAAATAAGGAAGATAGAGAAAGACGACAGAAAATAAACGATAATGCCGTTTGCGCATATATGCTCCACAGGAGAGGACATACAGGTTTCAGGTAAAGGCTTTATGGATTTGCCATAAAGCCTTTACCATGATGTAAGAAAATAGAACCTGGATTCAGATTTATTCATAAAACGGCATGAAACAGCGGGAAAATTCCTGAATTTTCCAAACCGAACATCAGTGTTTTAAAGAAAACCCGAAGGCCTGACTTACGATTTTTCTTGACTTTATTTTGACAAAATAAAATCGCAAAAGAGATGTGAAGGAATGTTAAATCCGATGTAATAAAGGTTCTTTCAGTCCGAACTGTCTTTTGACATACCCCATAGCGTAGTCAGGAATAATTCGTTTTGCTTTCCGATAATGCCCGTTTCATGGTCTGATTCGGTCCATTTTATGGTGCGATCTGGTTTATTTCAGCCCCTGATATGGGCTTAATCGCATGCTGAAACGGTGCTTATCGCAGGGCGAAGAAATGCACATCAGACATAAGTCTTTGCTATTCAACAGTTTGCATCATCCTCTCATATTTCGCGTATTTGCGCACGACAGAGAGTCTGCCCGCAAATTCTTGCTTATTTTTCGGGGTAGAACAGAAAACTGAACTCCAAAAACTCAAAATCCGGTTACAATCTGAAAGTTGCTCATATCGGTTTCATCTCAGAAAAAGGCAACTTCCGTTATTCAACCGATGAGAGTCAACGTGCCTGCATGTGCGATATCTTCTCGTTTATATAAGCCTTGAACTCGTCGCAGCCCAATATCTCGATGTCGTCGTAAAGACCGAGCACGAAGCGCCCGACAGCATGGAACGACACCACGTCGGCCGCGAAGATCCACCGCTCGCCGTCGGGAGTGATGTGGCTTTCCGACGCAGGATATTCCTCCACAAGCAGATTGTGCGACAACTGTCCGAGCCTCAGCTCCACACGCCTACACTCCTCGCCGCTGAACATGAACACGTCGGTATAAACCTGCTTGTGCTCTTTCTCATACATCCAACCCACGTCCATCACCTCAACTCCTTTCATGCGCGACACCTTGAACGTCTTGTTCGTGTGCGAACTGAGATCGTGACAACGCACCTCCAGTCCGTTGTTCATCAGCAGGAACGGCTCCACTATTCTGTCGGACACCGTCGCACTGTGAGGCGAAGAGTAGCTGCACAGCTTCACCACCCTCTTCGCCGCTATGGCATCCTTGAGCACCGCCACGTTGCGGTTCACCGTTTTTCTCACCTCCGGATTCGATATGTCGGTCAGACCATACGAGCGCGACAGCTTCACACGCACCGAAGCGGCCGTCGGGTCCTGCTTCGACTCGCTGTCCAGCAGCCTCAGGATATACTCCGCCTCGCGCTCCGTCACGGCGATGTTCTCGTGAAGCCGGCGGAAGAACGACGAGTTGCGGTCCAGCTGATAGTACGTTCCCTTCTTTATGATGCGGAATCCGCAATCCTTCAGATAGTCGAAATAATAGTAAAGATTGCGGCGCGTGATGCCCAGCCGTTCGGATATCTGCAGGGCCGTGAGCGGCGTCTCGTTTGTCAGCAGTATGATAAGTTCGAGCTCACGGCCGTATTTGTTCATTCTCATTGCATAATTGATTTAGGTTGAAACATTCTCCGCCTCGCCGGCATAAAGCAGCTGTAAGGCTTCAGAATGGGCTTTCCGCCCCGATGTGTCAGGCACAGTGGTTTGCCGGCCGGCATTTGTCTGCCATACGTGGCACACATCATGAGTACGGCGGAAAGACCGGAAGGTCAGTCCTTGAAGTCGAGCGACAGCTCTTCGTTGCCCAGAAGATTGTAGCTCATGCGGTGGTATGGCGACACGCCGTGCTCGCGTATGGCCTGGCGGTGCTTCGCCGTCGGGTAGCCCTTGTTGCCTGCCCAGCCGTAGCAGGGATATTCGCTGTCGAGTTGTTTCATGTAGTCGTCGCGGAAGGTCTTTGCCAGTATGCTCGCCGCGGCAATGGCCTGATACTTGCCGTCGCCCTTCACCACGGTGGTGTAAGGCAGGTCGTGGTAAGGCACGAAACGGTTGCCGTCCACTATTATCGCCTCCGGGCGCACTTTGAGTTGGTCGAGCGCACGGTGCATGGCAAGAAAACTGGCTTTCAGAATGTTTATCTTGTCTATCTCTTCCGGCGTCACCTCCCCCACGGCCCATGCCTCGGCGTCGGCCATTATCTGCTCTCTCAGCGCATAACGCTGGTGCTCCGTGAGCTTCTTTGAGTCGTTCAGGGCACTGTTATTGTAGTCGGCAGGCAGTATGACGGCGGCCGCAAACACGCTGCCTGCAAGGCATCCGCGCCCCGCTTCGTCGCATCCGGCCTCTATGAGTCCTTCGTAAAAGTGTGGTTTCAGCATCTTATATCGTATCTGAATGATGTTTATGTGTGTTTATAACTTTAATTAACTGTGCGCAGAAAAAGTGGAAGTGTTATTTCCAGATAATGCATTACGTTTGCAAAATCAAATAAGAAACATACACTTTAAACGCATAACAGACAATATGGAAAAGAATATCATCCTTTCGCAGAGCAAGACCGATAACGTCAAAAGCCCGTTGAACCTGATCGAAACAGTATGCAAACCGTTTGAGAAACTCCGTCAATACTACTCCGATGTGCTTGAGGAGGAAGTGAGCTACGGACGCATGTGGCGGCTCATCAACGCCCAGCTGGCATTCGTGGCGGCCGTCTTCCCGGTGGAAGCTCCGCTCACGGCGAGAGCCGTATGCACCGCGTGGCTCATCTGCGCACTGCTCAAATGCCGCCGCTGATGGTCCCGGCCGTCGCTGCCGGAACCATCATCACACGACAGGCAGAGGCATCACAGGCTCAGTCCCGGCGGACAGCTCTCCTTCGAACTTGCCCACTCCTTGTTGGGTGTGTCGCCCATGACAAACTCCATGCGGCCGCCGGCGGCTATGTCGTCGTGGTTGATGTAGCTCTTGTCGTAGGGTTTTCCGTTGAGCGTGACGCTCTGTATGTATATGTTCTTGTCGGACACGCCGCGCGCCACAATCGTGAACTTGCGGCCGTTGCCCATCTTTATGGTGAGCTTGGGGAACGTCGGACCTGATATGTTGTAGTAGCCTGCCGCCGGACATACGGGATAGAAGCCCATGGCTGCGAAGATATACCACGCCGACATCTGCCCCGAATCGTCGTTGCCCGACAGTCCGTTGGCTCCCAGACGATACTCCGTGTTCATTATGTTGCGCACCTCGCGCTGGGTCTTCCACGGTTGTCCGGCGTAGTTGTACATGAAACTTATCTGGTGTCCGGGCTCGTTGCCGTGCCACATGCGGTTGCACGAGAACATGGAGTCAAGCTTCAGGATGTACTCTTCGCGTCCGCCCATACACTCCATCATGCCATACACGTCGTGCGGAACATACCAGCTGTACTGGCAGGGCGTACCCTGAGTGATGAACGAATGGCCGCGATCGGGTCTCTTTCCGTCGGCAAAGCGTCCGTCGGCGTGGCGTCCGTTGACGTAACCTGTGCGCGGATCGAACACGTTGCGGTAGTTCTTGGAACGCTGGAGCAGTTTTTCAGCCACGTCATCGTAGCCCAACGCCTTGGCAAGACGCGCCACGCAATAGTCGTCGTAGGCATATTCGAGCGTGCGCGATGTCTGTTCCTTGCCATGATAAGCCTCTTTCACAGGATTTTCAAGAGGTATATATCCGTATTTGATATAATCGTCCAGTGCCCGGCGTCCCTTGCCGTCGGCGTAGTCTTCGTATTTTTCGGGCGTTTCGAACGCCATCTTCACAAGCGCCTCATAGGCTTTACCCACGTCAAAATTGCGCACACCCTTGAAGTAAGCCTCCGCTATGAGCGACGCCGCATGGTCGCCTATCATCTCCTGGGTGAAGCTGTTCCACGCCGAGAACATGGGCAGCCAACCGCTCTGTTCGTATTTGTTGACAAACGACTGCATCATGTCGCCCGACAGACGGGGCTGTAGCAGCGTGATGAGCGGATGGAGAGCGCGGAACGTATCCCACAGGCTGAAGTTGTCGTAATAGACGCCGGAGGCGCGCTCTATGGTCTTTCCGCCGGCAAACGAGGGATAACGTCCGTCGGCATCGCTCAGCGCGTTGGGACTGAAAGAGGCATGATAGAGCGAGGTGTAGAACTTGACGAGTTCCTGACGGGTGCCGCCTTCGGCTTTCACAGTGCCGAGATGGTCTTTCCAGATGCGTGTCAGGGCAGAGCGTACCTTGTTGAAGTTCCACGAAGGATTCTCCACCTGCATGTTGTTGCGTGCGCCTTCTACATCGCAGAACGACGAGGCCACCTTCACTATCACCTCATCACCGGCCTTCACCTTGAAACTCAGGTAGGCTCCTATGTTCTTGCGTCCGCCGTCAGACGTACGGCCCGCGTATATCGTACGGCCGTCGTAAGTGCCGCAACCGACGACTTTGTTCTTCACCTGCACCAGGAAATGGCCGCTGAAGCCGGCCGGCTGGCCGGTACGCAGATACATACGGTGAACCGGATTGCAGCCAGTCACCTCGCCACGCGCCGCGTCTATGTTCACCTGTCCCTGTCCTTCGTCGCTGTTGGGAGTAATGACGAGATAGGCAGTACCGGCCTTGCGGTAGGTGAAACGGAATATGCCGGTGCGCGATGTGCCGGTCATCTCAGCCTTGATGTTGCCGCCGAAAAGTTCTACCGAGTAGTAGTCGGGACGCAACACCTCGTCGAGATGGCTGAACTCCGACGCTCTGTCCTCAGGCATGCACTTCAGAGTGTCAAGCAGAGGCATTATGGACACTGTACCGTAGTCCTGTGTGCTGCCGCCGCTTATGTAGTGGGAATTGCGGAATCCGTGCATGCGCGTCTTGTTGTAATAGTAAGGACTCACGCCGTGACCTTCCGAACTTTCTGTCTGCGCCGTCCAGAAGTTCATACCATATGGCACAAGCACCGCCGGCATACACTGTCCCAAAGGTTCGCGGCCGTGGGAAAAGTCGCCGTTGTTGGCACCGGTTCCGATGCTCGTATCAACATAAGTTATCAGATCGCCGGCCGTGGCAGGCATACATGCTGCGCCCGCTGCCACTAAGGCCAGGGCGGCTGCAAAATGTCTTAAAGATTTCATTATATCCGGTATTTGTTAAAGCTTCCTTTTTGTAAACACTTACAAAAATAAGTGTTTTTGGCATATTACACAACACAACATAACAAAAAACGTCACCGGCAGAAGTCGGTGACGCTATATTAAAATATCCTTTGTGTCATATTCCTCTTATTTTGACATCAGCTTGCCGGCCACACGGCCGTTCACATTTACGATACACACACCAGTATATCCGCGAAAAGGCAGGACAACGGTCTCCGAACCGTCAGCACGATGGGATGCAAGCAGAGTGCCATTGGAGCCATACAGTTCTACGCTGTGCACTCCTTCAGAAGACACAACATGCAGATTGTCTCCCACAAGAGTCACTTCCGCACGGGCAGAAGAAACATCGCTGATGGCTGTCGATGCGGTTACTGTGACAGATGTACGTTCGGAAATCTCGGTCATACCATCAGTAACAACACACAGTTCATAACGTCCGGCAGGCAGACGGCCTATATCCACCTTGCCACCAACACCGCTCATGGGGAAGCATCCGTAGAGTCCGTCGCTGCCATAAACAGCCACCTGCTCGTCGCCGAAGCACGGCAGACCCTCGTAGAAGGCCTCCACACTCTCAGTGGAAGCATATTCGGAGCGACCGGCCTCGAGTATCACAGGACGGCCGATGACAAAGGATGCACGTCCGCACGACTCATGATAGCCGTCAGCGTTGAAATATCCGGCAAAATAAACACCGGCTTTGAGAGGCGATTCAAAATTGATTGTACCTGCCACATTGAGCGTAAGGCTGCCCTGCGGAGTGTTTCCAACATAGGCATAAGTGGGACATCTTGAGCTGACGGGTACCGCCGAGCGTTCATAAAGTCCGATCCAATCGCGGTCGATGCACGGCGCATTGTCATAGCTCACCACAACCGGATCGCCTTCAGCGTACACTTTCTTATCCGTACTGATGGTAGGCAGTGTCTGGTCGTCGCAGTTATCGCTCACCACAAACTCCACACGGTCGGTTATCTCCGTATATCCGCCATCTTTGAAGAGCACTGCGAAATAAGCTCCGGGGTCGTCGATACGACAGCGCCACGTGCCCGACACGCCGTCGGTATAAGCAAAATGGTATGAAAGGTCGGCCGTTCCGGGAGTCTTACCATAAACATATACACCCACCCAGGCATCTGTTCCAACCGGAGCACCATCGTATTTGAATGCAACCTCACTGCCGGTGCGGAAGAAACGGCCGTCGAGTGACAAAGCAGCCTGTGCGGTAGAACCGGCTACAGTGAAGCTGACCGGAGCGGAATAGTCCGACCACTGCAAGTTGTCATTACGGTTGCGGGTACGTATATAATATGTGCCGTCAGGCAGAGAACCATTCTCTAACGACAGACGCGTGATGTCCTTGCCGGCGTTTATATCAAGCGGCATGTACTTGTCATCCACTCCGTAGAAGTCCTCAAAGGTGGTAAGACGGTCGAGCACAATATCGGTGAAGTCACTGTTTTTTGAAATCTGATACTCCACAGCAGCCACATCGTCATCCTTAGCTTCCTGAGTAAAGACATAAGGCAAGGTAACATCACCCTGCACAGCCTTCACGACAGGCACTGCAGGAGCACTGCTGTCGCCAAGACGACGCACAAAACGGTCAACCAGCACATTGTCGAGAGCCAGACGTGAGTTGCCTATTGAATATGTCTCTACTGTCATAGTGAGCTCTACAGGGTCGAATTCTGCGATCTGATAAGTCCAGTGGTCGATTGTCTTCTGCACCTCCTCATGATTGAAATTGTCGGGAGTCTTGCCCCAAAGCTGTTCGTAACCTTCGGCCGAAGTGCCTACTCCGCCACCGCTTATGATATGATAGACAGGCGTATCGGTCATCTGTCCGCGGGCATAAAGATGGTGATGACCGGAATAGTTGAGCACATGCTTGGGCGTGGACGACAGGATTGGCATTATCTCATTGAGCATCCACGGCGATACGTCACCTGAATACTGTTCGGCATAGAGCGGACGATGCTGTACACTCACGATGAAATCGACATTTTCATCGGCCGCAGCAGCCGCGATGACTTTGCGCACCCACATCTTCTGAGCGGCTGAAGGGTCGTCGGAGTCGAGCGCCACAAAGAGTGTGCGGCCTGCCAGATAAGCATAGTATGAGGCCGTGCCACTGCTGATGCCTGCGTAGGAAAGCGTGTCGTAACGGTAATGGCCTTTATACAAACGCAGGTCCGGATCTTCGCGATATTCGTGGTTACCTACTACAGTCATTGTGGAAAGTGAAGGCGATACCGATCTCGACTTGAACAGATGCACAGTCTCATACAGTTCGCTCAAGCCGCCGTCCACCTGGTCACCTACGTTCATTATAAAGCTTATGTTGTCCTCAAACGGCGCGTCACCATATTTCTCTGCCACAGTCCGGCGCGCTGCGTTGATCATCCACTCGTAATCCGAGCGCTCGTTGCGCTGGTGATCGCCTATCATCAGCACACGTATTTTCTTTTTTGAGCCAGGTGACGGCATAGTACGGAAGCGGTAAATGGCACTCGTTCCGGCCTTACTCTCTACGCGATAGTAATACACAGCATCTGGCTCAAGATTGTCTATAACAGCCGAATTCCAGTAGTATGTTCCGGCTATACGATTGGATCCGGCTTCCACCGACGAGGTCAGACTGCTTTCATCGCGACCGTATCTCACCACCGAGCCCGCACCGTCGGCCGAGCTTTTCCAACTCACGCACACCGAACGCGAAGTATTCATATATATATACGGTACGGTCATGTCCGACCGTCCGTCGGGCGCTACAGTCAGACGTACAGCGTGATAGGTACCGTCATCTTTCGAGATGTAATAGATGTCGGGCTCTGTGCGTTCCTGGCCGTCAATAAGTTTACTGTCGCCATCGGTAATCCTGACTTCTGAGAATCCGGAAACCGTTTTCTGCGCAACAGCATAATGTGAGGCAAACATCAGCATACATGCTGACACAATGATTGATCTGTTCATTTTCTGGTAGGTTTTTAGTGTTATGAATAATAGTTGTATTCTCCTGCCACGACACATTCATGCCGCGGTTTTCACGGTATATCGTATAAAGTAAAACAAAAGAAGGTCATTCGGAGTCAGACGAAGACCGAATGCAAATATAGCCATTTTCGGGCACAAAATATTCTTCATGCGTCACATTTTTATCATTATAGCGTCGAACTGACGTTTTTCCTGCCGCCACAGAATGAACCAAACAGAAACTTGCTACATACCAATAAAAACGCATAAACATACAAAGCAGCAAGTAAAATATTCTGACAAACGAAATCTGAAAACAATGATGGCAGTACATCATAAACAGAGCAGAAAGCCGATACAGACAATAAGAAAACAAGGGAAAAACGCTGCGAGAAGACGACAGGCATACTTCCACGATGCAGAAAAGGCTTAATCGCGCCACGAAACAGTCCATTTCATCGTGCAATAAAGGCTGTATCGGCAGGCGAAAAAGGCTGTTTTACGATGCGAAACAGACCTTATGGCGCAATGCGAAAAGGGAATACATCGCGCGGAGACAGTACAACAGACATATCAGACTGATATATATTATAGTTTCATTATTATTTCATAATCTGCGTATATGCGTGTTGTAGGCCATCCGTCTGCAATTAACGGTCTCTCGAGGAGTTGCCGTCCGTGCGATATGCATATTCTTATAGGAAGAACAAATAAACATGCCGAAAAACAACCGGAGACGGAAACACTGCAGACGCATCCAGGAATTGTCGCCCCGGAAGAAGACAGCCACGACCCGTACCTGTAAAAACGAAATAGGGAACCCGCCTCACGGCGAGCTCCCCATCCTGCTATTAACGCATTTGCTTTATCTCACAATAACTTTACGTACCTTTCCATCGGTCATTCTTACAATGTTCACACCACGCTCAGGCGCATCGAGGCGGCGACCGTCAATGGCATAGCGCGCACTTTCAGTAGCCGTGGCGTCAGCATCTGGACGGCTGATGCCGGTGGTTGTGAGCACAGCCTCGTTGGAGTAAGCGCTCTCACCGCTATCGTAAACTGCAGTCACCGTATATACGGCTTCGGAATGCCCGGCTTCAGTGTCAGTGAACTTATTGGTGGTCACAAGCTCTGTATTTATCTTGACATTGTCGCGATAGACGTTGTAGCCGAGCAGTTCTGCTGCTTCCTGGCTGCCGTCATAAGGAGCATATGTGAAGTCGTCGATCATTAGCATCACCACGCGGCGTACACATCGTACGGCGAAATAGCGCGCGCCTTCTGGCACGGTGTATGTGTACTTACGCCATCCGTCACTAACGGCGATGTGGTCGTCTTCGTTCAGTTTGACGAAGCTGTCGTGGTGGTTGTCTGTCGTAGAGTAATATACGTTTATCCATTCGCTATCGTATGTAGCGGCCTTGGCATAGAACGATATTGTCTGCTGACGGCCGTCGAGGCGCGGAGTGATGAGCCAGTCGTCGTTTTCGGCAGGCCAGTCGACAGATGGACACACAAGCATCTGACTGCTTGCATCGTTCACTAGCATAAAGGCGTCATCCATGTTGCCATCACCCCATACACCTGCCTGTTCAATATTGAACACCTGGAAGACCATCGGCTCGCCCTGATGCTCGTAGCAGTTGGGGATACGGGGCGACACCATGGTGGTCGATTTGTCGGCGTCGTAAACGTTCCACAGGCCGATATTGTCGATGATGAACGGCTCGTAATCCTCGAAATCGTCGGTCACAGTCTGCATTTCGCCATGCTCCACGACCGGGATTGAGGCGGCAGCATTCCATGTGAGCGATGCATTACCGGGCGTTCCTGTAGCAGAAAGTCCGTCAACAACAGGAAGATCGGAGCGGCGCACAGATGTGGAAAGTGTCTCGGAAGCGTTATTTCCGTCGAATTCATCGGCATCGTACTTCACGATGGCCTGCCATTCGTGGCTGTCGGCAACAGCATCGGCCGGTGTGGCTTTTGCCTTATATGTGACGTTTACGGTATTGGCCGGCTCGACATCGGCTCCGTCGGCCGTGGCCACAACCTCACCGTCGCGCACGAAATCAACCTTATAGCCTGCGGCTGTGTTGCCGCCACGATTGAAGACAGAGGCTGTATAAGTCACTTCATCGCCTATGCCGGCACGCTTATTGTCAACCGTGAACGATGTGATGGCAAGGTCATTGACATATTCAGATTCGTCAATGCTTATGTTGTCAACATACATATTGCGATATGCTCCGGCATCAGCTTCGGCCGTAGCGAGCAATCCGATATTCACGAACGAAGCTTCCTGCTTCGGCAGATTGACAACACACTCTACCCATCCGTCGGAATTCTCGTTCTGATAGAACACCGCATTGTCGATGTCCTGCCATTCGCCGCCATCGAAAGATATCTGAACCTGCAGGCGGTCGTTCACTTCTCCGTCCCACTCCGGGTCATACCATGGACTGCGTGCCTTGTAGAACCAGAAGCGGAGTTCGGGATTTACTGCACCGGAAAGATCGATGAGCGGCGACACATAGCGCGAACGAGCGCCATAATCAGCATATTTGGACTCGGCAACTATCATTCCATTGTCGTTGTCCTGCGTCATAACCTCTTCAAATTCGCCCATTTCATCGTCACCGATGGTATGCCATTCGAAGTCGGCTACGGTTCCATCAACATACCATGGAACAACTGGCTTCTGTCCGGCAAACGATTCTTTGTAGGGGCACACAAGCGGAACACCACTCAAAACCGACGATGACACAACCGGTTCACCGCTCTGTCCGCCTGCGACAGGCGTAATGGTGTAAGCCACAAGAGCCTGGCCGCGCTCCACGGGAACCTTGTCTGTATAGCTCTCACCCTTGTGCGAGGTTGCAATCACCTCATCGCCACGGGATATATTGTATGTCATGTTGTCGAAATCAACGTATCCGCCATTGACCGAAGCAGCCGGAGCAGTCCACGTAACAGTGACGCTCTTGTCTGCATTGAGTTTTGCCACGGCGTTGGTGGCAGCCACCGGAGTGTCGAGTCCTACGAAAACTTTCTGTTCGGAAGCGGCACCCTCGCCCTCTGCATTTGCTGCTACAACACGATAGGTGTTGAATCCGTGGGCAGATTCTGTGTCTTTCCAAGTCAACGGTGCGCCTGGTTTCACATCTTTATATGTCTTTACAGGCTCTTCGCCGCCATTGCGATAGATGTTGATATCAACATTTGCTGTCAGCGTCTCGTCTGTGGCAGTAACGTCAGGAGCCACAAACGACAAGTCGGCCGACATACCACCAAGCTCCGCCGGAACAACTGTCAGACCTGCAACTGCACCAGGCACACCTGCCGAAGCGATATCTGTCACAGACACATTATCTATGTCTATACGATGCATATTCGGCTGACTGTATGCGTAAAAGCCCAGACGGTAGTTTCCATCAGCGTTGACATATATCTTCAGCGTCTTGGTTCCGGAGTCTGAAGAAGTGACATTATTATAATCGGCAAGCTCTTTGGTGAATGTTGAAGGTTCGGATGAAGTACCAAGAAAAACCTTCAAATTTTCCGGCATCGAATTTATTCCAAGATAGAACTTCAGTTCGTACACTCTTCCGGCAGAAAGATGGAACTCCGGAGAGATGCACCAATCATCGCCCGGCAGGCCGGTCTGATAATCCAACATGTAGGCCGCCGCACCGTTGAGAAATTCCCATGTGCGTCCGCCGTTGTTGTCAACAAGTGTCCAACGGGCAAAATCGTCTTCGGTGTCGAAAGTCTCTCCAAACACTACATCACCGCTATCGGCACGGGCACCGCTTGCAGCCAGAGCCAGAAAAGCCGCAAACAGATGTCTTTTAATAAAAAAGCGTGGAATTCTGTACATTTGCTTTACTTTTAAAGAATTAACGTCACAAAATTACATTAATTCCCTTTTTATGCAGATGTCCGGCACCACTGCATTACCACTGCATATATATCGTCATCCCGCAATATCGGCAAGAAATTCGTGAATACTCACACCCGGAGGCACACCAAGTTTCTTACGCAGTCGATGACGCGACGACTCGACACTCCGTACCTCGCGACAGGTAAGAGCGGAAATTTCCTTTGTTGACATACCTATGTGCAGATAGGCGCACAGACGCAAGTCTATCTTACTGAGATTGGGATAAAGCTGCGACAGACGATTGAGAAAATCTGGATGCACTTCGTCGAAATACACTCTGAAATCCTCGCTCACAGGTTTATCGTTATAATGATGCAGGGCGTGTATTATCTCGTTGAGCTTTGTATGGTCCAGGTTCTTGTTTTTTGCCATTCCATCGCGAACTTCAGTTAATTCGTCGCATAATTTGCGGTAGAATTCGCTTATCGATGCAAGATCGATAGTGTATGTGGTGAGCTGTCGGTTCTTGCTATCCAGTTGATGGTTCATTTCCCGCTGGCGTCTTTCGTGCTCACGCTGTTCATAAAGCAGCAGTCTGTCACGCTGGAGATTTATCAGCCGGTTCTTGCGTCGGTCAGCACGGATGCGCAACAAAAGCAGAACAATAAGCACAGCAAGTATAACAAAAAACACGGCTACGATGCATACCATGAGCGTACGACGGCTTGCAATGGTCCGATAAATGTCAACCGATGCCTCCAGACTGCTGTTCATGTTTTTCAGACGTTCGGAGTCGTAGGCTACAAGAAGCTGCCGCAACTGCTCGTCGCTATTGTCACGCCAAACAGAATCACCCGTTTCCTCATACTTCAGAATATTGTGCAATGCCTCGATGGAATCGCCAAGAATGAACGATATGTCGGTAAGTTGCCTATAGGAACGTGTCTGCATCGTGAGCGGAGTTTCCGGCAGACGGGCATGAATGAGCTTTACCGTACGGCGAGCATCACTCTCTTTGCCTAGCAAAGCCTTGACATAGGCCGTGTTAAGCATTGTCTGAAGTATGTCAGGATTGAAATTCAATCCGGTCTGAAGGCGTGATGCTTTCGACAGTTCAGCCTCCGCACGTGCATAATTGCCCTGCTTGCAGAACACTTCGGCGCGGTTTGTGTATATCAACGACTGCCCGAGCCTGTCACCGGACGATGTATATCTGAAAGCACTGTCCATGTAACAAAGCGCTTCTCTGTACTTTTTTTGGTCATAAAATACAAGTCCAAGATTATTATAATTGTTGCGTATACTGGCAGAATCGTTCAAAGATATGTTTATCTTAAGAGCACGCCGTAGCAGATCCACAGCATCGGAAAAACGTCGGGAAGAATAATATATACCGAAGATATCATTGCACAGACGGGCGTAACTACGGTCGTCAGACAACGATTTGGCCGTTTTCATCGCACTGCGATACAGGCGCAGTGCCTTGTCCAGATCTCCAAGCGACTGATAATTTTCCGCTCTCAGACGGTTGACATCCATGAGTAGTTTTATGTCAGAATGGCCCTTGCCAGTCATTGACAGACTATCCGAAAGGCGGTTAAGCAGAAACAGCGCCTTGGCATTCTGTCCGTGTTCGGTCAGCGAAAGCGCTTTGAGATAAGTGCGATGGCCCTCGCTCTGAACTGGTTCAGCCGGAAGAACCGATGGAATGAAGAAAAAAAGAATGAAAACAACCGAGAATGACAGTCCTTTACAATACCTTACAACAATGTTACGACACTTTCCTGCACGACGGAAAGAATCGTAACAACAGATAGAATTTAGTTTTTCGTGAAAAAGCGGAATCATTTTCAGAAAATCAGAACATACGGCTCACACGTCTGACACCTTCTACCAGTGCGTCGATTTCCTCCTTCGTGTTGTACATGGCGAAGGAAGCGCGCACAGTACCCTGTATTCCGTAGTGTTGCATCACAGGCTGTGCGCAGTGATGACCGGTACGCACAGCTATGCCGAGACGGTCGAGCAAGGTACCCATATCCAAATGATGGATGTTTCCGACGAGGAACGACACAACAGCATCTTTATGCTCCGACGTGCCAAAAAGCGCGATTTCATCGATAGTACGCATCTGTTCCATACAATAAGACGTCAGCTCACGTTCGTAAGCAGAGATATTGTCAATGCCTATTCCTTTCACGTAATCGAGTGCCACGGCAAGTCCGCGGGTAGCCACGTAATCGGGAGTTCCGGCCTCAAACTTGAACGGAAGATGTTCAAAAACGGTTTTCTCGAAAGTCACACTTTCTATCATCTCGCCTCCACCCTGATATGGCGGCATGCGGTCGAGCCATTTCTCCTTACCATAAAGCACACCTATGCCGGTAGGACCATATATCTTATGTCCACTGAAAGCGAAGAAATCGCAATCCATATCCTGCACGTCCACCTTGAAATGTGGTGTGCTCTGCGCACCGTCTATAAGCACCGGCACGTCGTGTTCGTGGGCAATACGTATGATGTCCTTCACCGGATTTACCGTTCCGAGGACGTTGCTCACATGGGCTACACTTACAATCTTCGTGCGCTCGGTGAACAGACCGGCATACGCTTCCATGTCGAGCTCGCCCTTATCGTTAATAGGTATCACCTTAACGGCAATGCCTCGACGGGCTGCCTGAATCTGCCACGGCACGATGTTTGAGTGATGTTCCATCATGGAAACGATGATTTCATCGCCCTCCTTCATAAATGCGTCGCAGAAAGAGGATGCTACGAGATTGATGCTCTCGGTAGTTCCGCGGGTAAATATCACCTCCTCCGTCTTGCCGGCATTGATGAAACTACGTACCGTCTCGCGCGCCGCCTCATGCAGTTCGGTAGCCTGCTGCGACAGATAGTGCACTCCACGGTGCACGTTGGCGTTGGCATTGAGATACTCGTGGCGCATGGCATCGAGCACGCAAAGCGGTTTCTGCGTCGTGGCGGCATTGTCGAGATAGACCAACGGCTTGTCATAGACGGTGGTGGAAAGTATAGGAAAATCCTTGCGGATAGTGTTTACATCGTATGCCATGATTTTGTTTTTATGATTGGAACATATTTTATTTGCACAGACGACAACCCTCGCACTTGCACAATTCGCCGCGGAAGCGTTTCTCCACAAGATAATGCAGACGGTCGCGCAGCGGTTCGAGCGTTATCTTGTCAACCACTTCGTTGATGAAAGCGAACTCAAGCAGAAGACGTGCTTCCTTCACCGAGATGCCACGCTGGCGCATATAGAACAGAGCCGCGTCGTTGAGCTGGCCCACGGTAGAACCGTGAGAGCACTTCACATCGTCGGCATAAATCTCGAGCATAGGCTGAGTGTACATACGGGCTTCCTTTGTGGCGCACAAGTTACGGTTGACCTCGTCGGACACAGTCTTCTGAGCGCCCTCGCGAACAAGCACCTTTCCGGCGAAAGCACCGGTGGAATGGCCGTCGAGCACATACTTGTATAGCTCATTACTCGTGCAATGTGACGCCTGATGATCGATGAGAGTGTTGTTGTCTATGTGCTGGTTCTTGTCGGCAATCACGAATCCGTTGACGTTGCACTCAGCGCCCTGACCGCGGAGAGCGAGCTCCAAGCAGTTGCGCGTCACGCCGTTGTGCAGGGTTATGACGTTATGGCTTACGCGGCTGTCTGCCTGCTGATCGATATATACATTGCTCACACGATTGTTCAGATGATGCGTCTCCTCCATGCAATAAAGCTCGAGCGACGCATTGGCTCCGACATAAGCCTCCGTCACCTGAGTGGCAAGGAACCGGCGTTCGTCGGCAGTATGGTCGCAGAAAAGCAGCTTAGCCTCCGCTCCTTCGTCAAGAAAGATGAGCACACGGCGGTTGACCATCAGATCGACATCGGCACGAAGAATGTTTATCACCTGTATGGCGCGCTCCACCTTCACGTTGCGCGACACGTGGACGAGCAGTCCGTCCTGGGCCAACATTGTGTTGAGCGCAGTCACGGCATCGGCATCCGTGCGGGCGATATGGGCGTAATATTTTGCGATGAAATCGGGATTTTCTGCAGCATAAGCGTTAAGCGAACCCACATATACGCCTTCGGGAAGCGACGATTTGGGCAGCAGACGGCTGTAGAAAGCATCGTTCACCACAAAATAGAGCGACGTACTGAGGTTCGGGACATCGCAGCGGAAAGCGTCGTAAGGATTCACCGGAATGTCCAGACGGTTGAGATTGAGTCCATAATTCGGACTGAATATCCCGTCAATATCGGTATATTTATATTTCTCCACCTTACGTGTGGGGAATCCGAGACGGCAGAAGTCGTCGAAAGCCTTGTCGCGCACGGCATTGAGAGCCGCCGCGCTATGACCGAACAACGCCTCACGTCCCGACTTGTAAAGGTCTATATACTGTTTCTCGCTTCCCATAATCACTCCTCTCCGATTTCTGCCTTAATCCAGTCGTAACCTCTTTCCTCAATTTCCTTCGACAGTTCCGGTCCGGCGGTCTTCACGATACGACCCTTATAGAGCACGTGAACCACGTCGGGTTTGATGATGTCGAGCAGACGCTCATAGTGGGTTATGACGATCGTACTCGACTCCGGTGTCTTCAGCTTGTTCACACCTTCGGCCACGATGCGCAGCGCATCGACGTCCAGACCAGAGTCGGTCTCGTCGAGAATGGCGAGCTTCGGTTCGAGCATTGCCATCTGGAATATCTCGTTGCGTTTCTTTTCTCCGCCGCTGAATCCCTCGTTCACCGAGCGGCGTGTGAACTTGCTGTCGAGCTCGACAATCTTGCGTTTCTCGTTCATAAGCTTCAGAAACTCCGCTGTCTTCAGCTCCGGCAGACCGTGATACTTGCGTTTCTCGTTCACCGCTGTCTTCAGAAAGTTGGTCATCGACACGCCCGGTATCTCCACAGGATACTGGAACGAAAGGAATATTCCCTCGTTGGCGCGCTCCTCCGGCTTCATCTCCAGCAGGTTCTTGCCGTTGAAGTAAGCCGAGCCGGCGGTCACCTCATAGAGCGGATTGCCCGTAAGCACCGCGCTGAGAGTGGATTTTCCCGAGCCGTTTGGGCCCATTATGGCATGTGTCTCGCCGTCCTTTATCGTAAGGTTGATACCTTTCAATATTTCTTTATCGCCTATTTTGGCATGCAAGTCTTTTATCTCTAACATAACTGTTTGTATTTCTGACGTAAGTGTTTAATAATTATCCAAATTTAATTTTACCTTTTTGCTGCCTCCGCTACGCTCTATCCCCAATATGGAATCGAGCAAACCACTGAAATCGCTGCCCGTGAAGCGGAACGGAAACGAAGCTTTCAGTCCAGCCGAAAAGGCGTGGCGGTGCATCGGGGAGCGTACGGCATAGGTCTGTCCGTCACCGTTGTATTTTGTCTCTGTCGTGGTACGGCCGTCAATAGCAAAGCGGAAACCGTAGTCAAGTTCCACAGCCAGACACGAGAAGAAATAGACATCGAGCCCGACAGATGGCGCCACGCTCAACAACGGACAGCTGACGCGATAGTTCCGCTCATAGTTTTGCGAGCCGGACATACTCATTGTTCCCGACGACTTACGGCCTGCCACATTCCAATAGGTGCCTGCTCCGAGGTATGGTTGCAGCGGACTGCCGGGCGAAAGGAAATACCATCTGCCACCGAACATTATCTGCGATAACTCCGCGGACACGTCACCCGCAAAGAAATCCATCGTCTCCTGATCATAACCGCCCACAAGCGAGAAACCTGTATGCGGTATGAAATATTCGAGATGTGCCGAGAAATTCGGTCCTCCACCCGATCTTATCGGGTCATATTGATTTGATGGCGTCTCGTTGAGCGACACGACCGGCTTCACCGGACTTATCCTTATATCGAAGGCCCAACGTCTTGTGACATCGTCCTGCGCCCTCATGTCGGAGGCAACCATACACATAACGAGTATCAAAACAGCAACACCTGTTATTCTCATATTGAAAAACCGTTTTACGGTAATATAGAACATTTATCAGCCCACGGTGCCTTCAAGCGATACGCTGAGCAGCTTCTGAGCCTCTACAGCGAACTCCATTGGCAGCTTGTTGAGCACTTCCTTGGCGTAGCCGTTCACTATCAGTCCGATGGCATGCTCGGTGGAGATGCCTCGCTGGTTGCAGTAGAACAGCTGGTCCTCGCTTATCTTGCTCGTCGTGGCCTCGTGTTCCACCACTGCCGTGTCGTTGTGTATGTCCATGTAAGGGAATGTATGCGCGCCGCACTCGCTTCCGAGCAGCAGACTGTCGCACGAGCTGTAGTTGCGTGCATTGTCGGCTCCGGCCGTGGCTCTCACCAGTCCGCGATAAGAGTTCTGGCTGTGTCCGGCGCTGATGCCCTTGCTTATGATTGTACTGCGGGTGTTCTTGCCCATGTGTATCATCTTCGTGCCGGTGTCGGCCTGCTGATAATGGTTCGTCACAGCCACGCTGTAGAACTCTGCCTGCGAGTTGTCGCCGCGCAGAACGCACGACGGATACTTCCACGTTATGGCCGAACCGGTCTCCACCTGTGTCCACGACAGCTTGGAGTTTACGCCGCGCAGGTCGCCGCGCTTGGTAACAAGGTTATACACACCGCCACGTCCGTTCTCGTCGCCCGGGTACCAGTTCTGCACGGTTGAGTATTTCACCTCGGCGTTGTCCTTCACCACTATCTCCACGATTGCGGCGTGCAGCTGGTTCTCGTCGCGCATCGGGGCGGTGCATCCTTCGAGATACGACACGTAAGAATCGTCGTCTGCCACTATAAGTGTGCGCTCGAACTGACCCGTGTTGCGGGCGTTGATGCGGAAATAAGAGCTAAGCTCCATCGGGCAGCGCACGCCTTTGGGGATATATACGAACGAGCCGTCGCTGAACACAGCGCTGTTGAGCGCTGCGAAGAAGTTGTCGCGATAGGGCACTACAGAACCGAGATACTCGCGAACGAGGTCGGGATGATTCTTTATGGCGTCGCCTATCGAGCAGAATATGATGCCCTTCTCAGCCAGTTTCTCCTTGAACGTGGTCTTCACCGACACCGAGTCCATGATGGCATCCACGGCCACTCCGCTCAGCGCAAGACGCTCCTCGAGCGGAATGCCCAGCTTGTCGAACGTCTTCATCAGCTCCGGGTCTATTTCCTTCTTGCCGTCGTCCTTCTTCTTTGCCATAGGGTCGGCATAGTAGGAAATGGCCTGATAGTCTATCTCCGGCAGGTGGATATGTCCCCACGACGGCTGCTTCTGCGTCTTCCAGAACTCAAAAGCCTTGAGACGGAAGTCTAGCATCCAGTCGGGCTCACCCTTCTTCTGCGAGATGAGACGCACCACGTCCTCGTTAAGTCCTTTGTCTATTATATCCGTATGTACGTCAGTGGTGAAGCCGAAAGCATATTTCTGTTCGGCCACCTTGCGCACAAATTCATTCTGATTGTTGTTTTTGCTATCCATCTTTTCACACGGCCGGTCGCGGAAACCTTCCCTTCCGGCATTTGTTTATATCGTGCAAAGATAATAAAAAATAAATACTGTACATAAGTATTTCAATAAAAATCAATGTGTTGACGGCTCGCCTGACACGTCACAGGAAAAAGACACCATGCGCACCGACTTTTACACGTACGTCAATGAAGGCGGACAGGAACTTCAAAAGAGAAACTGCATAAATATGCAGGAATAAGAAACATGAATGAATATTTATACATCGATATCTTCACGAGAATCGAATATTTGCGAGCAGACGTCCGTCCGGTCGCAAATTCGCGAGTTTTGAGTGGATTACGTAACGCGTTGTCACACAATGCATTAGACAAAACCATAAAACAACAACGTCCGCAATGCAATGCAAAAGAGGCAATTCCGGCATGCAAAACGGCCCATATCACGCCCTAATACAGTCTGTTTCGTGGTGTGGAACAGACAGTTTCGCACCGTCATAAAGGCACTTTTGCAAACCACCTTCGAAAATTGAGCTGCGCCGACAAAATTCCGCGACGACGCGGCGATGCAGAAAGCACCATTTTGCAAGCCTCAGAGTGTTCTCAAATTTCTATTTCGCGAAAATTTTTTGTCAAAATTTTTTACTTTTGAATTTGTATATTTATGCAAAAACAAACGATTTCAACGGTATATCAGAACATAAGGCAACCGTTTGGAAACCCGGTCTATGAACTATTAAAAGCTACGGTTATAACATCCGTCTTACTACTGTTGGGATTATGCGCAGCACGAGCCTAGGCCTCAGTGTTGCACAGTCAGAGCGATTCTATCAGACTATCCATACGGCTGACGCGCTCAAGAAATGTCCGTCTGAGGTTTTCGGAAGATGAGCGGAAGGTTATGAACGTGTCGAAACGGGCGGGATCGTGCGCCGCCCACATGTGTTCGTCGGCAATGGCGGAAGGCTCAATCATAGTACGCCAACTATCAAAACGGGCGATTACATCGGGGATTTGTAGCTTCAGTTCCTGCCAGTGACACTTCACGATGGCAACAAAATCTGGATCAGACAGCAAACGGTCGTACCACAACGCGTTGCGGTTGTAAAGACTGTCGGTAGTGAGCAGTCGCACGTCTTTACGGTTGAGACGCGCCGGACGCAGGTCGCCTCCGGCGTCCACTCCCACGGTGATGAAAGCAAGATCGAAATCCCAAACCGGCCCGGCAGTCAACTTGCCGCCTTCATCGCAATACATGTAGCAGCTGCGCGGTCCGTTTGGCTCGGCGTTCTGTGCTATCTCGTGCACCAGCCACCAGTCAGCGAACGATTCGGCATCGATATATTTATCGTATATTTCGCGCATGTTGGGACGGGAAGAATAGAGCTTTTGCTCGATTTCATCGAACATAAGGCGCGCCTTTTCCTTCATTTCTTCAGTCAGAGGGTCGGGCGATTTGATGTTGACCGGCAGTCGGCGGCATGCAGTAACGAAACGTGGATCGCCGTCATCGTAGCTATCTAGTTCGAAAAGGAAACCGCGATTTTCGTCGATTTCAACGCGATTGCGCGCAACTCTCACCTGCTCGCAAAGCAGATAGCATCCCTGTGGCCGGCCGTTGACCACCACATCGACAGGCCGGCAGTCGGGAGTCCAGGCCAGCGACGTACGGCGCGCCACCTCGAGGACGAGCATATTGCGCAGCAGACTGTGGTCCATGAAATTGGCAAGCAGAGCCCAACGCTTGCCGGGAGCCATACCGAGAATGGAATGACGGCCGTCGAGCTTTATTGCATACGGTTTCTTCGGTTTGGCAAACGTGGAATGTCCACGCCCCTTGACATCGACGTTCTGTGAGCAAAAATCCACGGTTCCATCGGGCAGAACTATCCTTACAAGACAATCTTTTGTCCACACATCACGCGATGTTATGGCCGAAGAGTCGGGCGTATCGATATATATCACCGGTAGGTTGCCGGCCTTTGCAGAAACCGTGAACGCAAGAAAAAAGACGGGCATAAGGCACACGCGCATTGCAAAAGAAGCACGCGAGAACCACAGGAGGAACATTCCGGCCGTATGCATGAGCTAAACCTGCTTGACATTAATGAGCCGCGACGTGTCGTAACTACGGCTACGGAGGTCTGAAAGTATTTTCTGCATAGTCTCATCGGGCAGACTGCTCGTGCGGCTCATTATCCAAAGATAGTCGGGCGAACTGCTTCCTATGACCACATAGCTGTAGTCAGGCGCGATGTCGAACACATAATAGTCGGCATAGAACCACAGAAAGAATGACACCTTCAGCTTACCAGGCTCGGTGGAATCGGGCATTTTTGCCTTTCCCTTGATGCTTTTGTGCATGCCTTTGCGGTATCCGTCGTTGAGCACGTCGATGGTTCCGTCTGGCTTGAGTGTGTAGGTTGCCGTGACATGAGTCATGTCGCGCTCGAACAAATGGTCGTAACGGGCAATCTCAAACCACATTCCCTTAAAACGGTTCAAATCGAGCGATTTCACCGTAGAATTGTCAACGACCGACGGTTCGCTTTCCTTCTCACCGAATCCGACAAGTGCAAGAAGTTTTGAAAAGAATCCTTTCATAAGCCAATATCTTTTTTACATTATACTCGATTGTTCATACATTACAGAGACTTTACTCATATGGCGTACGGCAGACATCTGTCCTGTAACACCGGACCAGCACTTATGGCAGACAACGGCGCATTGCAGATACTAGGAAAAGTAGATGCAATGGCAGCAGGAATGCACATACTGTTTTCTATAACAGCCGGGACGGACTGCATCTTACGTTCTACAAATATAATGAAAAAATGGCGTATGTTGCAGCGAAACCGCGTAATATGTGTTACACACAACCCTCCATGCGGAACAAGAAACTGTATTTCCCATAATTGCCGCACCATTAAAAGAAGGTTATCCGGTGGTGATATAAAATCAGGATACTCCGGTACGACAACCGATGAAATGGATATTTTTCAGGTTTTTAGGCATAAAAAACACCGGGAAAGCATCCATTAAAGATACTTTCCCGGTGTAAATATGATGTTATTCTATGAATTCCGGTCTGCTTTGTGCAGAACTCCCGATCAGAGTTTCTGCTGTACTTCAATCTCGGTGAATGTCTCGAGAATATCACCAACCTGAATATCATTGAAGTTGACAAGGCTGATACCGCACTCGAAGTTGGTTGCAACTTCCTTAACATCGTCCTTGTAACGCTTCAGAGCGTTGATGTCTGCGGTATGAACCACAATTCCGTCGCGAACGACACGTGCGCGGTCGGTACGGTGTACCTTTCCTTCTGTGACGTAAGCACCGGCAACAGTTCCGACCTTTGATATCTTGTAAACCTCGCGTACTTCCACCTGACCGGTCACAACTTCCTTCTTCACCTTGTCGAGCATACCCTCCATGGCTGACTTAACGTCGTCGATAGCATCGTAGATGACAGAATATGTGTTGATTTCAACACCGTCCTGCTCGGCCTGTTTGCGTGCTGCTGCTGACGGACGAACCTGGAAGCCGACGATGATGGCGTCGGAAGCATCGGCCAGTGTGACATCACTTTCGGAGATCTGACCCACTGCCTTGTAGATAACATCCACCTTGATCTTCTCTGTAGAGAGCTTGATGAACGAATCGCTGAGCGCTTCGATACTTCCGTCGGTGTCTCCCTTGACGATGATGTTGAGCTCTTTGAAAGAACCAAGGGCGATGCGGTGGCTGATATCGGAGAGCGTAAGACGCTTCTGTGTGCGCAGTCCCTGCTCGCGCTGGAGCTGCAGACGCTTGTTGGCAATGTCACGAGCTTCCTGCTCAGTCTCCAGAACGTGGAATGTATCACCGGCTGTCGGCGCACCGTTCAGACCGAGAATGATTGCCGGCTCTGCCGGTCCTGCACTCTCTATACGGCTGTTACGCTCGTTGAACATGGCTCTGATACGGCCGTAGTTGGTTCCTGCGATGACATTGTCGCCCACCTTCAGCGTACCGTTGGACACGAGTACGGTTGACACATAGCCGCGGCCCTTGTCGAGTGAAGACTCGATGATGGAACCCGTAGCCTTGCGCGCAGGATTTGCCTTGAGGTCGAGCATCTCGGCTTCGAGCAGTACTTTCTCGAGCAACTCCTTCACACCGATACCTTTCTTTGCGCTTATCTCCTGGCACTGGTACTTTCCGCCCCACTCCTCTACAAGCAGATTCATGTTGGCGAGGTCCTCGCGTATCTTGTCGGGATTGGCTCCCGGTTTATCAATCTTGTTTATGGCGAACACCATCGGCACGTTGGCTGCCTGTGCATGAGCAATAGCCTCCTTGGTTGTAGGCATCACACTGTCGTCCGCAGCGATGATGATGATGGCGATATCGGTTACCTGTGTACCACGTGCACGCATGGCTGTGAAGGCCTCATGTCCCGGAGTATCGAGGAAGGTTATGCGTCGTCCGTCCTCCAGTTTCACGTTGTAGGCACCGATGTGCTGTGTGATACCGCCCGCCTCACCGGCGATGACATTTGTCTTGCGTATGTAGTCGAGCAACGAAGTCTTACCATGATCGACGTGCCCCATGACTGTAACGATCGGTGCACGCGGCACAAGGTCGTTCTCGTCATCCTCAGTCTCGGTGATGGCTTCCTGCACTTCGGCACTCACATATTCGGTCTTGAATCCGAATTCCTCAGCCACGAGGTTGATGGTCTCTGCATCCAGACGCTGGTTGATCGACACCATGATGCCGACACTCATAAGTGTTCCGATGACCTGGTTGACGGAGATGTTCATCATGTTGGCAAGTTCGCTCACGGTGACATACTCGGTCAGCTTGAGCACCTTGCTCTCCTTGCGCTCCTCGAGACGCTCCTCGTTGAGCTTCTCCTGCACTGCCTCACGCTTCTCCTTACGGTACTTGGCACCTTTCTTGTTCTGGTTCTGCTTGTTGGTAAGTCTTGCAAGCGTCTCTTTAACCTGGCGTGCAACGTCCTCCTCATTCACCTCGATGGGCTTATGATTACGGTTCTTGTTCTTCTTTTTCTTTCCGGCGCCGGCCTTGTTGTCGGCAGCGCGCTGCATGTTCTGCTGAGATGCGGCATTGATATCCACTCTCACTTTGTTGATACGCTCGCGTTTCTTCTTCTCGCCGCGCTGCTGCATCACTTTCTCCTCGCGCTCCTTGCGTTTCTCATCTTTTGTCTTTTTCTTCGGACGTGTGCTCTGATTGAGCGAGTCGAGGTCGATACGTCCGAGCACATTCACCTTAGGAGCATTCAGGATTTTCTTCTCACTCTTGGTCGTAAAGATGGTGGTAGTGGCCTTGGCGCCCTCTTCAGCGTGCTGTTTTTCAGCATCCTCCTTCTTCTCAGGCTCAGTCTTCACCACTTCCGGTTCTGCCTTCACGACATTCTTTTCCGGTTTTGCTTCTTCAATCACGTTGTCGGTATTATTTTTTTCACTTTCTTCAACGGGTGCATCGACGGCAGCCGGTTTTGTTTCTGCTGCCGGAGCATCAATGGTTTCTGTTACTTTAGGTTCTTTCTCTTCAACGGGTTTCACCTGACTGACGGCAACAGCCTGGGGTTCCTTAGCCTTTTCCGCATCAGGCACAGAACTGTTCTTCGCGGCAGCCGGTCTGTTGATGCTGTCGAGATCTATCTTGCCCAATGGCTTGTATTGCTGCTGTTTAGCAGCAGTGAGAAGTTTTTCCGCACGCTGTTCCTTCGGTTCCTGCGCACGCTTCTTCTCCTTCGGCTTCTTCAGCAGAAGTTTTTCGGCCTGCGTTCTTACTTCCTTGTCCTGCTGGAACTCATGCATAAGGGCCTGATACTGCTCGTCGTTGAGCTTAAAGCTCGGTTCCGGCTTCACTTCGCCCAGTTCACTTCTCTTTTCGAGGAACTCCACTGCCGTCTGGAGTCCGATATTCAATTCACGTAATGCTTTATTTAACCTGATGCTCATATTTTATTTTTTCATGATGCACACGCCGCGAAGTATTTGCCAAACAGACGCGACCGATGCATTTCTCTATTCTTTCTTCTAAAATCCGTATAACTAATCAGCTGATTTATAACTGCAAGGCGCAGCCCGCATCATTTGCGGACCACGCTCTGCCTCACTATCCTTCAAATTCTGCCTTGAGAATTCTGAGCACGTTGTCAACGGTCTCTTCCTCAAGGTCGGCCTTCTCGACAAGCATCTCACGCGGCGCATTGAGCACGGCCTTCGCAGTGTCGAGTCCGATAGAACGGATGGCGTCGATCACCCACTGGTCTATTTCGTCGGAGAATTCGTCGAGATAGATATCCTCATCGGCCTCGTTGTCGTCGATCTCTCTGAACACATCGATGGTGTATTCGGTAAGCATCGAAGCAAGCTTGATGTTGAGTCCGCCACGTCCGATGGCCAGGCTCACTTCCTCAGGTTTGAGGAACACCTCTGCCTTGTGGTTCTCCTCATCGATGTTGATGCTCGAAACCTTTGCCGGGCTGAGCGCACGCTGGATGAAGAGTTTGGTGTTGGCGGTATAGTTGATGACATCGATGTTCTCGTTGCACAGTTCGCGTACGATGCCGTGCACACGGCTTCCCTTCACTCCGACGCAGGCTCCTACCGGGTCAATGCGCTCGTCGTAGCTTTCAACAGCAATCTTAGCTCTCTCTCCCGGCATGCGCGCAATCTTTCTGATAGATATCAGTCCGTCGGCAATCTCAGGCACCTCAGCCTCGAGCAGACGCTGGAGGAAAACAGGGCTTGTACGCGAAAGGATGATCTTCGGGTTGTTGTTCTCGTTGTCCACGCGGTGGATGACGGCTCTGATGGTCTCACCCTTATGATATGTGTCGCTCGGAATCTGCTCCATCTTGGGCAGTATGAGCTCGTTGTTCTCATCGTCCACCACGAGCACCTCGCGCTTCCACACCTGGTAAACCTCACCGGCGATGATCTGTCCCACGCGGTCCTTATATTTATTATAAAGCGAATCGTGCTCCAGTTCGAGTATCTTGGAAGCCAGAGTCTGGCGCAGATTGAGGATGGCACGGCGTCCGAACTTTGTGAAATCGACGCGTTCCGAAACATCCTCACCCACTTCGTAGTCAGGCTCAATCTTTCTTGCCTCGGTCAGAGATATCTGTTTGTTGTCGTCCTCCACCTCGCCGTCGGCCACAACCACGCGATTGCGGTATATCTCGAAGTCGCCCTTGTCAGGATTGACAATGACGTCGAAGTTCTCGTCGCTGCCGAATATCTTGGCAAGAACGTTGCGGAAACTCTCCTCAAGCACGCTCACCAACGTTGTACGATCAATGTTTTTCGTCTCCTTGAATTCCTTGAAAGAGTCGAACATGCTCACGACCGTTTCTTTTTTCATTGCTGCCATAGCTTTATTTGAAGTTTATTAAGTATTTTGTATATTTCACTTTGTCCATTTCGTACGTGTGGTCAACCTCGACAATCTGCGGACGCTTCTTGCCCTCGACCTTCACTTTCTCGGCCACACTCACAACGAACGTGTTGCCATCGACGCTTTTCAGCACGCCCTTGACCTTGCGTCCGTCGCCGTCGAGCACCTCGACTTCCTTGCCGACAAAGCACGCATACTGCTGCGGCACCTTGAATGGCTGGCCCAGTCCGGCAGATCCTACCTCAAGTTCATAATCTTCCTCGTCGCGGCTGAGATGGTCTTCTATGAAACGGCTCAGCTCCACGCAGTCTTCGATCCACACACCGTCGGCATGGTCTATTTCCACCACGATTTTATCATCCGGGCTGACTTCAACATCGACAAGAAAATAGTCCTTGTCCTCCAGCCACTGTTCTACAATACCTTTTACGACGTTTTTGTCTATCATATATCATTGATTAAATAAAATGAGGAGCTCTGTATCGGAGCCCCTCATTCCTCTGAATGCTGCAAATTTACGAATTATTCCGCATGTGCACAAATATTTTACGCCTTTTCTGCAAAAGCTTTGCAAATTAATTCACTATGAGACACGCAGTTGCGAAGTCCATGCCGCCAATCAGAAAACCTCCGGTCACAGAACCGAATAATCATGCTGACGGGCGAATAAATACATAACGCCAACTCCACGAAAATGTTTCCTATGGTTACACAAAACAATATGGGGCACTTACAGTTTTTCAGTATCCTTCGATTTTTTCGTCCGAGTTTTCTGTTCTACCCCTAAAAATAAACGAATATTTGCGGACAGACTCTCAGTCGGACGCAAATTCGCGAATTATAAAAGGTTATCACAAAACATTGAATGTCAAGCAATTACACACAGCAGCCATTTCCCCGTGTTGCAATAAGCACCATCTCAGCATGCGATTAAGTACATATCAGGGGCTGAAACGCTTAATATCACACCCTGAAACAGACGTAACCGGAGGCTGAAACGGGCTTAATCGGAGTGAAAAACAGATTATACGACACTGCGCTGCGGTATATACGGTATGGCAGTAAAGCCCGTCCGGACCTTCGGGATGTCTTATTTAACATTTCTTCACACCTCTTTTGCGATTTTATTTTGTCAAAAAAAGTCAAGAAAAACTGTAAGTACGTCGTCAGAGTTTACAATGAAAACACGGATATCGGCCGTAAGGAGAAATACGAAAAGCATACGCATATCATGCAGAAATATCAAACAGAGCAAAATGTTCATGATATTCAGACTCCTCTTTTTCTGATTTTCCGGAATTTGTGCGCAACTTTCCTTCTCCCAATATTTATCGGGCGTGGCCGGATTTTGGGGCAGTAGAAATTCGGTGGGGATTTATTTTTCAAAATCCCTAATAATTCCGAC